>OCZU010001714.1_pt1 | contig 14211 bp, 11 predicted proteins | sample 1539001 | NCBI WGS metagenome assembly OCZU01 (sample SAMEA3539306, study PRJEB22396) | soil metagenome | biome: tundra; feature: field; material: soil | place: USA | collected 2010-05 | depth 0.15 m | reverse complement strand
GCCGAGCCCGGCCAGGCCGACCCAGAGCAGGTCCAGCAGCCGCCGCGACGACGCCACGGCGACCGACAGCGGACCGAGGAACTCGATGGTCACCGCGATCCCGAGCGGAATCCTGGCGAATGCCTGGTAGAACGAGTAGTTCATGACCCCGAGGGTCAGTCCGAACCCGGTGACCAGCGCCGTGTCCCGCCACGCGCGGGCGGCGACGATGCCGCGCACGGTCCTGACCGCCGGCCTGGCACCGAGGGCAGCTAGCACCAGTGCCGCTATCCAGAGCCGCAGTCCCGTCATCCCGGCGGCACTGACCTGGCTGAATGCCCGTCCTGCCAGGCCGGCGCCGAACTGGACGCTGATGATGCCGGTCCCGATCAGCAACGGGGCAGGCACCTTGCCGAGCGGATCGCGGCGACGATCCGCGCGGGCAGGACCGGCCGGCGTGGCGGGAGCCGAGGAATCTGGCAGGGGTGACTGCGGCACGCTCAGAGCGTCACTCCCAGCGGAACGTGCGAGCGGCGAGGGCAATCCCGCCAACCGCCCAGACCGCCAGCACCAGCAGGTCACGGCCCGGCAGGCCAGCCCCGTACCGCAGCACGGAGCGAAGCCCGTCAGACAGCGCACCTGAGGGCAGCAGCCGCAGGGCAGGCCGGATCGCCGCCGGGAACTTGGTCAGCGGGAAGACCACGCCGCCGACGCCGAGCAGCACCAGGTAGATCAGGTTGGCCGCGGCCAGCGTCGCCTCGGCGCGCAGGGTGCCCGCGATCAGCATCGCCAGTCCGCTGAACGCGACACTGCCGATCACCAGGACAGCCAGCGCGGATGAGACGGACGTCACGGTCACGACCGGATGCCAGCCGAGCACCAGGCTGACCGCCACGATCAGGACGACCTGCCCGATCTCCACCGCCAGGACCGTCACTGACTTGGCCGCGATCAGGCCGGTGCGGGACAGCGGGGTCGCGCCCAGCCGCTTGAGCACGCCGTACCTGCGTTCGAATCCGGTGCCGATCGCCAGCGACGTGAAGGATGTCGACATCACCGCCAGCGCCAGGATCCCCGGCGCCAGGAATCCGATCCGGCTACCGCGGCCGGTGCTGATCAGGGCCTCAGAGCTGAATACGACGAGCAGCAGCACCGGGATGATCACGGTCAGCAGCAGCTGCTCGCCGTTGCGCAGCAGAGTGCGCAGCTCCAGGCCGGCCTGGGCGCTGATCATCCGCGGCAGCGGCGCCGCGCCCGGGTCAGGCGTGGCCCAGTCGCCGCTGACCGGCTCCTCAGCTATCTCGGTCACGGCCGCAGCTCCCGCCCGGTCAGCTCAAGGAACACATCTTCGAGGGTCCGGCTCTCGATCCGCAGGCTCTGCGCGAGCACACCCTGGTCAGCACACCACGCGGTGACGGCGGCGAGCAGCTGCGGATCCACCCCATCGGTCAGCTCGATCAGGTAAGCCCCGGCAGGCGACTCCTTGGCAACGGTACCCGGCGGGAGCGCGGCCAGCAGGCTGGCCGTGTCCAGCCCCGGCGCGGCGCGGAACCGCAGCTGTCCCCGCGTCCCGGTCAGCTCGGCCGGGCTGCCCTCAGCCACCAGTGCGCCGTGATCAACGATTACGACATGGTCAGCTAGTCGCTCGGCATCTTCCAGGTAATGCGTGGTCAAGATGATCGCGGCGCCCGCGGCCCGCAGTCCGGCGATCAGATCGCAGGTCGCGTGCCTGGCCTGGGGGTCCAGCCCGGCCGTCGGCTCGTCCAGGAAGACCAGATCAGGACGGCCGACGATCGCCGCTGCCAGCGACAGCCGCTGCTGCTGCCCACCCGACAGCCGCCGGAACGGGGTCCGCGCGGACTCGGCCAGCCCTAGCCGGTCGAGCAGCAGTCCCGGGTCAATCGGATTCGCGTAAAACCGGGCTAGCACCCGCAGGTAGTCACCGGCCCTGGCGCCGGTCGGGACACCGCCGGACTGCAGCATGACGCCGACCCTGGGCCGCAGCGCCTTCGCGTCGCGCACCGGGTCGAGCCCGAGCACCCGGACCGTACCGGAATCGGCCCGGCGGTAGCCCTCGCAGATCTCGACTGTCGTGGTCTTGCCGGCGCCGTTCGGCCCGAGTACGGCGGTGATCTGGCCGCGCAGCGCACGCAAGCTGAGGCCCGCTACCGCCGTCGTGCGGCCGTACTGCTTGACCAGGCCGCTGATCTCTACGGCCGGCTCGGTGTTCACGCTCGCGAGTCTAGGGGAGCGGTGCGCTATGTCCGTCGAGGGCGAGGTACTAGGACGGATCGGACACACGGCAATCCGGTCCTGGGCATAACGCCAGGACCGGATCACCGCGGCCCGCTCCGTCGGTGCCAGCAGCCGGTAGTCCCCGCAGCCGGGTGCATGGTGGCTGCGGGCCGGGGCGTTATGCCCAGGGCCGCAGTCGCCTTGCGCCCGGCGTCAGGTGTACCGGAGGAAGATCGGAGTGGCGGGCGGCACATGTCCGGTCGGGCTGGTGCTGCACTGGGTACGGATCTGGGCTGCTGCGTCGGGGAGGAAGGGCTCTAGGTGGGCGGCTATGGCGCGGCAGGCGCTGATCAAGGTGGCGAGGATGGCATCTAGCTGGTGGGCTGACTGCTGGTCGCCTGCGGCTTCTGCTTTGGCTAGGTTCCAGGGTTTGACCTGGCTGATGAAGCGGTTGGCTTCGTCGGCTACGGACCAGATGGCGGCGGTCGCCGAGCGGAAGTCGAATTCGGCTAGGGCGGTGTCGATGCGGGCGGGTGCGTCGCGGATCGCGGTCTCCAGGGTGGCGGCCTCCGGCGCGCGCGCATCGGAGGTCGGGACGCGGGCGGCGCGGTAGCGGTGGAGCATGGATACGACTCGGTTGGTCAGGTTGCCCAGGTTGTTGGCTAGGTCGGTGTTGTGGCGGGCGATCAGGCGGGGGGTGCTGAAGTCGGTGTCGCCGAGGCGGGGGACCTCGCGCAGCAGCCACCAGCGCAGGGCGTCGGTGCCGTAGTCGGCGGCCAGGGCGGCCGGGTCGGCTGTGGGTCCGCCGGACTTGCTGATCTTGGTGCCGTCAATGGTCAGGTAGTCGTGCACCACGATGTCGGTCGGCAGCGCCAAGCCGGCCGATGCCAGGATGGCCGGCCAGTACACGGCGTGAAACCTGAGCACGCCCTTGCCGACCAGGTGGATCCGGCGGTCGGCTTCGGTCCACCAGGTTCGCAGGTCCGCGCCGCCGGTGCCGTAGCCCAGTGCGGTGACGTAGTTGCCAAGCGCGTCCCACCACACGTAGATGACCTGGTCCGGGTCGCCGGGGACTGCGATTCCCCAGCCGCGGGCGCGGGCAGCCGACCGTGACACGGAGAAGTCATCAAGGCCGCTGGCGATCAGGGCAAGTACCTCGCGGCGCCGCTGCGCCGGGGAGATCCTCAGCAGGCCGGTCTCGATCGCCTCGGTTAGCTGGCCGGCGTAGCGGGAGAGCCGGAAGAACCAGTTCTCCTCGGAGACTTCCTGCGGTGCCGTGCCGTGCTCGGCGCACCGGCCGTCGTCAAGCTCGGCGGCGGTGTAGAACTGCTCGCAGCCGACGCAGTACAGCCCCTGGTAGGGCCGGCGGTACAGGTCACCGGACTGCGCACAGGCCTGCCACAGCCGTTCCACACCTGGCCTGTGCCGCGGGTCGGTACTGGTCCTGATGACGTCGTCGACCGACAGCGACAGCGGTCCTGCGAGCGCCACGAAGGCGGCCGCGTTGGCGTCAACAAGCTCCTGGACACCAAGGCCGGCCGCCTGGGCGGCCAGCACGTTCTTGAGCGAGTTGTCATCGGTGCCGGTCTGGAATCTGACCTGGTCACCGCGGATCCTGCGATGCCGGGCAAGCACGTCTGCCTGGACCAGCTCAAGCGCGTGGCCCAGATGCGGACGGGCGTTGACATAGGGGATGGTGGTGGTGACATAAGTGCGCGGCGCGGTCATCGGAACCTCCGGAAGTACGCGGGGCTCCGACTGGCAGCTAAAAAAAAATCGAGGCCCCTTAGCAGGGCCTCGGCGATGGAGAAATCGTCCGTGCAGCGTCAGCGGCCCCGTGTGCGGGGCATCATCGCCAGGAATGCGGACGCTGTCATGTCGCTAAGCTTACCGGCGCCGATGGCCGCTGGCGAGCGCGCCGGGTGGCGAGTCCGGCTAGCTGACGGCAGAATACCGGCGTATGCCTGATGTGAGCGGCATAGTACCGGGAGCGCACGATGACCAGGATCTTGTGGGACGGCGATGGCGCGGCGCGCAGGGCGCTGCGGTTCATCGTCGCTGACCCGCAGCTCGGCCCGGCGGCGCTGGCGAATCCGAAGATGATGTCTAACCTGCTGAAGGATCTGCTTCCTGACGAGCCGCGCGAGGCGGCCGTGCTGCTCGCCGCCGCGCAGGCCGATCTCGCCGGTGTCCTGCAGGAGCATCTGGCGCAGGGTCTTGACCTGGGCACCGCATCCCGCCTGACGGCGGGCCGGTTCGCTGAGCGGATGCCGTTCACCTCCGATGCGTGCCGCTGGGTGGTGAGCGAGCTGGCGATCGCACTGGGCGTGAACCCGGCGACGGCCGACGTGACCATGCCGGACACCGAGCCTTACGACGACGCGGCAGATCGCTCCAGCAGCGGGACCGGCGCCGAGACTGGCAGCGGGCTTGTCGTCGCCTGGGGTGACAACGACGAGGGTGAGACCGACGTGCCGCCGCACCTGTCCGCCGTGACGGCAGTCGCGGCCGGCTGGTACCACAGCCTGGCGCTGACCGCCGACGGCCGGGTCGTCGCCTGGGGGAGCAAGGCGCATGGCCTGACCGAGGTCCCGGCTCGGCTGGCTAAGGTAACCGCGATCGCGGCTAGCAGGTACCACAGCCTGGCGCTGACCGCCGACGGCACGGTCGCCGCCTGGGGCGGCAACGGATACGGGCAGACGAGCGTCCCCGCTGGCCTGTCCGGCGTGACCGCTGTCGCGGCCGGCGTCGACCACAGCCTGGCACTGACCACCGACGGCAGGGTGCTCGCCTGGGGCGGCAACGGATACGGGCAGACGAGCGTACCGGCCGGCCTGTCCGGCGTCACGGCGATCGCCGCGGGGGTGAGCCGTAGCCTCGCCGTGACCGCCGATGGCACGGTCGTGGCCTGGGGCCTGCCTGAGTACGGCGGCACGCAGGTCCCGCCGGGCCTGAGCGGCGCCACGGCTGTCGCTGCCGCGGTCGGCCATAGCCTGGCGCTGACGTCCAGCGCCGAGGTCATCGCCTGGGGCGACAACGACTACCAGGGCACGCAGCTGCCGCCCGGCCTGGCGGAGGTGGCCGCCATCGCCGCGAGCGGCGTGCACAGCCTGGCACTGCTGGCCGGCGGGACAGTGATCGCCTGGGGCGGGAACGACTGCGGCGAGTGCGACGTTCCGCCTGCCCTGTTCGGAGTGACCGCGATCGCCGCCGGCTACGGCCACAGCCTGGCCGTGCTGTCGGATCTGACCTAGCGGACGAACGCAGCGATCTGCGCCGACTGAGCCAGCCTGCTCGGCTCGTGCATGTACATCATGTGACCGGCCTCGTGGTAGCTGAACTCGATATTGCCGGTCAGCTCGGCCGGGATCGCCAGGTGCGCGATGTCGTGCTCGGCCGCGAAGTACGGCGTCGCCGCGTCGTAGTAGCCGCAGGCCACATGCACCCGCATGTCTGGGTTCGTGCGCATTGCCTCGGCCAGCTTGTCCAGCACGCAGATGTGCCTGGCCTCAAATTCCTTGTAGGACCACGGCTGCACCCGCTCAGTCAAGATCTCGTACGGCAGGTCATTAGCGTAGCCAAGCTCGGCGCGCACGTAGTGGTTCAGCGCCGCGGTGTACGGGCCGCTGATCGCGTCCATCGACGGGTCGGACGTCCACCGCTCCCGACCGTACCCGGAGTCCCAGCCGAGGAACCTGCCGTCGATCCGGCCCACCGTGCGGCGCTGGTCGCGCAGCAGCTCGGTCAGGAACCTGACGTGCTCGGGCCGCAGGTTGACCCGGTCCACGTAATCCTCGCTGAGCCCGGTCAGGCTCGCGATCCTGGCGATCGCGGCCGACCGCTCCTCCGTGGTCAGCCGCGACCCGCGGCCGAGCACGCGCGGGTAGTCCGCCGACGCGTATTCCTGCGCCTCGTCGAGCACCTCGCGGAGCGGCCGGTCGCCGTGCTTGCCGTGGTAGTTGGCGATCGCCGCGTAGGTCGGCAGGTACGCCGCGCAGGCATTGTCGTTGCCGCTGTCGAACGACGCCGAGCCGCCGTTCAGGTAGGCCGAGATCAAGATCAGTCCATTCAGGTACATGCCGTACCTGACCTGCAGGTGCCGAGCGAGGGCTGCGGCGCGCAGCGTCCCGTAGGACTCGCCGCACAGGTACTTCGGTGACATCCAGCGGCCGTTGCGCGTGGTCCACAGCCTGATCACCTCGCCGACCGACTCGATGTCGCCGCCGAACCCGTGGAAGTCCGCTGGCTTCTCGCCCTTGGCTGCGCGCGAGTACCCGGTCGAGACCGGGTCGATGAAGACCAGGTCGGAGTGCCTGAGCAGGGTCTGGCTGTTGTCGGCGAGGCCGTATGGCGGCGGCAGCAGCGCTCCGGCGTCACCCATCAGTACCCGGCGCGGGCCGAGCAGCCCGAGGTGCAGCCAGACGCTGGACGAACCTGGCCCGCCGTTGAACGCGAACGTCACCGGCCGGCTGCCTGCCGTCGCCCCGTCAAGGGTGTAGGCGGTCATGAAGACCTCGGCCTTGGCCAGGACGCCGTCGAACTTGTCGTCGGTGTGCTGCTCCCGGCGGAGCACGAGCCGGCCAGCCGTCACCGTGTAGGCGAGTTCACCGCCGTCGGCTCCGATCGAATGCTGCGTGGTAACCAGATCGTCGCTCGGCGAATCAGCGGCCTCCGATCCGCCAGCGGTTTCCGCCTGATCCTGCGCGCCAGCCGACACGATGCTCCCCTTCGCGAGGTCGTAGTCCGAATGCCGAGGCTAGCGGAGGAGGAGTTTCGTCATTCCGCCGGGCAGTGATCGCCCACGCCTAGCCCGCTCGCCGCGATCGCGGCCGCTGCTCAGGCCGGAGGCATCCGCCCGGCGGCGGCGGTGACCAGCGCCATGAAGATGCCAGGATCATCGCCAGCCTCAGGGTGCCACTGCACGGCGAGAGCGAACGGGTGCTCAGCCGAGCTCAACTCGATCGCCTCGATGGTGCCGTCAGCGGCCCAGGCCGTGGCGGTCAGGCCAGCTCCGAGCCGGTCGACTCCCTGGTGATGGTGGGTGGGCACCACGGCAAGCCTGCCGCCGTCCGATGCGATGTCGGTGGCGCCGACGATCCCGGCGAGCCTGCAGGACGGCGCGACGGTGACCTCGTGCGCACCCATCTGGCCCGGCTCGGGCGAGCCGTGGCCATCATGACCGACGACGTCGGGCAGATGCTGGATCAGGCTGCCGCCGAGGGCTACGTTGATCAGCTGCATCCCGCGGCAGATACCGAGCACCGGCAGGCCGGCTTGCATCGCCCGGCGGAACAGGGCGAACTCGGCGACGTCGCGGACCGGGCTGACTACCGTCCTGGCGTCGGGCTGCTCGCCGTAGTGAACCGGCTCGACATCGGGTCCGCCCGAGATAATCAGGCCGTCCAACTGGTCCACGGCGTCTTCGATCCCCGGCACCGGCGGAAGCAGCACGGGGATGCCGCCCGCAGCGGCCACATGGTCCACGTAGTTCTGGGGGAGCACGACGGCGGGCCGGTCCCAGACGCCCCATTTCGCCCGCACTGAGTAGGAGCTGATCCCGATCATCGGCCGCCGCGGCACGCCGCCGGTCATAGCGGCGTCACGTAGGCGCCGGCGATCCCGCCGTCCACCAGGAACTGCGATGCCGTGATGAACGAGGCATCGTCGCTGGCCAGGAACGCGACCGCGGCCGCGATCTCCTCCGGCTCGGCGAACCGGCCGACCGGAATGTGCACCAGCCTGCGGGCTGCCCGCTGCGGATCCGAGGCGAACAGCTCGCGCAGCAGCGGTGTGTTGACCGGCCCAGGGCACAGTGCGTTCACCCGGATGCCCTCCCTGGCGAACTGCACCCCGAGCTCCCGGCTCATCGCCAGCACGCCGCCCTTGGACGCGGTGTAGGAGATCTGCGAGGTAGCCGCGCCGAGCACGGCCACGAACGAGGCGGTGTTGATGATCGAGCCCTTGCCGCGCCGCTGCATGTGCGGGAGCACGTACTTGCAGCACAGGTAGACCGAGGTCAGGTTGACCTCCTGGACCCGGCGCCAGGCGTCGATGCCCGTGGTCAGGATCGAGTCGTCATCCGGCGGTGAGATGCCGGCATTGTTGAACGCGATGTCGATCTGGCCGAGGTCAGCCGCGACCTGATCGAACAGCTGCCGCACATCGTCTTCCACCGCGACGTCGGCGGCAATGAACGTCCCGCCGGTCTCGGCCGCGGCCGCCTGCCCGGCGCTCTCATCGATGTCCACGGCGACGATCCTGGCACCCTCTGCGGCCATCCGCCGCGCGCTGGCTAGTCCGATTCCGCTGCCAGCCCCGGTGATGACGGCGACCCGGTCCTGCAAGCGCTGCATTCGGCTGCTCCTCGATAGGTCAGGGAAACTGCTAGTCCTGCGTGGAGATGAACACGTTCTTGATCTCGGTGAAGGCGTCGAGCGCGTCCGGGCCGAGTTCCCGGCCCAGGCCGGACTGCTTGAACCCGCCGAACGGAGTCCAGTACCTGACCGAGGAGTGCGAGTTCACCGACAGGTTTCCAGTCTCCACCGCCCTGGCCACCCGGATCGCCCGGCCGACGTCGCGGGTCCAGATCGAGCCGGACAGCCCGTACGGCGTGTCGTTGGCGATCCGCACCGCGTCGGCCTCGTCCTCGAACGGCGTGACGGTGACGACCGGCCCGAACACTTCCTGTGTGTACGCCGGGTAGTCGAAGCTGACCGGCGCCAGGACGGTCGCGGGGAACCAGTATCCCGGCCCGTCCGGCACGCTGCCCCTGATCGCCACCGGCGCGTCGTCAGGAACATAGTTTTTAACATGGGCACGGTGCCCGGCCGAGATCAGCGGGCCCATCTCGGTTTCCGCCAAGCCAGGATCGCCGACCCGCACGCCGAGAACGGCGGGTTCGAGCAGTTCCATGAATCTGTCCAGGACCGACCGCTGGACCAGGATCCTGGACCTGGCGCAGCAGTCCTGCCCGGCGTTGTCGAATACCGCCTGCGGCGCCGTGGCTGCCGCCCGCTCGATGTCCGCGTCGGCGAAAACGATGTTGGCGCTCTTGCCGCCGAGCTCCAGGGTCAGCCGCTTCACCTGCTTGGCGCAGCCGGCCATGATCTGCTGGCCAACCTCGGTCGACCCGGTGAACACGATCTTGCGCACGCCCGGGTGGTCCACCAGCCGCTGGCCGACCACCGATCCCTTGCCCGGCAGCACCTGGAACACGTGCTCGGGCAGGCCGGCCTCCAGGGCCAGCTCGCCGATCCTGATCGCGGTCAGCGGGGTCATCTCGGCCGGCTTGGCGACCACCGTGTTTCCGGCGGCCAGTGCCGGGGCCATGCCCCAGGACAGGATCGGCATCGGGAAGTTCCACGGCACGATCAGCCCGACCACGCCGAGCGGCTCGGCGAAGGTGACGTTCAGCCCGCCGGCCACCGGGATCTGCTTACCGCAGGTCCGTTCCGGCGCGGCGGAGTAGTACTGCAGCACGTCCCGGACCTGGCCGGCCTCCCAGGTGGCCGCACCGACCGGATGCCCGGAGTTGGCCACCTCCAGGGCGGCGAGCTCGTCGACGTGAGCGTCGACAGCGGCCGCGAACCGGCGCAGCAGCCCGGCCCGGTCACCGGGCGAGATCTCCCGCCAGGAGCGCTGAGCCCGCTGCGCCGCCTCGATCGCCGCGTCGGTCTGCTCCGCCGACGTACCGGGGACGGTCCTGACCGGCTGCTCAGTCGCCGGGTTCAGCACGGTGTAATCAGACACGGACTGCCTCTCCGTTCACCAGTTGCACTGCCTGGGTTACAGCCGCTCGAAGCAGCGCCGCAGCTCCCAGTCGGTGACCGCGGCGTCGAACGCCGCCAGTTCGATCCGCGCGTAATTCGCGTAGTGACTGGCGACATCGACACCAAAGGATCGTTGCGCCAAATCGCTTTTTTCCCACAGTTCGAGCGCGTCGCGCAGGGTGTGCGGGACCTTCGGCCCGTCGTCGATGTAGGCATTCCCGGCGAACGCGGGCTCGAGTGCGAGCTCGTTGTCGATCCCGTGCAGGCCGGCCGCGATCATCGCGGCCACAGCCAGGTAGGGGTTGACGTCGCCGCCTGGGGTCCGGTTCTCGATCCGGAGCGAGAGGCCGTGCCCGACCAGCCGGAGCGCGCAGGTCCGGTTGTCGACTCCCCAGCGGATCGCGGTCGGGGCGAAGCTGCCGGGCACGAAGCGCTTGTAGGAGTTGATGTTCGGCGCGTAGGCGAGCGACAGCTCAGACATCGCGGCGAGCTGGCCGGCCACGAAGTGCTCGCCGAGCTTGGACAGGCCGTGCGGGCCGTCGCCTGCCATGATCGGGCCGCCGTCAGTGGTCCGCAGCGACAGGTGGATATGGCAGGAGTTGCCCTCGCGCTGGTTCGGCTTGGCCATGAAGGTCAGCGCCATGCCGTCCTGCGCGGCGATCTCCTTGGCCCCGTTCTTGTAGACCGAGTGGTTGTCGCAGGTCGTGACGGCATCGGCGTACTTGAAGGCGATCTCGTGCTGACCCAGGTTGCACTCGCCCTTGGCCGACTCGACGTACAGGCCGGCCCCGGTCATGCCGGTACAGATCCGGCGGAGCAGCGGGTCGACCCGCGACGTGCCGAGGATCGAGTAGTCGACGTTGTACTGGTTCGCCGGGATCAGGCCGGTGTAGTTCTTGTCCGACGCCTGCTCGTAGGTGTCCCGGTAGACGATGAACTCGAGCTCGGTGCCGGCCAGCGCCACCCAGCCGCGCTCGGCCAGCCGCGCGGTCTGGGCCCGCAGGATCTGACGCGGTGAGGCGACCACCGGCGAGCCGTCCAGCCAGGTCAGGTCGGCCTGGACCAGCGCGGTGGCCGGCAGCCACGGCAGGCGGCGCAAGGTAGCCAGGTCGGGCTTGAGCACGAAATCGCCGTAGCCGCGCTCCCAGGAGGACATCTCGTACCCGCCGACCGTGTTCATCTCGATGTCCACGGCGAGCAGGTAGTTGCACCCCTCCGCGTAATGCTCGGCCACCTCGTCGAGGAAATACTCCGCCGACAGGCGCTTGCCCTGCAGCCGGCCCTGCATGTCGGTGAAGGCGAGGATGACCGTGTCAATCTCGCCGTCACCGACCGCGGCCCGGAGCTGAGCCATGCTGAGCATGCCCGGCCTGGCGGCGCGCGAGCCGCCGCTGCCGTGACTGTCTGTCATCAACTAGTCCTATCTGGCACTTGCCGCCGCGGATCTGGTCCGCGCCCGGTTCCGCGTCCTATCAGACCTGCTCTAGCTCATGCTCGATCGCGGCCAGCTCCTCGGGCGTGCCCTGAATCTTCGGCCCGGTGAACCAGTTCTTCGCCGAGACTAGCCAGTAGATGCCGGCATAGCCGATCACCACGACGACCGCGACGACCGAGTAGTTGAAGGTGTCGAGGTCGAGAGTGCCTCCGCTGGTGAGAGGCCCGAACTGCGGCAGCATGAACAGGATCGTGATGAGCACGACCCAGACCACTGCGGTCCAGCCGATCATGTAGCTCCACCTGCCCAGGTGCCACGGTCCGCGCTGGAAGTTCTCGCCCTGCCGGAGCCGCAGGAACGTCGGCAGCACGTAGGCGATGTAGAGGCCGATGACCGCGATCGAGGTGACGGCGCCGTAGGCCGTGGCGTTCCACAGGTACGGCAGGCCGAGGATTAGCGCGCCTACGGCCGCGAGCCAGATGGCATTCGTTGGCGTGCGGGTGCGGTGATTGACGCGGTGCCAGATCGCCGAGCCCGGCAGCGCGCCGTCCCGCGAGAATGCGTAGATCATCCGGGAGTTGGCGGTGACCGAGGACATGCCGCAGAACAACTGGGCGCCGATCGCGACCAGCAGCAGCAGCTTCGCGCCGGTAAGGCCGATGGCGTCGTGCCAGATCTGGGCCGGCGCGGCGACACCCGCGCCTGCCTCGCCGAGGTACAGCTTGCCGCCGATCGTGCCCTGAATCGCGAAGGTCATGCCTATGAGCAGCACCCAGCCCGCAGCGAGTGAGACGACGATCGACATCACGATGCCGCGTGGGCCAGCGGTGGAGGCCTTGTTCGTCTCCTCGGTCATGTGTGCCGAAGCGTCGTAGCCGGTGAAGGTGTACTGCGCCATGAGCAAGCCAACCGGGAGGAGGTACCACCAGCCGATATGCAGGCCGCTGTTGTTGAACAGGCCGGTGAAGACGTCCTTGGCCGGGAGGTGATGCGCCGGCGCGAACGCCAGCACCGCGACGATGAGGAGCACGCCGGTGATATGCCACCAGACGCTGACGTTGTTCAGCAGCGCCACCAGCCGGATGCCGAACTGGTTCAGCAGGCCGTGCACCGCGAGCACGATCGCATAGATGACGATCGTCTCCCAGCGTGCCGTGCCAAGGCCGAACTGCAGGTTCAGGAACGCATTGATGAAGAACGCGGCACCGAAGTCGATGCCCGCGGTGACCGCCACCTGGCCGAGGAAGTTGAACCAGCCGGTGAACCAGGACCAGGTCGGGCCGTTCTTCTTGGCCAGCTTGGCCGCCCAGTAGTAGAGGCCGCCGGCGGTCGGGAAGCTGGAGCAGACCTCGGCCATGGACAGACCCACGAGCAGGGTCATGATCCCGACGAATGGCCAGCCCCAGACGATGACGGCGGGGCCGCCTTCGTCCATCCCGAAGTAGTACAGCGTCAGACAGCCGGACAGGATCGAGATGATCGTGAACGAGACGGCGAAGTTCGAGAATCCAGACATCCGACGCCGCAGCTCCTGGGCGTAGCCCAGGTGATGCAGGGTCTCCTCGTCGCTCAGCGCGGCCGCTGAGGGCGCTTCATTGTGGACCGACACTACGTGCTCCTTGGGTCACGGGCTGGTCTGGGGTGCCAAACTCGGGTCTAGCGGTCACCGAGTCTTAATGGTTCAATATCAGACCAATGATGGTCTGGTCCGGGTGAAAGTCAAGAGCCCAGGACCAGAAAGATCAGCAGCGAAGGCACGCACCGCCCGCGGGGCAGCGGAGACCTGCGGTGCCGGTTCAGCGTGGGACACCTCGTCCCGGCCAGCGGGACAGGCACGGAAGGCGGCAACTGCTTGCAACGGCGGCATTTATGAGCACCGGCCTCGACCTCGCGGGCGTGTTGCGCCCGGTCCGCGAGGGCAATGCCTTCGAGGAGACCGTCGAGCGCCTGCTCACCGTGATCAAGCTCGGCCTGATTGCCCAAGGCGAGCGGTTTCCGCCGGAACGTGAGCTGGCCGCCCTGCTCGGGATCAGCCGGCTGACGCTCCGCGAGGCGATCCGCGAGCTGCAGCAAGCGGGGTACGCCGAGTCCAGGCGCGGCCGGTTCGGCGGGACATTCATCACCTATACCCGGCCCGCGCCCAGCGTAGGCGAACTACGCCGCCTCGCTCTTGAGCACGGCGAGAAGCTGACCGACGCGCTGACCTTCCGGTTCGCGGTCGAGACCGGCGCCGCCGAGGTACTCGCCCAGCAACTGGCCGGCCTGTCAGCGGAGCCGCCTGAGGCTGCAGGGACTGCGGGATCGGGGACTGCGTCTGGGAGGGTTGCGAGGTCAGCCCGGGCCGAACCGGCGGAGGCCACGAGATCGGCCCAGTCCGAGGCGGCCGAACCCATGCCGTCGCAGCGCGACATCCTGCTCGCCCGGCTGCACGACGTGAACAAGGCGGGGCCACAGGACTACCGGCGGCTGGATACCGTCTTCCACCTGTCGATCGCAGAACTGACCGGCTCCACGCTGCTCACCGCCGCCTGCACCGACGCGCGGATGCGGCTGAACGACCTGCTCAACGCCATCCCTGTGCTCAAGCTCAACATCACCCACACGGCCGTCCAGCACGCCGCGATCGTCGACGCCATCCTGACCGGCGACCCTGAGCGGGCGCGCCGGGCAGTCGCCCAGCACCTAGCGGGCACCGGCGCCCTGCTCCGTGGCTTCCTCGGCTGACCCGCCACCCCCCCGCCCCCCCTCCCCCCCCCCCCCCCCCCCCCCCCCCCCCCCCCCCCCCCCCCCCCC
>OCZU010001712.1_pt1 | contig 14224 bp, 15 predicted proteins | sample 1539001 | NCBI WGS metagenome assembly OCZU01 (sample SAMEA3539306, study PRJEB22396) | soil metagenome | biome: tundra; feature: field; material: soil | place: USA | collected 2010-05 | depth 0.15 m | reverse complement strand
GCGCACGAACAAGCCCGCATCCAGCAAGGACTGATGCGTGCCGGTGTCGAGCCACGCCGTGCCGCGCCCGAGGCGCTCGACGCGCAGCTTGCCTTCGCGCAAATAAGCTCGATTCAAATCGGTGATCTCGAGTTCGCCGCGCGCCGAGGGCTTGATCGAACGCGCGATCGCCGGGGCTCGACCGTCGTAAAAATACACGCCAGTCACCGCATAATTGGAAGGCGGCTTCAAGGGCTTTTCCAGCAAGTCGACGACCGTGCCGCCGGCATCGAACTGCACCACGCCGTAGCGTTCCGGATCCTGCACGTAATAGCCGAACACCGTCGCCCCGTCGATGCGCGCCGAGGCCGCCTGCAGCGATTCGGAAAGGTTCGCGCCGTAGAAAATGTTGTCGCCGAGGATCAGCGCCGCGGGCGCGCCGGCGAGAAACTCCTCGCCGATGATCAACGCCATCGCAATGCCGTTCGGCTTCGCCTGGGTCGCGTAGTCGAACTTCACGCCCCACTGCTCGCCCGAACCCAGCAGATCGCGAAACGCCTGGCTATCGCGCGGCGTCGTGATGATCAGAAATTCGCGGATACCCGCCGACAACAAGGTCGCGAGCGGATAGTAAATCATCGGCTTGTCATAGACCGGCAAAAGCTGCTTGCTCTGCGACAAGGTGATCGGGTGCAGGCGCGTACCGGCGCCGCCGGCCAAAATGATGCCTTTGCGTGGATTTGACAAAATTCGATCCTGCGGTTTGACGGTCCGGCATTATAGGGCACGCGCTCGGGCCGCGGGCCAGCGATCGCACCGGCTCGCAGAGTATCCTTAAACAGCCTAAACTCATTCGCGAAGGCGTCGCACTGCACATCGAGGCTTTGCGCAAAGCGGGTGAACCTATTCCTGTTCCCATTTCAAAGAGTGAAGTGATCAAAATTCGCGCGGCTTAGAATGCGGCGCATTCTTGAGTAAGATCGCGATTGCGTAGTGCACGGGCGGCACGCCTAGCCCTATTTGATCCTTCGCCTCCCTGTCATGCGCTTTGCACGCTCTTCATACTTCTTTCTGCGTTCCGCGAATCGCGCAATCAGCCGAGGCCAGTGCATCGAACGGAATTCGGGCGCATCGATTCTTGTGGGAGAAACGGCGTCGAGCGGATTTAAACCATAGTCGAATGCCACCTTGCAGAGGCGCGGGTCGAGCGCAATTTGGCCGACGCGCCTGACAGCATCCAAAACCGTACGCAGTGGCGCGCCGGACTCGACCAATGAATCAACGAACCGCCCTGCCACTGCGATCGCAAGTTCAGCCTGCGCGACCCCGGTGGCGTTTTGTTTCGACGGCAGAATGTCGAGATTCCTGAGCCGGCTTTCGAGAACGTCCAATGGGTGTAGAACCCGTACCAGTGCACCGGATACGAGCGAGATCTCCACCGCACGGGCCTGCACTTTCTCGGTGTCGAGCCCGACAATACCGCTCAAGAAATCGATTTGCTTGACCCCTCCGCCGGCAACGCCGCTCGTGATTTTCGCCGTTTGCCCCGTCGCATCGTCCGGCGTCGGCAGCCATAATTTCCAGCCCAGGGCTTTACGTAGTTCTTCTGCGACCTGCCGGGTGCCGATGAAATCGACATCGGACGTCACCTTTGCAGAAAGGACGCCCACCGGTTCGACGCCAAAATACACCGCCCATGTCGCGAGCGCTTGACCGCCGACAAGAAGCGCCTGGAAGCCGCAACGCAATAGGATTTCATCGATTTCCTCGTGCGTCAGCGCAACTTCTCCAAGAGCCGTTCACTCACTCAGGGACACTGACGGCCATTTGATCCGCGCACCGCGCAGCTGCTCCGGCCGGATGAGCAGCATTTCGCCCCCGGAAAGATCCTCCCGTTGAGCGATCGCGCGATCCCGTATCTGGGCGTCGCGCTTGATCGCGCGCAGTTGATCGCCGGTCGTGTATTGCACCGCCCCTTGCTCGTGGATCGGGAACGGGATACCGCGCCGCATGACGACTTGACGTAGAAACAGACGGATCGCATCGCTGAGCTCAAGTCCGCACGCCGCAAGCACTTGTTCGGCCTGCGCCTTGAGGGCTTTATCGATTCTGGCTCGAACCACCGCAGCTTTCTTCATGAGGCTACATTGTAGCTACATTTCCGACGATTTCAAGTTGCTCGCAGACGGTGCCCGCCGCAGCTTGCTGCGGTGATACAGATATCTGTATGCTCGGCGACATGAAAACAACCTTGAATCTTCGCGACGATCTGGTTGCTCAGGCAAAGGCGCTTGCGACCAAGGAGTCGACGACCCTAACGAAGATGATCGAAGAGGGTCTCGCGCTGCGCCTACGACGCCAAAGCGCGCCGCTCATCGGGGTATTGCGGGACTTACCGGTATCGCGTTGCGGCGGGGGTTTGCGTCCGGGTATCGACGGCACGAGCAATCGGTCGCTCCTCGAGGCCGCCGACGCATGATTCCGGACGTCAACGTGGTCCTAGCGGCATATCGCAACGACCACGTGCATCACGACACGGCCCGCGCTTGGCTGATCGAGGCGCGTAAACAATGTGTGCAAGGTGTCCATTCCTTGGTTTTGCTGCCGCTCGTGGTCACGAGCTTCATTCGATTGGTCACGAATCCCCGTGTGTTTCCAGAACCGGACTCCGTGGAGGATGCGGTCGCGTTTATCGACGTGCTTCTCCAATCGCCGGGCGTCGAATTGAAGCCGGCGATGGATGAGTGGCCGATAATGCGGGCCAAGCTATTGACGCTGCAGCTATACGGGAATCTGGTCACCGACGCCTGGATTGCGGCTACGGCGCAAGCCTTGTCAGAACATCTTGTCACTTTCGATCGAGATTTTTCCCGGCTGCTGCCGGCACGAGATCTGACTCTCCTAGCCGTTTGATGCTTCGCTATCGATGCTCCGCGATATACGCGATCAACGCCGCGAGTCCCTCGGCTCCATGTCCGGTCGGCGCATGCACGCCCGTGAGGTCGATTCCGATCGCGAGCTTTTTACCCAACTCCACGCCGAATTGATCGAAGGAATTCACTCCCCAAACGACGCCCTGCACGAACACGCTGTGCTCGTAGAGCGCGAGCAAGCTGCCGAGCGTGCGCGCCCTCGTCTGCGGGTAGAGCAGCAGCGAACTCGGCCGATTGCCGTCGTAAACGCGATGCGCGGCCAGCCGCGCGATCTCGGTCTCGGGCGCGTTCGCCGCGCGCATTTCCGCCTCGACTTCCGCGAGCGTGTGGCCAAACGCAAATGCCTGCGACTGCGCGAGACAGTTTTGCAAAGCGAGGTCTTGCCCGCTCGTATCTCCCCAGGAGCCGCGCAGCGGCGCGATGAAATCCAAGGCCGCCGACGCGGTGCCCTGGTGCAGCATCTGGAAGTACGAATGCTGCGCACTCGAACCCGGCGAGCCCCAGACGACCGGCGCGGTCGGATAGGCGACGCGCTCCGCTGATAAGGTCACCGATTTGCCGTTGCTCTCCATCTCGAGCTGCTGCAGGTAGGCCGCGAGCTGCGCGAGGCGCTGATCATAAGGCAGCACGCACAGCGTCGGCAGCGCGAGAAAGCTGCGATTCCAGACGCCCAAGAGCCCCATCGTGACGGCCAAGTTTTCCTCGAACGGCGCGGTCTTGAAATGCCGGTCGATCTCGCTCGCGCCGTTCAAGAATTCGACGAAGCGATCGCTGCCGATCACGAGCTCCGCGATCAGGCCGACCGCCGACCACACCGAATAGCGCCCGCCGACCCAGTCCCACATCGTGAAACGCCGCGTCGGCGCGATGCCGAACGCATCCATGGCCGGTGCATTGGTCGAGACGGCGACGAAATGATCCGCAGGAGCGCGCTGCCCAAGCGCCTCCACGATCCAGCCGCGCGCGGCGTGCGCATTGGCCTGTGTCTCGAGCGTCGTGAAGGTTTTCGAACAAACGACGATCAGCGTTTCGGCGGGATCGAGGCGGCGGATCAAATCATTGAGCTGCGTACGATCGACGTTCGAGACGAAGTGCGGCGTGATGCCCCCGCTCCACTCGTGACGCAGCGCATCGCATACCAACAGCGGACCCAAGTCCGAGCCGCCGATGCCGATGTTGATGACGTGCTTGAACGGGCGGCCGGTGCTGCCGCGCTGCTCGGCGCGGCGCACGGCGCCGACGAAGTTCGCGAGCTTGGCGCGCGATTCGCGCACTTCGGCTTGAATCGCCGGCGAGCCCGCAAATTCCGAGCGCAGCGCCGTATGCAGCACCGCGCGGCGTTCGGTCGTGTTGATCGGATCGCCGCGAAACATCGCCTCGATGTTTGCCGGAAGCCCCCGGGCGCGCGCCAGGCCGTACAGCAGGCTTAAGGTCTCGCGCGTAATCCGCTGACGCGAGACGTCGAGCAGCCAGGGGCCGTACTCGAGATGGAAGTCGCGCCACCGATCGGCGTCCGTCGCGATGAGCTCGCGCAAATGCTTCGGCCCCAACAGAGCCGAATGCCGAGCCAGGGCACTCCATGCCGCGTTGTGAGAATTCAAAGTAGTCATGTCTGGTGCGTACTCAAGCGGCGCGTTGTTGATAATGCTCAAGATACCATTCGACGAAACGCCGCACACCCACCGATAATTCGGTGCACGGGCGATAGCCGACATCATGCGCCAAGGCTTCGACGTCCGCCCAAGTATCCGGCAAGTCGCCGAGCTGCATGGGCAGAAAATTCTTCTCCGCCTTGCGCCCGAGACACTGCTCCAGGACTTCGATGTAGCGTAACAGTGCCACGGGCTGTTGATTGCCGATGTTGTAGATTCTATACGGCGCCGCGCTCGTGCTCGGGTTCGGTGCCGCGGAATCCCACTCGGGATCGGCCGCGGCGACGTGGTCGACGGCCGCGATGACGCCTTCCACGATGTCGTCCACATAGGTGAAATCGCGCTGATGCCGGCCGTGATTGAAGACGTCGATCGGCACGCCGGCGAGAATATTCTTCGTGAACTTGAACAGCGCCATGTCGGGCCGGCCCCACGGGCCGTACACGGTGAAAAAACGCAACCCCGTGGTCGGCAGCCGATATAGCGAAGAATAGCTGTGGGCCATGAGTTCATTGGCTTTTTTGGTCGCCGCATAGAGCGTCAAGGGATGATCGACGTTTTGCGTCTCGACGAACGGCATCCGGGTGTTGGCGCCGTAGACCGAGCTCGTGGAGGCATAGACCAGGTGCTCGACGCCGGTGTGGCGGCATCCTTCGATGACGTGCAGGAACCCGGTGACGTTGCTCTGCACGTAGACGTGCGGATTCTCGGTCGAATATCGCACGCCGGCCTGCGCCGCCAAATGCACGACGCGCCGGAATTGCTCGCGCCCAAACATCGATTGCATCGCGCCCTGATCCGCAACATCCATTTTCTCGAAACGAAAGTTCGGATAGCGCTGCAGAATACTCAAGCGAGCGGCCTTGAGCGCGGGATCGTAGTAGGCGTTGAGGTTGTCGATTCCCACGACCTCGTCGCCGCGCTCGAGCAAGGCGCGTGCGGTGTGAAACCCGATGAAGCCCGCGGCGCCGGTGACCAGCAGCTTCATGCTTTTCGCCAGACGGTTTTGCCGCCGGACGCTTTGTCGAGCAGCGCGAGCGCGTGTGCGTGCGCCGCGAGTTCCGCTTCGTTCGCCTTGACGACCGCGATGCGCCGGCGTTCGCCGCGCCGCGACGGCATCCCGGGATCGGCGTAGGCGGCGAGATTCGCGTCGGACTTCTCGCCGAGAGTCAACGCCGCCTGCCCACCGGTCATCGTCAGATACACCTCGGCCAGGATGCGCGCGTCGAGCAGCGCGCCATGGTACTCGCGATGGGTATTGTCGACCGAATAGCGCTTGCACAAGGCGTCGAGATTATTGCGCTGGCCGGGATGCATCTGGCGCGCCAGGCTCAGTGTATCGAGCACGCGGCAAAGGTCATTGACTTTGAGCGGCGGCGTCGACAGGCGGCGCAGCTCGGCGTTCAAAAAGGCGACATCGAACGGCGCGTTGTGGATGATGAGCTCCGCGTCGCGCACGAATTCGACGAGATCCTCGGCAACCGCCGCGAACTTCGGCTCGTTGCGCAACTGGTCGCGCGTGATGCCGTGCACTTCCTGCGCGCCCGCATCGATATCGCGCTCGGGATTCAAATAACGGTGGAACACGCGGCCGGTGATGCGCCGGTTCACGAGCTCGACGCAGCCGATCTCGATGACGCGATGCTGAAGTTCGACTTCGAGGCCGGTGGTTTCCGTATCGAGCACGACTTGGCGCATGGACTTCTACTGACCCGCCAATAGCTGATCGATCGCGAGATTCGCGAGCTGGTCGACGAATTCGTTGCCCTCATGGCCCGAATGTCCCCTGACCCAATGCCAAGAAATATCCTGCGTGGCGAGCGTCGCATCGAGTCGCTCCCACAGATCCTGGTTCTTGACGGGTTCGCGCGCCGCGGTGCGCCAGCCGCGTGCTTTCCAATTCGGCAGCCATTCGGTGGCGCCTTGCAGCACGTATTTCGAATCCGTGTACAGCTGCACCGAGCAGCGCCGCTTGAGCGCCTTCAAGCCTTCGATCGCCGCCATGAGTTCCATGCGATTGTTGGTCGTGGCGGCTTCGGCGCCCGAGACCTCCTTGCGCGTGGCGCCGGCAATCAACAGAGCCGCCCAGCCGCCGGGGCCGGGGTTGCCCCGGCATGCGCCATCCGTATAGAGCTCGACCGTTTTCATGATCAGATCGGTCAGGGGCCCAATTTGTTGGTCGGTTCGGCGACGCCCACGAGCACGCGCTGGCGCGCACGGCGCTTCGGCCGCACCAAGGTCATCGTCTGCATGCGCTTGCGCGCCTTGAGCATATAGGCGCCCGCGCGCCAGGCCGCATGCGGCGCGACCTCGCAGCGTCCGGCGGTCGATGCGATCGGCAGCATGCCGAGATAGCCATAAACACTCGCGACGTCGAAGCCCAGCAACGCGACCCAGTCGCGCAGACGCAGCTCCGAGAGCAATCGGCGCGTACCGGGCGGGAATGCCGGCCGGCGCAGATAATGGGCAAAGAGCCGCCGCGCGCCCCAGCCGCTCCAGGGGTTGAAGCCACAAATGATCAAACAGCCCTCGGCGCAGAGCACACGCTCCGCCTCGCGCAACACCGCGTACGGATCCTCGACAAGTTCGAGCGTATGGGGCAGAACGATCGCATCGATGCTGTCCGACGCGAACGGCAAGCTCGCCAGCGGCGCGCACAGCGTCACGCTGGGCCCAGGTTCCTGTGCCACCAGCGTCGTATGCTGGGTGCGCGCGCCCGCCAGCATCGCGTGGCCGGCGCCCCATGCGCCAACTTGCATCAATTCGAAGCCGAACACGTCGTCCAGCGCGAGGCGTGCCAGCGCGGTCTCGTCGCGCAGCACGCGGTTGCCGAGCGGGGTCTCGAACCAGTCGACCGGGGTCTTGCTCCGCGCTGTATCCAAGCCTTGTTCCTTCATGAAAATACTAGCGAAGTTCTGATGTTACAGGTTAAATACTCGAGAAAATGTCAAACATCGAAACGCCTCTTCGTGTGCGCCCAGTGCGCGCATTTTCCGACAACTATATCTGGCTCATCGACGCGCCGCTGGCGCCCGGCCGCATTGTCGTGGTCGATCCGGGCGACGCCGAACCCGTATTTGCCGAGTTGCGCCGCAGCGGCGCCAGCTTAGCCGCGATTTTGCTGACTCACCATCATGCCGACCACATCGGCGGGGTCGAGGCCCTGCTCGCCGCGGCTCCCGTGCCGGTCTTGGGGCCCGATGATGCCCGAATCCCGACGCTGACGCGCCGCTTGCGCGACGGGGAAATGGTTCAATTGCCGGACCTGGGCCTGCAATTCCAAATCTTGCACATCCCGGGCCATACGTTAAGTCACATCGCTTTTTGGGGCTGTGACGTGGTGTTTTGCGGTGACACGCTTTTTAGTGCAGGCTGCGGTCGCATGTTCGAGGGAACACCGGTCCAAATGAGTGCCTCGCTGCAGCGCCTGAGCGCGCTGCCGCCCGCGACGCGCGTGTTCGCGGGACATGAGTACACGGCCGCGAATTTGCGCTTTGCGCTTGCCGCCGACCCTGGCAACGAGGCGGCCGCACGCTATCGCGAACTAGTCGATGGGCTGCGGGCCAAGGACACGCCCACACTGCCCTCAACGATCGAACTCGAAAATCATGTCAATCCTTTTTTGCGCTGCGACGACGCGGCGGTTCGCGCCGCAGCCGAATGGCATAGCGGCCGAACCTTGAATGGCACCGCCGCCGTGTTCGCGGAGCTGCGCGCCTGGAAGGATGGGTTTCGTGCTTAGGGGCCTCTGCGGGTACGCCAGTGCATTGGCGTTGCTGGCGGCTTGCGCGCACGCCCCGACCGCGAAACCGCCGGCCGCGCAGGAGCCCGTGGCCGCCTCAGCGTCGAGCGCGCCCGATGTCAGCGGCGCGGCGCAAGGCTTCAGCTCGAGCGTCGGCAGTACGCCGTCGGTCGCGATGCCGAGCGAATGGCAGCATCACAACGGCGAGGACTACGACGATCTATTCGATCGGATGCGCGCCGGCTTCGTATTCGGCGAAGTCCAAGAGCCGGCGATCGACCAGCAACTGCACTGGTTCGAGCACAACCCCGAGTATCTCGAGAGAACCTTTCAGCGCGCGCAGCGCTATATGTACCACATCGTCACGGAAGTCGAAGCGCGCGGCATGCCGCTCGAATTCGCGCTGCTCCCCGTCGTGGAAAGCGCCTACGAGCCCTTCGCCTATTCACGCAGCCGCGCCGCCGGTCTCTGGCAATTCATTCCGGGCACGGGGGTGCGCTTCGGCTTGAAACAAGATTGGTGGTACGACGGGCGTCGCGACGTCATCGAATCGACGCGTGCCGCGCTCGATTACCTGCAAGCGCTGCACGATCAATTCGACGGCGATTGGCTGCTCGCGATCGCCGCCTACAACGTCGGCGAAATGAACGTACAGCGCGAATTCGACCACAATCGCGCGCTGGGACTACCGACCGACTTCTGGCATTTGAAGCTGCCGGCTGAGACCCGCGCTTATGTCCCGAAGCTCTTGGCGATGAAACGCTTGATGGCCGAGCCGGAGCGCTACGGTATCGAATTCGCGCGGATGCCGAACGAACCGTATTTCGCGGTCATCGATACCGGCTCGCAGATCGATTTGAAAATCGCCGCGAAATTGGCGGGCACGAGCTATGACGAAGTGGCGGCGCTCAATCCCGGCTACAATCGTTGGGCGACCGACCCCGGCGGCCCGCATCGCCTATTGGTCCCCATCGACAATGCGGACGGATTCGAGGCGGCGCTGAAGACCCTGGCCCCCGAAGACCGCTTGCTCTACGTCACGCATGAGGTCGGCCGCCGCGAAACGCTGGCGATGATCGCCAGTCAATACGGCACCTCGGTCGTGATACTGACCAAACTCAACAACCTCAAGGACAAGCACTTGACCCCGGGTCAAACGCTGCAGATTCCGCAGGCCAGCGACCAATTACCCGAGAAAGTCCTGTTGGCGGCGGCACGCGTCGACCGTCCCGGGAGCGATGCATCGGGGCGCAAACGCGGCCAGATCGTCTACCGCGTGCGGCCTGGCGATACCTTGATCAAGATCGCTCAGCGCCAAGGCATTACGGTCGGCACGCTCGCAAGGCTCAATAATTTAGGCGCCGGCGATACGGTCGTGCAGGGGCAGCGCCTCATCGTCAAGGCGAGCTCGAGACATTATCGCGACGAAGGCGCCGTGTCGGGCCGCCGGCTCATGTATACGGTGCGCAAGGGCGATACGGTGTTCAGCATTTCCCAACAGTTTCAAGTGTCGGTCACGCAATTGAAGAGTTGGAACGGCCTCAATAGCCGCCATCAAATCCGCGCGGGGCGGCATCTGGTGATGTACATCGAATCCAATCGACAACAAGGTTAGGGGAAAGAAGCATGGGGTTTTTATCCGGCAAACGCGCGCTCATCGTTGGACTCGCCACGGATCGCTCAATCGCCTGGGGCATCGCGCAGGCGATGCATGCACACGGCGCTGAACTGGCGTTCTCCTATATCGAGCGCATGGTCGACCGCGTCGTTCCGCTCGCCAAACAATTGGATTCCCACATCACCTTCCCGATGGACGTCGCCGGCGACGAGGACATCGCGCGCGGATTCCGCACACTCAAGGCGCATTGGACCGAGTTCGACATCCTCGTGCATGCGGTCGCCTTCGCGACGCGTGAGGCACTGACGGGTCGCTTCGTCGATGCCACGTCGCGCGAGGGCTTTCGGATCGCGCACGACATCTCCAGCTATAGCCTCACCGCGCTCGCGCGCGAATCCCTGCCGTTCATGACCGGCCGCGCGGGCGCGATCGTCACCTTGAGTTACCTCGGCGCCGTCCGTTCCGTGCCCAGCTACAACGTCATGGGTCTCGCCAAAGCGAGCCTCGAGGCCAACGTCCGTTTTCTCGCCGCGGACTTGGGCGCCCAGGGCATCCGCGTCAACGGCATCTCGGCGGGCCCGATCAAGACGCTGTCCGCGGCCGGCATACCGGGTCTGCGCAAAATGCTGTCGCATGTCGCTGCCGCCGCGCCATTGCAGCGCAACGTGACGATCGACGACGTCGGAAAAGCTGCCGCGTTTTTGTGTTCCGACCTCGCCTCCGGCATCACGGGCGAAATCCTCTACGTCGACGGCGGCTACAGCTCGGTCGGCATGAGCTTCCCGGGCGACGATGCGGAAACCTGACCTTGTTCAGTCCGTGGAGAACGACGTATAAAATGCCGGAATTCCGTTAGGCGTTGTGAAACTATTTGCACTTCGTCACACACCAAGTATCCGTGGAAGTTGCGATAATCAGTCGTCAGTTGTTGTCTGCGCGAGGTTCATCATGAGTTCCGTCAATCGAATCATCCTGCTCGCCGCCGCCGGCGGCGCTGTGGCGGCGTTGGGCGCTTGCGCCTCGCTGCCCGTGACGACCGATGTGAATCCCAACGCCAGCGTCACTATTTGTCATACCTATGCCTGGGCTCAAGAGCATGTGGCGGCCGGCGTCCAACCGGCTGCTTACGGCAACCCGCTGAACTCGGATCGGCTGCGCGCAGCGATCGCGTCCAACTTGGCCGCGCGCGGCTTGCAGCCCGCGGCGAACAAGGGCACCGCCGACTGCGTCATCGGTTATGCGATCGGTTCGCGTATCGTTGCCGACGACCTTGGCGGCGCTGGTTGGGTCGGCTATGGCCGCGGCTGGGGTTTGGGCTGGGGCTGGGGTCCGTGGGGCGACGACTACCCTTACATTCATAACGAGGGCCGGATTTCGGTCGATCTATTCGACGCCCACACGCGCAACGCGATATGGCACGCCTCGGTCAATCAAAATGTCGTCGATTTGACCGGCCCTTCGGCCGAAGTGAAGATCAACCAAGCGGCTGCCGCGATTTTCACGAAGTTCCCCATAGTCGCGGCACCTGCGCCGATGCCGCCGCCGGCGGGCGCGCGCGCCGATACTTGAGGCTTGCGCGGCCTGGCTGCGCGCCAGTCCGGCGCGCAGCGTGTACGCATCGACCTAACGCGTCGAGGGGCGCTGCACGAAAAAGTAATAGAGCGCGGCCAACGCAATCGCGATCGCAATCACGAGCAGCGTGAAGCGGTGCAGCGATCCGATCAGCAGTTCGCGATTGCGTCCGACCGCCACCCCAAGCCAGGCGAGTACCGAGCACCATAGCAGCGAACCCGCGAGCGTCGCGAGCGAGTACCATCGAAAGTCGAGCCGCACGATGCCCGCCGGAATGCCAATCAGATGGCGGATCACGGGCAGCAGCCGGGAGAAAAACACGCCAGGCCAGCCGTAGCGGGCTGCCCATCGTTCGGCGCGTTCAATTTTTTGGGTTGCGAGGCCAACGTACGGCCCGCAGCGCAGCACCAAGGGCCGGCCCAAGCCGCGCGCGGCCCAATACATCAGCGCCGCCCCGATCCATGAACCCGTCGTGCCCGCGATCGCAATGCCGAACACCGATAGCTGTCCCTGGGTGTGCGCGAGATAGGCCGCAGGCGGAATGATGATTTCGCTCGGCAGGGGCACCAGCGTGCTCTCCAAGGCCATCAGCGCGACGATCAGACCATAGCCGCCCTGACTCAGCGCCGAGAGATACCAGTCCGAGAACTGATGCAGCAGCGCGGCCAATTACTCGATGGCCTGCGGATTGACGATCACCTTGGCCGCGGTTCGTGCCGCGAGGCTGTAGCTCTGGGATTCCGCGGCCGCAGACTGTTGCGCGAACTGGCGGCGTTCGAGATCCTGTTGCTGCGGATTGGTATTCGGATCCTCGCGCACGGCGGAAAGACCGAAAACCGCCGAATCCCCATTATCGAGCGGGACTGCATCGAATTGCGGCTTGCCGGCAGGCTTCGGCAGCTCAAACGCGAGTTGCCGGATCGCGATCGGTACGGCCTGGTCGGCGCGGCCGACAAACCGCGCGGCCTGTAGCGGCGCTCCCAGCCCCTTGGCGATCGCGTCCCAGGATTCGCCCGCCGCGAGCCGCTTCGCGGCGTCCGTGGCCGCGGCCGCCGCGAGTTCCATGCCACGCTGCTTTTTCCACGCCGCAATGATCTGCGTCCGCACGGCATCGAGGCTGCGTTGCTGCGGCAGTTTGTGATCCGTGGCTTTCACGACGATGCCGCGGCCTTTTTCCACTTCGACGATCGGACTGACTCGGCCATCGAGCACATCTGCGCTGAAGGCCGCCTCGATCGCCTTTGGCGACTTGCCGAGCGCGCCGCCGCCGTCGGTACGGCTGAAATCGGCAATCTGTTCAACCGGCAATCCCGCTTTGCGCGCAACGGCGTCGATATCCGTCGCGCTTTGCAGCGCAGCGTCGGCGAGCTGATCCTGCAAGCCATTGAATTGACGCTCCGCCTCGGTGCGGCGGTATTCAGCATCCAGATCGTTCTTGTCCTCTTCGAACGTCTTGGTGCTCGCCTCCTGAATGCCGACGAGCTTCAAGATGTGGTAACCGAACTGGGTCTTCACGGGCCCGCGGATTTCGCCGACCTTCATGCTGTAAGCGGCATCGGCGAACGGCGCGACCCAGACTTTGCGATCCGACCAGCCGAGATCGCCGCCCTGTTGTGCGGAGCCTTGGTCCTGTGAATATTCCTTGGCCAATTTCGCGAAATCCTCGCCGGCCTGGGCGCGCTTCAGCAGCTCCTCGGCCTTCGCTTTCGCGCTCGCATCGTCCTTCGGGGCCGCGACTTGGATCAGGATATGACTGACGCGCCGCTGCTCGGCTTGCGTGAAAACTTCCGGATTCTTGGCCTTTTGCTCTTCGTAATAACTGCGCAGCTGCGCGTCGGTGACCGTAATGTGGGCCGCCAATTGGGCGAGACTGATCTCGACGTAGCGCAGGTTCACCGTTTCGGGCGAGAGATATTCGCCTTTGTGCTGATCGTAATAGGCCTTGATCGCCGCATCGTCCGGATTCGCGTTGGCGGCGAAATGCGCGGCCGGCACGACGACCCAGGCGAGTTCGCGCTGTTGGCGAGTCAATGCGCTCAGTCGTTTGACTTCGGTCGCGGTCGCGAAGCTCGAAGCGCGCATCGCCGCATCGAGCTGTCCAAGCTGCACTTGGCGGCGAATGAGCCCCTCGATTTCGGCGATCGAGCGGCCTTGCGCTTTGAGAACCGCAACCGCGTGCGCCGCGTCGAACTTGCCGTCGACTTGAAACGCGGGAATCTTCGCCATCTCGTTTTGCAGCTCTTGATCGCCGACTCGATAGCCCAAGGACTCGATGTGCGTGATCAAGGCCTCGGTGCTGATGAACTCGTCGAGCACTTCCTTCTTGAGCGCGCTGCGCGCGTTGTCGTCGAGCGCGCCGTTCGCGCGCCGCTCGGCCTGCGCGAGCTGCTGCTGATAGGCCTGGCGCACGTCGGAGACCGGGATCTCGCTGCCGTTGACCTTCACCGCATAATCCGGCGCGGCCAAGGTCCAATTGATGCCCCAAAAGATGAAGGATCCGGCGACCCCACCGAGCACCACGTAGGCGACCCAACCTTTCAACTTATCGTGAATTGTTTGCAGCATGCTTTTATCTCTCGAATTCCCCCCAATCTCAAGCCCCTCGGCGCGGCCTTACAGGCACGCGCGCGGCTCTTCGACAGGATTGGCGGAGTGGACGGGACTCGAACCCGCGACCCCCGGCGTGACAGGCCGGTATTCTAACCAGCTGAACTACCACTCCGCATGT
>OCZU010001711.1_pt1 | contig 14225 bp, 17 predicted proteins | sample 1539001 | NCBI WGS metagenome assembly OCZU01 (sample SAMEA3539306, study PRJEB22396) | soil metagenome | biome: tundra; feature: field; material: soil | place: USA | collected 2010-05 | depth 0.15 m | reverse complement strand
CGTGACCCGCCCGCGCCGTGGCGGCACCGTGACCGGGCCGCGCCGTGGCGGCGCCATGACCAGCCTGCGCCGTGGTGGCGCCATGCCCCGTGGCGGCACCGTGACCCTGCTCAGCGGGGGCCCCGGAAGCGTCCTCGGGGCCGGCCGGCGCTTGGCTGGCCGACTGGGTGGCCACCACCTCGATCCCGGGACCAAACGCATCCCGGGGCATCCGCAGCACCCAGCCGGGGCGGATCAGGCTGGCGATGGTGAGCTTGGATCCGTCCGGCTGGAGCCGGCCCGAGTTCAGCTCGAAGATCTCCCGGTAACGGCGGCCGTCCCCGAGATGGTTCTGCGCGATCTCCCACATGCTCTCGTGGTAGCGGCCGGCCGGCGGCCGCACCACATAGATCTTCTCGGCCCGGGGTTGCTGGGCCTGGGGTTGGGCCTGGGCGACCTCAGGCTCGCCGACCATCTGGGGGGGCCTGGCATCACGGATGGCCTGCGTCCTGCCGCCCGTGGCGGCGGAGCGGGCGGGGGCCGAGATCGCGTGCGCCGCCCTTGGCGCCGCATGGTGCGCGAAGGCGGGCGACAGTGCCGCCGACGCGGCGAACAGCAGCAGGGCCGCGGTCACCAGCCGGTGCACGAGGGCTTGGGTGCCCCCGGCCAGCGGGACCTGCGCGGGCATCCCGGTATTGCGCACTGCCGCCCTGATCTCGGCGACCACGCACCACACCAGTTGCAGCCAGGCCAGCCAGACGAGGACGGACAGGACCTTCAGGATCGCGAAGGGGTCGATCTGGTGGGTGAGCACCGACAGCCCGGGCATGTGGTGCGGGATCGGTGCCCCGAACACCCTTATCAGGCCTAGCGGCACGCCGACGGTCAGGGCCAGAAGGAGGACGACGGCGAGGAACCCGGCCAGCACGTCTCCCGCTGACCGCCTCCGGCCGACGGCCGCCCGGCGCGTTGGGAGAGTTGGTGGCGCCATCAGCACACAGCTCCCAGGTTGATCCCGCATTCTGCGGTCGCGCTAGCGTGCGCGGTCTCAGTGAAACTGCCGAGCACCCCCGGGATGAGCGGCTTGGTGGTGATCGTGACCTGGACGGTCGCCGTCTGCGCGCCGACCGGGGCTACGCAGTTGTCCATCGCGGCGCTGGTCACGGCGTCCACGCCGGTACCGGCCTGCCGCGCGTAGGTGGCCACCAGGTTGCCCGCCAGCGGGCACGCACCGGCGCCGATCGCTGCCACACCTGTCGCGCGGAGCGCCCTGACGTCGATGTTGCCGGCCGCGGCGCGGGCGGCCTGCTCGGCGATGTCCGCGGCTCGTTCCTTCGCATTCATGGCTATGCCACCATCCAGGATGAGCGCGGTAAGGAAGATGACCGCTATGGCGAAGACCACGGTGAAGACCGCGATCGATCCCCGCTGTGAATCTGCCGGCTGACTGCCGGTCTGTGAATCTCCCCGCTGACCGCCGGTCTGTGAATCTCCCCGCTGACCGCCGGTCTGTGAATCTGCCGGCTGACCGCCGGTCTGTGAATCTGCCGGATGAGCGCCGGTCTGTGAATCTGCCCGCTGAGCGCCGGTCAGCATGTGCCTGTCCGACACATGAACGGGTCAAGCGGCGCGACCGCCTGCGCAGTGAAAGGGGTCGTCGGCTGGAAGCCGAGAATCCTGAACGGGCTCGTGTTGACGCTGCAGTGAACGATCGCTGTCACGTTGTCGCCAGGAACGATGGCCTGGCCGCCGGCCGGGAAGCCGCTGACCGTGGCGGTGACCGAGCCCTGGGCGCACCAGCTCGAGCTGCCCAGGTCGGCCTGGGCCGCCTGCAAGGCGAACGCGTCGGCCTGGCCCACGGACCGCCCGAGCGACGCCGCCCGGGCCGCGTCCCTGGCCGCGCCATCGACGTGGCCCTGCGCCTCGACGACCCGGCCGCCCGCTGCCACCAGCAGCAACAGCAGGACCAGCCCGGGCGCGACCACCGCGAGCTCGACGGTCAGGGAACCGCGGTCCACCCGCGTCAGGCGCCTTCCCCGCCATGGATTCCGGGCCTTCGCCGGCCAGCGTCCTCTCATCAGCAGTTCCCGTTCAGGCCAGCCGGCCGGAAGCACTCCACCGGGCCGCCCGCGGTCGCTGAAATCGTCAAGTGGAGGCCAAAGAAGGGAAATACGGAATAGCCCAGCGGGCCGGTCACGGTGACGTATACATTGGTCCGCCGATTTCCATGAGCGTTAGCGGTCAGGCCACCGAGAAGCCTGGTGTTGAGTTCCGTGTAATATTTCGTGGCCGCGGCCTGCGCCGCACTGGCCCACTGGGAGTTCGTGGCGGCGTCCTCGCGAGCTACTAACGCTCCGGCCTGGGCAGCGGCGAGCGCGGCCTGCCGGGCGTTGAACCACAGGCCGAACTGCAGGATAAGCATGCAGATCAGCATCAGGGCTGGTGCCAGCACGGCAAGTTCAACAACGTTCGAGCCCCGGTCAGACCGCGCCGCCCGAAGCAGGGAACGGATTCTTCGAAATAGCATCATGGCTCTACTGAGATACCCGCCTAGCCGCCGGTGATTTTACCGCTCTCATTCGTCACGAAATTCTGTATGACGACCAGCAGCGCTATCGCTATCCCTAGCACCACCGCCGTGATGACAGCGAGTTCCACCGCCGAGGCGCCGCGATCCTTGTCACGCAGTGCAACCCGGAGCCGGGCTACGCTCATCCCGAGCGATGCCCGCAGATATGTCAGTGGCCCGTTCAGATTACCCATCTCATACCTCCACTATTTCACTGCTTCTGTTCGCGCCACCTGCGCGTTCACCGTGCGCCAAGCAGGACTCCGATCACTGGATACGTGAGGAAGGCCAGAAATCCCGCGCAGAGCAGCATCTGCGCGACCAGCATGGACTGTGACCTCTCCCCGGCCTGGCCCTCGAGGTCGGCGAGTTCGCGGCGGCGCAGGCTGGTCGCCCTGGCCCCCAGCGACTCGCGCACCTTGGCCCCGTCCTCCGCGACCAGGCTCAGCGCGGCGGACAGGTCGCGAAGCTCGTCGACCCTGACTTCCTCGCCGAGCGCGCCGAGCGCCTGCCACGATGTCTGGCCGGTGATCCGCGCGCTGGCCAGCGCCTCCCTGATCCGCCACATGGCCCAGCCGGCGCCTATCTCGCTGGCCGCCATCAGCGCCTCAGGGACGCCGCGCCCTCCCGACAGGTTCATCGACACGAGGTCGAGGAAGGCGCCGATGGCGTGCCGGAAGTCCCGCCGGCGGGCATTCGCCTTCTGCCTGACCTCGAGGTCGGGCAGCAAGAAGAACACCGCAGCCAGGACGAAGCCCAGCCAGATCGGGATGACCAGCGACAGGTGGAACCCGGCCAGGCCGAGCAGGAGCAGCAGGATCGGCCCGATCAGGAACCCAAAGACGGCCAGTAGCACCTTCGTAGCGAGATAATTCTCGAAGGACTTGCCGATCAGGGACAGGTTGGCTCGCAGCGAGGGGAACTCCCAGCCCTGCTCCGCGCAGAACGCCGCGAGCGCCTGCCCGAGCCGGCGGCTGAATTCGCTCTCCCGCTCGGTCCCGGCCCTGCTCCTGGTCCCGCCGAGCGGCGAGCGGCGCGAATCGAACGCGGCGATCTGCCGGGCCAGGCTGACCCGGCGCGGAATCAGCGCGAACGCGAACAGGAACAGGCCGAGGCCCGCGACCGATCCGGTAACCAGCGCCGCGGTCATGCCCCACCTCCCCGCCCGGCCGACACTGGGTCCCCGACATGGGCAGCCGACTCGGCAGGCAGCGCGCTGAGCAATCGTTCCGGCCCATCGAACCTGGCCAGCTTGCGTATCCAGATAAATCCCGCCGCGTAGAGCGCGACGATCACGACCAGTACCAGCTGACCGGCGGCGCTGTCGTAGACCTGCACGTAGCCGTGGTTGAAGATGCCGAGGAGCAGAGCAAGGCCGACGGAGATCGCCACCACGATCTGGGCGCTGCGCCGGGTGGACCGGCGCTCCGCGTTGACCTTCCGGCGCATGTCGAGTTCCTCCCTGACCGAGGCCGACAGCGCACCAAGGAGATCCCGCAGGCCAGGTCCCCGAAGCCGGGAGTTGATGATCAGGGCCGCGATGATAAGGTCCGCGCCTGGGTCATCGAGGTCGTCGGCGAACATGCGCAATGCGTCGGGCATCGGCACCCGGGTGTGCATACGGCCCACCAGCCGCTCCAGCGGTTCGAGCAGGGACGGCGCGGCCACCCGGAGGGACGCGGGAATCGCCTGCTCAAGGCCGACCGCGCCAGCGATCGTGTCCCGCAACGACTCCGTCCAGATGGCCAGGCCCTCCAGCCTGGTCATGGCCCTGCGTTCCGAGGCTGCCCCGCCCAGGCTCCGCCAGCCCAGCACGAGCAGGGCGACGCCGATCCCGGCCACCACCCATCCGGTGGCGATCAGCACCAGGACTGCGGCGATCAGCGCGACCGCTCCCCGGGTTCCGATCAGTTCCCGGAAATGGTGTTCCAGACGCCGCGACCGGGCGCCCGGCGGCCTGCGCGGCAGCCCGCGCAGCGCGACGACCAGCAGGAACAGGGCGCCTCCGACTGCCGCGCCGATCAGCACGGCGAGCAGCGGCAGAGCGGCGGACAGGCTTGTCACCACCGCCCCCTCGCTGGGTCGTAGCCGTGCTCGGCCAGTTCTGCCATGCACGACACGGGCGCGTGCGGCACGGCCCGGCCGTCCGGACCGGCCGAGAAGACCTCGCTGGAGAGCACTCGCCCGTCTATCCCGGTGACCTCGCGGATGCTGTTGATGAAACGGCGCAGCCGCCCACCGCGCGAGTACTCGTTCCGCTTCTCGATGAAGACCACGAAGTCGATCGCTCCCGCGATCAGCATGTGCGTGGCCTCGACCGGGAGCCGCTCAGTGGCCTGGATCGCGTAGGTGGAGATGCGGTTGAACACCTCCAGCGAGGAGTTCGCGTGGATGGTCGACAGTGAGCCGTCATTGCCCTGGGTCATCGCGTTGAGCATGGTGACTATCTCGTCGCCCAGCACCTCACCGACGATGACCCGGCTGGGGTTCATCCGCAGCGACCGGCGGACCAGTTCCGCCAGCGAGATGGCCCCCTGGCCCTCCATGTTTGGCAGACGCTCCTCGAAGGCGACCACGTTCGGGTGCAATTCCGGGAAGTGATCGAGGCCGAGCTCGAGCGCCCGCTCCACGGTGATCAGGCGCTCGCTCGGCGGGATCTGGTTCGCGATCGCCCGCAGCAGCGTCGTCTTCCCCGCGTTCGTGGCTCCCGCGATCATGATGTTCTTCCGCGCGGCCGTCGTGGCGGCCAGGAAAGCGGCCGCCTCCGGCAGCAGCGTTCCGTTGCCCACCAGGTCGGAGAGGAACACCTTGCCCATCCGGGCCCGGCGGATGGACACGGCTGGCCGAAGCGTCACGTCCATCACCGCGGACAACCGGGATCCGTCCGGAAGCCGGAGGTCCAGTTGCGGGTTGGCCGTGTCGAACGGACGGCTGGACAGGCCCGAGTAGGCGGCGAGAGCCTGGATCAGGTCCACCAGTTCGTCGTCGTTTTCGGCGGCCGGCTCGCCGAGCACCTCCCGGCCGTCGGCGTAGCCGAGGAATACCCGGTCGCAGCCATTGATGTCGATGTTCTCGATCTCTTGGTCCTCGAGCAGCGGCTGCAGTCTGCCCACCCCGAACAGCGCCGCGTGGATAGCCGCCGCGAGTTCTTCCTCCTCCTGCGCGTTGGAGGGGGCCCGGCCTGCGGTGATCTCGCTTCGTGCGTGATCTTCGAGGACCTGGGCGATCAGGGCGCGGGCGAACTGCCGCTCATCCTCGGCGGTCATCGGCGGCATCCCGGCCGTCGCGTCCAGCCGCCGCTGCTCGGCCAGCCGGTCGCCGACCTGGCCGCGGAGCCGCTTGACCACGCCGTGATCCACTGCCCGTCACCACCCTCCCGGATCGCCTGGCCGGGCGGCAGGAACGCCGGGCACCGTGGCAGAAGGAGGGCCGGACAGCGGCCCGAGGTGATCGGTTACCTCCGGACCGGTTCCCGCCGCGGGCGGGAGCGGCGGATTGGCAGCTTCCAGCCGCTGAGCTTCCAGCCGCTGAGCTTCCAGCCGCTGAGCTTCCAGCCGCTGAGCATCAGGCCACTCGGAATCAGGCCACTCGGAATCAGGCCGCCCGGAATCAGGCCGCCCGACGCCGGATGGCTGAGCATCAGGCAGATGATCGCCGGATAGCTGAGCATCGGGCAGCTGGCCGAGGAGATTCCCGGCGACTTCCCGCGCCGTCCTGATCAGCAGGGACTTGTCGAGCTTGCCGCCCCATTGGCCGCGCAACTGGCTGGCGCTCTTCGGCTCATAGGCCAGGCCGCCGATGACGTTCGCCGGGCTCCTGCCGTCGTCGATCACCTGCCGGACCTCGGCCAGGGCGGTCCTGAACGTCTTGTGGTCGGCGATCACCACCACGCCCACACGCGCTCCCGGCCGCCCGCGTCTCTGCAGGCCGTTCGCCAGGGCAGTCGCCCGGTCCCGCAGCCGTACCACCTCCGCCACGCTGGCCCGGGTGATCAGGACGACCGCTTCGGCCTCGGCCAGCAGGTCATAGAACGGGCCGTCCCGGCCGATCCGGCCGCAGTCCGCGATCACATCGGCCTGCGGGATCCTGGACAGCAGGCCGCCGACCATGTTCCAGAGGGCTTCAAGCCCGGCGCCCTGTTCGGCGTTGGTTACCCCGGCCAGCACGTCGAGGCCGCCGTGCAGCTTCTGCGCGTGCTCCCAGACCTGGTAGGGCTCGAGGCCGCGGCGCGCGGCCACCGCCAGGCTCAGCAGGCCCCGCCTCGGGTCGAGCCGCGTTCCGTCGGCGCCCGGGAGCCGGTAGACGATGTCACCGCCCGCGGGATCGCACTCGGCCAGCAGCACCGGCCGCGGCCATACCGCCGCCAGCGCCACGGACGCGGTCGTGACGCCAGGTGCCCCTTTATCGGCAGCTACCGCGATCAGCGCCATCGATCAGCCGGTCCCGGTACCCGGCGACGCAGTCGAGGATGCCTGCCCCCCCGGCGTGGTCGTGCCCGGGGTCTGGCTCGGCTGGGCTGTGGGGGACGCAGGGAACGCGGAGGCGGTGGGGGCCGCGGGAGCGGTGCGGGCCGTGGGAGCGGACGCCGCCGCGCCGCCAGCAGGCAGGATCGCGAGGCCGACGATACCGTTCGATGAGTTGCACGCCACCGCCCCGGCATCGGCCGGGGCGACTGCCACCCGGACATCCGCCACCGCGGAACTGCTCGAGCTGGCCGGATTGGTGATGTCCAGCACGACGGCGTCCCTGGCCAGCATGCTGCCCGATGACCCAGGACAGGTTTCCGGGGCGTCGCTCACCTGGTAGATGTTGACGTGATCACCCACCTGCAACTGGGCCGGAACCTGGCCATCCTTCAGCGCCAGGCCGAGCACTGCCTTCCCCGCGGTCACATTGCCGGCCCGGCCGACCATGGCATTGGTGAGCAGCGTCCGCGGCGGGATCGCGGTGGCCGCGTAGAACTGCGCGACCTGGCTAGCCTCGCTCCACGGCACGTAATCCAGACCGGTGCCGGAGGCGATCTGGACCTCTTGCATGGCGTTCAGCGGGATCTGCTGGCCCACGCCTATCGGCTGGGATATCTCGATCGCCGCCACCCGTTTCCCGCTCTGCAGAACCAGGAAGCCGGCGCCTAACGCGCCACCCAGGATGAGCAGCACCGCGAGAGCCGCCAGAGCGGGCTTGCGCTCCCTGGGAGCGCCCGGCACCCGCCGGCCGGCCGGCGCGGTCGGCTGCGGCCAGGCACCCTGCTGGTCGATCCCGGGTGCCGGCCCGCGCTGCATGGTGCCCCGGTCACTCGACATTGCGGCGGCTTCTCCCTGCTGGCGGTACCTGCGCATGGCCTGGGTCGGCCGTACGTGGGCGTGAGCCACGGTATCCCGCCAGAACGCCGCCTTATAGAGCTAATCCGGCCAATCAGACTGCAACGCCACATCGTTATTACTCACCGTCATTGCCGACCCGCCTGATTGGCCAGCCCGATAATGACTGATAAATCGCAATATCGCTGGATAACCCCGTGCATTTCGGCGGGGCCGCTGAGCACACGTGGCGGCGCTCAGAGCAACCAGCCGATTGCAGGCCGATAGCAGGGCGTTAGCGCCGGACGGCGGAACGCCCAGCGAAACGCCCAGCGAAACGCCCAGCGAGACGCCCGGCAAGACGCCCAGCGAGACGCCCGGCTGCGCACGCCCGTGGCCGGCCACGTCGCGGCCGGCCACGGTTCAGCGTCGTTTGACTGGCGTCGAGGGTGTGTCCCGCGGGACACACCCTAGGGAGCGCCGGTGTTGAGGCTCTGGATCTCATTCACCGGTACCCGGATGGCGCCTACCTGGAGCGGCGGAGCGCCGGGCAGCACCCCGTTACCGGTCCAGGTGACGATCCAGGGCACGGTGACCTGCATGGCGTAGCCGAGTGGCGCCGCCGTGGACGGCGCCTGGTAGACGACACCACAGTCCGGCTGGGAGCCCGGACCCGCCCCGGTCACCTGCGGCGAGTTCACGGTGTAGTGCGAGCCGTTGAGCCCGCAGTTCGTGTAAGGCGTCGCGTTGGCGGTGCCCGGGGCGATCTGCGGCTGCCCGGGCTGTGCCGTCACGGTGACGGACATGTAGCCGGGGATCGTCGCGGTCACCGTGATGAGCGCCGGGTTGCCGGTCCACAGGAAGGTCGGCAGGTTCACGTACGTCTTCGGGGCCGGGTTCACCTTGAGCGTCATTTTGGGCACCCGGAGCGCCGCCTTGGCCAGCTCCGCGAGTTCGAGCGCCGTGAGCGGGTTGTCCGCGGCCGGGGCTACCTGGCCGGTCGGCACCCACACCCATGGCGGCAGGTTGGCGAGACAGGCAATCCCGGCCGGCGTGTTCAGGTACTCCGGTATCCACCACTTTCCGTTGGTGGACGGGTTGGCGCGGACCTCCGTGATGTATTGCTGGAGCGACCCGAGTTCGGCCGGGGTTCCGCCACCGGCCTTGACGGCCTGCTCGAGGCTCGCGAGCACGGACAGCATCTGGGCCTGCGTGTAGCCCGGCGCCATCCAGCAGGGCGGCACGTTGACGTTCAGATTGCTGAGGTTGAGCGGGATCTGTACACCATCCTGGGTGAGGATGATGTTGGCGATCCTGTCGATGCCGACCGTGCAGGTGTTCCCCTGGCACCCGCCCCAGGTATCGGCCGCGGCGATGCCCGGGCCTGCCAGGGGCAGGGCAAGCCCGATCGCGCACGCGATGACGACCGCTAGCCGCCTCATGGCACGCACTCCTCCGCCTGCTGGTTCGGCAGGTAATAGCCGTAGGTGTACGTGACCAGCCATGACCCATCCGATTCACGGACCAGGGAATCCTGTTCCAGGTAGTAGGGGTTCTTCAACGGCGTGGTGCTGCCGGTCTGGGTATTGACCGAATCGAACTGCGACTGGTCCACGCAATACTGCAACTCGGCCCCGGCGCCCTTATCCTCGATAACCTTGCCGTCGAAGAACCGGATCGTCCCGCTCCTGCTGACGTGCCCGGTGGCATAGTGCGCGATATCCTGTTGCGTGAATTGCGCCAGTGACCCGCCGCCGCCTTGCGGGATGGCGCTGGCATAGTGCGTGTAAGTGCGGTCCTTCCCGCCGGTGGACAGAGAGTAGTAGAAGGCTAATTGGTAGTTCTCGTCGGCGACCATGATGGCGGCCTGCGCCTGGTCCGCCGGGAGCGGCGTGTCGAATACCACCCGCAGGCTGGATGGCAGGGGGAATGCCTGCAACCCCGGCGCGCCCGCCTGGGCCGGCGCAGGGGCCCCCGTGGCGATCTTGCCTGCTGGCCGGAACGTGGCCGCCGTACTGCTGCCGCAGGCCACGGCCCCAAGCAGGCAGGCACTGAGCAGGCACGCGGCGATGAGGATGGCCGCGGGTGCCCGTCGGCTCCCCATGACTCCTCCAATGGCCGCCTGTCCGATGGCCGCCCGGTACCGATGCTCCCCGCACGCAGGGAAACCCCCAATAATTTACCGACCGCCAGGATAAATCCGCAGCGGTTGTTACCGATACGACGCCGGGCAATGAACTAGAAATCATGATCAAAAGGGTAAATTCCCCGGTCAGGCCGGGGATGAGCTCAGCCATACCGGTTAGCCGGATAACCAGTTACATACCGGGATAATGGAGCATTATGGACATACCAGGCTGGGCGTCAGCGGTGGTCGCAGCCGCCGTCGGCCTGGTGATCGGCTCGTGGCTCAGCACGGTGATCGCGCGAGTTCCGCACCGCCAGAGCCTGCTCCGGCCGCCGCCGCAGTGCCCGCGGTGCGCAGCGCGGCTGCGCACCGCTGACATGATCCCGGTGGCGGGCTGGCTGCGCCGCCGCGGCCGGTGCCGGGACTGCGGGGAACCGTTCGGCCGCTGGTATCTCGCCGCCGAACTGGTCACGGCCGTCTCGTTCGCCGCGCTGGCACTGCGGCTGGGTTTCAGCCCGGTGCTGCCCGCGTTCTGCTACCTGGCGGCCGTTGGCGTGGCCCTGGCCATCATCGACATTCAGCACAAGCGACTGCCCGACGCCCTCACCCTGACGTCCTACCCGGTGGCCCTGGTCCTGCTCGGCCTGGCCGCGCTGGGCACCGCGGACGGCGGCCACCATGTCCTCGACGCCTTGATCGGCATGGCCGCGGTGGGCCTGTTCTACCTGCTGCAGGCGCTGATCTACCCGGCTGGGATGGGCTGGGGTGACGTCAAGCTCTCCGGGCTGATCGGGCTGTACCTCGGCTGGCTCGGCGCCGCCGTCACGGTGGAGGGCCTGCTCGCCGGCTACCTGCTCGCCGCGGCGACCGGGATAGGGCTGCTGGTGGCGCGGCGGGCGACACGCAAGTCACACATCCCGTTCGGCCCGTTCATGCTCGCGGGCGCGCTGATCGCCATCGTGGCGAGCGGCCTGTAGCTGCGGGCGCCGGACGACTCCGGGGAGCAGGCACCCGCGGTCTGCTGCTGCCGGACACCAAGATCACGCCACCGGCCGCCGGCCGGGCCGAGGGATGGGGACCTTGGGTACGGTGCAGGTATGGACGCCGCCGGCTACCTGGCCCATTTGCGCCGCGAGTCCAGCGCGTTCGGGGAGTGCCTGCGCGGAGACCTGACGGCGCCGGTGCCGCACTGCGGCGGATGGACGCTCTACGACCTGGCCGATCATCTGGGCCGAGGCAATCTGTGGGCGGCCGTCGCGGTCACGGAGAAGCGAGGCGATCATGCGGCGCCGGCCGCGCCGCGCGATCCGGCCGCCCTGGTGACGTGGTTCAGCGCCACCTCCGGCGTCCTGCTGGATGTGCTCGACACCGATCCGTCCGACAGCGCGTGGACCATCTTCCCGCCACCAACGGTCGGTTTCTGGCAGCGGCGCAGGTGCCTGGAGACCCTGGTGCACCGGTGGGACGCCGAGAGCGCGCTCGGGATCAGCGGCCGGCTCGATCCGGCGCTGGCCGACGACGGGGTCGCCGAGGTCATCGACACCATGGCGCCACGCCAGTTCCAGCTCGGCCGCGCCCGCGCTCCCCGGTATGCGGTCCGCTTCGCCGCCACCGACACCCGGTCGTCATGGGTTCTCGGTCCCGGCGAGCCGCTGGCTACGATCAGCGCTACGGCTGCGGATCTCCTGCTCCTGCTGTGGGGCAGGCTCTCCCCCGATGACCCGGCGGTCAGCTGGGACGGCGATTTCCGGTCGGCCCGGGCCCTGCTGGAAGCCGCGCTGGTGCCCTGAGCGCCAGCTGTGCCCGCGGCGACGAGAGCGCCGCAGCGACGGTCAGAGGCTGTTACCGACCAGCACCGGCTCGTTGGCGAGTTCGACCCCGAAAACGTCCCGGACGCCGTCCCTGACCTCCCGGGCCAGGCCCAGCAAGCTGACCGTGCTGGCGCCACCCGGGTTGACCAGGGCCAGCGTGTGCTTGGCCGAGATCCTGGCCCCCGGCAGGCCGGGGTCCGGCGCACCTTCCGAACTGCCCTCTTTGGCCGGGTATCCCTTCCGGAAGCCGGCCTGCTCGATGAGCCACGCCGCGGAAACCTTCACGTGTCCCGGATCGGCGGGATAGCGCGGGATGCGGACATCGGGGCCGCAGCGCGCAGCGGCGGCCGCCTGCAGCGCGGCGAACTGCCCGGCGTCCAGGACCGGGTTGACGAAGAACGAGCCCGCGCTCCGGGTGTCCGGATCGCCCGGGTCGAGCACCATACCCTTGCCCCGGCGCAGCGCCAGCACCGCGGCGCGGACCTCCCCGAGCGGCGCCTGCTCGCCCTCGGCCACGCCAAGCCGTTGCGCCAGTTCCCGGTAGCCCACTGGCCGGGACAGCGGGTGAAGGTCAAGCCCAAAAACCACATTCAGCACAACGAACCGCCCCGTGTACTTCCCCAGCCCGCCTCGCGCCGTGACCTGGCCAGCGCTGCGCTTGAAGGCGCTGGTCCGGTAGCCGAACCCGCAGTCCCGCCCGGCCAGCTCGACCACCTCGCCGCGGGCCCGGTCGTACGCATGGACCAGGGTGATGGTCTCGGCGACCTCCTGGCCGTAGGCGCCGACGTTCTGGATGGGCGTGGCCCCGGCCAGGCCCGGGATGCCGGACAGGCACTCCAGCCCGGCCAGCCCCCCGGCCACGCAGGAGGCCACCACCGTGTCCCAGTCCTCCCCCGCCGCCACGGTCACCGTCACCCGGCCGCCCGGGACGGCGTTCTCCCGGCGGATCCCCTTGGTGGCCACGTGGATCACCGTGCCGGGGAAGCCGTCGTCGGAGATCACCAGATTGCTTCCGCCGCCGAGGACCAGCAACGGCCCGGCTCGCTCGTCGGCGGCGCGGACCTCGGCGATGATCTCCTCGTCGGTGGTGGCCTCGACGAACCGGCGGGCCGGCCCGCCCAGCCGGATCGTGGTGAACTCCGAGAGAGCTACCTGCTCACGGACCTGTGCCATCCGTGGCCGGCTCAGGCCAGGCGCACGACGGCGCGGGCGCGGGTGAGCACCTTGGCCTCGGCCGAGCGCGCCGTCAGCGCCAGCACCGCCCGGTTGCCGTCCAGCTTCTCCTCGACCCGGGCGCTGACCTCGATGGTGGCACCGGTGTCATCATCGGGCACCACGACCATGGAGGAGAACCGGACGCCGAACTCCTCGACCGCCCCAGGATCGCCGGTCCAGTCGGTGACGTACCGGCCCGCCTGGGCCATGGTGAACATGCCGTGCGCGATCACGTTCGGCAATCCCACCGACCGGGCTATCCGCTCATTCCAGTGGATGACGTTGAAGTCACCCGATGCGCCCGCGTACATGACCAGGCTGAGCCGTGTCACGGGGTACGTCACCGGAGGCAGTTCGTCACCAACGGTGACGTCCGCGTACTTGATCGTCGCGCTCATCCGGTGCCTCCCTCGGCGCCGCGCTGCACGAGGGTCGAGAAGGCCGTGCACACGTGCTCGCCGGCCACGGTGGCGATCTCGGTCCGGGTGGTGAGCATCACGTTGCGCCCGACCTCCCGGATCGTCTCGATGGTGGACTGCGCCGTCACCACGTCACCCGCGTGCAGCGGGCGCGCGTAGCTGAACCGCTGTTCCCCGTGGACGACCATGGCGTAGTCGATACCCAGGCCTGGGTCGGCGAGGGCCGAGCCGCTCGCCGACATGCTGATCACGATGGGGAACGTGGGCGGCGCGATGACGTCCGGGTAACCGGCGGCCTGCGCCGCGGCGAGATCGTGGTAGACCCGGTTCGGGTCGCCGATCGCATCAGCGAACTCCGCGATCTTTACCCTGCTGACCTCGTAGGGCGGTGTCGCGGGGAACGTCCGGCCGGCGTAGTCAGGGTTGACGGCCACCGCAGCGGGCGCTTAGCGCGTCTCGCGGTGCGGCCGGTGGCAGCGGCAGTTCGGGCAGTACTTCTTCAGGTCAAGCCGGTCCGGGTCGTTCCGCCGGTTCTTGCGCGTGATGTAGTTACGGTGCTTGCACTCCTGGCAGGCCAGGGTGATCTTGGGCCTGACGTCGGTGGCAGCCACTATGGAGTGCCTTTCTGTCGAACGGATGTACGCACTAACAACCTCCTGCGGCCGGGGGTTGATTCCCGGTGCCGGACGGCAGCACCACTGGCCGCCGTGGCGGGCTCGCATACAGACCCGCGGACGACCGACGTGCTAGTAGCGGAGGCCGGACTTGAACCGGCGACACAGCGATTATGAGCCGCTTGCTCTG
>OCZU010001707.1_pt1 | contig 14262 bp, 9 predicted proteins | sample 1539001 | NCBI WGS metagenome assembly OCZU01 (sample SAMEA3539306, study PRJEB22396) | soil metagenome | biome: tundra; feature: field; material: soil | place: USA | collected 2010-05 | depth 0.15 m | reverse complement strand
GGGCCAATCCTTCGAGCTACGCGACGTCTCGGTGCTGATCGCAGCGATCACCAGCTGCACCAACACCTCCAATCCCTACGTGCTCATGGCCGCCGGCTTGCTGGCGCGCAATGCGCATCGACTGGGCCTGCGCGCCAAGCCGTGGGTGAAAACCAGTCTCGCGCCGGGCTCGCGCGTGGTGAGCGCCTATCTGCAGAAGGCCGAGCTGCTCGACGAGCTCGCCAGCATCGGCTTCAACCTCGTGGGCTATGGCTGCACCACCTGCATCGGCAACTCCGGCCCGCTCAAGCCCGAGATCTCCGCGGCCGTCAAGGCCGCCGATCTGATCGGCTGCGCGGTGCTGTCCGGCAACCGCAATTTCGACGGCCGCGTCCATCCTGAGATCAAAATGAATTTCCTGGCCTCGCCGCCGCTGGTCGTCGCCTATGCGCTCGCAGGCTCGCTGGACGTGGATCTGAATACCGAGCCGCTCGGCACCGGCCCGGGCGGCCAGAGTGTCTATCTGCGCGACATCTGGCCCGCGCCGGTCGAGATCGCCGATACGGTACAGCGCAATATCAATTCCGAAATGTTCCGGCGCAGTTATAGCAGCGTGTTCGCGGGCGATGAGCGCTGGCAGAGCATCGCGGTGCCGGCCGGAAAGATCTACCCGTGGGACGCAAAGTCCACCTACGTCAAGAATCCGCCCTACTTCGAGGGCATGACCATGCAACCGGCCGCGGTCGCCGCGATTCGCGACGCACGCGTGCTGGCGCTGCTCGGGGATTCGGTCACCACCGATCACATCTCGCCGGCGGGCAACATCGCCAAGAGCAGCCCGGCCGCGCGCTACCTGCTCGAGCAGAATGTGCAGCCGGCGGATTTCAATCAGTACGGCGCGCGCCGAGGCAACCACGAGGTCATGATGCGCGGCACCTTCGCCAACATTCGCCTGCGCAACCTGCTGCTGTCGGGCACCGAGGGTGGCATCACGCTGTATCTTCCGACCGGCGAGCAGATGAGTATTTACGACGCGGCCATGCGCTACAAGGCCGACCGGACGCCGCTGATCATCATCGCCGGCAAGGAATACGGCACCGGCTCCTCGCGCGACTGGGCCGCCAAGGGCACGATGCTGCTCGGCGTGCGCGCCGTGATCGCCGAGAGCTTTGAGCGCATTCATCGCTCGAATCTGATCGGCATGGGCCTGCTGCCGCTACAGTTCAACGAGGGCGAGAGTGCCCTCTCGCTCGGACTCACGGGTCACGAACGCTATGAGATTGCGGGCTTCGATACCGGTGGCGCGGGCGCCGCCACGGTGGTGGCGACATCGGCGGCCGCGACGCCGATCCGCTTCGAGGTGCGCGTGCGCATCGATACCCCGAAAGAGCGCGAGTACTTCCGACACGGCGGCATCCTGCATTACGTCCTACGCCAGCTGGCGGGCCAGACGCGTGCCGCATGACACTGCGGCCGGCGGCGCACTGGCGGTATTCGACCTCGACGGCACGATCACGCGCCACGACACCCTCATGCCATTTGTGCTCGGCTGCCTGGGGCGCCGGCCCTGGCGGCTGCCGCGATTGCTGCTGATCCTACCGGCGGCGCTGGGCTATCTGATTCATCGCGATCGCGGCCGATTCAAGGGTGCACTGATTCGCGCGGCGCTCGGCGGCCTGGCGCGCGCCGATCTCGAGCACTGGGCCGGGAGTTTTGTGCCGAGAGTGCTGCACGAGGGCTTGTATGCCGAAGCGCTCCAGGCCATCGCCTTGCATCGCGCCCAGGGCGACCGGCTGCTGCTGATGTCCGCCAGCGTCGACCTGTACGTGCCGCTCATCGCCCGTGCACTGGGTTTCGGGCACACCATCTGCACCAAGGTGCGATGGCGCAGCGACGGTCGGCTCGATGGCCGGCTGGCCACGGCCAACTGCCAGGGCGAGGAAAAGCGGCGCTGCCTGCAGGCGCTGATCGCGCGCGAGGCTCCGGGCCGCATCTACGCTTACGGCAATAGCGGCTCGGATCTGCCGCATCTGCAGCTCGCGCAGCAAGGCTACCTGGTCAACGGCCCAGCGCGGCTGCTCGATTCTTCCCAAAGCATACAGGCGCTGCATTGGTCGCAGCGGGGTAGCGCCTAGGGAATCGGCATGCTGATTCGCAAGCCATCGAACATTCGCCCGATCGGCGCTACATCGAAGTGCGAACTTCCCAAAGTTCGGGAAAAAGCCTGAGCCGCAGCGCTTTGGCCAGATAGCTCACGCCCGCCGTGCCGCCGGTGCCGGGCTTGTAGCCGATGATGCGCTCCACCGTCTTCATGTGCTGGAAGCGCCATAGTTGAAAGCGGTGATCGAGATCGACCAACCGTTCGGCCAGCTCATACAGGTCCCAGTCTTTCTCGGCATTGTGATAGACGGCAAGCCAGGCCGCGGTGACCTGCTTGGAGGGCACGTAGGGCTGGGTGAAATCGCGCGCCAGCGCCGCCGCCGGTACCCCGTAGCCGCGCTGCCAGAGCAGTCGCAGCACTTCGTCGTACAGACTCGGCGCGGCCAGCGCCCTGCGCAGCGTCTGGTAGTCGGCCTCATCGCGCCGGTGGACCTCGATCATCTCCGGATGCTTGTTGCCCAGAGTGAACTCGAGCACGCGATATTGCAGTGATTGAAAGCCCGAGGAACGCCCAAGCAGATTGCGGAACGAGGAGTAGTCCGCCGGCGTCATGGTCGAGAGCACCTCCCAGACGGCCAGCAGTTGCCCCTGCACACGTCCCACGCGCTCGAGCATCTTGAAGGACGGATCGAGCTGATCGCGGCGCACGCACTCGATTACGCCGTGCAGTTCGTGCAGCACCAGGCGCATCCAAAGTTCCGAGACCTGATGCACGATGATGAACAGCATCTCATCGTGCTCGCCAGAGAGCGGCTTCTGTGCGTCGAGCAGTCGGTCGAGCCGCAGGTACTCGCTATAGGACAGCGAGCTGCCGAGGTCCCAATGCACGCTTTCATCGGACAGATCGACTTGCGTTGCAGGCTCTGCGCCGGGCGGCGCCTGCGCCCCGGGCGGCTCCGAGGCCGCGCCACTCATCTAAACATCCACGAAGGCACGCGCCGCCAGCCCTGCAGCAACTCCCGATCGAGCATCCTCCAGTCCGGCTCCTGCCGCGCGACGTCGGCCCAGAAACGCGCCGAATGATTCATGTGCCGCAGGTGAGCGAGCTCATGAATCATCAGGTAGCGCAGTACCTCCGGCGTTTGAAACAGCAGGCAGACGTTCAGGCTGATGGTGCCGCGGCGCGAACAGCTGCCCCACCGCGTGCGCTGACAGCGCACCTGCAGCCGGCCCGGCTCGACTCCCATCTGCGCCCCCAGCACACGCAGCGGCGCATCGAAGCACTGGTAGGCGCGCTGCGCCAGCCAGGTCATGAGCGCGCGCCGCAGCTGCTCGAGGTCATCGATCGCACCCAGCAGCTGCAGCTCCTGACTCATGAGCTCGCGCACGCGCACCCGGCCCGCCCCGCCGCCGCTGATGCAGCGCCAGTGCTCGCCCAGAGCCGACAGGTTCAGTGCCGCCGGCGGCAGCGGCCAATGCACCGCTGGCGCAGAGCGCCGTCGTTGACGCTCGATCCATTCCCGATGTTCGCTGACAAAGGCGCTGACCCGCTGCGCTGAGGTGCGCGGCGGCACCACGATCTCGACGCCACCGTGGCGAAACACCCGTACGCTCAAGCGGCGCGCACGTGCACTCTGTCGCACTGACCAGCTATGCTCGCTGCAGTCTGCGTCCCAGAGCGACAATTGCTGCGTTTTGTGCTCAGCGTCGGTCATGCTTGCAGGCATCATATCAGGCATCGCCGCTTCACATTAGAGTAGCCGCATGCAGTGGATCGACATCGGCGCCAACCTGACCCATGAAAGTTTTGCTCTCGACCGCCAAGCCGTGATCGAGCGTGCGCGCGCCGTTGGGGTCGCGCAAATGATGGTCACCGGCGCCGATCTTGCGAGCAGCGGCGCTGCCGCGCAGCTGGCGCGAGCCCATCCGTGCACGCTTTTCGCAACCGCCGGCGTGCATCCGCACCACGCCTCGCAACTGCGGCAGGAGGATCTGCCGGCGCTGCGCACGCTGCTGTCGCAGCCCGAAGTGGTCGCGGCCGGTGAATGCGGCCTCGACTATCATCGCAACTACTCACCGCGCGAGGCGCAGCTGCGCGCCTTCGAATGGCAGTTGCAGCTGGCGGCCGAGTGCGGCAAGCCCGTGTTCCTGCATCAGCGCGAGGCCCACGCGGATTTTGTCGCGGTGCTGCGCAATCACCGCCCGGCGCTGAAGGCCGCAGTCGCGCACTGTTTTACCGGTGCCGCCGCCGAATTGCAGGACTATCTGGATCTCGGTCTGTCGATCGGCATCACCGGCTGGTTCTGCGATGAGCGCCGCGGCGCGCATCTGGGTGCGCTGATGGCACGCATTCCGCCACAGCGCCTGTTACTGGAGAGCGACGCGCCGTATCTGTTGCCGCGAGATCTACGGCCGAAGCCGAAGTCGCGGCGCAATGAGCCGATGTATTTGCCGCACATCGGCGCCGCCGTGGCACGCGCGCGCGCCGAGAGCATCGAGCAGTGCGCGTTGCACACCAGCGCACACGCGCGCGCGCTGTTCAGACTGCCTCAGATCGCGGGCTTCGGGTCTGCCAGCTGACTGGGTGCGACGGATTTTCTGATCGAGGACCATGCCGGCAGCCAGCGCTCGAGCAGTGATCGCATGCTCTCGCGGTCCGAAACCGGAAACTCCGAGGGCAGGGAATCCAGCATCAGCGTGTGCCGCGGCAGGCCCTTGGGGAAGTGGCCTCGTCCGGTGAACACGATGCGCCCGTCCACCGGCAGTCCTTGCGCCAGCGCGCGCACCGCGGCAATTCGATCGTACAGGCCGGTCTGGGGATTGACGAAGGTATAGCGCTGGGCACGGTGCATCACGGTCCAGGCACTCATTTGATCGCCGCCAAATATATTGCCGGCGATATCGCGCAGGTCGATCACGATCACGCCGCGCGCGGTCAACAGCAGGAAATCGACGTGCAGCGCACTGCCCTGTCCGTCCGGCACCAGCACGTCACGCAAGTGATCGAAGCCGCAGCTGGTCACCGCAAAACTGCGAACAATGCGCATGCGCCGGCGCTGATCCCAGCGCCACAGGTAAAATAGGGCAGCGAGCAGCGCGGCCGCGCCGAGCACGATCACGGCGAGCACCAGATCAACGGTTGGCAAAGGCTCCATATTTACAATGCGCGCCTCAGCGCCTCAACATCGGCTTCGATCTCGGTGGTGCTCGAGGGTCGATCGAACAATCGTGCCAGATTTTCCGGCATCGGCACGCTTTCGCCAATAAGGGGCGCGACGATTTCGCGAAATTTGGCCGGATGAGCCGTCGCCACGATCAGCCAGCGGCCGTGCGCGCGTACTTCAGGGGCCAGCCGCGCGTATGCTTCCGCCGCCACCGCGGTGTGCGGACACCAGACGCGGCGATAGTGGGCGAAATCGGCACGGATTCGCCCCCGGGTGGCCTCATCGTCGATCGATACGGCGCTGACGGCGCCGCGCAGCGCGGCGGCATCCGGATACAGGGCGCTCAAGCGCTCGAGGTTGCTCGGATCGCCGACGTCCATGGCCGAGGACAGCGTCGCAACACTCGCGCGCGGGCGCAATGTGCCTTCGCTCAGGTAGTCGGGCACGGTGCGGTTGGCATTGTGCGCCAGTACGATCGCCGCGATTGGCGCTCCGAGCTTGCGCGCCCAGACACAGGCGGTCGCATTGCCCAGGTTGCCGCTCGGGATCACGAATGATGCCGGCTCGCCATGGGCGCGAGCGACTCGAAGACTCGCGGCCCAATAGTAGGCCGTCTGCGGCAGCAACCGCCCGAGATTGATGCTGTTGGCCGAGGTGAGCTCGAAACGCCCACGCAGCGCAGCATCCGCAAACGCTTGCTTGACCAGGCGCTGGCAATCATCAAAGCGGCCGCGTACCGCGAAGCTGCGCACATTGCCGCCCCAGCAGGTCAGCTGCTGCTCCTGGGTGGGCGAGACCAGCCCTTTGGGATACAGCACCGAGACTTCAATGCCGTGATGGCCGTGAAACGCCGCCGCCACCGCGCCGCCGGTGTCGCCCGAGGTGGCGACCAGAACCTGCAGCGGCCGGCTCGCATCACGCCGCAGCCGCGTGAGCGCTGCGGCCAGGAAACGCGCGCCGAAATCCTTGAAGGCCGCGGTGGGGCCGTGAAACAACTCCAGTACACCCAGGCGCTGCGAGCTGTCGAGCCAGATCTGCGGGGCTGGGAAGTTGAACGCCTCGCGCGTCATCGCCTCAAGCTCGGGCTCGAGAGCATCGCCGGCGATGAACGGACGCAGCACCTCCCGCGCCAGACTCGCCAGGACTTCATGGTTCTCGGGGGCTTCGAGCCTCGAAGGCTCATAGCTCGGCCACTCGCTCGGCACGTACAGACCACCGTCATCCGCCAACCCCTGCGTCAGCGCCTTGCTGAAGCCGACCTGAGGCTGCGGATTGCGCGTGCTCGCGAAGTGCATCAGTCGATCACACGCGCGCCTGTCGGCGCGATCGAGGTGATCCAGTGATCGGCCTTGAGACCGTGGTGCGAGAACTCCTGCACCATCGCCTCGCACACCGCGTGCGCATGACCGTCCAGACACCAGGCGAAAGTGGTCGGGCCGGCCCCGGAGATCGAGCAACCGAGCGCGCCCGCCGACAGCGCCGAGCGCCGCACATCGGCGAAGCCGGGAATCAGTGCCGAGCGTTGCGGCTCGATCACGACGTCCTCGAAGGATTCGCGCACCATGTCGAGATCGTTGGTATAGCAGCCGGAGATGAAGCCCGCGAGATTGGCCGTCTGCCAGACGAAATCGGCCATTTTGACGGTGTGCCTGAGAATGGCGCGGGCTTCGCGGGTCGAGAGAAACATGTGCGGATGCACGATCACCGCTCGGATCGCAGGGGGTACGGGAATTTGCTTGATGCGCGGATGATCTATGCCGACGGTCAGCACCAGGCCGCCGAACAGCGAGGGCGCGATATTGTCGACATGCATCGAGCCGCTGGCGACCGCCTCACCGTGCATCGCAAATTTGAGCAGTTCGATCGGCGCGCGCGGTTCGGCCAATAATGCGTTGGCCGCCACCACGGCAGCCACCGCCGAGGCCGCCGAGCCGCCGAGCCCCGAGGCGAGCGGAATGCCCTTGTCGAGCTCGAGCTCGAAACCGAAATCCAGTCCCAGCGCCTCCTGCATCGCCATGAGGGCGCGGCCGGCCGTATTGTGCGCGGCCTCCCGCGGCAAGTCCGGCACGATGCCATGGATCGCCGTGATGGTGACGCCGGGGTCCGATACGCGTCTGACCGTGGCGCGATCGCCGATCGCGTCAACCGAGAAACCCAGAATGTCAAAGCCGATCGCCACGTTGCCGACCGAGGCCGGAGCGAATGCGCGCGCCGAGGCGCGCGGATTCGCACTCGCAACGCTATGCGTCACAAGCGCGCTCCCAGATAGGTCGCGAGGCGAAGCAGATCGGCGAACACGCCTCCGGCCGTGACCGCAGGCCCCGCACCCGGCCCCTGCACAATCAGCGGATTGTCGCAATAGCGCGCGGTCGCGTAGCGCACGACGTTGTCGGTCAGCGCGATGTTGGCAAAGGCGTGGCGCCCATCGAGCTCGGTCAGGCCCACGGTCGCGCGCCCATCGGCGGAGACGGCGCCGACATAGCGCAGCACGCGGCCGCGCGCGCGCGCCTCCTGGTAGCGCTGCTTCATCGGCTGATCGTAGCGCGACAAGCCGGCCAGGAACTCATCGCTGCTCCCGGCCGCCAGATCCGACGGTACCAGGCTCGCGATCTCGACGTCGCTCATCTCGAGCTTCAGGCCCATTTCCCGGCCGAGGATGATGAGCTTGCGTGCCACATCGGTACCCGAGAGGTCATCGCGCGGGTCGGGCTCGGTGTAGCCGCGCTGTTTGGCTTCACGCACGATGGCCGAAAATGGCGTCGTGCCATCGTAGACATTGAACAGATACGCCAGCGTACCGGAAAAAATTCCCTCGATGCGCGTGATCTCATCGCCGGTCTCGCGCAGATCCCGCAGCGTCTGGATCACCGGCAGGCCGGCGCCGACCGTGGTCTCGTAGAGATAGTGCGCACCACTCTCGCGCCGCGCGGCCTTGAGACTCTCATAGTAGGATAGCTCGCTGCTGTTAGCCTTCTTGTTGGGCGTCACAATGTGAATGCCGGCGGCGAGCCAATCGCGATAGTGCCGCGCGATGTCGGCATCGGCGCTGCAGTCGATCAACACCGTGTGCGGCAGATAGTCGACGTGCACGTGCTCGGTGAAGCGGGCCAGATCAATCGGCTGCGAGCGTGTCGCGAGCTGCGCTCGCCAGCTTTCGAGCGCGACCCCCTGGTCGGACAGGCACATCTGCCTTGAGCGCAGGATTCCGCGCACGCGCAGATCGATCTTGAATTCGCGCGCGAGCCGCTCGCGCTGGCCGCCGAGCTGGTCGAGCAGCACGCTGCCGACCGTGCCCGGGCCGATGACGCCGATCGAGAGGGTGTGCGGCGAGAGATAGAAGCTTGCATGCGCGGCGCGTAGCGCGCGGGTCGCATGCTTGCCATCGACCACCACGGAGATATTGCGTTCGGAGGCACCCTGTGCAATGGCACGGACATTGATCTGGGCATTGCCCAGTGCGCTGAACAACTTGCCCGACACGCCGGGCATGCCGGCCATGCCGTCGCCGACCACCGCCAGAATGGCCAGATCCGGCGTCACATCGACATTCTGGATCTGTCCTTCGGCGAGCTCACGCCCAAAGGCGGCATCGAGCACGCTCTTGGCGCGCGCCGCCTGAGCCTGCGGAATGGCGCAGCAGATCGAATGCTCGGAACTGCCCTGGGAGATCAGGATCACGGAGATCCCCTGCTCGCGCAGCGCGCCGAACAGCCTATGCGCCGTGCCCGGCACGCCGATCATGCCCGCGCCCTCGAGATTCACCAGCGCCACATTCTCGATGCTCGTGATGCCCTTGACCGGCAAGCTCGAGCGCGGCGCGGCACAGATCAGCGTGCCGTTCTTGTGCGGTGCGAAGGTGTTGCGGATCCAGATCGGAATGTCGCGCCCGACAGCCGGCGCCATGGTTTGCGGGTGAATTACCTTGGCGCCGAAGTAAGCCAGTTCCATGGCCTCGTTGTACGACAGTGAGTCGATGACCTGGGCGTCAGGTACGCGACGCGGGTCGGCGGAGAGCACGCCGTCGACATCGGTCCAGATATGAATCTCCGCGGCATCCAGCAGCGCACCGAAGATTGAAGCGGAGAAATCGCTGCCGTTGCGACCGAGCGTGGTCTGCACGCCGCGCGGGTCGGTGGCGATGAATCCTGTGATCACGAGCGTCGCGGGCGCGGGCGCGAGCGCCGGCGCGGGGGCGCCGAGCAGGTCCTGCAGTTGCGCCTTCGAGCGCTGCCATTGCACCGCCGGACCCAGCGGTCCCCACTCCACCGTCACGCAACGCCGGGCGTCGATCCATTGCAGCCCGTCGCGCACGCCGCGCTGCTGCAGGTAGCGATAGAACAGTCGCGTCGACCAGATCTCGCCAAAGCCCGAGGCCAGATCGCATACGCTCTGCGCCGCCGAGCGCATCACGCTGGTGGTTTGCAGCACGCCGGCCAGATCCGAGCTGTCGCGATCGAATTCGGTCAAATATTGCTCTGCGGCGCGCGCATCGAGCAGCGCCGCGGCAATGCCGGCATGCCGCTCGCGCAGTCCCGCCAGGCGCGCTTGCCAGCTCTGATCCCGCCGCTCGGCCAGCACGACCAGCTCCAGCAGCTCATCGGTCACGCCTTTACAGGCGGAGAGCACGACCGCAACGCGAGAGCGCATATCCGCCGATCTGCTCGCCGAGACCAACGAGGGCGACTCCACGATGGCCGCGACGCGCTCGAAGCACTGCGCATCGGCCACACTGGAACCGCCAAACTTATGCACTACCCACGCCAAGGAATCGGTAGCGCTCATGGGGACTTCTGCGGACACACGCGCCTGCTGGATATCGCGACAAAAAAACTTTTGCACTCTACTCATCGCTCCGGGTTCTCGCAAGCTAACGCCCGGCACGCTGGCCGCGCGGTGCTCGAGACCAGTACAATGCCTCTCTCACAGATCCGAGGCAGGTTTGCAGATACGTTGGACGACGCGCCGGTCTGTGGCTGTCCTGACGCTGTTGGCGCTGCTGGCCTGCGCGCTGTGCATTTCGACTTACCGGATCTTCGGCAATTTCTGGGACGAGCCCGAGCACATCGCGGCGGGCCTGGTGCTGATCGATCGCGGCGAGTACCTGTACGATAACCAGCACCCGCCGCTCGCGCGGCTGGCTGCGGCCATCGGACCCTATCTTGCCGGCGCGCGTTTCCGCGGCGATCCTAACCCTAACGGTGAAGCCCAGGGCCGGGACCTGCTCTACCACTCCACGGCCAGCTATGAGCAGCTATTGACGCTCGCGCGACTGGGCATGCTGCCGTTCCTGCTGGTGCTGCTGGGCGCGACCTGGAGCTGGATGCGGCACTGGCATGGCGACGCGGCCGCGCTGCTGGCGGTCCTGTTCCTGGTCAGCAGTCCGGTCATTCTGGGCCACGCCGCGGTGGTCGCGCTCGATGTGCCGGTCACGGCGCTTACCGTGGCGAGCCTGTATCTGCTGCTGCGCTGGTTCGAGACCCCGAGCGTGCCACGAGGCCTTGGGCTGGGGCTTAGCGTAGGCCTCGCCGTGGCGACCAAGATGTCGGCCGTGCCGTTCATCGGCATCGCGGCCGCAACCCTGATTCTGCTGCGGCTCGGGATGCTGCGCGCCTCACCGCTGCGTAGGCCAATTCGATCGCAACTGTTGCGCCGGGCCGGTAGCGGCGCGCTGGCGCTGGCGCTGGCGCTGTTGCTCGTCGTTGGCGTCTACGGAGGCAAACTGGTGTACCTGACCACACCGGATATGGCACCGAGCAAGGCGCTGAACTTCATTGCCGGCAGCCGGGGTCTGCTGCACGACCTCGCCTACCGTTTTGCCGCCCGGGTACCGCTGCCGCTCGGTTTCCAGATGGTGCCGTTGAATTTCCTCGGCGTCGAATGGCACAACGAGAACGGTCATCGATCGTTCCTGCTCGGGCAAATCGCGAATCGTGGCTGGTGGTACTTCTACATCGTGGCGCTCACGTTCAAGACCACAGTGCCCCTGCTGCTGCTCGGGCTCCCGGGTCTGGCGCTGCTCGCGATTCGCGCTGTGCGCGAGAGCAACCTGTACCTGCTGGCACCGAGCGCGTGTTTTGTCTCGATCCTGATATTTTGCTGTGTCTACAGCCATATCAACATCGGCGTGCGACATGTCTTGATCGCCTATCCGCTGCTGGCGATGGGCGCGGGGTACGCCACGGTCGCAGCCTGGAATCGGTGGCGTTGGCGCGCTGCGCGCGCCGCGCTGATTGGACTGACGCTCTGGCAGGCCTCGACGTTGGTGTACGCCTATCCGGATTACCTGGCCTATTTCAACGCCATGGCCGGCGAGCATCCCGAGCGCATCCTGGTGGATTCCGATCTCGACTGGGGCGGTCAGGATCTGCGGCGTCTCGAGCGCGTACTCGCCGCGCGCCACGTGACGCAGCTGTCGATCGGCTACAAGGGCACGGCCGACCTATCGCTTGAGGCGCTCCCGCCCTACACGTTACTGGCGCCCAATCAGCCGGTCAAAGGCTGGGTCGCGATCACGATGCTGACTCTGCAGGAGAATCAGCCGGGCTACGGCTGGCTGCTGCAGTACCGACCGCTGCAGCGCGTCGGGAAATCCTTCGATCTGTACTACATCCCCTGAACGCTAGAACAGCGCGACCAGATCATTGGGTTAACGATTTTGTACAGCCGGTGGCAGGGTTATGGCACCGGTGGCATCGTTCGACAGGCGCACGCTCTTGAGCGTCAACCCCAGGGCGCCGCCCCCGCGCAATACCAGCGGCTCCTGCACTGCGGACAGATCGATGCCGGCTGCGGCAAAGCTCGACAGCCTCACTTTGAGACTCTGCCAGACCCCACTCGGGGCGCGTTGCAGCACCTCGCTCACATCGAGACCCGCCGCCTGCTCGCAGCGCAGCCCGCAACCCATCGTCAGCACCAACGGGGCGGTGGGCGGTGCATCGAGGCGATACTCGATCAGCAGCGAGCCGCCCTGCTCGGCGGCAGAGCGCAGGTCCAGGCTGGGCCCGGCGATGGCGATGCTGGCTGGCTTAGCGCCGCTCCAGAGGAACTGCCGACCGCCCTCCTGCACTGCGCCCGCATCCACGGCGCGCATGCGCACCGCGCCGCCGAGCACGAAACTCCAGCGCCCGCTGGTGCGCGCGGCGAGCAAGAAATCATCGCTGTCGGACGCTACCACGCCGGGACCTGCGTCTTCCGGGAGTCGTGCCAGCACCGCATGATCGGTGTAGCGCAGGCCGTAGCCGAGCGGGAACAATGGCCTCGCGGCGCTGGCGGCGCTGGAGGGCCAGGTGAAGGAAAGCGTGCCGCTGAAGTCATGGCGCGGCGAGCCGCTCGCGTCGCCGACCAGCACGTCGGCCAGGCCCGCGCCTTCCGAGCCGGGAAGCCAGGCGGCGACAAAGGCGTCGGAGGCATTGATCTGTGGGTTGACCCAGAGCGGCCGCCCGCTCAGGAACACGGACACGACCGGCACGTGCGCGGCCTTAAGCCGCCGCAGCAGTTCCAGATCGCGCGGATCGTCGGGTTGGTAGGCGAGCGTGTGCCGGTCACCCCCGAATTCCGCATAGGGTCGCTCGCCGTAGACGATCACCGCCACATCCGGCGTTCGCGCGTAGCGACCGTCGGCCTGCAGTTCGACGCTGCCGCCGCCGGCCTCGATGGCCGCCGCGAGACCGGCGTAGATCGACTCGGCGTGCGGAAAATCACTGTTGCGGTTGCCGGTACCCTGCCATGACAGCGTCCAGCCCCCGCATTGACGGCCGATGTCGTCGGCAGCGGTTCCGGCGATCAGCACGTGCGCGGAGGCGCGCATCGGCAAGACATGAGCATTGTTCTTGAGCAGCACCAGCGATTTGCGCACCGCCTCGCGCGCGAGCGCGCGGTGCTCGTTTGAGCCGAGCAGATCGAGGCGCCCCTCCCACGGACGCTCGCGCTCGAACAGGCCGAGCTTGACCTTGACCCGCAGGATCCGACGCACCGCATCGTCCAGACGCGCCATCGGAATGAGGCCGGAACGCAGCTGTGCGAGTGTGTTGTCGAACAACTCCTGCCAGCTCTCGGGCGCCATGAACATATCGATGCCCGCGTTGAAAGCGGCCGGGCAACTGCTGCCGCTGCAGCCTTCGAGCTGGCCGTGGCCATTCCAGTCGCCGACCACGAAGCCGTCGAAACCCAGCCGGCCTTTGAGCACACCGGTCAGCAAGCTCTGATTGCCGTGCATCTTGTGGCCCTGCCAGCTCGAGTACGAAACCATCACCGTCATCACGCCGGCATCGATTGCGGACAGATAGCCTTGCGCGTGAGTGCGGATCAGCTGCTGCTCGCTGACCTGCGTGTCGCCTTGATCGACGCCGCCGGTGGTGCCGCCATCCCCTAGAAAGTGCTTGGCGGTGGCGGCCACGCGAGCGTTCGTGACGCCCTGCGCGCCCTGCGGGTCACCCTGCAGCCCGCGCACCATTGCGCCGGCGTAGCGACGCACCAGCGCCGGGTCTTGCGAATAACCCTCGTAACTGCGGCCCCAGCGCACGTCCTGCGGCACGGCCAGGGTTGGAGCAAAGATCCAGTCGATGCCGACCGCGAGCGTCTCCTGCGCCGTGGCCTCGCCGATGCGGCGAATCAGATCCGGATCATGGGTGGCGCCCAGGCCGATGTTGTGCGGAAACAGCGTCGCGCCGCTGACGTGGCTGTTGCCGTGCACGGCATCGATGCCGAACAGCAGCGGTATGGGGACATGGCCCGGCCGCTGCTCCAGTGCGATCTCGCGAAACGCACGCGCGGTCTCGAGCCAGGCCCGCGCCGGAGCGCGCTCATCCCCGCCCAGCGGCGGTGTGTTACCGCCGGCCAGGATCGCGCCCAGCGGATAGCGGCGCAGATCATCCGGTTTGATGCTGGCGATGTCGGCCTGAATGACCTGCCCGACCTTCTCCTCGAGGCTCATGCGGGCCAGAAGATCGCTAATGAAGCCTTCGCTCGGCGCATCGATCAGGCCCACGCTGTGCGCGCGCGGCCAGAGTTGCGGGTGCGC
>OCZU010001706.1_pt1 | contig 14264 bp, 11 predicted proteins | sample 1539001 | NCBI WGS metagenome assembly OCZU01 (sample SAMEA3539306, study PRJEB22396) | soil metagenome | biome: tundra; feature: field; material: soil | place: USA | collected 2010-05 | depth 0.15 m | reverse complement strand
GATACTGGTTTTGCGGTAGCGGCAGCCCCGGCGTAGAAACCGCTCCCATCTGCGTGTCGCACACCAGGGGCAAAATCGGATGATAAAAGGGCGACGTCGAAATCTCGATCAGCCCTTTCTTCGCCGCCTCCGCATGTGCCGGTAAAACTCGACCGAGCAATTCCCGTTGCTGCGCGATCACAAACTTCTGGTCGTCCAGCGAATAATTCCGGCCTTTGCGAATCAGCTCCGCCACATCTTTTTCCGCCAGAAAATACTCGTCGAACCATCCAATCTGCGAGAGCACCTGCAAGTCCGTAAAATCTTGCGCTTGAAAATACTTCTCGCCCTTCTCGGCGGAGTCCCCCGCGCTCCGAAACTTCTCCCACAGCTCCCGGTAACGCGGATAGCGTCCGATTACATTGACCGAATTCGCCTGAAACAAATATTGCAGCGCGAACCGCCGCTCCTGCTCCGTGAGGTCTTTTGCCGGTTTGCTCGCAACCTGCAAAAAAGGATCCTGCGCCTCGCCCGAAACATAGTCCTGAATCTGCGTGATCAGCGAAGGCACCAGATTGAAGGTCTGATGCACCTGCGGAAACTCGTCCAGCAGTTTGACCATCCCGTAGTAGTCCTTCAGAGCATGCAGCCGCGTCCAGGGCAGGCGGTACTCCCCCGTCACCAGATCTTTATAGAAAGGCTGGTGCTGATGCCAAAGAACGACAACTCGCAATTGGGCCATGAGTCGGCCTCTACCTAAACATATCGGCGATGCGTCAGTTTAAATCATCCGAAAGTACCGGCTAGTGCCCGTGTGGTGACGGGCTCTGCTCCGTCCCTCACACCCGCTCTCCCAAAGCGTAATAATGGAAGAGTCCACGAATTATGAACCGGCAACTCAAAATCATCTTCTTCGACGTAGGCAACACGCTGCTCTTTCCCAATCGCGAGCGTATCCACGCTCCGCTGGCCGAACGCGGCATTGTGCCCACCGCCGAACACCTGCGCAATCTGGAATGCCGTACCAAGAATCAGTTTGACGGCATGATGACCGAGAACGGCACCACGGATCGCAGCTTTTGGTGGATGTTCTACTCCCAACTCCTGACCGAACTGAAAATGGAAGATGCCGCCCTCCGCGACCAGTTGGTTACTGCCATCCGTAACTCGGGCAACTGGGACCAGATTCTCCCGGACACCGCGGATCGCTTGCAAGAGATCGGCGAGCGCTACCCGATCGCGGTCATCTCCAATGCCGATGGCAGAATCAAAGATGTGCTCGAGCGCTGCGCTATCGCCCGTTGCTTTCGCACCATCACCGACTCCGGAAATGTCGGATACGAGAAGCCCCACCAAGAAATCTTTCGTCAGGCATTGAAAAGTATGGATGCAAATCCAGAAGAGAGTCTCTATGTCGGCGACGTCTATTCCGTGGACTACCTGGGCGCCACCTCGGCCGGCATGCAAGCGATATTGATGGACGTCCCCGGTGCTTACCGCGAAAAAAGTGTGCCCCGAGTTGAGTCGCTCGCAGAATTACAAGTCGTGCTGCGCAGCGGCGCATCCCTCAAACGCTAGTCGCGCGAGCGATGGGCAGCTACAATCTTCCAATCATGCTGCACCAAACCGTTTTCGATTCCGGACGCTTTTTAATTTTCTTGAGCGCAGCCCTGCTCCTGGCGATCGCTCCGGGACCAGGCATGCTGTACGTTCTCGCCCGCGCGCTGGGCGGAGGACGCCGCGACGGCCTGCTCTCCGCCCTCGGTACATTCCTGGGAGGCATGGTGCACGTCTTCGCCGCGGCCGCTGGCGTCTCGATCATCCTCGCAAGATCGGCCATCGCCTTTGCCACTGTAAAGTATCTAGGCGCAGCCTATCTTTGCTTCCTCGGCCTACGCATGATTCTCGACGCGAATAAAGACGAGAAACACAACGATGATGTTTCCGCCACCAATCTCCCCCGCGCAAACAATCCCTTCTGGCAAGGTGTCTTGACCGAAGCTTTAAATCCGAAGACTGCGCTGTTTTTTCTGTCCTTCATTCCCCAATTCGTAAATCGTGGACAGGGACACGTCTTTCTACAATTTGTTTTATTGGGAACACTCTCGGTAACTTTGAACACTTCCGCCGATATCGTTGTGATCCTACTCGCGGGCCCGATCGGCCAGCGCATTCGCGAATCGGCGCGCTTCCGAAAACGTCAAAGAAGGTTGACCGGAGCGGCCATGATCGGTCTGGGAACGTACATGGCCCTAAGCGAATCGAAGTAAAAGCCCTGGGTCATGCCCAACTCAGCGTTGGCGAGATCGAGAAGGTATGACAGAAGTTCTCAGTCCCAGTTCTCAGAAGAACCAACAAGTTGACTGAGAACTGAGAACCGGGAACTGAGAACTAGTGTAGTGCGTCAAACAGATCGACGTTTATGATCCGCTGCCTTCCCCCGTGATCCTCTGTGTCCCCCGTGGTTAAAGCCTTTGACTTCCTCGTCAAACACCAAACTTCGTATCGGATCGAGACGAAACAGAACCGTCGCTATCTTCAACGCACTACACTAGGTTGGCGTCTCGCCGGCTGTGGCGTGGGCGTCCCGCCCACGCCCAACGCAATCCTACTGCACTTCAATCACCTGGTGATCGTGGCAATCAGAATGAATCTGCTCATACAGTTTCGTCAATAATTCCGTTCCATACCGCGCCACAAAGCTCACACCCGCGACCTCGCGCTCCTGCAGCGACTTATGCGGAAACAACGCGTTGCTCAATGCATCCGCGTGACGCGTGATCACTTCATTTCGAAACAAAAACGCGCGTACTTCCCTCCTATGCAGACGATTAATCTGCTGCCACATGCCCATCCGCGCGCCGTCGGCCGCCTGAATGAGGGTAGGGTCAAGATTGCCGATCGATTCGCGCAGGGCAATCATCGACCGCTCCGCGCTCGCATACGCTTCCTCAAACCGGCTCTGCAACTCCGCCGGCAGCGAACGCGCGGCAATCGCCTCTCGAACTTTCTCCGGACCCTGCAACACATCCGATAATCCCAACTTGTAGCGCGCCAAAAGGCGCTCGGCCTTCGGTTCCAGCAGAGTCGCCGAAAAGCGCGGCAGGATCGGCGTTACCCGCCCCAGCAATTTCTCGTACACCACCGCGACCTGGGCAAAGTACGCGACCTCAGCCGCGCCTCCAGCATAAACCAGCGTCGGCAGCAAATAATCCTGCACCACCGGACGCAACAGCACATTCGGATTGAAATTCTCCGGAGCCTTCTCAATCCGATCGAGCATTTCATGCGTAGAACTCCGCGATTCACCAACCGCAAACCCGCCGCCGTCCGCGCCAGCGCCAGCGAGGGCGCCCCACTCCTTCGCGTTTTTTGCGAAGAGCTGGGCTTTGCGAGATCCCAAGTCGACGCCGTTCGCAGAATTACTCCTGCGCCGCACCACTATCCGCGCGCCATTCTCCACTTCAAAGAGCAAAGTGCTAGCCGGAGTCACCTTAACCTGCTGGTGATATCCCGCCGCCTCAAGCGCCTTACCCTGCGCCAGCAGAGCTTCATCCAGTTCGCCCGCCCGTTCAATCGCCGCCCGAAACAATGGTTTCGCCAAGGCATGAAATTCCGCATCCGCCGGATCCAGCAGGATCACTCCCCAATCCGCAAACAGCCGCGCAAAGAGCAGGGCAAACGCGCTGCCCAAAGTTTCACCCGGACGATAGGCGCGGCGCAGCCAGGCGGTGACCTCCGAGTCTCCTAACTGCGCAACCGCGCGCTCAACCACCGGCTCGATCTCCGGGCCGAACTTGACCGCGCCGACGGGCGCATCGGCCACACCGTGGCTTTCCACCGCAAGAGCCGCCGGAAGCCCCCGCTCCGACAGCAGCGCGACATGATTAACCTCAGCTAAATCGTGATCCTCGGTCGCAAGCCAAAAAATCGGAACACAATCCACTCCGGCTGCCGAAGCCTCTTCCGCCAGCTTCACCGCAGTCAGCGCTTTAAAGATCGAAAACAGCGGTCCGCCAAACAGCCCGACCTGCTGCCCCGTAACCGCCGCCACCGCCCCTCGCCGCAGCCGCTCAATATGAGCCAGCGTCTTCGCGGACGCCCCCCAACCGCGATTTTGCCGCTCAAGAATTTCGCTGACCTTGCCCCGCCGCGCGTCGTCGTAAACAACACGGCGGCCCTCATCTGTCACCCATTCAGAAAAAATCGGAGACCGCGGATACATCCCGCGAACGGAAGGAGTATAGGAAAGATAATCAAGAAAGAGCCGAGTCGAATGCGGAATCTGCGTGAACGGCAAACACTGCGCCTTCATTGGCAACGCTCCCGACATCCCTTAGTACATTCGGGTCTTATTGCGATCCGCATATTTAACTTTCTCACGCATGGTTCCGGGGCTGTGTGCCCCAGGTTCGCGCCCGTTCTCTGGGCGCTACTTCGGGCTCGCTAAACCTAGATCTCCACAGCTTTCGGCGAACTTTGTCTCTCAGGAGCCCCACTCAACTACATGAGATGACGCCCCAGCGCTCAGGTTGCAGAGAGTGAGAGAATTCGGCTCAGGGAACCGATTGCGCTCGCCTCTTCCACAATTCACCGTCTTTCGAACACCACCGCCACCTTGTCCTCATAAGCCACGCGCCAGTCCCGCGGAAGTTCCCGCAACAAATTAGCCAGGGTCGAATCAGAAGGCAAAAGCGCCGTGCGAATCTGCCACTGTTCGATTACACTCTGCCATCCCGGCTCAACCTGGATCAGCATCAGGTATTGCCGAATTCGCTCCGCGCCATAAAGATCATGCCGATCATCGACGATCACCTTCCGCGCAGGATACATCCGGTAAATGAGATAACCTCCCCAGGCATCCGTCGAAAAAACCGGTAACACGCTCCCTGGCGCGGCCATTTCCTGCTGCACAAAAGTCACCGCCGCAACCGGCATTTTCTTCGCGTCAAATTGCGCATGAATCCACTGCCGCGAACCAAGCCACCCGCCTTGCAGGCATATCCCCAAGGCCAACGCCACCGAAACCACGGGCCACAAGTGCCCGCGAAGCTCCATTTCCTGCGCGCCCATGCGCTCTGAAGACTCAGAAATTCGCGCAGCAAAATTGCGAATCCAAGCCCACGCGCCGGAGTTATCCGCCAGAGAAACAAATTCTTGCCACAAGGTCGGTCCCGCGATCAGCACCAGCAGCATCGACGAAATCGGAAGATTCCGCGACGAATACAATCCCGCATACGCCGCCAGCAGTACCACCAGCACATGGCTAACTCGCAACTTCGCCCGACGATTTCCCGCGAGTGCGGTGAGAGTCAGCAGCAAGATGACCGCAAAGGAACGCTGCGCCCACCCGTGAAAATCGGGCGACTTGAATTCGTCGATTCTGTTCATCAAGTAGCGATCACTCAGGTAGCGATAGATGTGAACGTGTAGGCGCCAGCCATAAGGATTGACCAGCGTCGCCAACACCGACGCCACGAAGGCTTTTGCCATGCCACGCGCCCGATGAGCTGCGCCAATTGCGGCAATTGGATCATTCTTCCCTGCACGCACGCTCTCCACCAACGCGGCCAAGGCGTAAATTCCAAGCAAGGCGATTCCAAAGACCCATCCTCCATGCAGGTTAACCCACAGCAACATCGAAGCCGGAAAAAACCACGGTATCCAAAACGCCACCCGCTGGTTCGCGCTTCCTTCCCACCTTTCCAGCGCCACAAACCAGAGCAAAGAAAAAAGCCAGCTCACAATATGCGGACGCGCGTACAGATGAATCGTCGCAGCCGCCTCCGCCAGCAGCATGAGCACTACCGCCAGCAGCAGACCGGTCCCCCGCCGCAGCAAGAGCGAAAGCAGCCATGCGAAGATCGCCGACACCAGCAACGCGCACAGCCAGACCACACCATTCAGCCCGCAAGCCTGGTGCAGCACTCCCAGCAGAATGTCGTAAAGCCACTCCCAGGCAAACCAGGTCTGCCCGTGCATGGTGGAAGAAAACGGATCGGTGCGAGGCAGCGCGTGCGTTGCCAGAATCTGCTGACCGGTCCGAATATGCCATCCGATATCCGCGTCCGCCAGGGGACGATTCGACAAAGGGCCAGCCAGCAGCGACCAAAATAGAAAGATAAAAATGATGTCGCGGACCGAAGGCATCAGGAAACGCAGAGCGAACGAACTAGGCTGCGCCGAAGTCATTACGGTTTGCACTGCAATTTTTGTCGATCAAACAGAGCCATGAAGAAGCAGTGTATGCGGAGCCCGGCCCTTCAAGCCAGCATAATGACCAGCAGGTGTAGCGCCGGCATCTTGCCGAGGACGGCGGCGCTACCTGATGCCACGACGCCATCGCCACAAAAGACTTCACCGAACTGGCTCTCTCGCGAATCTCTATAGTAGATGCCCACTGCCATTCAACCTCGGGTCGTAATTGTAGGCGCTGGATTCGCCGGCCTCACCGCCGCCCGCCGCATCTCCCGCCTCCCTGTCCAACTGACATTGTTGGACCGCAAAAATCATCACACTTTCCAACCGCTTCTTTACCAGGTCGCTACCGCCGGCCTGTCCCCCGGCGAAATCGCCGCTCCCATCCGTTGGATACTAAGGTCCCGCTCCAACGTCGAGGTCCTGCTCGACGAAGTCGTGGATTTCCGACTCGACCAGAAAAAAGTTATTACCAAAGAACAGGCGATCGATTACGACTTTCTGATCGTAGCCTCTGGCGCCACGCACGCTTACTTTGGCCATGAAGAGTGGCAGGCTCTCGCACCGGGTCTCAAGACAATCGAAGACGCGCTCGAAATCCGCCGCCGGGTCCTACTCGCTTTCGAACTCGCGGAAAGGCAGGCGGCATCCGGCCAGACCCCGTCTCCGCTGCGCTTCGTAGTCGTCGGAGGCGGCCCCACAGGCGTAGAACTCGCCGGCACTTTGGCGGAAATTTCGCGCCACGCAATGAACAATGAGTTCCGCAACATCAATCCCAATCAAGCTCGCATCCTGCTGATCGAAGGCGGCCCTCGCGTACTGGCTGCTTACTCCGAAGAGCTTTCGCTTAAAGCCGAAGCTCAGCTCCAACAGCTCGGAGTCGAGGTGCGCACCTCCAAAGTGGTGACCCGCATCGAGCCCGGCGCAGTTTGGACGGGCGACGAAAAGATTCCCGCCACCTTGGTCCTTTGGGCAGCAGGCGTAGCCGCTTCCCCGCTCGGACGAAAGCTAGGTGTCCCCTTTGACCGCGCCGGCCGCGTGCTGGTTCAGCCCGACCTCAGCATTCCAGGGCACCCTGAAGTGTTCGTCCTCGGCGACCTCGCAGCTCTGAAAGACGCAAACGGCAAGATGCTTCCCGGAGTCGCGCCCGTCGCCATCCAGCAGGGCGACTGGGTTGCCGAAACCATCGCCCGCGACCTGGAAAATCAACCACGCCGCAATTTTCATTATCACGACAAAGGCAGTCTCGCCACGATTGGACGCGCCGCCGCCGTCGCCCAGATCGGCAAATTCGAAATCTCCGGATACTTTGCCTGGCTCGCCTGGCTCTTCATCCACATCCTCTTTCTCATCGGATTCCGCAATCGCCTGATCGTGATGATCCAGTGGGCGTGGTCGTATCTGACTTATGAGCGCGGCGCTCGCCTCATCACCGGCAGCGACCAATTGCCCGGCTGGATTGACCACGAAGACCCGGCGCCCGTACCCGCGAACACCACCTCCGAACCAGCCATTGCCGCCGGCCAGCGCCATTCATGATGCGCATTTGCACCTCCCGATATAATCATTCTGTCGTGAAACGCGCCGTCGCCTTCGTCTTCTTATCTTCGCTGATGGTCTGCTCCTCGCTGCTTGCTCAGACCCCGACGGCTGGACAAACGATGCTCGTGCTTCCCTTCCAGAATACTTCCCCCACTCCCGGCCTCGAATGGATCGGCGAATCCTTCTCCGAAACCTTCCATGAGCAGCTCAATTCGCCAGTTTTATACGTAGCCAGCCGTGATGAACGCTTGCGGGCCTACGACCGCGAAGGCATTCCATCCGGAGTGCACGCCTCGCGCGCCACACTCTATCGCATCGCCGAGCAAATGGATGTCGACTACGCTGTCCTCGGTTCCTATCGATATGACGGCGCGCGCCTGACCGCGACCGCGCAAGTACTCGACATGCGCGCCCAGAAACTCTTGCCCGCCGCCGTCGAGTCCGCACCGCTCGCCGACCTCGGCACGCTTCAATCCGAACTGGCTTGGGATTTGCTTCACTCCATCCGCGCCGACTTCCCGTTGGCCAAAGACAAGTATGTCGCAGGCGTCGCTCCGATTCGCCTCGATGCGCTCGAAAACTATATCCGTGGCATCCTGGCCGCCAGCCCCGAAGAGAAAGTCCAACACTACCGTGAAGCAACCAAGCTCGATCCCGACTACGCGCCGGCCTGGCTGGCCCTCGGCAAAACCTACTACGGCCAACATGCCTACGAGCCGGCCATCGCCGCGCTCAGCCAGGTACAACGGTCCGGAGCCATGTACGGCGCCCTCGCGCGCGAGGCCAGCTTCTATCTCGGCCTGGCCGCCTACGCGCACGGAGACTTCGCAAAATCCGAAAGCGCTTTCGCGTCTGTAGCCGCGCGCCTTCCCCTGGCCGAGGTCTACAACAACCTGGGAGTCGTAAGCGCCCGTCGGGGTCACAGCCCGAAGAAGGTCGCCGAATATTTCGAGCGCGCAATTCAAGATGACCCGAGCGATCCGGACTATCACTTCAACCTGGCAATCACTTTGGAACAATCCGGCGATCGCGCCGGAGCCACCCGCGAACTCCACGCCACGCTCGAGCGCCGGCCCAACGATGCCGACGCAAAAATGCTGCTCGACCCCCAAACTCCCGTGGGCAGCATCGTGCCAAGCAGTGCAACGACCAGGATTCCGCCCGAACGCATCAAGCGCAACTACGAAGAAGATGCCTTTCGCCAGATGACCACCCAAATGGCGAGTTGGGCCGAACAGCAATTCACAAAATCCGATCCGCGCGCCCACGCGCGTTATCACCTCGAACTCGGGAAAGAGCTTTTAGCTCACGGATTCACCACCGAAGCGGAAGCCGAATTCCGCCATGCCGCAGCCGTCGACCCCTCGAGTCCCGCGCCCTTAGCCGCCTTAGCCGAAGATTACAACGCACGTGGCGACGCACGCGAAGCCCGCGTCCAAGCCGAAGCCTCACTTCGCGTTCACGAGTCAGCGGCGGCCTACGTGATCCTGGCGCGGCTCGATTTGCAAGAAAATAAAATGGAATCAGCCTCCCAGAACATCACCCGCGCGCTCCAGTTAGAGCCCGGAAACCCCGCTGGCCGAGATCTGAAGCGCAAGCTAGCGGAGAAAGGACAGCCATGAAACCAGTTCCCGGTTCTCAGTTCTCAGTTCTAAGATGTGCTCGTGTGAGGACGGGCGCCGTCGTCTCTTTGGCCGCGATTTTCATCTTCTCCACCCTCTGTTCCGCCGAAGTCCTCCGCATCGCACTCGACGACGCCATCCAACCCGTCACCGTCGAATACGTCGCCCGCGCTCTGGACGACGCAGCCGCCAACCACGACCAGGCTGTCATCATCGAGATCAATACGCCCGGAGGTCTCGTCGATTCGACTCGCGAAATCATCGAGAAGATCGAGGCCTCGCCTGTTCCCGTCATCATCTACGTTACCCCCAGCGGCAGCCGCGCTGCCTCCGCCGGCTTCTTCATTCTTGAATCCGCGGATGTGGCCGCCATGGCTCCCGGAACCAACACCGGAGCCGCGCATCCCGTCATCCTCGGCAGCAAGATGGACGACGTGATGAAGCAAAAGCTGGAGAACGACGCCGCAGCCCTCATGCGATCGGTTGTAGCCAAGCGCGGACGCAATGTCGAACTTGCCGAAAGCGCCGTGCGCGAATCCAAATCCTTCACCGAACAGGAAGCCCTCGACAAGAAACTGATCGAATACATCGCTCCCAGCGAGAAAGATCTGTTCCACCAGCTCAACGGAAAAACATTCAAGCGCTTCAATGGCAACAGCGTCACGCTCAGCCTAGAAAACGATCCCGTGCGGGACTACCGCATGACGCTGAAGCAGCGCATCCTGTCTCATCTTATGGACCCGAACGTAGCCTTCATCCTGCTAGCCATCGGAGCCCTCGCGCTTTACGCCGAATTCAATCATCCTGGAGCGGTGATTCCCGGCACTGTAGGCGTGGTTTTCATCCTCATGTCAGCCTTCGCCCTGAACCTGCTCCCGGTGCGCTTCGCCGCCATCGCCATGATCGTAGGAGCCTTCGTGCTCTTCGCCGCCGAAGCGAAATTCGCCAGCCACGGAGTATTAACCACCGGCGGAATCGCACTATTAACTCTAGGTGGCCTCTTCCTGGTCGATGGCCCGATTCCCGAAATGCGCGTCCACCTGGTAACCGCGCTAGCCGTCAGCATCCCGCTCGGAATCATCACCGCCTTCCTGATGAGCATCGCCGTCCGCGCTCGCCGCAACAAGATCGTCACCGGCCAGCAAGGCCTGATCGGCGAAATCGGAATCGCCCAAACCGCGCTCTCTCCTGCGGGAAAAGTCTTCGTCCACGGCGAACTCTGGGACGCCGTTTCGACCATTCCAGTTCCCATGGGAGAACAGATCGTGGTTCGTGAGGTCGATGGACTAACGCTGCGAGTCGATCCCGTAGCGGTGCCAAGAACAGTAATGGCCTAAAGAAACCCTCAACAATTGTCATCCTGAGCGGAGCATGGACTTCACGAAGTGAAGTCCATGCGGAGTCGAAGGACCCCTACATATCCGACTCTTGCCACGGATAAAACGGGGATCGTCCCCCATGTGGTATTTCCAAACCAGCCCTGCTACTCTCGTTTTCATGCAGGTCACCGTTGAAATCCCCGACCAGTCCGTCGAGCATCTCGTACCTGCGGGGCGCGATGCGGCTCGCTCTCTACTCGAAGAATCCGTGGCCGCAGCTTACAGAGATGGTAGGGTGACCATGGAACAGGTGCGCCAACTCCTCAGTTTCGGGACTCGAATGCAGGTGGATGCCTTCCTCCAGCAGCATCAGATCTTCGACTACACGGTCGAGGACCTAAATAAGGACATGGCCGCGTTGGATCGGCTGACCGCGTCGAAGGCGCGGCCATCGCAGGCATGATCGTCGTTGCCGATACCATCCCGCAACGCCAGCTTGCACAAATCCCTTGAAGCATTGTCATCCTCAGCGGAGCATGGACTTCACGAAGTGAAGTCCATGCGGAGTCGAAGGACCCCTACTCCTACTCCGCCGTTATCGTTGAACGGTGCCCCTCCGAGTGCAGCAATGCGTGGGATGGCAAAGGGGGTTGTGCCCCAGGTTCGCGCCCGTTCTGTGGGCGCTAACCTGGGCCCCGCCAAACCGAGATCCCGTTTGACAAAAGAAACTGGTCAGAAAGGATCTTCCGGGCTATCAGGGTCTAGCGCCTGATCTTCCGGCACATCGAACGGGAGCGCCATCTTCTTTTCGGCGGCGGGACGAGACTTGGGAGCTTTTTTGAAGGTCGCGTCGAGCAGACGCGGATGGGCTACCTGCTTTCCCATCAGCAGTTCGTCTATGGTGAGGATTTGAATGCGCGGATATTTATCTTGCAGTCCTGGCGGTTTGTAGAAGCCAGCCTCCAGAGCCTCTTTGATCATCGGCTTGGTGGGTGCCTCCATGCTGATGAGCACGCCGATCTGCGCGTCCTCGCGTTCGATGACACCTCGCAGGTCGCGCACATAGGCGGACTGGACGTGTCCGGCTTTGACAGAAAAAATAATCTGCTTGGTCTTGCCACCGCGGGGCTCGTCGTGGAAATAGAGACGGCCATCGATGCCGCGATCCGCGCCTTTCTTCTGCTCCGCAGGGCGTGCGCCGACTAGGCCGAGCGCCCACCACTGAAATTGATAGGGATCGTTGGTAGCGAGATCCTGCGCGCCGGATAGATCGGCGGGCTCTCCGATCACCTCGTAGGTGTCCTTCACATCAGGGCCGAATGCGTCCGCTAGACGCTTCTTAATGAGGCCGATGGCGAGGTGCGTGATGTCGATGCCGATCCAGCGGCGATTTAGCCGTTGGGCAACAGAGATCGCGGTGCCGCATCCGCAGAAGGGATCGAGGACAACGGCGCCTTTGTTTGAGCTTGCGTCAATGATTCGCTCCAAGAGCGCTTCTGGCTTCTGCGTGGGATAGCCGAGACGTTCGGCGGCGGCTGAATTTAGAGGCTCGATATCGGTCCAAATATCACGAACTGATACGCCGGGCAGATTCCGCAAGAACGTCTTTAGCCTCGGCTTGCCGCGCTGAGAGAATTCAATCCTGCCTTCGGCCCAGAGCGTGTCAATACCGTCCTGATCGTAACCCCAATGGGTGCGGAGGATCGATCGCCTTTCCGGCGAAGGTCCGGGGCGGGCCTTGACCGGCACCAGTGAGATCGGAGAGCCGGTAGAGTTCTCCACTGGCCTCGTCTCGTATCAGGTCATGACCTCGAACATTCCCCTCTCCCTGGGCCACCGAAGGGGGGTTCCACGTCGAGACATCTGAACGGGAGAAAAAAAGGATAGCGTCGTGAACTCGGCCAAACTGCCTAACGCCCTTTCTCCCGGTGGTTCGCTCCCAGATAATTTCGTTCCGAAAATATTGCGGCCCAAACACGGCGTCCATCAGCATTTTCAAGTAGTGGCTGGCGGTCGGATCGCAGTGCAGATAGATGGAGCCGGTGTCCTTAAGCACACGGTGGAGCTCGATCAGGCGCGGGGCCATCATGGCGAGGTAAGCCATCATGTCGCTCTTTCCAAGGAATGTTTCGAAGGCACGCATGGCATCGGAGACGCGGTCGCTGCGCTCGACGATTTCTTCGTAGGCGCGAGCCGCGTCCTCGTTCCATACCCACGTATCCTCGAAGGCCATGATCTGGGAGCTGGAGCGGGTGCCGTCTTTTTCGGCGAAGAGGACGTTGTAGTCTTGGCGGCTATTGAAGGGCGGGTCGAGATAGATCAGGTCGACGGATTCGTCCTTGATGTGCTCGCGGAGGACGCCAAGGTTATCCCCGTAATAGAGCTGGTTTTTCTGCACAGTTGTCTTGAGACAGCGTGATTTTAACTCGAATAAGCTCCGAGCGGAATTCGCTACTTGGGGTGCAGCGCCCGAAAATCGTTGCGCTCCTCCCGTCGCCCACGCTACGGGCAGGGAGCCACGCAACCCGCCATAGCACGCCTTGTCAAGCCCCGTTTAACCCCCCAGAAATCCCCGAACTCCTTTCGTGTCTTGTCTCTGCCCGTCCTATACGTACACAGTTGTATGGCAAACAATATTTTGTTCGCCTATTGTGCGCCAGAGATGGATGAGATAACTCATCTGAATTTCTTTCATCACAATCAGACTGTGACCCACCGCACATACATTCATCTGAGCCGATGCAATAATCGACCTCTGATCGGACATGCCAGAGGTGTGTCCGCCTAGCAATAGGGGTTCTTTGACAATTTGAAAGTAGGGGCACTTGACTTTCCCATCGGGACGAAACGGCCCAGAATTCGACTAAATCCCCTAAGTCCTTATTCCATAATACTTTGATATAAGCCCCTTAGAATCAAAGACCGAGTCAAAAAACTCCCGCTAACCCCATGATTCCAGAAGACCAGGGGGGAGGGGGGTGGGGGTACCAGGTAGTAAACATTCCGCAAAAACACCCGCTTTACCCTCATCATCAGGGACACGACTTTCAAATTTATTTTGCGGTATTCCTGATGACTGTGTCGCCAGGTGGCGAATCTTCCTCAACAACTCCGCAACCGTATCCATTCCATCGCGCAACCGCTAGCGTGCGCTACAATCCGCTCATACGCTAAATAAAAAGTTGCGTGGAGGCATTTATGGATCTCGGTTTGCCGGTGATCGCGGTTGCTGTCATCATCGTCGTCATCTACGCGTTGAGTTCTATCAAGATCCTGGCCGAATATGAGCGCGGCGTCATCTTCCGCCTTGGACGCCTCATTGCGTCCAAAGGTCCAGGCGTGATTCTGGTCTTCAGCCCGATTGACCGCATGGTTCGTATTTCACTTCGGCAGGAGGCGATCGAGGTTCCGCCCCAGGACGTCATCACGCGCGATAACGTCACCCTCAAAGTCAACGCGGTGATTTTCCTGCGCGTCATCGATCCCAATAAAGCCGTGGTCGAAGTTTCGAATTACGCCTACCAGACTTCTCAATTTGCGCAGACTACCTTGCGCTCGGTGCTGGGCGAACAGGAACTCGACGAACTCCTCGCCCACCGCGACA
>OCZU010001705.1_pt1 | contig 14265 bp, 15 predicted proteins | sample 1539001 | NCBI WGS metagenome assembly OCZU01 (sample SAMEA3539306, study PRJEB22396) | soil metagenome | biome: tundra; feature: field; material: soil | place: USA | collected 2010-05 | depth 0.15 m | reverse complement strand
GGTTCGGCGTCACCGAGCCGGTGCCGCCAGCCGAGCCGGTGCTGCACGTCTGCTGGTATGAGGCAGACGCTTATGCGCGGTGGGCCGGCCGACGGCTGCCGACCGAAGCCGAGTGGGAGAAGGCCGCCCGGCATGACCCGGTGACCGGCCGGTCCAGGCGCTACCCGTGGGGCGACGCCGATCCCACGCCGGCCCGCGCGAACCTCGGCCAGCGGCATCTGCAGCCCGCCCCGGCCGGCTCGTATCCGGACGGCGCCGCGCCGTCGGGAGCCAGACAGCTGATCGGCGACGTATGGGAATGGACGGCCAGCGACCTCCTGCCCTATCCCGGCTTCGTCGCCTGGCCGTACAAGGAGTACTCGGAGGTCTTCTTCGGCGGCGACTACAAGATGCTGCGCGGTGGCGCGTTCGCTGCTGATCCGGTCGCCTGCCGCGGCACCTTCAGGAACTGGGACTACCCGATCCGCAGGCAGATCTTCGCCGGCTTTCGGACCGCCCGCGACCTGGACCTGGATCTAGGCGAGGGCGGGATCCGCACGCGGGCCGGGAGTCGCCGCACGCCGGACGGGAGTCGCCGCTGATGTGCCGTCATCTCGCCTACCTGGGCGAGCCGGTCAGCCTGCGGACGGTGCTGGTGGACCCGCCGCATGGGCTCGTTGTCCAGGCCTGGGCACCGAGACGGCAGCGGCACGGAGTGGTGAACGCGGACGGGTTCGGGATCGGCTGGTACGCCGACGGCGATCCGGTGCCAGCCCGTTACCGCCGGGCCGGCCCGATCTGGTCGGACGAGTCCTTCGCCGATCTGGCCCGGGTGACCACGACCAGGGCGATGCTCGGCGCGGTCCGGTCCGCCACGGCAGGCACCGATCCGGGAGCAGGGGCGGCCGCCCCGTACGCGCACGGCCAATGGCTCTTCAGTCATAACGGTGCGCTCAACGGATGGTCGTCCGCCGCCGCCGGCGCGGCAGACGCCGGTGGTGCCGTGCTCGGACTGGCGGCCGGACTGTCGGCGGCGGACCTGCTCGGCCTGACCGCGCACTGTGACTCGGCGCTGATCTGGACGATGGTGCTCGGCAGGCTCCGCGCCGGAGCCGGCCTCGCCGACGCCCTCGGCGCCACGCTAGGCGACCTCGCCGCCGCTGGAGTCACCGGCCGGTTCAATCTGCTGCTGACCGACGGCAAGGCGATCGCCGCCACCGCAGCCGGGGATTCGCTGTGCTACCGGAGCACCGGGACTGCGGTCACCGTGGCCTCGGAGCCGTGCGATGACGACTCCGGCTGGCAGGACGTGCCGGACGGCAGCGTGCTTGAGGCAACACCTGACTCGGTCGTCGTCCGGTCAGCGGCGGCGGAAACAGCCACCGGAGACGGGGAGGAGATACATCCATGACGAGCATCGAGATCGACCGCAGACTGCCCGACCGCTTCTTCGACGCGGCCCTGCGAGCGGATGCGCTGGCCGGCCTGACCGCGAGGCCGAAGACGCTGCCGCCTAAGTGGTTCTACGACGAGCGAGGCAGCGAGCTCTTCGACAAGATCACGCTGCTGGACGAGTACTATCCGACCCGCGCCGAGCGCGAGATCCTGGCGGCGAGAGCTGCCGAGATCGCGTCCGCCACCGCGGCTACCACGCTGGTCGAGCTCGGCTCGGGCACCGCCGACAAGACCAGGCTGCTGCTGGACGCGCTGGCGGCCGGCGGCACGCTGGCGCGGTACGTCCCGATCGATGTCAGCGAGTCGGCACTGGTCACTGCGGGTAACCGGATGCTGGACCGATATCCGGGACTGCGCGTCCAGGCGGTGCTCTCTGACTTCACCGAGCAGCTCGGACTCCCGGACTCCGACGGACCACGGCTGGTCGCGTTCCTCGGCGGAACTATCGGCAACCTGCTGCCCGCCGAGCGATCAGAGTTCCTGGCCAGCCTGCGCGCCGGCCTCAGGGTCGGCGACTCACTGCTGCTCGGCACCGACCTGGTCAAGGATCCGGCCGTGCTGGTCAATGCCTATGACGACGCGGCCGGCGTCACGGCCGAATTCAACAAGAACATTCTCCGGGTACTCAATGCCGAACTCGGCGCGAACTTCGATCTTGACGAATTCGATCACGTGGCGTTGTGGGACGCCGGGGCCCAGTGGATCGAGATGCGGCTGCGCTCCGCCGTCGACCAGGTTGTCCTGCTGCCGGCGATCGGGCTGAGCGTCCCGTTCGCGGCCGGCGAGGAGATGCGGACCGAGATCTCTGCCAAGTTCCGCCGGGACGGAGTCGCCGCCGAGCTGGCCGCGGCCGGCCTGACCCTGCGATCCTGGTGGACCGACGGCGGAGACCGGTTCGGCCTGTCATTGTCCGTGCCCTCCTGATCGGGCAACCCGGACCACGTGCAGGGCAGCCAGTTCCGCGGACGTAGCCAACGGCGCCATCGGGTGTCGGCGGGCGGCCGTATTGTTCCCTGCATGAGCGACGCAGTTAGGCATGATCTGCCCGGCCTGTACCGGGAAACGAGGGAGCGGCTGACCGCGCTGGTCCGGAGTCTGGACACCCGCGCGCTCGCCACGCCGGTACCTGCCTGCCCGGGCTGGGCAGTCAGGGACGTAGTCGCGCATCTGGCAGCCGTGTCCGAGGACGCCGTGGCCGGCCGCATCACCGGGCTGCCCACCGAGGAGTTCACGGCGGCGCAGGTCGCCAGGCTGGCCGACGTCCCAGTCCATGAGGTACTCGACCTGTGGGCGGCCGCGGCGCCGCAGTTCGAGGAGATCATCGGCGCCGCCAAAGTCCGGCCAGCCGTGGTCGACCTAGCCACTCACGAACAGGACATCCGGGGCGCCGTAGGCATACCGGGCGCCCGTGACTCGGCGGCAGTGCTGCAGTGCGCGGCAATGCTGCTGGCGGACCTGCCAGTGCCGGTCCCGCTGCTCGTGGTGACCAGCGACGGCGAGTTCGCCGCCGGTCCCGGCCGCACCGGAGTCGACGAATCCGCAAGTCCAGACAGTCCCGACGCTGACTACGAGGCGCCGGGCAGCTCCGGCTGCACTCCCCGCGCGGCGGGGCTGGTCCTGTCGACTACCTTGTTCGAGGCGTTTCGGTGGCGGATGGGCCGGCGGAGCCGGGCACAGCTAGCCGCGATGGACTGGACCGGCGATCCGTCCCCGGTGCTCGACCACCTGTCGATCTTCGGTCCCGCAGCCAGCGACGTGATCGAATAGGCCACCGAGAGATCTGGACCAATGGAGGACATCGATGGCTGACGGACTGACCACGGAAGGCCTGGCGCAGGTGAGCGCCGCAGCCGCGCAGCATGTAGGTGACGACCGGGTACCAGGGCTCGTCGCACTGGTTGCCCACGGCGACCAGGTACACGTCGATGTGCTCGGAACGCTGGCGGTCGGCGGCTCGCCCGTAGTCCGCGACTCACTGTTCCGGATCGCGTCGATGACCAAGCCGATCGCGGCGGCGGCCACGCTCGCGCTGATCGAGGACGGGCTGATCGGGCTCGACGAGCCGGTCGACCGGCTGCTGCCCGAGCTAGCCAGCCGGCACGTGCTGCAGCGGATGGACGGGCCGCTCGACGACACCGTGCCCGCCAATCGCGCGATCACCACCAGGGACCTGCTGAACTTCACCTTCGGCTTCGGCCTTGTCGCAGAGATGTTCATGGCGGCCGAGCCCTGGCCAGTCGTAACCGCGGCTGGGGAACTGCGGCTGGCGACACTCGTGCCGCCGGATCCAGACCTGCAGCCAGATCCGGACACCTGGATCGCGGGCCTCGGCAAGCTGCCGCTGCTGGCACAGCCGGGGGAGCGCTGGATGTACAACACCGGCGCCTCGGTGCTCGGCGTACTGCTCGCCAGGGCCGCAGGCCAGCCGATCGCCGAGGTGCTGCGCAGCCGGATATTCGAGCCGCTCGGCATGCGCGATACTGCGTTCTGGACGGCGCACACCGAGCGGCTCGCCACCGCGTACCAGTCATCGCCGGACGGCCTGGTCGCAGCGGATGAGCCGACGGGCGCATGGAGCCGACCGCCGGCCTTCGGCGACGCGGCGGCCGGCCTGGTTTCCACCGTCGACGACATGCTCGCCTTCGCCAGGATGCTGCTCAGCGGCGGAGGCCCGGTGCTATCACCCGGATCCGTGCACGCGATGACCACGGACCAGCTCACCCCCGGGCAGAAGGCTCATGGCGGGCTGGGGCCGGACTTCTTCGACGGGCAATCGTGGGGATTCTGCCAGGCGGTGCTCGACAGCGGCGCGTTCGGCTGGAACGGCGGCCTCGGCACCTCCTGGCTGGTCGACCCGGCCCGCGACCTGACTGTCATCGTCTTGACCCAGCGCATGTTCGAGACCGCTGCGGCGCCGCCAGTGCACCTCGACGTCCAGGCCGCGGCCTACGCAGCCCTGCGATGAGCGACCCGGACCGGCCTCGTGGCGTCAGCCGTCAGCGGCACCGCGTGGCGGCCCGGCCGCGACCCGGTCCCTGAGCTGGCGCATCTTGGCGGCCAGATCGTCCTGATCCGCCCAGCGGGTCTCCAGCCACCAGGTGCATCCGGCCTGCGCCCAGTCAGCGCTCTTCGCCGCCGCCGCGACCTGATCATCGGCGGGAGTCTCGCCGTCGACCACCATGTCCAGATCAGGACGTGCACCGTGCCCGTCCAGCCAGTCGCGCACCGCCCGGGCATCGGCCGGCCCGGCGTCCCGGCCGTCCAGCTTGTATTGCGGGATGACGCCGTCGCAGCGCAGTACCCGGCGCAGCGACTTCGGACCTGGCCATACGCCGACCACCCAGATCGGGATCCGCTCCTGAACCGGCCGGACCGCGGCGGCCAGGTCGATAGCGCCGGACTGGTATCGGTAATGCTGGCCCTGATACCGGGTTTCCCCGTCCCACAGGGCGCGGATCAGGTCGATTCCCTCGTCCAGCCGCTCGGCGCGAGCATGCAGATCGGTCACCTCGCCGGTATCGGGCAGCGCCGCGTCGGCTGCGCCGATCCCGACCGCCAGGATCGCCCGCCCGCCGGAAAGCTGGTCGAGCGTCGCTACCTGGCTGGCGACCTTCCACGGACGGCGCCACGGAAGCGGCGTCAGCATGGTGCCGAGCCGCACTCGGGACGTCCGGACGGCAATCGCGGCAAGCAGGCTCCACGGATCCACGCCGTAGGCCATCTCCGGGGCGAACACCCCGTCCCAGCCGGCCTCTTCGGCCAGCACGCCAAGCTCCGCCTGCTCTATCACCGTCCCGCCAGGAATCACCACGCCGTAACGCATCACGTTCGCTGCCATAGCACTGTCCTACCATCAGCCGGCCTACCATCAGCCGGCGGACAGGCTTTCTGCCGCTGGGCAGGTTGCCCGGCGCATCCTGATCTGGAGGCGAGCCGCGAAGCCCTGCCCGACATCGTCACCGCCTCCCGAAAAATGCTCTAACCCGCAAATGACGCACCATTTCATGATCAAGCGGTTTATTCAGTAACTGTTACTGATAGAACCGCGTGATCAAGGAAGCCTCCTTCCCGTGCTCGACTAGCCCGCCTATCGGTTGTTGAGAACCGGGACTCTTGAGATCCTTGGGTCTTCCGGGACTCCTGGGACGAAGGGATGCACCCCGTGGCTGAGTCACCGCCGCTGGCCGACGCCAGGCAGGCCGACGCCAGGCAGGCCGACGCCAGGCAGGCCGACGCCGGGCTGGTGGATGCGCACCATCATGTCTGGGACCTGACCGTGCGCGAGCAGCCGTGGCTCGACCTGCCTGGCCACGAGCCGCTGCGCCGGACCTTCGCCGAGGCCGACCTGCGTACTCAGGCCGCAGCAGCGGGCGTCACCGCGACCGTCGTGGTGCAGACCGTCATCGAAGCTAGCGAAACGCCCGACTTGCTGGCCCTCGCCGCCGAAAGCGACCTGATCGCGGGCGTGGTCGGCTGGGTGGACCTGGAATCCGCCGGAACGGGGGACGCGCTCGCGACGCTGCGAGCGAGACCGGACGGCGGCTGGCTGCGCGGCATCCGGCATCCGGTCCTGGTCGAAGCTGACCCGGACTGGCTGCAGCGACCCGCGGTGCTCCGCGGCCTGGCAGCGGTCGCGCAGGCCGGGCTCTGCTACGACATCGTCGGCCGGCCAGACCACCTTCCCGCCGCCGCTGCCGCCGCGGCGGCGCTCCCCGGCCTGACCTTCGTGCTCGACCATCTCGGCAACCCTGACATCGGCCCGCGCGTCGACGAGCAATGGGCACACGCGGTGCGGCAGCTCGCCGGACTGCCTAACACGGTCTGCAAGCTCTCCGGCATCCTCAGCGAGCCGCCGCCTGATAGCGATCACATCCCAGCTAGCACGGGTCTGGCGCACCTGGTGCCGTACTACGAAACAGTGCTCAGCGCGTTCGGGCCAGAGCGCCTGATGTTCGGCTCGGACTGGCCGGTCTGCACGCTATCGGGGTCCTATGGGACGGTGGTCGACGCGGCCCGGGCACTCACCGCAGGCCTCGCCCCGACCGAGCGGGCAGCCGTACTCGGCGGCACCGCACGCCGGATCTATCAGCTCACCTGAAAGGAACCGACATGACGGAACAAATTCCGACTGGCGCGATCCACCACCTAAGGCTGACGGTGACCGACCTGGAACGCAGCCGCGAGTTCTACACGACTCTGCTCGGATTCAGCGTCGCGGTGGAATCACCTCCGGCCGACGATCCAGCGGCAGCCGCGACGTACGCGGTCCTCTTCGGCGGAATCGTCATGATCCGGGGGGACCTGCTGATGGGCCTGCGACCGGTCGCGCCCGCAGGTGATCGCTTCGACGAAGACCGGGTCGGCCTCGATCACCTCAGCTTTAGTGTCGCCGGCCGCGACGATCTGGAGCACGCAGTCGCCCTGCTCGACGCCCATGACGTGCCGCACGGACCGATCACCGGCCTGGACTCGTTCGGCATCTACGTACTGTCGTTCCGCGACCCCGACAACATCGCGCTGGAACTAACCGCGCCCATGAACTGAGCCGACGCAGCGCAGCGCCTCGTCCGTCGATGCCCACTAAGGTCCGCGGGCGGGGCTCTGCTGCAATGGGGGCATGTGCACCGCCGTGCTGAGCATCGCCCCTGGACTGCCGACGCTGATCATCGGGATCAGGGACGAGCTGACCGACCGGGCCTGGCAGCCGCCGGGACGGCACTGGCCGGAGTATCCGGGACTGATCGGCGGCCTGGACCTGGTCGCGGGCGGAACGTGGCTTGCCGTCGCGCCGGCCGAGCGGCGGGTTGCCTGCGTGCTCAACGGACGCGGTGTGCTGGCGCCGGCACAGTCGCGGCGCTCTCGCGGCGCGCTGCCGCTCCAGGCCGCCGCCGGGCGAGTTGCGGACCGTGCCGGGCTAGCTGGGTTCGACCCGTTCCACCTGCTGACCGTCCAGCCTGCCCGGGCGGTCCTGCAGAGCTGGGACGGCACGAAGCTGACGGACCGCAAACTCGGGCCAGGCCTGCACTTCGTGGTGAACAGCGGCCTCGCCAGTGACCTGACCGCCAGCGACACGCACGAACGGATCGCCCATTTTGTGCCGAGATTCACTGCCGCCGCCAGGCCTGCGCCGGTGCCCGGCGAACCGGTCGCCGACGCCTGGGGTACCTGGCTCACCCTGGTCAACGGGGATGGCCTGGACACCGGTGACCCGGCGGCGCTGATCGTCGGGCGCGACCTGGGGGACGGACGGACCTGGGGTACGACCTCGATCTCGCTGGTCGCGATAACGCCCGCGTACCTGCGATACGACTTCACCGGGGCACCGGGCAATCCCGCCGCCTGGCATCCGGTTGAGACTGGTGTCTAGCTCGCAGGAATGCGTTGCCGCTAAAAGGGGTTTCGGGGTGCATGCCAACAGTCGTGATCGCTACCGCCTACGGCGGCCCCGAGGTTCTGTCCGTCGTCGATGAGCCGGCTAGCGAGCCGGGGCCCGGGCAGGCGCGGGTCAGCGTCCGGGCCGCCGGCGTTAACCCGGTGGACTACAAGATGTACAGCGGCGAGTTCGGCGCGGACCCGGCCAAGCTGCCGGTTCGGCTCGGGCTGGAGGTATCGGGCGTGGTCAGCGCGGTCGGCGCTGACGCGACTGGTCCGGCTGGCCCGGTTCAGACGGGCGACGAGGTGATCGCGTACCGGGTGTCCGGCGGATACGCGGCCGAGCTCGTGGCACCCGCCACGTCGCTACTGCCCAAGCCGGCCGCGCTGGACTGGGCGCAGGCCGCCGGGCTGATGCTGACCGGCGCGACCGCGTGGCACGCGCTCGTCGCGACCGGTGTCGGCGCGGGCGACACGGTGCTCGTTCACGGCGGGGCCGGGGGAGTAGGCATCATGGCCGTCCAGCTCGCCGCCGAGCGCGGCGCGACCGTGCTGGCGACGGCGAGCCCCGCGCGGCATGACCTGCTCCGCGACCTCGGGGCGATACCGGTGGCTTATGGCCGTGGGCTCGCTGACCGGGTACGCCAGGCAGCGCCGCAGGGTGTCGATGCCGCGCTCGATCTGGTCGGGACTGACGAAGCGGTCGATGTCTCGGTTGAGCTGATCTCGGACCGGAGCAGAATCGTGACGATCGCTGCGTTCGCCCGGGCCGGCGTCATTGGGATAAAGGCGATCGGCGGCGGTCCCGGGGCTGATCCAGGCACTGAGATCAGGGACGCCGCGCGGCCGGAACTAGCCCGGCTTGCTGGCGACGGCAAGCTCAGGGTCTTCGTGACCCAGACTTTCCCGCTTGCTGAGGCCGCCGCCGCGCACCGCGCCATCATCACCGGCCACACCACCGGCAAGATCGCCCTGATTCCGTAGTGAATGCTCAGCCCGGCCGCCACGGTGATGCTCACACTGCGGATGTGGTGGTGCTGATGGTAGATGACCGGGTATAGCTGGAAGTCTTGAAGATCCTTAGGAACGCTGCAGGTCCGTAGCGGCGGTTGAGCCATTGGGAGAGTTGGCCGAGTGATCCTGTGATCATCGCCGTAACGACCAAGGCATGAAGTTCATCCGGGGCATCGTGGCTGAACTCGGACAGGAAGGTTTCATAGCGGGCTCCAACACCTCGCTGGTAGCTGGCCATTCGCGATAAGAACCCGGCTGAGCTGGTCGGCGCGGGCGCGCGCATCGCCGCCGCTTGTTCAAGGAACTGGCAGTCTGAGGACCTGAGGCGGCCGACTACGTCACGGTACTCGAACCGGCTTAAACCAGGCGGGGGCTCCGATATCCCGGCCTCGTCTGCTGTCTGCCTGGTGATGGAGCGGGCTTCCTTGTCGCAGGCAGTCGTGAGCGTAGGCCCGGATCAGGTCCAGGACTGCGAGTTGGGACCCAAAGAGCCGATCACCGGTCAGGTTGCCGTAACAGGTGATGATCGTTGCCATCTGCCAGTGCTGGTATCCCTGGCCGGGGTAGTGGAAGCCGCCGAACGCTCCGACCTCGCGCGAGGCAGTGCCGATCCACACCCGGTGTGGGGGCAGCAGATTCGTCAGGCCAAGCTGGCCGTAGCGTCGCTCTGAGATCCGCAGGCCACGGTGAAGTAATTCCATGCCGGGCAGTTCGGCCTGCCCAGTGATCAGATCGGACATCTGTGTGCAGGACAACTGCGGATGAGCCTCGTGCAGCGTTGGAGCGGTCCGTATCGCGGCGAGCCGGTCCTGGAGATATCGGCGGCGCTCGGCCGAGCCAGTGAGTCGTTCGTTCGGCGCAAGTAAGTAGGCCATGGCACCACCTTCGGAGTCAGTCGGCTGGTTTTGCTTCGATCAGGGACAGATGGGCATCGAGTACCCCAGCCGGCAGGGCATCCTTGGGGAACCACCGGGCGTCGAGGATCTCGAAGGAGTTCAGCTTGAGATCACCACCGGCGTGCAGCGCGTCGTAGGCGACTTCGACCCGCAGCTTGTAGCCGCTGCGGAGCCGGACTAGGTCGCCGACCGTGACATTCAGTCCCGTTTCCTCGCGGACCTCGCGGACGATCGTGTCCTGGAATGTCTCACCTGCCTTCGCATAGCCGGTGGGCAGTCCCCACGGCGTCGCTTCTGGCCACAGCCGATGGCGCAGCAGCAGTACCTGACCGTCCTGGTCGCGGACGACGCCGGTGACGCCGACCATGAACTTGGCGTGGGCCATCCAGAGGACTCGCCATTGCAGGGGACCGCGGATCATGCGCCACAAACGGGCCAAAATGCGATTCATGCGACATTCCTTCGGTAGCGCGGATCCTCTGGTCGGCAAGTGAATCATCTGGCTGTTGCCAACGGCTCCCGCATGCTTGACTCTGCGACAGGCCGGCCGAGCCGAGCCGACGCAAGCTCGTTGGTTACAGCCTGGGGGGCACATCGCGGCCGATCCCGAGGGCCAACGCTTGATATTGCAAGTAAAGCTTAAGATGACTTGGAAATACAAGTCAATAGTCTTGGAACTACAAGTTGTGAGAACGGACGCTGCCGAACTTGTAACATCAAGTTGTGCCGGATGATCGCGCTTTCCCGTACAGGCGGATACTCGACGACCTTCGCGCCGAGATCCTGGCTGGTCGGATGGCGCCTGCAGAACGCCTGCCGTCAGAGCATGAGCTGGCTGAGCGGTACAACACCAGCAGGCCAACGGTCCGCCGGGCCATCGCAGTGCTCAGGGCCGAAGGGCTCCTGCTCACTGAGCAGGGCCGCGGGGCGTTCGTCCGGCCGACTCCGCACGTGCAGATACTGCTCAGCGGCGCGAGCTACCGAAGGCACCGCACGGCAGGCATACCCGGCTTCAACGCCCAGGCTATGGAACAAGGCCATGTGCCCGAGCAGCGCATCCGAGCGGTTGCCACCGTCGGCGCACCAGCCGAGATCGCCGCGCGCCTCGATCTGGACGACGGCGCCCCGGTGGTCATGCGCCGACGCCTATTCCTACTGAACGGCCAGCCGGTCTCATCCTGCGATAGCTACTATCCTGCGGATATGGCCGAGGGGACGCCCATCTCGGAGCCCCGCAAGATCAAGGGCGGCGTGCACGCGGTGATCGAGGATCCCGACGGCCCGATCCGCCGCCAGGTTGCGCGGTCGGTCGATGACCTGGTCAGCCGGATGCCAACCCGCGAAGAGGCCAGCGACCTAGACCTCCTGCCCGGCGTCCCCGTCCTACGGATCCTGCGAACGATCTACGACTCGAAGGACCGACCAGTGGAGGTACAGGACTCAGTCGCCGCCGCCGATCGCCACACTCTCCGCTACGAGGTGCAGATGAGGTGATCGCGCGCAACGGTCGGCCGGGCAGCGGACAACGTCGGCTCCGGGTCGGAGTCTGTCTCTCGCTGTCCGGCAAGTACGCCCGGTTTGGCCGTCAAGCCGCCCAAGGCCTACAGGTCTGGCAAGCGCTGGACGGCGCCGCCGATCTGATCATCGAAGATGACCAGAGCGACCCGCGAGTTCTCCAGACTGCCATGCCCCAGGTAGCGGCTCGCAGCGATGTGCTGCTGGGGCCGTACTCCACTCAGCTGATGAGGACGGCTGGACGCTTCGCCGCGGAGACGAATCGGCTGGTCTGGAACCACGGCGGATCAGGTGACGACGTCGAGGCCGCTCACCCCGGCCACATTGTGTCGGTACTGACGCCCGCAAGCCGGTATGCGCAGCCATTCCTGCACCACCTCGCGGACGGCGCAAAGCCTGGCATGCTCTGGATCGCGCACGGCAAAGGCAGCTTCGGACGTCAGGTGGCATCTGGAGCCGACGCCATGGCCAGTGCCCTGGGCATCAGCACCGTCCGGATAGGTCCAGGGGACGAACTGCCGACTGCCGATCGGCAGGCGGCAGAGTGGGACCTCCTATGCGCCGGCCTGTTCGAAGAGGACGTTCAGACGATTCGTCGAGCCCGTGACCTGCCATATCCTCCGCGCAGCGTGTGCGCCGTCGCGGCGGGCGTGCTCGAATTCGGGCGCACCATCGACAATCCGGACGGAATCTACGGGATCGCCCAGTGGACTCCGGGCACCGGCCATATTGCCGAACTCGGGCCGACCGAGGCGGACTTCCTGCTGGCATATGCGGACGCTACGGCAGGGCCACCAGACTATCCGGCAGTTCAAGCGGCAGCTGGTGCGGTGCTCGCCGCCCATTGCGCCAGGCAGGCCGGCGGCACCACTCGCGAGCTGCTGTGGCCGCTCGCATGCGAACTGGACACCGAGACCCTCTTCGGCGGTTTCAAGATTGATCCAGATAGCGGCGTGCAATTCAGGCACGAGGCATCGCTCGTACGCTGGACCTCGGCGGGGCTGAGTTGGCAGCCTGCCCCAACCGGCGCAGCCTATGAGGACGCGCGGCAAGCCTGTGCCACGTCTGGCGACGCCGCCGCCGACGCGTGGGATGCCACCACCGGCGACAGTCTGGGAATCTGAGTGCGGTGCGGCTGGTCCCGCTGCCTGCCTGGCAGTCCGGTCTGGTTTAGTACAGCCGCTGAACGCGATCATTACCCGTCTGCGACTATCGCCCAGGTCAGTTTTCCCTTGCCGCATGTCGGTGCGCATGAGCCCCATTCCGTGCTGACGACCTCGACCAGCAGCAAACCACGGCCGCTCTCCGCTTCGAGGTCAACGTCCTGTCGGGTCGGCATCAGCTCGCTGCCGTCCCAGACCTGGATCAGAACGCTCTTCCTGTCCGAGCGGAGCCACATGCGGACTGGTGGTGGGTGCGGCATCAGCTGCCCTTCGTGCTGGCAGCCGGTCAAGTCGCCGGATGCCCGCATGGCGTTGGTGACCAACTCGGAGACGATCAGTTCGACCGATTCGCTCAGGCTGGCGAGTCCCCAATCCAGCAGCACCGCCGTGGCGTAGTGCCGAGCAGACGACACAGCGCTCGGCAGGGGCCCAAGCTGCTGGAACGTGCTGAGTGGCCAGTCACGCTGGCTCGGGCAGACATGCTCGCCCTGGCAATCTCCGACGATGATGTCCAGAGGCACCGTCTCCTCTGATGGCTCGCTCACGGCCGCCCCTGGACCGATCGAAGCACGGCCGTGATCTTGCTGACCACAACCTCAAGATCGTCAACCGACCCGATCGGCTGTCGCCACGGCCACCAGAAGCACCAGGACCCGTCGGCTGCCTGATCGCAGAACACCCGTTCGTTCAGGGCGGGAGTATCTGGGTTGGCGACCTTGACGCATGGCCTGCGGCCTTTGGTGACAACCGCCGCGCTTAAGCCGCGTCGGGCCGAGCAACCCGGCCCCGGCCACCCCGAACCCGACCGTCAGCCGCAGCGTCCAGGTCCGCCAGGCAGCCCCCCAACCGCTAGCACTCGCGAAGTCCAACGCGCCGGGAAGCAGCCCAAGGGCGCCACTGAGCAGTGCCGTGGCAGCCGCGAACATGACCGCGGTCAGCCACTGCCTGGGCTCGCGCCGACGCGCCCGTCGGTCCCCGGTAGCCGCCCGTTGGTCCCGGTAGCGCTGAGCAACTGCCAAGCTGCGCCGGAACGACGCTAGCCCGCGGACTCCGACAATCTGCCCGTTACTGTCCCTGATTTCGCTAAACGGGAAGACCAGGTCAGTCCGGTTCCGCGCCGCCAGCGCCGTCAGCCGCGAGACAACAAACCGAGTCCCGCGGACCGGTGCAGGAAGGTCAACCAGCCGGCTCGACCGGCGCATCCGGGTCAGCCGCACCAGCCCAGCCGCAGTACTCAGTGACCCCTCACCAAGCCGCGCCTCGCGATCGTCCACCCGGGCCAGCCGCCCATCAGGCGGAAGATACAGCGTGGAAGGCTCCGCCGCCGCGTCCGCCTCGTCATCGGTGTCGGACGGCACCCACGACGGAAGCACGATCGCGTGCTCAGTCAGGTTCACTAATACTTCGGCCGACGGCCACGCAGCGGCGTCACGCGCACCCGAACCCGGCTCCGCCATGCTCCCCCCATGCATCAGAGACCACCGGGCCAACGGCCCGACGCGTCACTTCTATCCCATCCTGGGCAGCGGGTGTACGACACTAGCCCGAACTGCCAGCGACAGGGCGTGTTCCCCATGGCCTGTGCAGCGCCAAGACCCGTCACCGGCGTATTCAGGGCATGGCAAGAGGGACGGCACGTTACGGGTCGATGTTGTGCTGGGGCTGGTCTAGCCACAGCTGCTGTCCTGCCGGGCTGATAGTCAGGCCGAACCGGGCCTGCGCAGGGCTTCCAGCGTCCCGCCATGCCATGTAAGCAGCCTCGGTCTCGGTCCAGAGCGAGCGGTTGCCGTACTGCGTGACCTGAGCCTCGGGTGAGTCCGGGTCATAGTCGGCAGCGGCCCAGGACGGCTCTGGCGAGTTCTCGGTGAGCA
>OCZU010001704.1_pt1 | contig 14265 bp, 13 predicted proteins | sample 1539001 | NCBI WGS metagenome assembly OCZU01 (sample SAMEA3539306, study PRJEB22396) | soil metagenome | biome: tundra; feature: field; material: soil | place: USA | collected 2010-05 | depth 0.15 m | reverse complement strand
ATGCTGGCCGCGAACCAGCCGCCATATCCGACGTGCTTGAACAGGCTAATGCTGGTGTGAATCCTGGCCTGCTCGATCGGCGCCAGCGCCACGGCGGCGGCCAGCGTCCATGCGGTCAGGGTGAGCGCGCGACCGGGACGCGCGCGGGTCGCCATGACGGCTCCGACGACGGCCAGCGCTGCCAGCGCGCCGATCCAGTACCCGGCGTCCTGCAGAACCGCGGACGATCCGGCCTGCCCTGGCGGGCGGCTGAGCGTGCTGGACATGATCCCAGTCAGGTAACTCGTGCCCGCCGCGGCCAGTACAGCGAACAGCACCATGGCGAGCGCGGTGGTGACGGCCGCTCCGGTCAGCAGTCCGCTCGGCCGGCCGCGGTAGCGGGCATCGGTGAGCGCGGCCAGCGCGAGAACGACCGGATCCCACAGCAGTGACCCGTACTTTGTCGCGTTCGCCAGGACCAGCAGCGCAATCATGGCGGTGAGCAGCAGGACGCGGATCGAGAGTCGGCAGTCGCCGCTGCGGACAGCGCACCAGGCGGCCGCGGCCAGCAGCATCAGCGCCATCGCGTCGTAGGTGGCCAGAGCGCTGACGAACTGCACGGCGGCTGTCCCGGCGAAGGCCGCGATGGCGAACGCCGCCGCACGGCCGTCGAAGAGCCGCCTGGTCACCGACCACAGCAGCGCCGTGGTAATGAGCATGAAGCACAGGGACAACAGCCGGGCTCCGGCCAGGCCGCCGGCGCTGTCAGCGAGTGCGCCGAGCGGCGGGTAGATGACCGGAGCGCCAGAAAAGTAGCTCTGGAATGCCAGTCCGGCAGGCGAGCCGTGCAGCCAGCCTGACCATTGCAGATGGCCAGCCCACAGGTACAGGGCCTCGTCCTGGAATGCCGTGTTGCTCCAGATCAGCCGCATCGCCAGGAGTACCTGCAGCGCCAGGACCGCGACCAGCGGAATCGGGCCTGCCAGAACGCGGCGGCTCACGGTCGGCTGCTGCCTGCCGTCGCCAGCGCCCGGCAGGTCCGGCTCGCGAGCAGCACGCACCAGGCCGCTGCGGATCACGTGTGCGTCTCCCGACTAGGGCGCCACCGGGCCGCCGATGCGTCGCCGGTCAGTGTCCTGCTTGATTCAGGGCGCCATCGCTTCGACGATAGACCAAGTGCTGCCGGGCAAGTTATGGCTTGCGCGCATACGTCCGGCGTACTGTTTCGCGGGCCGGCCCGGCTCGGTGCAGGGCGTTGGCCGCGATACCGCTGGCACCTGGTTAGCTGGATTCGTGCTGATTCGCGATGCCATGGCCAGCGAGATGGCGGAGGTCGGCGAGATCAGGGTCACCGCTTACCGTGCTGGCGGTTTCCTGACGGCGGACTCCGGCTACAGTCCGCACCTTCGTGCCCTCGGCACCGATGGCAACAGCCACGTACTCGTCGCTGTCACGTCCTGGCCGGCCGGCGCCGGCCGGCCAGGCGACACGATCATCGGGACAATCATGCTTCGGCAGTGGCCGCACGCTGGCGAGATCGTGACCAGCCCGGACGAGGCGGAGATCAGGGCGCTGGCTGTACTGCCCGAAGCTCAGGGCGCAGGCGTCGGGTCCGCGTTGCTGCGCGCGGTAATCGGCCGGGCGGCCGGGCGCGCGGTCCGGCACCTGGTCCTGTATACCGAGCCGGAGATGCGGATCGCGCACCGCATCTACGAGCGGGCCGGCTTCGCCAGGCTGCCCGGCCGGGATCGGTCACCTGCCCCCGAGTTCCTCCTGCTCGCCTACGGCCTGCGACTGGACGCTGACTAGCCCGTCGGCCCGAGCCCGGCAGCCGCGCTGTCAGCGCCGTCCGGCTCGCTCAGGCTCGCCGCGGCGTCCGCTTCGTCGCGCGCGGCCTGGTTCACCTTGCCCAGGTGCCGGGACATGGACCTGAAGACGAAGAACAACATCACGCCCATGCCGAAGACGACGAGGAACGCGACGGTGCCTGGCTGGGCTAGCAGGCTCTGGGAGACCGCAAGTCCCGTCACAGCCGCACCTTCTCTCGGATCCCAGCGAACAGGTCATCCTCTGGCCTGCCAGTATCCACCACAGACCTGGCCAGATGAAAGTCCTCGGTCGGCCAGGCCGCACGCTGCACGTCTACCGGGCACGCGAACCAGGAACTCGCTGGGTCGACCTGGGTGGCGTGCGCGAGCAGCGCCTGGTCGCGGATCTCGAAGTAGTCCGCGCACGGCACTCTCGTGGTGATCTCATGCGCCTTCCGGTCCGGTTCGTCAGACCACTCCGCCAGACGGCTGGCATACGGCGACTCCAGACCGCGCCTGATCATCTCCTCGTGCATCGCCGTGAACCGGGCTCGGTGGAACGTGACGAAGTAGTACAGCTTCAGTGGCTGCCAAGGCTGCCCGGTACCGGCGTACCGATCGGGATCGGCTGCCGCCTCGAACGCGGCCACGGAGATCTGATGAGTCATGATGTGGTCGGGATGCGGGTAGCCGCCGTTCTCGTCGTAGGTGAGGATCACATGCGGCCTGAACTCGCGAACGGCCTGGACCAGCGGCCGCGCTGCCGACTCGACCGGCTGCAGGGCAAAGCACCCGGCAGGCAACGGCGGCAGCGGGTCCCCTTCTGGCAGGCCAGAGTCCACAAAGCCGAGGAACTGCTGCCGCACGCCGAGGATCTGGCGGGCCCGGTCCATCTCCGCTCGCCGGACTCCGGCCAGGTTCGCGCGCACCTCCGGCCGGTCCATCGCCTTGTTCAGGATGTCGCCGCGCTCGCCGCCGGTCAGGGTGCAGACCATCACGTCGACACCGTCGCGGACATAGCGCGCCATCGTCGCCCCGCCCTTGCTTGACTCATCGTCTGGATGAGCGTGCACTGCCATCAGCCGCAACTGCCCGTCCGGAGCGGCGGTGGCCGCGCTCTGGTCCGAACTGGTGCTGGCACCGTCGGAGCTTGCGGATGACATCAAGGCACATCCCCTCGACACTGATTCCCGGGCCCAGATCAGGGCTCCTGACCGCGCCAGCGACATGACGCCGCGCGTACTGCGGCCTCGTCCAGCACAACAAGCCGGGCTAGCGCCCGCATTCCGGATCGGCCGCGAGCAGGCGCACGGGGCTAGACCCGGCCGGGCCGCAGGTTCATTGTTGTCGTTTGCGGGCATAATGTCCTGGCAGCCTCCGCCATTTGGTCGTTACTATATTCGAAAAAGTTACTTGGCCTGTGTATGGTTGAGGGCATCGCCTGGACAAAGTACTCTCGATGGATTACCCCCACGCGGGCCGACCGGACCCGGCGGAGTTGAGCTCCGCGAGCGGATGTGAGGACTACTGTGACCGAGACGCGCGACGACACTGTCACTTGGCTGACTCAGGAGGCGTACGACCGGCTCAAGGCCGAGCACGACCACCTCTCTGTTCAGGGCAGGATCGACATCGCCCAGAAAATCGAGGCAGCGCGGGATGAGGGGGACCTGAAGGAGAACGGCGGGTACCACGCGGCCAAGGATCAGCAGGGCATGCAGGAGGCGCGGATCCACCAGCTCGCCCACATCCTGACGCATTCGCGGGTCGGCGAGCCGCCGCGCACGGACGGGGTCGTCGGACCTGGCATGACGGTCACCGTCCGGTTCGAGGGCGATGACATTGAAATTACCTTCCTGCTTGCCTCGCGCGAGGAGAGCGGATCGCCGATCGACGTGTACTCGCCAAAGTCGCCGCTGGGCGCTGCGATCTCCGGCAAGAAGGTCGGCGAGACCGCCACTTACACGCTGCCCAACGGGAAGAAGCTCGCGGTCGAGATCATCGACGCTGTCCCGTACGCCGGCATGTAACACCGCTGGGGACGGCCCGTTTCGCCTCGTGGCGGGGTTGCTGCCCTGAGATCTGCCAGTTAGCGGACCAGCTCGGGCTCGGCCGACGGGGCGCTGCCCGGCGTCTCCGACCGGCCGCGGAGCGGGATCTCCTTGATCAGCCAGGCCAGCCCGAAGACGATCGCGGCGGCGGGCGCGGCCCAGATGAACACCGTGTCCACGCCGTGGCTGATCCCGAGGAACACGATGCCGCGGACGTGCGGGGCCAGGTGCTGGACGCTGGCCGGGTCGAGCTGACCGCCTGAGGTAGCCAGCGGGACTCCGGGCAGCCGGGCGTTCAGCGTGCTGCGCAGCGACTGGAAGAAGATCGCTCCGAAGATCGACACGCCGATCGAGCCGCCGATCTGCTGGAAGAACGCGCGGGAACTGCTGGCGACCCCCATGTCCCGCGGTTCCACGCTGTTCTGCACGATCAGGGTGGTGATCTGCATCAGGAAGCCCATGCCGATGCCGAAGATGACGAAGTACAGCATCGACGTCAGCCGGGTCGTGTTCGGTCCGAGATTGCTCAGCAGCAGCATGCCGACGGTCATGACCGCGCCGCCGACGATCGGCAGCGCCTTATACCTGCCGGTCCTGACCGTGACCTGGCCGGCGATCAGCGACGTGGTCGTCGCGCCGAGCATCATCGGGATCAGCATCAGCCCGCTGACCGTGGGCGAGGCGTGCTGCACGGTCTGCTGGTACAGCGGCAGGAACGTCATCGCCCCGAACATCGCCAGGCCGAGCAGGAAGCTCATGCTGCTTGCCAGCGAGAAGTTGCGGTTCTTGAAGACATGCAGCGGCAGGATCGGCTCGCTGGCAGCGGCCTCGATCCTGATGAAGGCCACGACAGCGACGACGGCGATCGCGATCAGGGTCATGATCTGCGGCGAGCCCCACGCGTACTGGCTGCCGCCCCAGGTGGTGACCAGCACGATGGCGGTCGCGCCGACGGCGAGCACGGCGGCACCCAGGTAGTCGATCTTGTGCGGGACCCGGTGCACGGGCAGGTGCAGGGTCGCGATGATGTAGATAAGCGCGGCGCCGCCGACCGGCATGTTGATGTAGAAGATCCAGCGCCAGGACAGGGTGTCGGTGATGTAGCCGCCGACTAGCGGGCCGGCGATCATGGCGATCATCATCGCCGCCATCATGTAGCCCATGTACTGGCCGCGCTCGCGCGGCGAGACCAGGTCACCGATGGTGGCCAGGGCGCCGACCATGAGGCCGCCGGCCCCCAGTCCCTGCAGCGCGCGGAACGTGATCAGCTGATCCATCGAGTGTGCCTGGCCGGACAGGGCGGAGCCGACCAGGAAGATCACGATCGCGGCGATCAGCAGCCGCTTGCGGCCGTACAGGTCACCGAGCTTGCCGTAGAGCGGGGTCGTGATCGTTGAGGCGAGCACGTAGGCCGTGACCACCCAGGACAGGTGGCTGAGCCCGCCGAGGTCACCGACGATCCGCGGCAGGGCGGTAGAGACCACCAACTGGTCCAGCATCGCCAGGATCAGCGCGAGCAGCAGGCCGGGCAGCACGATCATCACATCGCGCCTGCGCCCGAAGGCTGGCTCAGATTCCTGGCCTGCTACCGCCTGAACATCCGCCATGATCCGGCTCCCTCGCCCCGTCTCGTCACCTACTTGCCGACCGGCTAGTCTGTAGGTCTCACGTAGGATAAGCTCCGAACTTACCGGTCGTCAAGTAGGTTTCGGATCGAGGGTGGCGCGCGACAATGAGCGATACGGCCGGAGACTCCCGTGCCCGGGGTGACACTCGCGGCCGGATCCAGCAGGTCGCGGTCGAGCTCTTTACCGAGCACGGCTATGAGGGCACCTCGCTGCGCGAGATCGCCGAGCGGCTTGAGGTCACCAAGGCCGCGCTCTACTACCACTTCAAGTCGAAGGAAGACATCGTCCGGAGCCTGGTGGAGGACTACTACGGGCAGATGGACGCGCTGATCGCCTGGGGCCGGGAGCGGCCGAGAACCGCCGAGGTCCGGCGGGAGATCCTGAGCCGCTACGTCAGCATCGTCGCCGAGGGCGACCAGGTTTTCAGGATGCTGCACCAGAACCAGGCCGCCGTGAACACCATGGCGTCCGCGAAGAGCCGGGGCGAGCTATTCAGGGAGCGGATACATTCCCTGATCGAACTGCTGACCGAGCCGGAAGCGGAACTGCCCGACCAGCTCAGGGCCGCCATGGCGCTCGGCGGCATCAGCGTCGGCTGGATGTTCTTCGCGGACCAGGCCCCCGACCGGGGTGCGCTGTCCGACGCCGTACGCGACATCGCCAGCGACATCGTCGAGGCGGCTGGCCGGAAGTGACGCGGCGGCGGCGCCTGCTCCGCTAGGTACGCGGGCGGGCTGGCGAGCCGGTCGCCGACGCGCGGACCAGCGGCATCGTACGGTAGCTGACCGTCGTGGCCAGGGCGATCACCGTCGAGGTCCTGACCACGCCAGGCACGTCGACGATGGCGTCGATGACCCGCTGCAGGTCCGCATTGGTCCTGGCGACCACCCGGCAGAGCATGTCCCCCGAGCCGGTGATGGTGTGCGCCTCAAGGATCTCGGCGATCCGCGCCAGCCGGTCGGCGACCTGATCGTGCCCGCCCGCCTGCCTCAGCTCCAGCGTCACGAACGCCATCACCGTGTGACCGAGCGCTGCCGGATCGACCTCCGGTCCGTAGCCGGTGATGATCCGCCGGGACTGCAGCCGGTCGATCCTGGCCTGGACCGTGCCGCGCGCCACGCCAAGCCTGCGGGACGCCTCCAGGACACCGATCCGCGGCTCTGTGCTCAGCAGCTCAATCAGCCGGGCGTCGAATTCATCAATCACTGCACAGCCTCTCATCGCATCCTGCACAGCATCGTCGGTTAGTTCACGTCAGCCCTGGGCAGTGTGTGCAGTATTAATTCACACTGTTGCGCATCTTGTCTGCTGGGACGATCATTTCCAGTACACCTGCGCCGCAGACCAGGGCGGCCGGACGGCGCGCCAGGACGCTCGGGCCGTCAGCGCGACCCTCGTCGCCATCAAGGCAGGAGCGAGCTAATGACTACAGAAACGTCAGCGGCGGCACCGACCGCGCCGGCCGCCGATGAGTTTCCCGTGACTGGCATGGATGCGATCGTGTTCGCCGTCGGCAACGCCCGGCAGGCCGCGCACTTCTACTCGACGGCCTTCGGCATGGCATGCGTCGCGTACCGCGGCCCGGAGACCGGGTGCCGGGACGAGGCGGCTTACGTGCTCGAGTCCGGCGAGGCTCGGTTCGTGCTGCGCGGCCCGGTCCGCGGCGGGACGGCGCTGGCCCGGCATGTCGCGGCCCACGGCGACGGAGTGATCGACCTGGCGATCGGCGTCCCTTCCGCGCGGGAGGCGTACCGGCATGCGGTCGCCTGCGGTGCGACGCCGGTGCGCGAGCCGCACGTCGAGGAGGACGCCCACGGCAAGGTCGTGCTGGCGTCGATCGCGACCTATGGCGACACGCGGCACACGCTGGTCGAGCGGTCCGACTACGCCGGGCCGTACCTGCCCGGCTACATCGCCGCTGATCCGATCGCCGCCGCGGGAAAGCCGTTCATTACCGCGATCGACCACTGCGTCGGCAACGTCGAGCTCGGCCGGATGGACGAGTGGGTCAGCTTCTACCACCGGGTGATGGGCTTCACGAACATGAAGGAATTCGTGGGCGACGACATCGCGACCGAGTACTCGGCGCTGATGAGCAAGGTCGTCGCCGACGGTACCCGTAAGGTCAAGTTCCCGATCAACGAGCCCGCGGCCGGAAAGAAGAAGTCTCAGATCGATGAGTACCTGGAGTTCTACGGTGGCCCTGGCGTCCAGCACATCGCGCTGGTGACCGACGACATCGTGACCGCGGTGCGCGAGATGAAGGCCGCCGGAGTCAGCTTCCTGGCCACGCCGGACAGCTACTACGACACGCTCGGCGAGTGGGTCGGCGAGACCCGGGTGCACGTCGACGAGCTGAGGGAACTGCGGATTCTCGCCGACCGGGACGAGGACGGCTACCTGCTGCAGATCTTCACCAGGCCGGTACAGGACCGGCCGACGGTGTTCTTCGAGGTGATCGAGCGGCACGGATCTCAGGGCTTCGGCAAGGGCAACTTCAAGGCGCTATTCGAGGCGATCGAGCGAGAGCAGGACCGGCGCGGCAACTTGTAGCCCCGCTGTGGTCAGCACCGACTCGTCAGCACGGATTGAACTCAGTAACTGCTCCTGAGAACTATCCGCGCTCATGGATCAAGGTCGACCGTCAGTCTCCGGTCCAGTACCGTTCGCCCGCCAGGACCAGGGCAGCGGCCCCGACCAGGCCGGCGCTCTGACCCAGGGCAGCGGGAACCACCCGGACCTCCCGCGCGAAGTCCAGCCTCGCGTGGGCGGCCAGCGCCTCCTGGAGCGGATCGAAGAGCAGCGCCCCGGCCTGGGAGAGCCCGCCGCCAACCGAGACGACCTGCAGGTCGCACAGGTTCGTCGCGGACGCGATCGCGATGCCGAGCGCCCGGCCCGCGCGGCGCATCGCGGCCCGGCCAACCGGGTGACCCTGAGCGGCGTCGCCGGCCAGGTCCTTCGCCGTCATGCCGGGCTGGCCCGGCCGCCAGCCCTCGGCCTGTGCCCAGGCTGCCAGGGTCAGGCCGCTGGCGATCGCTTCCAGGCAGCCGCGGCCGCCGCACACGCACACCGGCCCGTCTTCAGGATCGACCACGACATGGCCGATGTGCCCCGCGTTGCCTGATGCGCCCACGATCAGCCGGTTGTCCAGGATCAGCCCGCCGCCGACGCCGGTAGACACCACCATGCCGAGCACATTGCGCCAGCCCCGGCCGGCCCCGCGCCAGTGCTCCCCGGCGGCCATGCAGATCGCGTCGTTGTGCACCCGTACCGGGATGCCCGGGTACCGGTCGGCCAGCCGGTCCCGCAGCGGGAACGCCCGCCAGCCCGGGATGTTGAGCGGCGAGACCAGGCCGGCGGGCCACTCGATCGGGCCGCCGCAGCCGCAGCCAAGGCCGGCCAGGTCGGCCAGGTCACTGATCTTGGCGACGTTCAGCACCTGATCGAGCACGGACTCCAGCGCGCGCCAGAGCTGCTCGGCATCGCCGTCACGGGGTGTCGGCACCTGAGTCCAGGTCACCAGACGGCCACCTGGCTCGACCACCCCCGCGGCAATCTTCGTTCCGCCGATGTCGGCAGCCAGGACCGCGCCGCTCTCCGCCATGCTGGGCCTCCCAAGATGCGGACCACGCCGCTATGGACATAGTGTCGAATGGTGCAGCCTCGAAGCCAGCCCTCGTCAGCCACTGCGTCAGCGGCCGCCCCAGCAGTCAAGACGCTCGGTGAACTACGCGCAAGCGGTCATCAGTTCCGGAGCGTCAAGGACGAGGTGCGGCAGAGCCTGCTCGCGCGGCTGCGCGCGGGCGAAGATCCCTTTCCCGGCATCCTCGGGTTCGGCGAGACGGTCCTTCCGCATCTGGAGCGCGCCCTGATTGCCGGTCACGACGTCATCCTGCTCGGCGAACGCGGTCAGGGCAAGACCAGGCTGATCCGCACCCTCACCGGGCTGCTCGACGAGTGGTCGCCCGTGATCACCGGATGCGAGATCAACGACCATCCGTATGCACCGGTCTGCACCAGATGCCGGCGTCTGGCCAGCGAACTCGGCGAGGACCTCGGCGTCAGCTGGCATCACCGCAGTGAGCGGTACGGCGAGAAGCTGGCCACGCCGGACACCAGCGTGGGTGACCTGATCGGCGACATCGACCCGGTAAAGGTAGCCGAAGGACGAACGCTCGGCGACCCTGAGACGATCCACTACGGACTGGTGCCGCGCACCAACCGGGGCATCTTCTGCATGAACGAACTGCCGGACCTGGCCGAGCGAATCCAGGTCTCGCTGCTGAACGTGCTTGAGGAGCGGGACATCGCCGTCCGGGGGTACGCGCTGCGGCTGCCGCTTGACCTGATTCTCATCGCGAGCGCGAACCCGGAGGACTACACCAACCGGGGCCGGATCATTACTCCGCTCAAGGACAGGTTCGGCGCCGAGATCCGGACTCATTACCCGCTCACGCTTGAGGCCGAACTGGCGGTCATCCGTCAGGAAGCCTCGATCGCCTGGGGCGGGCAGGCGCCCGGCGCGGTGCTGCCCGAGCACCTGACCGAGGTGATCGCCAGGTTCACCCGGCTGGTCCGGGCTTCGCCCGCGGTGGACGCGCGCTCCGGCGTGTCGGCCCGGTTCGCGATCGCCGCCGCCGAGGCTGTCGTGGCCGCCGCGGTCCGGCGAGCGGCGATCAGCGGCGAGGAGCAGCCCGTTGCCAGGATCTGTGATCTGCCGGCGATCATCACCACGCTGCGCGGCAAGGTCGAGTTCGAGGTCAGCGAGGAAGGCCGGGAAGGCGAGGTGCTTGAGCACCTGATGCGCCGGGCTATCGCCGACACGTTCCGCGCCAGGCTGGGCAGCGCCGATATGACCGGCCTGCTTGACCGATTCGCGGAGGGCCGGATGGTCGAGTCCGGTGACCTGCTGCCGGCCGCTGAGCTGCTGCGCAGGATCGGCGACGTGCCCGGCCTGGCGAAAATCATGGAACGGCTCGACATGGCAGGCGGGGAGTCCTTCGGCCAGGCAGCCGCGGCACTCGAGTTCTCCCTGGAAGGGCTGTACCTGATGCGGCGGCTATCCAAGGATGTCGTGGACGGCACGGCCGTCTATCGCAGCTAGGCGCCGCCACGGCAGCCGAGCGGGAGGGCAGGAGACGGTGACCGGTTTCCGGTACGGCCCCTACCACGGCGGGCCCGATCCGCTGGAGCCGCCGTACGACGTCCGCGGCGCCGTGGACGCTCTTGGTGACGCCATCTTGAGCGGCGAGGACGCCGCGACCGCGTTGCGCGACCTGCTCAGGCAGGGCATCTCAGAGCACCGCGGCCTGGACGATCTGCTCCGCAGTGTCCGCGAGCGGCAGCGGGAACTGCGCCGCAGTGGCCGGCTCGACGGGATCCTGGAACAGGTCAGGGCAATGCTGGACACCGCTATCGGGCAGGAGCGGGCCGAGCTGTTCCCTGATCCCGGCGACGATGCCAGGATGCGCGAGGCCGAACTCGACGCGCTGCCTTCGGACACCGCCCAGGCAATCAGGAATCTGGCCGACTACCAGTGGCAGAGCGCGGCGGCCGCACAGACCTTCGAGCAGCTCAAAGAGCTGCTGCGGCGCGAGGTGCTCGATAGCCAGTTCCGCGGCATCAAGCAGACCATGGAATCACCTGACCCGGACGCCATGCGCCGGGTCAAGGAGATGATGTCCGCGCTCACCCAGATGATCGAGGCAGATGCCGCGGGACGGCATACCCAGCAGGACTTCGACGCCTTCATGGCGCGCTTCGGCGAGTTCTTCCCTGAGTCGCCAGCCAGCCTTGAGGAACTGGTGGACTCCCTGGTCCGCCGGATGGCCGCGGCCCAGCGGCTGCTGAACTCGCTCAGCGACGCCCAGCGCGATGAGCTGTCCGGGCTGATGTCGCAGACCATGGAGGACGCCGGGCTAGCGCAGGAGATGGCCAGGCTGGCCGAGGCGCTGCGGGCTCGGCGTCCCGACGCCGACTGGGACGGCGGCGACGGCGAGCGGATGACCGGCCGCGACCCGCTCGGTCTCGGCGACGCCACCACCGCCCTTGCCGAGCTCGCCGACCTGGCCGAGCTTGAGGAGACGCTGCGCCAGGACTACCCGGGTGCCCGGCTTGACGACATCGACGAGGAGGCGGTCCGGCGCGCGCTGGGCCGGCAGGCGGTCGACGACATGGAGGCGCTCCGCCAGATCGAACGGGAACTGCAGCGGCAGGGGTACCTGCAGAACACCGAGGGCAAGCTAGAGCTCACTCCGAAGGCGGTGCGGCGGCTTGGCGACACCGCGCTGCGCAAGGTGTTCGGCAAGCTGGCCGAGGGCGGCCACGGTGATCATGATCAGCATGACGTCGGCCAGGCTGGCGAGCTGACCGGATCCACCCGGCCGTGGCGGTTCGGCGACGAGCAGCCGATCGACACGGCAGCCACGGTCCGTAACGCGCTGCTCCGCGGCGGAATGCCGGGCCGGACAGCCGCCGGCGGGATGCCCGCCAAGCTAGCCGACGGCGCGGTGCCCGGCGAGTCCGCATCCAGGCGGCAGGGTGTCCGGCTGGATGTCAGCGACTTCGAGATCGGCGAGACCGAACAGCGCGCCTGCGCCGCGATCTGCCTGCTGGTGGACCTGTCCTACTCGATGGCACTGCGCGGCACCTGGGGGGCTGCGAAGCAGACCGCACTGGCCTTGTACTCCCTCGTCAGGACAAGGTTCCCGCAGGATTCGCTGCAGGTGGTCGGGTTCTCGAACTACGCCAGGGAACTGCGCGAAACGGACCTGGCCGGACTCGGCTGGGACATGGTCCAGGGCACCAACCTGCACCACGCGCTGGTGCTGGCCGGCCGGTTCCTGGACCGGCGACCTGAGCAGAACCCGGTGGTGCTGATCATTACCGACGGCGAGCCGACCGCGCATCTGCGCCGGGACGGCAGGTCCTGGTTCGACTGGCCACCGTCGCCTGAGACGCTTGAGCTGACCATGGCCGAGGTGGACAAGATGACCAGACGCCAGGCGACGCTTAACATCTTCATGCTGGCCGACGACGAGCGGCTTACCACATTCGTCGATGAGGTAGCCAGGCGCAACGGCGGCAGGGTGCTCCGGGCAATGCCCGATAGCCTAGGAGAGTACGTAGTCAGCGACTTCCTGCGGTCCCGCCGGGAGCGAAGCAGATAGCGCTGATATTGGCTGGTTTTTCGAAGTAGGCGTGTCCCGTGCCCGCACGTAGTACGGTGCCGGACGTAGTCGTCTCCGGCGGCACGGGCCTGCGGCCGCTGGCGGGCTCAAGCGGACGTCCTAATAGGAGGAAGAAAGTGAGTACAGCAAGCGTGGCAGGTGGCGGGCGCAAGCCGCTGGTCATCGTGCTCGGCGTGATCGGCATCGTTGCCCTCATCCTCGGCATTCTGTATTTCGTCGACGGAAGTGCGCTGCCCAGCTTCTTGACAGCCGGCAGCCACGTCAAGAAGGGCAATCACAACGCCCGCGGTGCCGTCGCTGCCGTGATAGGCGTGGCCGCACTGGTCGGCGCATGGATCATGAACCGGCGGAGCAGCGCGACCTGAGCGCAAGGCGCGGGCCGAGCCGGGCGCAGGTGAACTGGCCGCGAATCGGAGAATGCCGGTGCCGGGCGCATGCCTGGCCCGGCATCATCCGGGGCCACAGGAAACTCCCGGTGCTCGGGTCCTAGACTCGGCGCATGCCCCTAGCCACAGGTACTTCCGGTGCGATGACCTTTTCCGAGCATCTGGTTCTCTGGCTCCACGTCGCGTTCGTCATCTTCACGGTCGGCCCGCTCACCGTGGCGATCATGTCGACTCCCCGGTACATCAGGAAACACAACGTCGGCATCGTCCGCTACCTGTCCCGGATCACTTTTATCTTCACGGTCGGGTCGCTCGGCGTGCTGATCGCGGGCCTGGTGCTCGGCGAGATGCTGAAAGTAGCCAGTAAGCCGTGGCTGATCGTGTCGGCGACGCTCTTCCTGGTCGGGATCGTCCTGCTCGGACTGATCGTCAGAGACCAGCGGCGGGCCGTACGAGCCCTGGAAGAAGCCGATGAGCATACCGCCGGGCAGGCCGTCGCCGTGATCGATCCGACCCTGGCCGCGGATCCGGGAACGGCCGACCCTGGCGCCACGGACCCGGCGGAGTATGAGGCGGCGGGCGCTGCGCAGGCCGGTCCGGCAGCATCGCCAGTCAGCCCGCCCCATCACGTGGCCACCGTCGAGCGCGGCAGGATCGCCATGCTCGGCGGCGTGGTTGGCCTGATCTACCTGGTGATCCTGGTCCTGATGGTCTGGAACACCTAGCCACCGACGCTAGCCGGTCACCGGCTGCGACCATGGGCCGCAGCGGTCAGTCCAGCGCGGCGCGGAGGTCTTCGAGCAGATCGGCGCAGGACTCGATGCCGACCGAGAGGCGGACCAGGTCGGCCGGCACCTCCAGCGGCGTGCCCGCCACCGAAGCGTGCGTCATCCGGTGCGGATGCTCGATCAAAGACTCCACGCCGCCGAGTGATTCACCCACGGTGAACAGCCGGGTCCGGCCGCACATCCGCACAGCGGCCTCCTCGCCATCGGCGTGCCGGAACGAGACGATGCCGCCGAAGCCACGCATCTGCTTGGCCGCGATCTCGTGGCCGGGATGATCTGGCAGCCCAGGATAGTAGACCTGCGCGACCCGAGGGTGGCTGGCGAGCATGACCGCCACCTGCGAGCCGTTATCGCAATGCCGGTCCATCCGGACGCCGAGAGTCCTGATGCCGCGCAGCGTCAGCCAGGCATCGAACGGGCCGCCGGCCGAGCCGG
>OCZU010001703.1_pt1 | contig 14266 bp, 18 predicted proteins | sample 1539001 | NCBI WGS metagenome assembly OCZU01 (sample SAMEA3539306, study PRJEB22396) | soil metagenome | biome: tundra; feature: field; material: soil | place: USA | collected 2010-05 | depth 0.15 m | reverse complement strand
TCGGATCGCTTCGGTTGGTCCTGCTTGGCGCATTAAATCGAGATCAAACCAAGCGTTAAAAAGGAATTTAATTAATGTTGCACAATGTATGTTATATTTAATCAAGACAGGCTTACCCAAAGGCAAAAGTGTGATGAGTCTTCACGCGGAAGTTGTCGGAAACAGGCCGAAAGAGGCGCAAGGAATGCGAAAGCCAATGACTTACGCAAGCCGCGCAGTTACAATGACATTCGCTCAAAAGGCCACGACAAACGGGCGCTGGAGGGCCGAGAAGTTGTCGGAGCCATGTCGGATTCGATAGAAGTTGTCGGAGCCAGGGGCCAACCTTAAAACCACAATAGACACGCGGGTTTCATTCAAGTTGGTACCTTTTCCGACAACTTCTCCGCGAATCCCAAAAGGGGCCAACCAAACCACGAAAACGACACCCTTAACGGAAAGTTAACAGGCCATTTTTGGGCATGACACGCTTGGCGGAAACGACCTTGAATCGGGGCGGCAAGAAATTGCCACCGGTGGACGCGGGCCGCGATCCTTGAAGCCATGAACCGGAGAGCCGGGCAGGGGGCAAGGCTCCACGGCCGCCCTGCCCTGCCCGACCCGCCGAAGTCCAAGGTCAAGACCGCTTGGCGAGGTTGTCAAGAGCGGCGCGGATGTGACAGATTTGGGCGAAGAAAAAGAGCACCAATGCGAGCAAAAAAAACGAACCGGCTAGACACCGCCGGCGGAAGAATGTTCCTTGCCCCAAAACTGCGCGGCAAGATTGCCCAGGGCGATGAAGAAGCCCAAGCACACGACCCCAGTCAATTTTGCCTGCAACTCGACCTTGCTCCGCTGTCCCCTGCCCCGTCGCGCGGTGAATACAGACGCCTGCACGCCGCGCGTCGCCGAAAGCAGATTGCAAGGTTAGGGCTGGTTAGACTCACGGCAATTCCAGTTCAAATAAAAAACGCCGGCCAAGTTGTCCCGGCCGGCGCTGATAATAGCGACCGAATTCTAAACGGGAGGCTTCTTCCAAGCGTCAATCTGCTGTTGCATAACGGCAGCCAGGCGCGGATTGCGATCCTCAATTTGCAATAGGCGCTTTTCCAATTGAATCACGCGTTGCTGCTCATACCACTTTTGCGGCGTCAAACCATCAATGTCGGACAGGCCAAGCTGTTTTGAGATTAACAGCACAAGCGACAGTAGAGCCACGTGATCCGCATTGAGCTTCGAGGCCAAGGCGGCGAGTTCAACGTCCAAAGAATCTTCTTTCATATTAATTGTTGTCAGTTGAAAACGCTTGCGCGCCTCTCGCCTCCATCACCGGCGCGACGTGATTGACGACGCGGTGATCGTTCATCGTGCAGGCGCATGGATTATCTGGCCCGTTCGGCGAATCGGGACGGAACTCATTGGGCGTGATGTAGCCGACGAGAGTTTGACCGCGTTCGACGTATTGCACTTTGAGCAGTCCACGTCTTGTCAACCAGATCGCGCGGCATTGTCTCACCTGGCCGCTGGCCTTGGTAAACTCGCCGAGATTCGCCGAACCATGCGCTGGAGACAGTTCGCGACAGCGTTCGCAGTTGTGGTGGCCGCCCGCTATCAAGAAGCTGCATCCGTGGGTGTGAGGCTTGAGCAGTGTGGGTTTCATAAGAATGGGGGCGCGGCTCGCGCCGCGCCCTTTGTCCTCAGGCTTTCACCTTCGCGTCAAGGTTTCGCGAGGCCGCAGAAATGACCGCTCTAAACGCCTTGTCGGGAGACATCTGTTCGGAGTCACGTTGAATCGCCACTGCACGGAACGCCCGGCTGATCCATTCGCCATTAGCCAATCCCAACGCGCAGGCGAGCGAAGCGATCCGCGCAAGTGTGATATCTCGGCTCCGGGGATTGGAGAAATGACGGCGTTTTAGATATTGAAGCACCCGTAGGTGCTCCGGGCAGAGTGCGACTGTTATCTTTGTTGGAAGACCGCGATTCATCGGCAACCCTGCCCTTTTTCCATTCCGGGTTTTCATCGCGCACCACCTTTCACGAAGGCCGCTCCCAATGTCCGCTTGCTGGCTCGGTGCAATCGGTCGTAAGTGTGCGTGTTCAACTCCACGATGCCGCATTGGATCGAGTCAGAAGGTTGCCCTTCCATTGGCTCTAGGACTTGAAGCGCCAGCAAGTGGTTCAAAGCCTCTGCCTGGTTAATGGCGGCATACATCTCACCATCATACGAACTTAAAACAGGCAGATCATTTTCCAGCTTCTCTTTCATCGCCCGGCTAATAAATTCTTCGGGACGAACCCCGGACGACTCTGCTGCCGCCTCAAAAGCCTTCCAGATTGCGACGGGAAACTTAACCCGTTCCCATTCGGTGCCGTCAGGGCGTTGCAGAGACACAATGACCGAATCAATTACGCCGACAGAATTGCTGGTTTTCATCGCGCACCACCGTTCGCAGCGGGTTGAGTCCCTGTCGCCAAATTCAACTTTTCAACGATCGGCTGGACCAGGCGGTGAAAATATTTCACTCGGGCCCGCACTGTGCGAGGGAGCCGATCGTCATTGGCATCGGAATACAATTCACCGTACGAGTTTTCGATTCGGGACATGACAATTGCACGGCAAAACTCCGCTGGAGATTCTTCTTCCCATTCGCAAATAAGTTCCATCGCCCGGACCTCATCTGAGTCGAGACCAAGTGCCGCTTCAATCGGCGTCATACCATTATCGCAAGCCGCGTTTTGTTTTGGGATATTGCTGTTCATCACACGCTGAAACCAGGCGTTGATGCCCTCCCCGCGCGCGAAGGCATCCTTCTTGAGGGATTCCCATTCGGTGGCACTAAGAGTAACGCCCTTGCCGGTGTCAATACGACCGCCGCCAGCTCGATTTAGAACGACCATCTCGAATTGATCCGGGACAGCTACTGCGTTGCCCGGTTGAGTTTTGTCTTGTTTTGCAGCAGCTTTTATGGAACCGTTCCCACGGACTTGATTTGAATTTTTCATACATTTTCCTTTTTGGGTCTTTGCTCAAACTTGCGCGACAACGCGGGTTTGAGCGTTTTTATTTTGGTTGATGCGCTTGCGACTTGACCCATTTTTGAAGCCGCAACGCATAGTCGCCACCCGGCTCCTTTTCGCCAGACAGCCATTCCGAGATACGAGCAGGCGCGACGTCAAGCTCGCGGGCCAACTCAGACTTGGCCCCGCGCCTCGATGCTTTGCGCTTCACCTGTTCAATCAATTTCTGTATCTCGGATTGCACGTCATGACATTTACTCTTTAAAGTATCATCTGTCAAGCCTGCATTGCGGCGAGAAGCTTCACCCATCTTGAGGATTTGAAACCGCATGTACGCGACATTCCAAAACAGCCTCGCCGGCGCCGGCAGGTCCGGCAACGCCATAACTTCACGCCAGACGGCTTGAAAACCCTCCAAACTCTCCTCGCGAAAGAGGAAGCCTAGAACGGCATCAATCGCCAGGGCATCGGGGAGTTCATCAAGAATTGCAAAAACCCGCTGAAGGCGCTTTTCTGACCATTGTGGCAGGGCTTTTCTTGTCCGCGTGTCGGTGATTGCGCCAACGAACTTATCGCCCTTGCCCGTGCGCAACCATTCGGCATTCACCCAAAAAATCACAGCCACGCCAGCGATAAAACGCTCCGAAGGGCTTCCCGCTTTCCCATTCTCCAATTTGCTGAGGTAGCCCGGATCGCAATCAATCCGAGAGGCGAATTCTTGCAGCGAAAGTTCTTTGAATTCCCGCAGCCAGCGCAGGCGCGCGACAACGGTTTCGCTTTCATGCATTACTGCTGTTGACTTTTTCCTGTACGTCGTCATATTTGTCTCCTGTGACTGTAAATCGCTCTAGTCGAAACCCGAAGCAAAAACGCGCCAAGAGGATCAAAGGAATTTGCGCCGCCGCCGATTCGCTCGGATGCACGCGTGGCCATCTCTGGGCCGTTTTGAGCGGCAAGCGTTCGTCGCCGGGACTTGTCAAAAGATTTCGCGCGCTCCCGGCCAAGGCCACGCCGCGCCATGATTCCCGCAAATCCGAACCCGCTTCTTCACCCAAAACCACCGGACCCATTCCAAGTTAAATCAAATGAAAAAGTCTATTTCCACCGAGCCAACCGCAGACGAGACAAGTCCGAAGCGCACAAAAGCCAACACTTCGCTCAAGCCAATTTCCGACTTGATCAGCCAGTATGAAACCCTGACGCCGCAGCTTTCCCAATTCGTTGGTTTTCGAGCGGAACTGCAAGAATGGGTTGATAATGCTATCCGCGACGGTCAACCCGACGACGCAGAATTACTTGCGAAAATCTCGGACAACCGCATCAAATTGGAGATATTGCCGACCAAGATCGCGCAGACGCAAAATCAGATTGATGGCGTGGCGGCCTCCTTGAACAACGCGCTGGAGGATTTGCGGCAAAATTTTGAATTGCTGCGCCCAGAGATTCGGAGGCGGATCGTTGCCGCGCTTGACTCCGCGCTTGCTCCAATTGTGGGGGACGCGGCTTCTCGCCTGGCTCTCATCGACGGCGCTGGCTTCCGTGGTGCTGCATCCATGTCTGATGAGATGATGAGCTTTGAAAGAATGGTCGCATGTCTGAACAAAACTATGACGGCAATAGCGTTCGCGAACGGAAATATCGTTACTCACGCGCGATACATCGTTGCAACTTTGGACGGCTTCCCGGCTGCTCAAAAATAAAGCCGCATGAGCACCACCCCAAAGGTTACATTTCCAGCGCGCAGCGGCCATTATGGAACGGATGTTTTCAATTCCGTTGTGGCCATTTTCTGTAATCGCATGGGCTGTGATTTTAACACCGGGTACAATAAGGTCGGCGCATCCAACGGAGACTTGAAGTCCGATTCGTACAGCAACCTCACCACGGCGTCGCATCTCGACCGCCTGTTCAACCGCATCGAAAAGCAGACGGGCTTGTCTGGCCTTCGCCCAATTCAATTGGCGGCTGATGGGGTCGGTTTGCTGACAAACCGTTTTTTCCCAGCCTTGGCGAGTCTGCCAACGTCCCGCCAATGGGACATTTGCTGGCGAGCGGCTCTGATGCTTGAAAAAGAGGGCGCGCCAGAGCGGTTAATGAAGAATCGCTCGGCAACACGAACCGGAAGCGGATCATCGAAAACTACAGCGACACCCACGAATGAAAAAGGCCTCAGTCCCATTGACTGGGAGGCAGCACGCGTGCTAGCCGTCAGCGCGGCGGAATGGAAGGATGCCAGCTCGCGAGCCGGCGACGTGTTCAATGCCCTCGACGAGGAGCTCGCATTAAAAGAAATTGCCTGGGCTGATTTTAGCAAATCCGTAGAGGGTTATTCGCCCGATAAACTATGGTACGTCTTTCGTTCCGCGGTTGAGATTATAATGAATGAACAGAAGCTTCCACTCCGCCAGGCATTTGACCAGCTAAAGGAAAGACAGCCGCTTTTTTGGGCGCGATGCATGCTGAGCTGTGACCCAAAACCATGATGGAGCCTGCCACACAAAATAATTTCACGCTTTCTGCGGTGTTTTTTCATCACCGCGGAAAAGGAGGCGAATTGTCGGAACGGTTTGCCCCCTGTTGTTTGGCTGTCCCCCGCACAGCATTCGCGGGCGAAAGTGCCTGGGAGTGGTTCAACCGCTCCCAGGCTCAATTAATTTTCAGACTAAGAAGATTTGGCGGCTTGGGCAGCCGCTTGTTGAGCAGGTCGCCGGAGGGCTACCTTACAACCGGCGCGGTCGGGGATACCTTCCTCGACCCGCCGGCCTTTTTCGGCGGTTAACACGAATGCCTTTGCCCCAAATGACCAGCTCAACTCAAAACCCACAGTTCGAAAAAGCTCCACTTTCCTGGCGATCTGAGCGCACGGCCAAACTTCATCGTATTTGTCTGTGTGTAAATGGCCGGGTTGCCCGTGGTCAAAGACTGTCCAAGGCAATCGGTTGGTTCGCTTGGTATCATCGGGATAAAAACTATCGCTGCGATCCGGCGCGGCGATTCAGAATGTCCAAGGGAACGTTGCTTCGACTCTTTTACCTCTGGCGCCGAACCGGCAAGACCCCTGACGCGTTCCGTTTGTGCTATCGGTCCGGCAGGGAGAAGTTGAATCAGAAGCAGCTAATCAAGTTTCTCCGCGCGTGCTTTCGTCCTGGCACTCACTCTTACCGGATGGCACACAGGCAAACGAAGAACACCCCGGTGACGGTGTCGGCTTATCGCCACTCGCTGCCAGGGTCGTGCCGGCAAACGCTCGCCCGGCTGTTCTCGCAACGCCGGCGGCTGCGCTGGACTGAACGCCAGGCGCAACGGGTCTTGGCGGATTTCTCGACTTAAAATGAACGTCACCAAAATTTTTGATCCGCGCGTTACCGTTTCGGCGCACTTTACCGCAACGGTAGCTTCCACGCCGAAGCCGCTTACCGCAGAGGCGATGTTGACATCCAAGAGCGAACGCACGGTACTCGTAAAGCTCGACACGGTGTGTAGCTACTCCGGGAAAACGGCGGACCAGGTGTTTGCGATGGCGGACGGCTCGGCACTGTTTCATGAAGGGCTTGAATTTGTTTTTAATGTCGCTGCAAGCAGAGATGGACGAAGGCGCGATTTACGATTCTGGTTCAGGGAAGTGCTGGCGCGATCCGCAAAAATTCAATTCCCGGCGTTCACGCTCGATCAGGCGTTAGAGAAAATTCTGCCGCTCACAATTGCCCACTTCGCGCCTGGCCGAATTTGTGGGATCTTTCGCATCGCAGACAATACTTTGATGAATCTGCGCGGGGAAATCGGGCAACCGCAGGGGGCTATATCGCGTGAGAAACTGGCAACGTTCCTGCGCCGCCGTTGGCTCGGAGCTGACAACCTTCACACCGAAACACCACACACCAAACAACATTATGTCTGATTCAGTACTCCAAGCGAAGGGTAACGCAATTTATCCCGAGACCGTAACGGACCTTTCCGCGGCGATTGGCAAACTCGTCGTCTTCACCGCGGGCGTTCCCGCCGTGAGCGCCTCCGCCACCGTCGCCGCCATCGGCATCGTCCTCGACGCGCGCAAGCGCGTCGTCGGCGCCGTCACCACCTATGACAACGCCATCGGCATCCTCGGCGGCATACCCGGCCCCGTACGCGCGATGATCTCCGCCACCAGCGCGGCGCTGAGCTTCGGCGATGCGTTGCAACAGGCCGCAGACGGCACCCTCACCAAAGACCTCGGCGCCGGCCATGCCCGCGTCACCGTCGGCATCCTGACGGATTTGAACGGCGCGGTCGCCGGCGATCTGGCCGAAGTCACCTTATTCACTCCCAAAATCGGCAGCTAAACCGCGCTCTTGTGAACATCAATCATCAGCAAACATTGTCCGCGCGTGGGAACCCCCAAAACCATTCCCGGGCTGCCCGAAAACAAACCTCGATTTGCGCTCATGAAAACGATTCCTGCGGTGTTGCCCCTCCCGACTGCGCCAAAGCCCGTGGCGCAGCCAAAGCGCACGAAAGTAACGTTCCGGCTGGACGAGTTAGAGTGCGAGAAATACGGTTTGGAAAACCGCTACCGGGCGGCCATGAAACGGCGCGAACACCGGGCCGCCCGAAAATTGGGTGCGGAAGCCGCCTTGAGCGAGTCCATTTCCCGGCTTGTGGAACGCGCGCAAAGCGAGCACTGGAGCCAGCGCGAACTTGCCGGCAAGGTCGGAATTCCCGAAACAACCTTTCGCCGGATTCGCAATCACCAGGTGAACGCGCTGGTCTGGGAGCCAAAATTAAAGGCTGTTTTGGACCGTTTAAACCCGGCTTAAGCCGCCGCAAAAATTGCCAAACCTTTCGTCTGCACGACCAATCCCTGACTACCCATTGATATGGCCGATGACAAAACATTCGAAATCAAGATTCTCCAAACCACCGAAGGCACGGCCATTCAGGATTCCGCCGAGGGTCTGAGCAACCTTACCAAAAAGACCGAGCAAAGTGGCGACGCCGCGCATGAATCCGGCATCAGCCACCGAACGTTCCATCAGATTTTACACGAAATTGGACACGTAGCGGGTCCTGAGGCCGCCGCAGCGATGGCCGGGTTAACCGCGATCTTCCTTGGCGGCGGGATCAGCATCGGAGTCCTGGCGGTTCGCGAATTGTTCGAAGGCCTGGAACGGAGCAAAAAAGCGGCTGAGGCCGTGCGCGATACGCTGGCCGAGTGGAAAATCAAACAGCTTGACGACCATGCGGAAGCCATGAACTCCGTCGCTGATGCGGCGGAACGCTACGCGACCGCAGTGGCCAATATCGGTACGGGTGAAGACAAGCTCAAAACCAAATACGAAACCGACAAAGCCGTCCTCGATGCGATAATCACGCAGCACGCAAAACTTCTGGAAGCGTTAGAGAAGGAAGGAAATGTACCGGCCGGCACCAGCGATCTATTTAAAATTACCGCCGAATCCGACCGCATCAATCTCCGCCAAGCGATGCTCCGCGCCAAAATAGATGCCGATCCCGGTCTACACGCGGCCTCTGACGCTGCCGAGAAAAAGAAAGAAGCTGTGCTCGGCACCGACATGAGCGTCGAGACACAGGCGGTTGAAGCAAATAAAAAGAGTCTCAAGGAATTACTCACTTCGGTCATGTCCCCCGGCGACATAGGCGAGGCAAAAAACGAACTGGTCAAAGTCAACGCCTCGCTGGAAGCCATCAAAGACGACCGTACGCCGGAAGCCAGCAATGCACGCGGCCGGCTGGCTGGTCGGCAAAGGAGCCTTGAAGGAGATATTGAGACAGGAGAACAGGGCCAGACGAAAATCGCTGTAGTGGAAGCGCGCATTGCCGGACTCGAAGCCGCCATCAACGAACACAAAGCTGATTTACTGACCGTTGAAGGAGCCGCGAAAGCCGCGTTCGAGGCATTCGCGCACAATCGGGCGGACGTCAAGACTGAAGCCACCGGTTTGAACCGCGAACGTCAGGTGGCCGATGTTAACGCCCGCACCGACGAAACGTCCGCAGTGGTCAAGGAGGTGAAGGCTGCGAACATGCAAAAAGACGCACTAATAATTGCAGCCTTTAGAGACATGGCGGCTGTTACCGGCAATACGACGCGGGATCTTGCGGTAATTCGTCAGGAACTTGCTGCCCAAGCGGCACGAATTCAACAACTCAAATAACGACCATCATGCAAACTTCCTCACCACCATTTCCAGCAACTAAAACGGAGAGCAAGGCGGACAGTGACCAAACGCTCGGGTTCGCGGTCTACGGTTTGCCGGACGCTTGCAACTTTTTGGCGGCGGGCATTCTGGAAGCTAGCTTGAAGCAGGAAATGCAGCGCGCCGGCGTCGTCTGGACAGAGTACTCGTCGATGTGTGTACCTACGCACATCGTTATCCTCATCACCTTGGCGTCGCGCGATCCCGGCCTCAAACTTTTACAGGCGCAGCTCATGGCGCTTCGGATTATTTTTTTCCAGGCTGCGTATTTTGATAGAGCTGAATTAATTTGGCGAACCGTCCACCCACCCGGCTTTGCGCACTTTGAACACCTACTGGCGCCGGAGCAGTTCACGGCGGCAAAGGAATATTGTCAAAAAATTAGTGCGCCCATTTCCGCCTTGAACGCTTTCCTTGAAAGCGCCGCGCGTCTGCCAGTCAAAGAAACTCCGCCGGAGAATCCATCATGAATACCGACGCCACAACCGCCCGCGCCATTGCCGCGCAAAAGCCAGGCAGCAAGCTTTACACAGCCGGCCAGATCGCCTCGGCGTTGAACCGCACCAAGCAAGCGGTGCGCGCGAGCGTGGCCGGAGTGGCGTCCTCTGGCGAAGTTGAGGTCAAAGGCCAGGACGCCAAAGGTTGGCTCCTGGCTGCCCTGCCACAGCCACTCTGGCAGGCATTGGAGGCACGACGGAAGCAACGCGGATACAAGTCCATTGAGGCGATGCTCGATGACCTGCCGCAATCGTGGACACCGCCGCGAGCGTTTAACGATCTTCTGGAAAACGCTCGGGCAGAAGCCATGCAATGGCGCGACGTGCTCGCGGATTTGCTGGCGCGACAACACCACACCCTACTGGGCGACGTGCTCGCCGCCGGCATTTCCGCCGCGTGCAAAATCTTTGGCCGCGAAATCAGCGAAGCCACTTTCCGCCGCCACTTCGATCTTGCGGTCGAACGAGACCAGTGCCTTGAACAGTGGCAGCGCGTGGACCTCTACGTTTCTGAGGCCGCGTACCAATCACCAACCGCGCCGGAAGCGGGCGTGCAGACGTCAGCAATCGAAACACCAGCGCCAATTGCCTGGCCCGGCTTGTCCGATGCACTGGCCAGCTTGGATGACAAACAGAAGCCAACTCTCGGCGACCGCGCCTTTCTTTTTGATTCGGCCTTTCGTCGGATCGAAGAGCTGCTGGAGGCATCGCCAAATTTGCGCCTCGCGGTTTTGAAACGCGAATTCACCAAACTCCTTCTTCAGTGCATGCCGGCGCTGGCCAAAACCGAATCCGCATTTCTCCGCTCATTGGAGCGCAAGTTTACGCACTGGCGTACCAACGGCCGCACGCAGGAATGCATCGAAGATCAGCGGCCCGAAAAATCCGGCGCGGAGCACGTCAAGCTTTGTCCTGCCTGCCGCAAGTCGATAATTGATGCAGCCGTTGACCTCGACCGCAATGTAAGCCAGGCGTCACGGCGGATGTACATGGAAAATCGCTTTTGTGCGTCTTGCGCCGCTCAGTCGAAGTTCAACGTCCGCATCAACAAGAGCTACGTCCGGGCCTCCATTCGCGATGACATTCGCCACGATGTTGAAGTAGCTTTGATAGAGCGTCATGGACCAAAGGCAAGGCGGCTCGCAAGCCCAAGTGTCTCGCGTGATTGGAGCGATATAGGACCAGGAGAAGTTTTTGTCGCGGACGACGTGACTTGGAATCACGCCTTCTTTAATAATCTCGGCCCGTTGGTTTGGGCAAACGATCAAACCGGGCGCCCCTATATTGGCCGGGGCGAGTGCCTTTTTGTCGTGGACGCACGCTGCGATTATCCGGTTGGGCACTTGACGATTTCCGGCGAAGTTGATCCCAATACGGGAGAGCAAATGGCGGCCCGCTATGGAGGTGAGCACGTCAGGTTGCTGATATTGCGCGCTCACGACTCTGTCGGTCTGCCTCAAAGAGGCGGGCAAATCCTTTTCGAGAATTCGGTCTGGCGATCCCGGCTTGTAGTTGGCAAAAAGGTTCGCGGCTGGAATTTTAACCGCTGGAGAAACATTGAGTCCGGACTAAACGATCCACGCATCGGCCTTCGGATCAGGCACGCCCTTCCCGGCAACCCTCGTTCAAAAATCATCGAACGTGTCATTGGCGCGCTTCAGGAACGGATGCGGCCCCAGGCGGGTTTTCTTGGTTTCAATGAACGCAGCGACAAGCGTGAACTGATGCAGGACTTTATTTCGCGTGCGCGCCGTGGCCTTGAGCATCCTGGAAACGAGCTTCTAAGCATGGTTGAATTTTCAGCGCTTCTCGACCGGGAAATGATGGAGTTTGCCAAAGAGCCGCAGAATGGAAAACGGCTGCCAGGCGTTTCGCCGGAGGAAGCTTGGATTCACGGTATAGATGGAAAGTCGGGCGTCGCCACGCGGCCGCTTCGGAAGTTGGACCCAATTGATCGCGCACTATTATCCACTCACGAACGAGAATTGCGGGTAACAAGTCGCGGCCTTCTTTTCCGGATCGGAAGCCGCCAATTCAATTTCTGGGGTGACGAGCTGGTGAAATGGCAGCATCGCGATTTGCGCGTTGCGTTTCACATAGAGCAGCCGGACCTCCTGACTTGTTTCCCACCTGATGCCGATCCATTCATTGTGAAAGCTAAAGTATTGCCCTCAAACACAGCCTCGCGCGAGCAGTTGGCGGAAGTATCAGCGGCCCGCCATCGCTGGATGAAACACGGCAAAGTCATCTACGACAACCTGCCCCACGCTCTCAAGTTCACTGTGACCCGCACCAATGAGCAGGACGACCAGACCAGAGCCGAACTTGCTTTCTCGGTCAATAGCGAACAGCAACACCGCGAAGAGCAGCGCCGCCAAAGCAGCACTGAAAACCGCATCACCAAACTTGCGGCCACACTGTCCGTGGCCGCTCCTGTAAGTCGCAATCCCGTCCGCGCAGCGCAACAGGAAGCCGCCGCTAAACGCATGGCTGTGCGACACGCAAAAACTCCCGACATTGAACTTCCCCAACTGGAGGCTGAACCATGACCCCGATCCGAGCCGATCTACTCGCCGCCAAACTCAAAGCCGCCCGCACCGGAGAAGAACCGCAATTCGCCGCGCAACTTGAGCAGCAACCGCGCCTGGCCGAGTTGTTATGGTTTTTGCAGGCCGCCTCTTTGCAACCGCATGGACTCATAGGACTGGCGGAACGATTGGTGAAATCGTTTCCCGAACAATTCCAAACGGAGGCAATGCTCGCCTCCGGAGTGCCGGAAAAGAACGGATGCTATTCGTTTGAGCAGTGCCTCAAAGTTTGGATTGGGGACGGTGATTCAGAGAGATTTTGGCGAGACAGCAAACCTGCTGATTATGACCACATCCAGGCCGAAAAGATTGGTTATGAAGAATTCCTTGGAGTGTTTGTCGGCCCTGAAGTCACGCCAAATCACTTCAAAGGAAACAGTGTTGCTGCACACACCCTGAATTGCTCCCACAAACGGTTCAACTTGGGCTGGTTGAAAGCCCGCTGCCAGGGGGAGGCACGAAGCAAACTGCCAACCTATTTGGAAGATTTATGCCAAACTCCCTCTGTGTGCCTGGAGGCTAAGTATTGCTGCCCCGGTCTCAATGAGCTTCTGTTCAACTTCATGGATCAGCACGCCCTCGAAACGAGTGCCAAGATTGCTGAAACCGTCATCACCAAGACTGTTTTTCGAGAACTGGAATTTGCCTATACTGAGCGCGTGCCAGTACCGATTGTCGGTGAATCCCGCTTTGGCAAAACGAAATCAGTTTCGACGTATTGCGAGATGTATCCGGGCCGGGCGCGGCTCGTCACCGTTCCTGAATCAAACCGCGAGGCCGATTTCATCCGTGCGCACGCCGATGCGTTCGGAATTGATTACACGCCCGGCGCGCCGATCTTGGCGCTCAAAGACAAAGTTGAATTCGTGGTGCGCCATGCCGGCGTGATGTTGGTGTACGATGAATTTCACTTCGCCGTGCCCATCAGCTATCACAAAACAACGCCGCCGCGCCGGCTGAATTGGGTACGCACGAAAGTTATAGACCAAGGTGTGCGATGCGCCTTTTTCGCCACGCCGCAGAGCTACGATCAGACCTTGGACAAGTACGTCAAGACAACCGGTTATCGTGTTGAGCAGTGGCTTGGACGGCTCGCCCCGCCCGTCCTGCTTTCGGACGTAATTCCGTTTGAAGAAATCATAGCCGTGGCGCGGATACATTTTCCGGAGATGGCGCAAAACCTGTTGGAGGAAATGGCCGACCGCGCGATTATTTCAGACGGCCATTTGAAGAATCTGGAACTTGCCGGACATCGCGCACGTTTCCTTGCGCGCGAGCGCAGCCATCCCAAGCCGACCATCAAAGACGTTGTGGATGCCTGCGAAGAGATGATGCCAACTGAGCCGCGCCTCGTCACAGAGCACGCGCCCGTTTCGGCCCTGAAGTCCGTGCGCCGCACAGCCACCGCCGCCGCTGTGGCTATGCGCGGCCAGCCGCCCGAGGATCAGCCAGAAGGCTTGGACGATAATGATTTTCCCCGTCGCAAAACCGTGCCTTCAAGGCATGGTTTAGAGGCCGTTAACGCGGCCTAGACGGGGAGTTAAAACTTGCAATTTTGCAGCCGCATGAAAATGCGGCCCGTACCGTTTATACACGCTCCACTTGCATCGGTTGCCACCTTTTCCGACAACTTCTCCGTGAATTTACAGATGTGAGTCTTTACGCGGAAGTTGGCCAAATCAGGCGGAAATAGGCGCAAGGAAGGCGAAACCCAATCGCTTATGCAAGCTCCTCATTTGCAAAGCGATTCGCGCAATTAGCCGCGACAAATTCACGCTGGCGGGCCGGGTAGTTGGCCAAGCCAAGGTGATAGCCTACAAACGACAAATAGTCACGCTGGTTTCATGCTGATTGGCCCCTGGAGTTGGCCAACTTCTCTGCAGATCCCAAAGTTACCAAGCAAACGCCGAAAATGACACCCGTAACGGAAACTTAAGAGGCCATTTATCGGCACCACACGCTTGGCGGAAACGACTTTGAATCGGGG
>OCZU010001702.1_pt1 | contig 14267 bp, 10 predicted proteins | sample 1539001 | NCBI WGS metagenome assembly OCZU01 (sample SAMEA3539306, study PRJEB22396) | soil metagenome | biome: tundra; feature: field; material: soil | place: USA | collected 2010-05 | depth 0.15 m | reverse complement strand
TGTAAGCGCTTTCCGAAACGAAGAACTGGTCGCCACGCTGATACGAGTAGTTGCCCGACACCCCGTACCGCGTGACGATAGTGTACGCGCCGCCTCGGACGCCGACCGTCCTCGACGCGCCGTTTGGTACCTCGATGTAGCCGCCGGTGGGGCCAATGAGCTTGACCGTCGCAGACTCGCCCGAGTAATTCACGAAGCTGATCGTCGGCGTGTTTTGTGCCGTAGCAACGCCGGCCGCCAGAACCACAAGAAGCACGGTTAGGACCGCGCATTTGAAAATAGATCTCGCCTGCATAACAACCTCCCATTCCTTACGATTTGGTTTTCCGCGAGCCATCCGGTCGGCCACGGCCGCCTTTGCCCGCACCTGCTCCTACACGGAATCCAGGCGCGAACTGCCGCTCTCCTTCTAGGGCTACTGCGACCGCCACCGCGGCCCGCTCGCCCTTATACGCTCCCGTTCACGTTCGCGCTCCCGCCTGGAAATCTGCTTTTTGTTATGCAGGTTAGCCGTGAGAGTGGTGTAGGATCATTCGGAGGGAGATCTCCCACTATGGCGACTTGGGACAAAAAAAGCCGCGCTTATACGATGGCCCTGACCGAGCGCATGATCAACAACAGCTTGCGTGCCATCGAACGGGATCACGGGATCGCCGTTCAAGCATCCGATGCGAAACAACTACTTGCGCTGCACACGGATATCATGTCGCATCTTCGCCTATTCACCAATTTCGATGGGTCGCGCCATGCGATGCTTCGTGCGCATCTGGCTGAGGTGCTGAAACAGTGTCGCGATATTCTCATAACTTCTGGCAGCGAATGGGAAACACTGGCAGACAAGAAACTGACCAAGGCCGATCTTGTGGACGCGATGGATATCGTGCTGGGTACGAGCCTTCTTGTGGTCGGAATGCTTAACAAGGCTGGTACGAACGACCCGGCGCTAGATCAGATCGTCTCCGCCCTGCCTCTGCGGGAGTGCGGTCCATTTGCACAAGACGCTCTGCGCCAATTGCGGTAGGCGGAAACTGGGAGATTTAAGCTGCGGCGGGGGCCAGGAATCTTGCTAAGCTAAGGGGCTCTGAGAAGCAGAAGAAAGGAGCAAAAGCGCCTGACTAGAAAGCCGTGGAAATGCCGGAGGATTTCCACATTCCCACCGCTCCGACTGTCCTTATATAAGGACAACGAACAACAACAAAGAACCTGGTGAGGCAAAAACCGCCTCGCCTAAAGAATCAACAACTTAGGGTGGGCCAAATCAAAATGCCGAAGTGGGCCGATTGTTCTTGCCAAAACCATCGTCAAATCGATGACGTCATGGAAGCCTTGCGAAACGTACGAAACACCCCGATTCGGTTCACAATTTTCGAACCAGGTCAGGTTGAACGTGTCCGCAGAGTTAGGGCGACGTCGGTGTAGTAGATGCCAGGATCTATGATGACGCCAGCAAGTTCAGGACGCGCATCTACAGGGACGATCGTATGATTGAGGTTCCCAAAGGCTCGACTGGCGGTGCATGGCTGCGGTTCCGGCGACGAAGTTCACCTCGGCCAGGCGCGCATTTTTGTGGAGTTCTGCGAGTAGTATCGAGGTCGAGTAGTATTGAGGTCAAGATCCCGGTCCCAGGCAGAATTCGCGTTCAGTTGGTTTAGTAGAGTGTGCGGGGCCCGTGTAGCGATTGGTGCGCCGCGCGTTGGGGCGTTTCCGACGCGGCCAATACGTTGGTCATGGTGTAGTGGAGATAGCAACATGCCTTATCCGACGACGCAGTGGTGTGTCCTGGACGCCCTCAGGGAGGTCGACGAGGAAAAAAGGCGCGCGGCGCTCGGAGAACTCGTCGCGATGTACGGCGGGCCCCTTTTTACGCTCGCCCGGCATCGGTCTCGCGGAACGCGGACGCGGGAGGACTGCGAGGACCTCGTGAACGATTTCCTGCTTGAATGCATTGCGGGCGAACTCCTAACGCAAGAAGATGTGCTCAAGCGAAACGAGGAGTTCGATCGGGATGAGGCGATAAAGCGCAAGGAAGTTTTCAAACGCGCGGATCCCGCCAAAGGCAAATTTCGGAACTTCCTCGCAAAATCATTCGAGCGTTACATGCTGAACGACCAACGAGCGAGGCGGGCGAAAAAAAGACTTCCCAGCGGAGGCGAACTGCTGTCCCTCCAAAGGCTCACAGAGGAACATGGACCGGCACTCGAACCACGCATCGATGAGACTCCGGAAGATGCTGTCGAGCGAGTTTTCCGCCGCTCGGTGTTCCAGAAGGTTTTGTCGGAGTTTGAGCAAAGATGCAAGGCTGCTGGCCAAGAGAAGAAATACGAACTTTTCTTGCTCCGGGAAGTGCAACCGAGGCGTGATGGAACTCCGGTTCCAACGTACGCCGCACTGGCTCAGCAGCTGGACATTGCTTCGGAGAACGCGGCGAACAAAATTCTCTTGGCCGCTCGAGAAGAGTTTCGCACCTTGCTCCTGACCATCATCAGCAATGACTGCAAGTCACAGAAGGAGGCCCACGTTGAGTGTGAAATGGTTCTTGCCAACGTTCTTAACGAGTAGTTGGTCGACAATTCTGCGGTACCGGTGCACAGCGCGGCAAGGCGCCGGCAGCAAATCCGCGCCAGACGTGGCCCCTTCGCCCTTTCTCGTTCTAATCGCGCTCTTGTGTTCACCGGTAACTGGACCGCTTCCAGTATTCGCCCAGAATACGCCGGAGAGGCCGTTAGATGTCGTCTTGGCGCTGGACAACTCGGGAAGCATGAAGAGCAACGATCCGCAACGCATGATGCAGCCGGCAGTCTCGACATTTGCCAGGCGGCTTCCGCAGGATACGCGGCTCGGTTTGGTCGTCTTCGACACGACTGCCCGACTGGCACTCAGTCTTTCGTCTGTTGCTGGGGCGGGATTCACTACCAAGTTCCAGAACGCAATGGATCACATCGACTATAAGGGGCAATGGACAGACATCCCGGGCGCGGTTGAACGGTCGCTGTATGAACTCCGGGACCACGGGAGGCGTGGTTCCCGCCGCGTAGTCGTATTGTTTACGGATGGTTTTGTGGATCTTGGTGACACCGAACGAAATCGCGTCCGTACGGACTGGCTTTTCTCTGACTTGGTGGACGAAGCTAAGCGGGAGGACGTTGCGGCTATGGTCTTCGGGATCGCTTTCACTGAAGGGGCCGACTTCGCGTTGATTCAATCGCTATCCGCGAAAACAGGGGGCACTCACTTTCGCATACTATCCGCGTCGGACATGCCCAAGGTGTTTGAGCAGGTCACTGACCAAATTCGGCAGCTTCGACCGGAATCTGCCGATCAGCCTCCACAAATTCCGACATCCACTGGCACGTCGACCGGAGCGCCTCTCGGAAATTTCTCGATTCCCCTCCGTTGGGCGCTATTAGGGTTGGTCTTGGCCGGTGCTGCGGCGGGTCTACGAGTCTTGTGGTTGCGACACTCAGCCCCGCCAGTACCTGGCACTTTTCAAGATTGCCTGGAGAAAACCAGAGTCTATTCGATTGACAAACGATCATTCAGGATCGGCAGGGTGCGATACAAAGGACTGCGGAGGAACGATATTGTCATTTCCCAGAAGACGATTGGGAGAAGTCACGCGCAAATTCGCTTTCGCGGCGGGGACTTCTACATTCAAGATGATGGGAGCGTGAACCACACCTATCTCAACGGGAAGATGGTATCCCAGGGGCGACCAGAAAAGTTGGAAAACGGCGACATCATTCGGTTCGATGCGTTTGAGTTTCGTTTTGGCGCGGTCGAGAAAGCTCTGATGCGTAAGGTCGCTCGTGGTGCCACAGAGGAAGCTCCAGATAGGATCGAGGGCGCAGCAGTTGCGGACGTTGAGAAGACGCCGCAGGCTGTTCGCTCCCCCTATGTAGCCGTCCCACGGCCTCGGCGTGTGGACACTTTACCTCCATCTGGGTACGTCGAGAATGCTGGCCCCGGCGGTGAGGATGCGGTACCCTCTGGCTCCGGAGCTCATGGTTCTGCGGAGACGCCGACTGAGAAATGTCTTCGCTGCGATAGGCTCTTTCTGCCTGCACAAATGACGTCGTGGTGCGGGTGCCGAGTCTGTAGGGAATGCGAGACGATCGCGCTGAGCCTTCCCACCGGGCAGGCCGAGAGCCTCAAGAAGGAGCTAGAGACGAAGGGGAGGAGACGAGCGCATACGGTCGAGATGGCGTAGGACTTCACTCCCATGGCTAAATTGGCGACCGAGGACCACAACATCGTGCTCACAGTGCTCAATGGTGACGAGAAGGGACGCATCCTCATCACCGATCGCTCCCCTCAGATTCTGGGACGCGGTGAGGATGCGGACATTCAACTGTCAGCTGGCGACGAAAAAATGAGACGTCGGCATGTCGTTCTCAAGCGCTCTTCGGGCAGCTGGGAACTGTCGGAGATTCCTCCGTGCAAAAACACTCCAAAGATCAACGGAGTTCCGCAGACTCGGTACGCCCTCGCGAATGACGACCTTGTCCAGTTGGGTAGTACTCTCCTCAAAGTGAGTCTCGGCACGGAAGCTTTTCGGGCGTTTCGCTGTGCCCATTGTGGAGAAGACATGTCGAAGATTGCTAACACTGACGGTCGCGCTATGGAACTGATCGGTGCCGCCGTCTATGTTTGCCAAGAACACTTAGAAAAGAGCGCTGACTTGGACGGTCGATCGATAGGCGGACGTCGTCAAGGGAGCTCACAAGACGTCGAGTATGAACTCTGTTCTATTCTGGGCGAGGGCGGTGCCGGAGTGGTCTATCGAGTGTACGACCGCGCGACTGCCCGGGTCCTTGCTTTGAAGTTGCTGCGCGACCTCAAGAGCGTCGAGCAAATCAGACGGTTCCATTTGGAAATGCAGGAATTGAAAGAACTTCGCCACACGAATGTTATTCGCTTTGTCGACGACGGCGTTGACGAGAACCGCGCTCCATTCCTGGTTACAGAGTACGCCCCGGATGGAAGTCTTGCAGGGCTAGCATCACCGTGGGCTTTTCATCTTCCTATCCATCTGGCATTTGACATCTTTCTGGACGTTCTGGATGGGCTAAAGTTCGTCCATGGCCGAAGCGACATACATCGCGACATCAAACCTCAAAACATCCTGATGCGCATGGCCGGAGACAGCCCTAATTCTTTGAAGTACACACCGAAGATTGCGGACTTCGGCCTCATCAAGAAGTTGCATGGGGTCCGGATCACGAGGCCAAATGATGCGTCTGGCACGATTGGCTTCATGGCGCCAGAGCAAGTAGTTAATTTCAGCGGTCTTGACAAACGAGCGGACGTCTACTCGCTTGGCGCCACGCTGTATTTCGTGCTCACGGGAAATTACCCGATTGACCTGCCCGGCGATGATCAACAAGCGGAACAGCTCCGATGCGTCCTACACAGTGAACGTATCCCGATCCGTCGGCGTGTTCCGAAGATCCCAGCGCGCCTAGCGGCGGTCGTGGATCAGGCGTGCCAAAGAGAAGTATCTCGCCGTTTCCGGGACGCCGAAGAATTCCAGCAAGCACTACGCGATGCAAAGCAACAGCCGAACTGAGGCGTGGAGGTCAATGATGATGAAATCGCTAGTCGAATCCGTCCGCGGTAGGTTATCTGGCACAAACAAGACGATCACCGAAGGCGTCGACGGCATCGTACCAGTTCTTGAGGAGTCATCACAACGAAGGCTCTGCGCGCCCTCCGGCGACCTGTGCGGGATCACGGATATCGGATTGGCGCGGGACAACAATGAGGACGATTTCCACTTGTCGTCAGATGGGCGAGGGCAACTGTGGATTGTTGCCGACGGGATGGGAGGTCAGGCGGCGGGTGAACTGGCCAGCGCAATCGCGATCGAAGCCATTGTAGAGTCAATGACGACAACCACTCAAACCCCTTCAGCGGAACCAGATGGTTCGGTGCCCCATAGACTCAGAAACGCCTTCGCGCTGGCTCAGGAGCGAGTGCTTTGCCGGAGCGTTGCCCAACAGGAGCTTAAAGGGATGGGGAGCGCAGCGCTTGCCGCTTATCTTGACGGCGACATCTTGCACGTCTGTCACGTGGGCGATGTGCGATGCTACGTGCTCTCGGGTGGAGTCCTGGAACAGATTACCCGAGATCACTCTGCTGTAGCAGAACTAGTCTCGGAAGGCGTCCTGACCGTGGAACAAGCCCGCTCCCACCAAGATCGCGGGGCGCTGAATCAAGCGATTGGCTTTCCGAGGGGGATCAATCCTGACATTAACTGTCAGAAGTTGAAGCGCGGCGATCGTGTTCTCATTTGTTCGGATGGCCTCTGGGAGTCGCTCACCAACGATGAGATCACGACAGTGCTCGTTTCTGAAGGCACTATGCGCCAGTTGGCATCCGTACTTGCCAACCGCGCGATCTCAGCAGGGGGTGAGGACAACATAACAGTGATTTTGTACGAGCAGGGCTGAGATGCCTTTCATTGGCAACGCCCGAGATGGCGACGGTCGATAAGCCACGCGGACTGAACAACAGGGACTTCGGCGAAACGAGTAGCGTGTTCATGCCTTCGGCAGACGCACCTCGTGGTGATTGTAGTACAGGTTGCGTGTTTAGCCGCGAATATTTCGCGCGTCGGCCCAAGGTGCCGCGCAGTAGGCGATTCCAGTTTATCGCGCTGGCGCGCGGCAACTCGCGATTCGCAGGTCGTCCGGGCGCCCCCGAGGGGGTACATACGATGTGCGGAGTGCCGCTTTGGCGGCCGCGAAGGCAGTTCAGAAGTTGTACGGGGGCTTTCCTTGAAGTATAGAGATAAAGACTAGTTAGAACCCTCGCCGATTTGCCAGCATATGCGTGGAGGTGGGCCGATATGGCCGCGAGGCGAATACATACGAGGGATGGACAACGCCGAGTCCATGCAGCGAAGGAATACTTGAACACTCGCACGGTTACTGAACGCAGATACTACCTTTCGCCGAGACACCCGACGGGAATTGGGGCAAGGACGTCTGAGGTGCTTGCAAGGACTACGTGAACTCGCTCTGCGCTGGCGATATACGTTCAGCGGTGTACGATCGATACGGATGTGTCCTTTCGGCAAGCCTGCGTAAGGCCGAATGAATCAGGATTTCTTTTGGGCCAGATACGCCGGACCGAGGTGCGGCCGATCTCTAGCCTGCGGGCGATGTCGGATTTGTTGACGCTCTGACGGTATAGCTTGCGGGCTTCTATGGCTTTGGGAACGGCAGACGGCGGCCGGCCGAGCCGTTTGCCGTTCTGCCGTGCATGGGCCAGACCGGCGCGGACACGCTCGCGCAGGATCTCGCGTTCGAACTCCGCGAACGCGAGCAAACCGGTCATCGCACGACCCCGCGGGCGTGGTCAGATCGAGCGCTTCGGTCAGCGACACGAAACCTACTCCGAGATGCTGAAGTTCCTGTAGCGTGGAAACGAGGTCTGCGACGGACCGATCCCAGTGATCCAGACGCCACACCAGCACGACATCGATTTCACGTCGGCGTGCGGCAGCAATCAGTGTTTCGCGCAACTCGCGTAGCGCTTCAGTAGCGCGGGTACTTGATGCCGACTGACCGAGGGGCGCACGTACCTGGGCAGCGCAGAATCTCGTTGCTTTGACCGTGCAGGCTGAATGCCCGAAGCGGTAGCGGAACCGCACAAGGTACGCCGTGAGCCGACGGAGCAATTGCCTGGCCGTCGAGGCACAGCATCACCGCCTGGCCGGGTGCCGTATCGACCCCGTAAACGAGATTGTCCCGAACGACGGGCGCGGCGATTCGAATTCGGACATTACTGTTTGCCACGACTAACCCTTCGATGGACGCATGCGGCACGCGCGGATCCAGGTCGATCACGACATTGGAGTTGTCGAAGACGCAGTTACGCAAGCGGACATCCTGTTTGGCGCCGCCGGAATCGATAGTCGATCCAATGTTGATGCAGTTTTCCCAAGTGGACGCACCAGGCCTCGGCGCTGCTCCGAAAAGCTGTGTGAAGCCTGGTATCAGAGCATGGCGATAGAATGCCATGAGCTGCAATGGCTCGTCGATATCGAACCAAGTCTGAGGCATCGGCGTTGCGATCTCCCCCCGTCGCCACCGTTTCGGAAGCGCCGCCACACGCGACAGATAGCCCCAGAAGTCCGACTCGGCGGCATCGCCGAAGCGCGAAGCTTCGTCGGGAAGATCGCACGCAACGGCTTTCTTGATCCCGATCAGCGAGGGAAGACTGTAGCCTCCCGTTCGCAGCGTCAAGTAACACCGGGCGAATAGCTTACCCGCGGCTTCGGCCCTGGAACTTCCGTCTGACCCTCCCCGTTTGTAGGCCTCAAACAGTCGAAATGCCTCCGGCGGGAGAGGTACGACAATGTCGGCTTCCGTATTCGGCCAGTCAGAGTCCTGCCCCCAGATGCAGACCGTATCCGGATGTGTCAGCCAGACCCTGTCCGGGTAATGAGTCGCCAGGATCTGCATCGCCTCTAATGTGTGAACGAACAAGGGACGGCCGAGTACAGGCATCATGGCCTTATGGAGACAGCCATCGCCCATGAGGTCCTGCATCCGGCTGCTGCGGCCGCTGACGCGCATCACCACACGCGCCCCGCCGGTCTTTTCTGCTGTCTCTCGGAGTAACTTCACGAGCGGCAGAGTATCGGGGGCAGCCAAGAGCACAATGTCGTACCGACGGGCCGGAAGGTAGTGCGCCATGGCGCGCTCGATCGACTCGGCGACCTCCCGGCGGCCGACCACAAACACAGCCTCAGCCGTGGCCATCGCGCAAACGGAAGGTGTGAAAGTGGCGGCGGGCTGTTCCGAGAATAACCGCACTGATCCATACCCTGTCGCCTGTCGCATCAGGAGTTCCATCGGACGCGGACCGATCGGCGCGTGAGCCGCGAATTTCGCGGTGGCGATGACGCGGTCCACAAGTGCCTGCCGCGGGTATCGCGTCGTAGCGGTCGGAACCGGGGGAAGATCGGGCGCGGCCACTGTGGCGAACTCGGTCGCAGCCGCAGTGGCCAGACGCCCTGGAATGGATCTGACGAACCCATCAAGCGCATCCCTGAATCTGATGACTTGGCACCGTCCCTCGGGTGTCCTCCTCAGACATCGCGCAATCTGCCGGAAATCGCGCATGGACTCGAGCTTGTGCATCAAACCAGGCAGGACGGCACCGATCACATATGGGTCGCGTAGAAATCCTGCGAAATCGAGGTGCTTCACCACGACCGCGCCGTCCTCGATGAAAATACCGCAGTCCAGCAGACTCTTCATGTCGGGATCGACGACTCGGTGAGCCACAAGACTCTCTTGAAGGCTGAGAATGATCCTCAGTGTATCTGTCGCTCCTGCGACGTCGCCTAATCGCATGTTCCACTCCATCGCCGAGCGGAGTGTCCCGAGGCGGGCGAAAGGCTGTTGCAGCGCGAACAGGAAAGGCCTGATTCGGCCTAGAGGTGTATCGATGACGGGTCGCCACGCAAGAGCCGTTTGGACGATAGCTGGCACCTGATATTTCAAATGCTCCCGAATCGAGGGCAGCGGGTCTCGGTAACGCCCTTCGGCTAGCCGTAGAACCGCCTTAAGCGGCGCCTGACCGACGATTCCAATCAAGAGCGTCGCCAGCGGAACGAATTGGGCGAATTCCCGATGCCCCTCCACTTCGGAAGTAGTAGGCTTGACCATGGACCGCAGTGCGGAGAGCAGCAGAACCAGACGGTTCTGCTCCGGAGCGTGGCCTTTGAGCACAATTCCATGATCGTTAGTCAACGCCTCGAAATCGAACCCGCCGTCAAGCGGGAGCCACTCCGTGGGGCGGAGAGTTGCCAGTTGGCGTTTGAAACGCACCTTACGGCTTAAGCCGATGAGAGAGGCTATCTGCGCGGACGCAGGCCGCTCGTGTCCCCAGCGGCCCCGGGCCTGATACCATTCGATCGGTTTTTCGACGACGCTGCCCCGCAGCGCCATCATCGCCAAAACATCCTGATCGATGGAGTAGTCTAGGCAGGTGAGGTCATTGACGATCGCCCGCAGGGAGGCCACGGTCGCAACCTTGAGCACCGATGACGAATCCCGGGCGGTCACGTTCGGGACGAGGAACCTGAAAATGCAGTTGAACAGACGGGTTGCCGCATGGCCGGCGACGGGCTTTCCTGCTCCGATGATCGGTCGTTTGCCGGTGACCAACGCCGGCACCTGCGCGGGCAGCGCCGCAGCCATATACGGGATGTTCAGCCAGGAAGAGGAATCGTTCATCTCCGAGAGCACCAGGACGTCGTCGGCCGCACAAGTCGGACACAATTGCCTAAGCGCGAGGATGACCGGCAGGCCTTTGAGGTTGGGCAGCACGATGTCCGTGTGCAGACCACCGAGAATGCTTGCGGTGGCTTGAGCCGGCATATGGCTGGCAGCGAGGGTAGCCCGGAGCAGGGTTTCCAGTTGCTGTCGCTCCTCGGCTTGAACTGTGCCCGGTCGACAAACAGGAAGGACAATAACAAAATGAAATGACGAGCCGTCATGATGGCCGAGCACAACCTCGAGCATGCGTGCAGTCAGTTTGCCGGCGACGATGCGTGGTTTCTGATATGAATAATTGTTGAGTGGCGTTAGGACAATGTACCGTCGCGGTGTCGTTTGCAGGCCGGCTGCGCGGCCAAAAAACTTCCAGCGGGAAGATTCCCGTCGCAGATGAGGGCACCCCAACTTCGCGAGGCGATCAGAGAGCCCCATCCGCAAACCGGTCGCGACCATAACCGCCGAAAGTAACGGTCGCGGCGGCCGGGCGATCTGTCTGACGGCCGCGAGAACTTCGTCAGCCGGAAATTGAAGTGTACGGAGGATCTCTTCGTAGGTTTCGCGATTGATGGTGGACATAGCGTCGATCCGTTGCCAGAGCGCCATGATTCCGCAGGTCTCCGCCGTGGTGAACAACGGGCCGTCGGGCGAAACGTCGACCCAGAGTTCCTCCTGGCACCTTCCCATCTTCGTTCCGGCAGGATCGTACCCAAGGATGGCATGGGCGAGCCTAATCTCCATTCGGGGTTCGGGATCCGCCACTGACCCGGTGTGGCGATCGGAGCCGTGGAGCTTCGTGCGTCGGCGAGCCAGCGCCATCGTTACGCGGAACGCCGTGAGGATCGTGCCGCGCGCAGCGAGCAGCCTGCAGAGTAGGACCGCGATCGATAGGATCGAGTGGAATAGCCTCGCCGCACTGGCCAGATGCGGCCAGATCCGCCGGTGCAACCATTTCATCGTGGCGACCACCGTTGGAGCTACGGCGATGTTGACGACCGCGCAAAACGCGATGTTGGAGAGCCACAGGACAACGTGCCGGGAGAGCCGGCGGCACCACAACCCGATTTTCACTCGGACGCGTGAACAGACGATTGCAAGGAACAAACGCCGCAGCAGGATGGCAGGCTCGAGTAAGGAAACCAGGACGTACGCAACAGGGCCCCAGCCGTGACGCCACAGTTGCACCGACCACCGGCTTAAAGCAACCTGCAGAGCCGCGACGCCGGCCGCTGCTTGCTCGCAGAAGTGCGTCGTACGAGTCCCCAGTCCGAGTGCGCGGCCGAGATCGTCAATGAGTCCGCGATAGTCTTCGATGCTCAGCAGGGCGCGAAGTTCCTCCGGACTCAAAACGCCCGAACACTCAACGCCCTGAACCAGAGCTCTCTCCGCGGTTTGAACCCGCCGTTCGAGGCGTCCTCCCCATGCCGTGAGCTTCTCCTGCAAGATGGCCATTGCCGCACCCGATTTATCGTTCGCTAAGCAGACGCAATGCCTTAATCGGAGAGGCAATCATCGAAGGCAGTCCGACGCAATTGTTCCAGCACTTCTCGCACGTCCTGGCTGCAGCCCTTACATCCATTGCTCCGGCTGTCCTCAGAAGCACGTGAAGATCGTAATTCGAATCCTGCAGGTTGCCGATCGACTCTTCGAAGAACGGGCATGGCCTCACCTCGCCTTTCGCGGAAATGAAGACCACCTGATCACCGGCAACGCAGGGAACCCCAGCCGAGCCGCCCCGCAGCCGGCGGAGCATGCCCAACAGAAACAACCTCTCGAGAAAACCACCGAGGCCGGCAATCTTGTATCGGCGCACAATTTCGCGCACCACTTCGGCGTCGGACCCTTGGAGTTCGAGCCGAGACGTTTCCGCCGGCTTTGTGCCGATTGTGACCAGTTGCCGGGTGTCAAATCCGCCCGGCCGCCCCGGCGACGCGGAGATGTCTCTGACCCTATAAAAACGGTTGTCCATGCCGAAGGCAACGATAAACGTGTCGCTTTCCCCCGCGAAGCGCCCTATGACCTGCGACGACTTGGCGATGTTCAGGCTAGAGACGGTCATCTGAGCGGACACACGCAGGTTCTTGTACCGTTTGCGAAGAGTCTGCAACCTGCCCCAGGTGTCGATTGTTTGCCTCCATTGACCGCAGCCCCTGAGCTCGTCCTGGTCCTGCCCGATCCCGTCGATCGAGAGCGTGGTGTGCAGCATGATGCGCTTATTTTCGACCAGGAGTTGTTCGATCAGGTCCGCCGTCCGGTCCGGGTTTATTCCGTTCAGGGGGATATTCACCAATAAGAGGTTGTGACAGCGCGAAACCAGGCCGCCCACCAAGTAGCGGAGATGAGGGTACAGTGTGACCTCTCCCCCTGTAAGCGCGACCCAAGAGACGTTCCGCGCGACGGTGCTGATAGCGCGCAAGAGGTCATCCGGGTGGAGCTCCGGACCGGGCGGCTGCCGCCACATGTCGCAGCTCTTGCAATGACTGTTGCACAGCCGCGTTGTCTCAAGGATTAGCTTTACCGGTTCCGTGTTGTTTGAGAAGCGGCTGGCGGCCAGTCGCGCAGCCAGCCGAATCTCCCAAAACCTGTACATCGCGTTCCCCCTTTCGGAACCTAAGCGCCCGTAACCCCTGACGCCGGCCCCGAACGCCCATACCGACTCAACCGTTACTACACGAAAAGCAGTCTCAGTCCTGCGTCTCTAAATACTGATCTTTGGTCCGGCCATCTGGTGGAACGCGGTTTGCCTCCGCCACTTGTTGCGGAGGTTGCCTCCCACTTGAAGGGAAGGGCAACCGTCACCGCATCACAGTCCTGAATGAAGGAAAGGAGTCCACACCCGACTGGCTGCCGCGGGTTCGTCGTGTGGCGCCCTGCTGAGGCGCTGATTCCTGGACACGCACCAAAGGACAGTTGGGAGCACTAGCTATAGCTAAGCTAGGGCTACTGCTTGAACGATTTCGCGTTCCGTTTCAATTCGACAGAATTCGCCTAGTCGAGGAAACCTCTTTCCACGCCTTACCGGGCACACGGTGGCTGTCGGACCGGCAATCGACAAGCCGATGTTCAAACGCTTTGCAAAAGGCCGAAGGGGCCGACCCACAATATGTTGGGTCACCTGCTTCGCCCGCCCGCAACCCGGCGGAATCGAAGGCCGCAGCAGTTTCCAGATGTGCTCTTGGGGCACGGCCCGAAGTCGCGTGTCGTACGAAGAAATGCTCGCACCGTCCGGGTGCGCAGCCCGCAAACCCCGGAGGATTTTTCTCGTTGTGCACTCCCGGCAGGTGATTGGGGTAGTAGATTGTGGGCCGCGGTGGCGTTGCCAACTAACCCGTCCGCCGGCCCGGCAGCAAGGAGGTGCTCAGCTGTTGATCCTTTTCATTCTGCTCCTGTTTGGAGCTGAGCCGGTCCCCGCAGCCGATATTGCCGTTCCGTCCGTCGCGGTATCGCCGGGGGGCTCTGCCGCCGTGCCGGTGCGGTTTGCGGCCGGTGGTGCTCACGTCGTTGCAGTCCAATTCGACCTTGACACGGATCCGGCGCTAAGTATTGCGGCAATTGGGGGTCCGGCGGCGCTCGGCGCGGGGAAGAGCCTCACGGTCGCCGATGTATCACCCACCAGAAAAAGATTCCTTCTCGCCGGTCTAAACCAGACGCCTTTGACAGACGGAGATCTTGTGATTCTCACGATCTCGGTTCGCAGTAGTGCGGTTGGTGCGCTCCCGCTTCATGTGTCCAATCTAGGCGCCGCGGACAAGGATGGCAAACCGTTAGGCAACGAAGACCGCGAGCCGCTCCGCGTCCGCCGGCTCATACGCCCACGTCCGGGCACCAATATCCTACATCGTGGAGGCGAACGTAACATATGATGCTACCTGTCGGTTTTTCGTATCATGATCTGTTCTTGTCACGCGACGAGCAAATCAGTCTAGTGAAGATTATTCAGACTCTGCCGTTCAAGCACGACCGCTTCCGCGGACAAAC
>OCZU010001701.1_pt1 | contig 14269 bp, 10 predicted proteins | sample 1539001 | NCBI WGS metagenome assembly OCZU01 (sample SAMEA3539306, study PRJEB22396) | soil metagenome | biome: tundra; feature: field; material: soil | place: USA | collected 2010-05 | depth 0.15 m | reverse complement strand
GGAAGAAGGCGGCGATGTCCATCGGGATCCGCACGCAGCCGTGCGAGGCCGGGTAGACCGGGACGGGAATGTCGCCGTGGATGGCGAACGCGCCGCCGATGAAGAAGATCGGGTTGAACATCTCGCCCAGCGGAACCTGCAGCCAGCCAGGCGCGAACCAGTGCGCGCGGTAGCTGCCGTCCGGCGTGATCGCCGGGCCGCACGTCCCGCCGCTGCCCGGGCAGGTGTAGTAGTAGCCGCCGCCGGTCGACACGTGGCTGATCAGCTCCACCTGGTCGTGCTTGTACAGGACGAGCACCTGGATGTTCTGATTGACCTCGATCCGCAGGTTCGATCCGCCATGGCGCTTCAGCACCTTCGGCAGCCGCGGATTGACCAGCTTGCGCTGGAACACCCGGCCGACCACGTTCGGATTGGTCTTGGTGCCGATCCCCTGCACTTCCTTGAACGCCCAGACCGCCTCAAGCGTGCTGGTGCCGAAATGGCCGTCGATCTTGCCCGGGTAGTAGTGCAGGAAGCTCAGCCGCTGCTGCAGCGCCCGCACGGCGGGCCCGTGATCGCCAGGCACCAGGATCTGGCTGGTCGCCGCGTACACCGACCCGGGAACCAGACGGCTAGCCAGGACAGCCGGGCTGACCTGGTCGGCGGCCAGCCGGGACGATGGCGGCGCCGCGCTTGCCGCGCCTGCGGTACCGGCCTGGCTGAGCACCGTCGCCCCGAGTGCTGCAGCGGCTCCCGCGCCAGCCAGCCACCGCCGTATTCCGTGCCCCATCTGCTGCTCCCCTTGGGTTCGCCCTCGTCGGCCGGGTCGGCCGGGTCTGCCGGTACCCCGGCAAGGAAACTATTTCAGTGTCATGACGCTTATCGCCAGCTTTCGGTTGCGCCGCGCTGCCCGGTTTCGGCTACGCGGTACCGTTGTCCCGGACCTTGGGCGCGTTCGCGACCAGGTGTGCGCGTGATCTTCTTGGGTATCTATTCGCCCGTTGTTCAACTTCACGTTGCGCACGGTTTTCCCGTGCCAGACGTGGCACCGGGCGGCATCGTTACCCGTGCTGGCAGCACATTGCCGCCGGCTGGGCGTTGCTTGACTAGGTGCTGGGCATCAGCTCCGGGGGAGCTGCAGGCCAGACAGAACGGAGGCGGGCGTGAGCGCGGTGCTGGCGGGGCCTGACGTGACGCGACAGCCGCCCGACGCGGACACCAGCGCGCTGCTTGACCGGCTCGCTGCCGAACTCGGGCTCATCGTGACATGCAAGAAGAACGGGCGGACCGCCCTGATCCGGGTGGACGGAGCCGGCGTCGCGCCGTGGCGGGAGCACTACCCGTACGACCAGCGGATGGCCAGGAAAGCCTACGAGGCGGCCAAGCGCTCGCTGCAGATCGAACTGCTGAAGCTGCAGCGGTCGGTCAAGGCGTCCGGCGACCGGCTGCTGATCCTTTTCGAGGGCCGCGACGCGGCCGGGAAAGGCGGCACCATCCGGCGGTTCACCGAAAACCTGAATCCGCGCGGCGCCAGGATCGTCGCCCTGGAGAAGCCCGCCGAGCACGAGCAGGGCGAGAACTACCTGCGCCGCTACCTGCCGCACCTGCCCGGCGCTGGCGAGATCGTGCTGTTCGATCGGTCCTGGTACAACCGGGCTGGCGTCGAGAAGGTGATGGGGTTCTGCCAGCCGGAGGAGTACGCCCAGTTCCTGCGCGACGTCCCCGAATTCGAGCGGGAGCTGGTCAACGACGGCATCACGATCGTGAAGCTGTGGTTCTCGGTCACCCGGGCCGAGCAGCTCCGCCGCTTCATCGACCGGCAGATTGACCCGGTCAAACGCTGGAAGCTCAGTCCGGTTGACCTCGCGTCGCTCGACAAGTGGGACGAGTACACCCGTGCCAAGGAGGCCATGTTCTCCTGCACCGACCTGCCCGAGGCCCCATGGACGGTGATCAAGAGCAACGATAAGAAGCGCGCCCGGGTTGAAGCGATGCGTTACGTACTCTCGGTTGTTGACTATTGCGATAAACAGCACGATATTGTCGGCCAGCCCGATCCGCTTATTGCCGGGCCGGTCCTCGCGCTCCCTGAGCTGGCGACCGGCGAGCACGAGATGGTCATCCCGCCGGTGCTCGGCCTGGCTCATCCGCGCCAGTCGACCACCAGCGTGCTGCACGGCCGCCGGAGTATCAGCTCGCCGCTGGCCTCTGCGTCGGCTCCAGCCGGGTAGACAGTCAGCCGCAGGCTGGACGTACCTGGCCGGCCAAGCCGGTGCCAGGTGCCTGCCCGGGCGGCGAGGTAGCTGGCGAGCTCGGTCCCGGCCGGCCCGTACCCGCGGACCAGCAGCATGCCCCGGTCCGCCGCCGGTGCGCCCTCACCGCCCGTCGCCAGACCGACCTCGGCTGGACCGTCCTCCGCACCCGCCGCCTGGCCAGCATCCGCCACCCCGGCGGCCTGGATCCGGCCGGCCACGGGCTGCGCCGGGCTGAGCGTGACCGCGGCGATACCCAGCTTGCCGTCCGGCTTCGCCACCTCGGCCAGTCCGCTCAGCGGCCGCAGCGGGCCACCATCCGGGCTCCGGGACCGGCGGCCGAATACGGTCAGCCGGAGCAGATCCGGCTCGGCCAGAGTCAGCCACAGGTCGGCGTCGCTCAGCTCCGACTGGCTGACCTCGGGCAGGTCCGCGACCACCACCACGGCGGGCCCGTTCAGCGCCGCGTACACCGCGTCCGGGTCCAGCGGGCGCCCGTCGTCGGTCCCGAACTGCATGCCAGGCTGCGGTCCCGCCGGACCGACTGCCTCAGGCCCGGCCAGTGCACCGGCCATCTTGATGAAGCCGCACCGGACCGCTGAACGACTGATCAGGTATCCGTCGCCGCGGTCAAACGCGACCGATAGCTGCATGCCGCGGACCGAGATCGGCAACACGATCCGGCCGCCAGGCGCCAGCTGTTCCAGCCACTGCGGCGCGATGTCCCAGGCCCCGACGGTCGCGATGATCCGGTCGTACGGACCACCGCCGGCGAATCCGAGCGCACCGTCGCCGCAGCCGACCTGCACCCGCCCGTAGCCCGCGGCGGCCAGGCTGGCACTGGCGCGGGCGGCCAGCTCGGCGTCGATGTCGACCGTGACGACCCGGCCGGCCCCGCCCACGATGTGCGCCATCACTGCCGCGTTGTAGCCGGTCCCGGCGCCGATCTCCAGCACCCGGTGCCCGCTGCGCAGCCCAAGCTGGTCGAGCATGATCGCCATCATGGTCGGCTGCGATGACGAGCTGACCGGGGTCCCGTCAGCGCCAGACTTCACGACCACGGACTCATCGGAGTACGCAAGCGACGGCGGCAGCTCAGGCACGAACAGATGCCTGGGCACCTGGCGGAACGCGGCCTCGGCCGCATCGTCAAGCCCGATGCTGTCGCGCAGGAAGTCAACGAGCGCGGTCCTGGCGGTCCTGGCCTCGTCAGCCCGGGCTTGCTCGGTCCTGGCCGGTCCTGACCGGTCTGAACCCTCAGGCCGCTGCGCGCCCGCTGCCACGCCTATCCGCGTCCGCCCGCCCGCAGCATCGACACCTGATACAGCGCGATCCCGGCGGCGACCCCGGCATTCAGCGACTCGGCGCCGCTGATCGGGATCTTGACGACCGCGTCGCACTGCTGCGCGATCAGCCGGGACAGGCCCTTGCCCTCCGAGCCGATCACGAGCACCAGCGGGCCGTCGGCCAGTTCCAGCGAGCCGACGTCGTCGCTCGCACCGGCGTCAAGGCCGACCACGAACAGGCCGGCCTCGGCGTAGGCGGTCAGGGCACGGGCCAGATTGGGCGCCTGCGCGACCCGCACTCTGGCCAGCGCACCAGCCGATGCCTTCCAGGCTCCGGCGGTCACTCCGGCCGAGCGCCGCACCGGGATCAGCACGCCGTCCGCGCCAAACGCCGCCACCGACCGTACGACGGCGCCCAGGTTCCTCGGATCGGTGATCCCGTCCAGAGCGACGATCAGCGGCTCATGCCCGGACACCGACGCCGTCGCGGTGAGATCCTCCGGGTGCGCGTACGCGTAAGGCCGGATCCGCAGCGCCAGTCCCTGGTGCACCGCTCCGCCGGTCATCCGGTCCAGCTCGGACCGCCCGGCCTCGACTACCGGGATCCCGGCATCAGCGGCCAGCTTGATCGCCTCGCCGATTCGCTCGTCCGGATCAAGCCGCGGCCCGACATGCAGCGCCTGGGCCGGAACGCTGGCGCGCAGAGATTCCAGCACGGCGTTGCGGCCGGCCACAAGCTCAGCCGCCGTGCCCGCTCCTCTGCCATTAGAGGCGAAACGGCTCGCACCCCGAACTCCCCGTTCCCCAGCCGACCTCGGTCCGCTATCCGGCCACTGGCCAGAACCCGATCTCGGCGCCGCACCTGATCTAGGCCCGGGGCCAGACCGGGCGCCCATGCCGGACCTAGTCGCAGCACCCGGCCTCGGCCCGGGGCCGGACCGGCCACCAAGCCCCGAACCGGGCGCGGCATCCCATCTCGGCCCGGCGCCCGACCGGCCACCAAACTCCGAACCCGGCGCGGCATCCCATCTCGGCCCGGACCGGCCACCGAACTCCGAACCCGGCCCGGCACCCGACCTCGGCCCGGACCGGGGCGATGCTCCGGTCCCGCCCGCGTCGTCCGGCCGCTGCCCGGACCCGGCCCCGCGCGCGGTCGCCTTCGCCGCGGCCGCAGCCTTGCGCTGCTTGGGATGACCGGGGCGCAGCTCACCCGCAGGGGTTGGTCCCTTGCCCGCAAGCTTGTGCTTGCCGTAGCCGCCGGTGCCTGGACGCGGCTTGCCTGACTTGGTCCGTCCGCCCGCGCCCGGCTTGGCCGCACCCCGGCCCTTGCCGCTCATCTGGCCAGCTCCCAGCGCGACCCGGCCTGGGTGTCCTCGACCACGATGCCGACCGCGATCAGCTGGTCCCTGATCGAGTCGGCAGCCGCGTAGTCTTTGCGCGCCCGCGCCGCCTGACGTTGTTCCAGCGCGACGCTGACCAGCGCGTCCACCACGTCCCGCAAGCCGACATCACCGCTGTCGGCCCATGGCGCCGCGAACGGGTCGAGCCCGAGCACGGCCAGCATCGCCCGGACCGAGGCCGCCTGCTTGACCGCTCCGGCGGTGTCCCCGGCAGCCAGCGCGGTGTTGCCTTCCCTGACCGCGTCATGCACCACGGCCAGCGCCTGCGGCACCCCGAGATCGTCATCCAGCGCGGCAGCGAACGCCGTAGGCAGGCTGCTCGCGGCTGGCAAGCTGCTCGCGGCTGGCAGGCCGAGTGCGGCGGCAGCCGGGCCGAAGGACCCGTCCGCACTCGCCGACGCCAGCCCGCCGGTGGCCGCCGATGTGCCGTCCGACTGTGACCGGCCGTCCGACTCTGACCTGCCGTCCGCCGCTGAGCCAGCCTCGGCGGCCCGTGTCACGAACCCCTCGATCCGCCGGTAGGCGGCAACCGCCTCGGCCAGCGCCTCGGGCGAGTAGTCGATATCGGACCGGTAATGTGCCGCGCCCAGGTAGTACCGCAGCTCGACCGGTCGCACCTTGGTCACCATGACGTCGACCAGCAGCGAGTTGCCGGTCGACTTGCTCATCTTTTCCCCGCTGAGCCGGACCAGGCCGTTGTGCATCCAGTACCTGGCGAACCCGTCGCCCGCCGATCGGGACTGGGCCAGCTCGTTCTCGTGGTGCGGGAAGACCAGGTCGAGGCCGCCGGCGTGTATGTCGAACGTCTCGCCGAGGTACTTGGTGGCCATCGCCGAGCACTCCAGGTGCCACCCGGGCCGACCGGGACCCCACGGCGTCTCCCAGGCGGGCTCGCCCGGCTTGAAGCCCTTCCACAGCGCGAAGTCACGGGGATCGCGTTTGGCGCTGTCACCGTCGGTGTCGTCAGCACCGCGCATGTGCTCAGGCTTCTGGCCGGACAGCGCGCCATAGCTTTCGTCGGAGCAGACGCTGAAATACACGTCGCCGCCGGCCGCGTAGGCGTGGCCGGTCTCGATCAGCCGCCGCATCAGCACGATCATCTCGGGCACATGGCCGGTCGCCCGCGGCTCGACATCGGGCGGCAGGCAGCCAAGCACGTCGTAGCCGCGGTTGAAGGCGCGCTGGTTGCGTTCTGCTACCTCGAACCATTCGCTGCCCTCGGCCTGCGCCGTACGCAGGATCTTGTCATCGATGTCAGTGACGTTCCGGCAGAACGTCACTGCCAGGCCGCTCACCTTCAGCCAGCGGACCAGAATGTCGAAGCTGACCCCGGAGCGGATGTGCCCGATGTGCGGCGGCGCCTGGACGGTCGCGCCGCACAGGTACAGACCGGCCTTCCCTGGCGTCAGGGGCAGGAACTCGCGCACCGAGCGCGTCGCGGTGTCATAGAGGCGGAGCGTCATCCATCAAGGCTACGGGATGTTGCAACGCTCCCGGTCAGTCCACGTAGCAGACCACCCGCTCGGGCGTGATCCGCACGATGACCCGCTGCTCGGCCGGCCGGCTAGGGAACGGCTGAGCGGTGTACTTCAGCGAGAGCTCGTTGATCAGCTCGGCCGCCGGGTCGTCGGTCACCGTGACGCTGCCCCGGATCTCGGCATAGGCGTAGGCGTTGTCCGTGGCGTAGACCAGGGCGGTTGCCCGCTGGTCCCTGGTCAGGTTCGCGTACTTGCGCCGGCCCTTGATCGTAGAGAACAGCACGTCGTCGCCGTCGGTCTTGGCCCAGACCACGCTCAGCTGCGGCCGTCCGTCCGGGTCGATGGTCGCGACGGTGATGCAATTCGGCGCGTCGAACAGTGCCCGTGCCGACTCGGGAAGCGGCACCCGCTCAGATAGCTCAGTCATGCCCCCATCTCACCAGCCACCGCCGCCCCCCAGACACCGGCCCTCCGCCCTCCGTCCAGCCCAGCCCAGCCCGGCCCGGCCCCGGCCCGGCCCGAAAAGGGCCCCTACGCTCGCCCCAGCCCCGCCCCGCCCCAGGCCGCTGGAGAACGCGGATCATTCTCAGTAACAGCTCCTGAGAATGATCCGCGCTGTGCTGTCACAGCGGGCGGTACATAATGTGCAGGCCGGTGTAACCGTTAGCCGGATCGAGGAATCCCTCGGGGACGGTCGCGAGTATGTCGAAGCCGAGTGACTGCCACAGCGCGACTGCCCTGGTGTTGGTCTGCACGACCGCGTTGAACTGCATCGCCCTGAAGCCCTCGGCGCGCGCCCGGCGCAGGACGTACTCCCCTAGCGCCCGGCCCGCACCGCGGCCAGCCCGCTCCTGGTCGACCATGAAGCTCGCGCTGGCCACGTGCGCGGCCTGGCCGCCGAAGTTAGGGCCGCTCTCGGCAGTGCCCAGCACGCTCCCTTGATCGTCTACCGCCACAACGGTGAAGCCCACTGGCCGCCCGAGCCACCTGAACCACCTATCGCGGGCCTCGTCCTCAGCGATGTCGGTATCCCAGGAGAAGGTCTCGCCAGCGGCGACGATCAGCCGCATGAAGGCCCAGATCGCAGGCCAGTCAGCCTGGGTCGCGTCCCTGATCTGGAGGACTGCCTGGCCGTCTCGGCTCACAAGACACCTCGCTCCCGAATGGAATGATTCAGGTTAGTCACTGACCAGAATGCCATTTGGGGAGGGCCGCGGTCCGGCATCGTCGGAGCCGCTTGCTCATACGCGGCCAGCCACCTGGGCGCGAAGGTCACGCTGGTCGACGCGGGGATGCCGGGTCAGGCTACCGCGGCGGGTGCGGGGATCGTCTGCCCGTGGGCGTCCCAGGTAGATGATCCGGCCTGGTACGCGTTCGCTGCGCTGCCGGCCGCGGCGACGTCGAGGTCCTTGATGGCGCGCAAGCACAGCGGCGCCCGCGCATCTTTTAGCACGTCGCAGCGCCGGAACCAGCCGTCGCGACCGACGCCGGAGGGCGCCGGACAAGGGACCAACGGCCGGGCCGAGGCTTCCTGTTGCGACGGTTTCCTCTATATGAGAGATACTATCAAAAAGTAGAACCTCCTAAATAAAGGAAGCTGTCATGAAACAGGACAACCGCAGGTGGTGGGCGCTCGCCGCGCTCAGCTTCGCCGTGCTGGCCGTCGGCTTGGATGGCACGGTACTCAGCGTCGCGCTGCCCACGCTCGCCACGTCGTTGCGTGCTTCGGAGTCGGATCTGCAGTGGTTTTCGTCCGGCTACCTATTGGTCATGGCTGCGGCGATGCTCCCAGCCGGCCTGCTCGGCGACCGGTACGGCCGGAAGAAGGTGCTGCTGGCGTCATTGTCCCTGTTCGGAGCCGGATCGGTGCTGTGCGCCTACTCGACGTCGCCCGCAGCGTTCATCGCGGCCAGGATGCTGCTCGGCCTGGCCGGAGCCGGGATCATCGTGATGGTGCTGGCGGCGTTCACCGTGCTGTTCACCGAGGAGGAACGGCCTCGTGCAGTTGGCATCTGGTCCGGTGCCAACTTCCTGGCCCTGCCGATCGGGCCGATCCTCGGCGGCTGGCTGCTCTCGCACTACTGGTGGGGCTGGGTGTTCCTGGTCAACGTCCCGGTCGCGCTGATCGGCCTGGCCGTGGCAGCTGCGCTGGTCCCTGAGTCACGGGCGGCGCACCGTCCGGGCGTGGACACCGTTGGCATCGCCGCCTCCGCAGCCGGCCTGGTCAGCCTGACCTACGGCCTGATCCAGGCGGGCCAGCATGGCTGGTCGAGTGGCGGCGTCGTGCTGCCGATCGTCGCCGGAGTAGCGGTACTGGCAGGCTTCTTCCAGTACGAGCGCTGGCTGAGCCACCACCCAGGCGGCGACCCGCTGATCGACCTGAACCTCTTCTCCTCCCCGTCCTACACCTGGGGCGTCATCTTGGTCGCCGTCTCGGTCCTGGCCATGATCGGCGTGCTGTTCACCATGCCGCAGTACTTCCAGGGCGTGCTCGGCACCAACGCTATGGGCTCCGGCCTGCGGCTGCTGCCGCTGATCGGCGGGCTGATGGTCGGCGCCGTACCCGCCGACCGGGTGGTCCGCCTGATCGGCGCCAAGCTGGCGGCCGTCAGCGGCTTCGTGCTGCTCGCCACCGGGCTGATCACCGGCGCCAGCACCGGCGTGAACTCGGCGACCTGGTTCGCCGCGATCTGGATGGCTATCGTCGGAGCCGGGATGGGCCTGGCGCTGGCCACGACCGCGTCAGCAGCGCTCGCGGAGCTGACGGAGGAGCAGGGCGGCGTTGGCTCGGCCGTGCTGCAGGCCGTGAACAAGACCGGCGGGCCGTTCGGCGCGGCGATACTCGGCAGCGTGCTACTGACCGCGTACCGGTCGAGCGTTGACCTGTCCGGTCTGCCCGCCCCGGCAGCTGTCGCGGTCCGGTCGGGCGTCTTCGGCGGCGTGGCGGTCGCTCGGCAGATCGGCTCGGCCGCGCTACTCAGCTCGGTGCGCACCTCGTTCGTGCACGGCATGGACCTCGCCCTCGTGGTGTCGGCCGCAATCGCGGTGGCCGGCCTTATCCTGGCCGCGATCTTCCTGCCCAGGCAGACGGCCAGGAAGCCCACCGTTCCCGTGCAGGAGGCAGGCACCGTCCATGACACATGACAGCCAGGCAACCGGGCTGCGCGAGCGGAAGAAGGCGAGGATGCGCGGCACGATCCAGGCCCATGCGCTGCGGCTGTTCCGTGAGCAGGGCTATGACGCCACTACCGTCGAGCAGATCATCGAGGCCGCCGAGGTCTCGGAGAGCACGTTCTACCGGTACTTCCCGGCCAAGGCCGACCTGGTACTGACCGACGAGTACGACCCGTTGCTGGCCGCGTCGCTCCGGGCGCAGCCGGCGGAGCATGCCACGATCCCGGCCTTGCGCGCGGCGTTCCGCTCCGTGCTGGCCGGGCTGAGCGCGGAGGAGCAAAGCGAGCAGCGGGAACGGATCGCCCTGATCATGTCGGTGCCCGAACTACGCGGATCGATGCTCGGCCAGTTCGCCGACGGGATCCGGATGCTCGCCGAGGTGGTCGCCGAGCGAGTGGGCCGGCCAGCCGACGATCCCGCAGTCCGCGCACTGGCCGGGGCACTGGTCGGCGCGGTGATGACAGTCATGTTCGATGTGGCCGACCATCCGGAGGCTGATCTGCTTACCCTGATGGACGGCGCGTTCGCTCATCTCCAGGAAGGGCTGACGCTTTAGGCGCCGGCAGCGCAAGTGCCGTCCGCGCGGATCAGCCGCGGGCGGCCCGTGCCCAGCTCCAGGCGTACTCGGGGTCCTCGGCGTCCCCGAGACCCGGTGCCAGCAGCAGCGGTCGGAAGGTGTCGATCATTACCGCGGTCTCGTCCGTGGTCGTGCGCCCGGCTTCTATTCCGGCGATCACTGCCTCGACGGCTCCCGGGGTGGGGCCGTGCGTGAAGCCGGACGGGTGCAGCGTGACCGAGCCGATCCCGACGCCTGAGCCCGCGCGCGCCGAGTAATCGCCAGCCACGTAAAACATCATCTCGTCGGAATCGACGTTGTGGTGGTTATAGGGAATGGGCACGGCCTCGGCGTGGAAGTCCAGCGGACGCGGGCAGAACGAGCAGATCACGAAGTTCGGCCCCTCGAAGGTCTGATGCACGGTCGGCGGCGCGTGCGTCCGCTTCACGATCGGCTCGAAGTCAGCGATGTTAAAGGCATACGGATAGAGGAACCCGTCCCAGCCGACGACGTCGAACGGATGGTGCGCGTAGGTCAGCCGGGTCAGCCCGGCCCGATTGCGCACGATCACCGGCACGTCCTCACCCTCGGCCAGCAGCAGCCCCGCCACCCCGCGCAGATCCCGCTCGCAGTACGGCGCGTGCTCCAGGAACTGGCCGGAACTCGACAGGTAGCGCTTCGGCGGCCTGATGTGCCCGCGCGCCTCGATCACCAGCGCCCGAGCCGGGCCGTCGCCGGCCGCCGGGCTGGCCGGGATCCAGCGGTGAATGGTCCCGCGCGGCACCACGACATAGTCACCGGCCGAAGCGTCGATCGTTCCGTATACCGATTCCAAGTGGATATTTCCACTTTGTATATAAATAGCCTCATCGCCAGTCGAGTTCCGGTAGAGCTCAGACGGCTCGGTCGCGGTCACAAAGGAGATCCGCACGTCATCGTTGCCCATCAGCGGCCGCCGGCCGAGCACGAGGTCGCCGCTCGCGACGAGATCCTGAGTGCGGTAGTGCCTGGGCAGCAGCGGGTGATTCGCGGCCAGTTCGGTCTGCGTCGCGACGTCGGTCAGCGCCTCGCTCTTGACGATCGCCGTCGGCGGGTGGACGTGGTACAGCAGCGATGAGTCGGACGAGAAACCTTCTTCTCCCATCAGTTCCTCGGCATACAGGCCGCCGTCAGGCCGACGAAAGCGGATATGACGCTTCGGAGGAATCTGCCCGGCCACTCGGTAGTACGGCATATCGTCTCCCTTGACGCCATGATCTAAAATTGGATGCGACGCCGCCGGCCGCCAGCCTGCCGCGCGCTCCTTGTCCCCGTTGCCGTGAATGCGGACCGGCGCACTGGGGCTGGCAGTGTGGCGCGGTGTCGCTCCCTTCCCCGACTATAGGCCGGCCACCCCGACCGGGAATGAGCAGGAAGGACCGCCGTGCGCCGCAGGATTGATCAGCGCGGAGCCCGCATGACAGCACCGGGAACCGACCGCCGCACCCAAGCCGACGTCGGAACCCACGCAGGTAGCGCAGATCTCGGCAGAAACGACGCAGCCAGCGCAGCGGGCCAGCCGTGGCTGCGGATCCTGGCGCTCATCGCCGTCGCGCTCGGCTTGCTGCTGCTCACCGCCGCGGCATGCCTGCTGTCCTACTCAGGTATCCATGCCCTCGCCCGCCAGGCCGGCGTCTCCGCCTCGCTGGCCAGGATTTATCCAGTGATCTTCGACGCGATGCTGGTCGTGGCCGGCTGCTCGGTGCTTGCCTTGCGCGGAGCTGGACTGATCAGCCGGGTGTACTCGTGGTTGTGCCTGCTAGCGCTGCTAGCCGCAGTGGCTGCCGGCAGCGCCGTGCACGCCGCCGCGATCGGCTTCACCCACCGCACCGGAGCTCTGACCGCCGCCATCCTGCCGTGGGTCCTCGTCCTTGTCGGGTTCGGCCTGCTGCTAACACTGCTGCGCCAGGCCAGGCTCCGGCGGCTCGGTCCGACCGCCGATCAGTCACGTCGGCCCAGCGGCGTGACAAGCACTGCTGGGATGGTTCCGCACGGCGCCGCGCGAACCCAGTTCCAGCAAGATCCGCGAGCCGAGTACCAGGGCACGACCCCGCAGACTCCGGCCAGACCGCAGCCGCAGCCGAGCCTGCCCGCCGGGATCGCCGCCTCAGCACCGGACCCAACCAACGTGACCCGCACGACCGCCGACGCTAGCCCAGTCCTCAACCCCCCAAGCCCAGTCTCATCCCACCCCAGCCCAGACTCCGGGCCCACAATCTCGAACCCGAACTCCCGCACGAGCGCGAGCCCCAGTCCGACCTCAGGCCCTAGCCCGACATCAAGCCTCAGCCCGACCTCAAGCCCTAGCCCGACCTCAAGCCTCAGCCCGACCTCAAGCCCTAGCCCAGCTTCCAGCGCTATCCAGGACACCGGCGCTAGCCCGCGCAAGGACACCAGCCCCACCATCGCAGCCACGGCGCCCATCCCAGCGCCCAGCGCCAGGCCCACTACTGTTACCGCCAGGCCCACTACTGTTACCGCCAGGCCCGCGGTCGCAACGCCGCCCACCGCCCCCGCATCGCCCCGCCACGCAGCCGCTCCCGCAACTCCCGAGCCGCCCATCAGCTCAGCAGCCCCAAGTCCCGCCACCGCCACAGCAGGTACCGCCCCAGCAGGCACCCGTGCCGCTAGCCCGCCAAGAACCGCCCCACCATCTGCGACTCCGCCAGATGCGACCTCAGCAGCCGCCACCCCAGCAAGCGCCGCCCCAACAGGTGCCACCGGATTGAGTGCTGCCCCGCCAAGAGCCGTCCCAACGGGTGTCACTCCAACGGGTACTGCCCCACCAGGCGCCGTCCCAGCGGCCGCAGCCTCAGCAAGCACCATGATCGACGCAATGCCCGGTGCCGCGATCGCGCCTGGTCCAGCAGGCACCGCCAGCCCAGCAGACACAAGTGCAGCATTTCGCCCGGCCGCCGCTCCGGCAGCCAGCACTCCACCAGCCAGTGCTGCGGCAGCCGGACCCACGAGCCTCGGCCCTGTCGTGGACCCCATCAGCACGGGCGCCAGCGCTGCCGCTGGCCTCGCGAGTTCGGGCTCCGCGTCGCGCCCTGCGAGGTCCGGCCCCGCCCCAGGTCCCGCGAGTTCCAGGCCTGCCCCAGGTCCCGCGAGTGCCAGCCCCGCGCCAGGTCCCGCGAGTGCCAGCCCCGCGCCAGGTCCCGCGAGTTCCAGGCCTGCCCCCGGTCCCGCGAGTTCCAGCCCCGCCCAAGATCCGGCAAGGTCTGGGCCCGCCCCTGGCCCCGCGAGTCCCGGCCCGACTCCCGGTATGGCGAATTCCAGTCCTGCTTCTGACCCAGCGAGTGCCGGCCACCCGACGATGCCCTCGGCGCCCGCACAGCCTGATTCGGTCGCGCCCGTGGATGTTGTACAGCCCAAACACGCCGTCCGTCCGGTCGAGTGGCAGCTGCGGGCCAGGATTCCCAGACAGCCAGCTGATCCAGTGCGGCCGGCCGCCGTAGCGCAAGCCTCCAGCCCGGCGCGGCCGACCCCTGCACAGCCAGGCCCTGCGGAGCCGCCCCCTGCACGGCCAGGCCCTGCGGAGCCAAGCCTGGCGATGACGTCTGGCCCAGCTCAATCACCTGGCTCGGCGGCGTCGCCCAGCCAATCGGGGGATCTGCTCAGCCCGGCTCCGACGCCGGACGAGCTATCTGAGGACACGCCGCCTGCCGGACTGTCAGCCGTCACGACGGCAGAGTCCGCACGGTCAGCTCCAGGACAGCCAGCGGCCAAACGTCCATCGGCATCCAGCCCGACCAAGCAGGACGCTGTGCCCCCAGTCTTCGAGCGCACGCACAGTTCCCCGACGCCACCCGCCGACTGAGCCAATCCCCGCTACCATCGGAGTCCGCAGGAAACTGCGGTGCCCACGCCCGGCGGCCCCCGCTCAGAGCGGACCGCAGGACGGGAGCCAGCAGCACCGGCAGTCCTCCGCTGCCAGAACGGCGAAAAGTGCCCGTATGTGCCGCAGGAAGCCTCAAACTGTCACTGTCCGTGACTGCGGCGGCCTTACCGCGAACGACCCGCCGTGGCCACGAACTTCACTTAGCACGGATTGCGTAGTCGCATACCGGCTAAATCGGGTGCTCATATGACTGCAATCCAT
>OCZU010001699.1_pt1 | contig 14279 bp, 9 predicted proteins | sample 1539001 | NCBI WGS metagenome assembly OCZU01 (sample SAMEA3539306, study PRJEB22396) | soil metagenome | biome: tundra; feature: field; material: soil | place: USA | collected 2010-05 | depth 0.15 m | reverse complement strand
CAGATTCATTTCCAACTAATATGACGATTTGCCACGGTCGATCCTTTGAAGAAAATAAAAACACTGGCTAATTCGTTTTGTGATCTGGTGGTTGGTTGGTGATGCTGCCGGGATTCTGCCAGAATAATTCCACATAAGCCTTGAATGATTGATTGGCATCAACTTTTTTGCCGGGATCCGTGGTCATTTGTCTAAAATACGCCGCTCCCATCGCTCCCCGCGAACGCAGCTCCTGGCGGAGCTGCTGCTTCAGAAATATTTCCAGCTCCGCCACGTCAATTTTGCCATCATGATTTTCATCAGGAGAGAAACCCGGAAAACCGGGCATTGGCCGGGCATTGGCTTCCGGACCGGATTGCACCAAGTCATTAAACTCCAGGCGGTCTAGCGTCCCATCACCATTCCTGTCAAATTTTTTCAACAGCCTTTCCGCCAGCAGATGCTGGGCGATCTCGATTCCAGCCTGCTCCTTGGGGTCGAGGATTTTGTTGTTGTTGGCGTCGAAATAAACCAGTTCGTTCACCTCCAGCCAGCCATTGTGATTGGCGTCAATCACGTCCAATTTCGATTCGATGAACGTCGGATCATCCAGCGCTGCTTCGATTTCGTCCGGATCAATGATGCCGTTGTGATTCAAATCAATCCTCGCCAGTAAATTTTTCCGCGACTGTTCCACCGTTGCAGAGGTTTGGGCCATTTGTTCAAGCTGGGCCTGCTTTTGTCCGGCGACGACTGCCATTATTTGAGCCACCGGCAACAGCCAAATTCCGGTCTTCCGGCCGATGCCGATGTTTTCTGCCCCATTAGGCATAAAGGCGTCGGGCCTTTCCAATCCGCAAATCAAATAATTGGTGTTGAACAGCAGCCAAACTGGCGGTACGCCCGGGAACGCCTGACGCAAATCGGGATTAATGCCGGTCACCGGCGGGCAGCCATCCGGAGCGTCGAATTTAAAAAATACTTTTTGTGGCGAAGGCAGACCATGGAAAAAGCACAACAAAGCCATGTTGTATCCGTCCTTCGGTAGAATTTTTCTCCCGATTAATACGTGCTGCTGTTCATTCACGACGTCCTGGACTTCAGAATGGTCCACTAGGAGATATAAATCGGATTCATATGTAGCGGCGGGCAGATTGGCCAGAGCCAGACCAGCCGGCAATTTCCACAACGGCTCCGGGTCTGGAACCTTATTTCCGGATGCCCGGGAAAAATTGTTAAAGTTAACTTGGTTTGGTTGTTGAACTTTTTGCGAGAGCCAAAGCTTTGGTGCATTGGTTTCAGTTGCCAGAAAAGTCAAACTGTCGGGCTTGCTATAACCACCTTCTGATTGGCGGAATAAGACCCCATCAGCAAAAATGCCCGGCGGGAATGAAAATGGCGGCGCGTCACCATCCTCGCGCCAATCATTGCCAACCCAGGTGAAAATTTTGCGCTTGGTGCAGACCCGGAGCGAGTGATCCAGGCCTACAAACAAAGTCGGTGTTCCCAAATCCTCCGTGTCCAATTTGGAAACGGGCGGGTTTCTACGGTTGCTGGCCAGAATCCGGGTTGATTTTTCATCGTCAATAATTTCAAAAATCATCTCCCGATTTGCCGCATAAAGACCGTCGTTGACGGTAAAAAGCTCGTAGTTGCCGCCGTCGGACACCGGCAGAACTTGCCATTGCCGGCCAGTGGAATCATATTTTTTGACCTGGCCGCCATCGCAGTTAAACAACTGGCCGCGCCGGAGTGTGCTGCGATGATAAAAACGGTTTTGCGCCTGAATGGCTGCTTCGGGATAGCCAGTGACGTCCCAATGTTCCGTCGCCGGATCGAAGATGGCGATTGCGGGACCTGACACCTTGCGGATGTTGAGATAACCGCCTTTGCCATCATGCAAAACGATTTCGATGTCATATTGCAAATCAAGCAGTAACTTACCTTCCTGCCAGTGGTGCGCGGTGATTTTCGCGCTGGAATTCTCCACCTGTTCATCACCTTCCAACGCGTAAAGACTTTCCAGCGGAACCTTCATGAATTTGCTGACCGTGATAATATTGGTGACAATTTCCGGCGCACGATTGGGCGCGGGACTCGCGACGATGGTCTGCGCCACCACCGGCGGCTTGGGGATTTGGGGTGGAACGGGTGACTGAAGACGCGGTGCGGGCGGATTCAGGATGCGGTTGACATCGTCTTCCAAAAAACCAACCTGGGCAATAGCACCCATCAATTTACCCTTTTGCAACCCCACAGCACCTTGGGATTGGGCGACGAGATTTGATTTATAAATGGCGATCAACGGCTGAATTTCAAGCGCCTGGGATTTTGAATAGTCTTTTTCCTGGAACGTATTTACGAACTTGAAGAAATCGAACGGTTCATTTTCTTTCAGGAATTTCTTTTGTTGCTCAAAGCCGGAGAGCGTTTTTTGGGCTGGAACCGTTTTGTTCCAGTACTCCTGATCCATTGCATCTAGTTCGGCATTCGGATATTCCAGCCCCCATCCCAGGTAAAATAATTCGACATTGTTGGCAACCAGTTCGGCGCGGTTGGAACGAACAATCTCAAACAAGGCATTGCGGGCAGATTGAGCTTGTTCGCTGCTTTGAGCATCGGTCATCAACAGTGCTTTCGCTTCCATCCGCAAAAGCACGTTTGTGGAATTATTGAGTTCTTGAACAAAACCACTCCAAACCCGACTAGCCCGTTTATTGTCCTCTTCCGTCCATCCAATGACATGATTGAAAGCAGCTTGGCGCTGCCAAAACTGGTTGTGGATATAGCAAAAAACGGGGCTGTTCATCAATTCACGATAAAGCGCGATGCAATCTTCGGGTGTTTCCTGCCAAAGACAGCCCCAGGCGACTTCGCAATTGAAAATGCTTGGACTATTGTGGTTTTCTCTACCGATCGTATAAACAAGTTCATCGTGAGTGGCAATCCTGTCGCCAACAAAGTAGCTGCCATGGATGGAGGGGGATTGAGAAATCAAACCGGCAACGGAGCGCATCAAGGCACGCAAATCTCTCAATTTATCCACCACTGGTATTTGTGATGCCGGGATTAAATTGAAGCCTTGCAGAACTTTCGACGCTGCGATCAAACTTTCAATGCCTAAATTAGCCCAGTCTGAATTGTGCCAGTCATTCCAGCCTGCCCCGCTCCAAAGTATTTCGGGCTGGCCATTGGTGGAAGTCCGGCTGAATTCATAATACAGTTCCAGCGTATGCATTGCGCGATCAAGGTTTTTTGGGTCAGGCGCTTGCATCGCAAATCGATAATTAATGGTGGTTGCACCATTGTTCTCGTGCGTTCTATAAACCATACCAAAAGAGCAATGTGCTTGAATACGGTTTACCTCTTCTTGAACCGCGGTTCCCGTTGGAGCCGGGCCCAACGGACGGCCATTCACATCGTAACCGGAAGAAATAGTGGCTTCACCATTTCGAAACTCACCAACTTGGGCTGAAACTTCTGCCAAATACGCTTTCACCCGCACCAGCGCACAAGCCAGATCTCGTTTACCCAATGCCCAGGCTGAATCCGCCGCCGCCTGGGCCTCAGAATAAGCACCCCAACGCAGCGCCCATTGCGCCTCGGAAAAATACTGCGCCGCTTCATCGGCGGCATTCCATTCCTTGACGGTCGAATTGATTTTCAACGCTGCCATCACATTCGTCGCCAGTTGGTTGATGACTTCCGCCAGATTCGTCCGGCTGCCGCTGACTTCAATCAACAACGGAGTTCCGCCTTTCGAAGGAGTGAGCCTGGCGTTGAGGGTGATCGTTTCCTGGGAATAACCATTTTGATCCACGCCACCTTCAAGAAGATAGCTGCCGTTCCAAAACGCCGAGTCATCGGCTTTCAAACTCTTTTCCTCGGCCAAAAGCTGCATTTTCTGCCGTTCCAAAACGAACAGCTCTGTTTCCTGGCTCAAGCGTTGAATCGTCAACAACTTCAACTGTCGCTCCGTTTCCGCACCTTCGGCGGAGGCGACGGCGGAACGAAGATTCACCACCGAAATCGGGATTGCGTCTTTGGCTTGCACCGACAATTTGGGCAGCATCAAGTTGAGGTAAGTTGAAACGGTTTCAGCCCAATGAGCGGTGTCCTTCAACGGCCACGCAAAACTTCCATCCGTCAAAATAACTCCCGGCTTCACCGCGATCAACCTGGCCATCAAATTGGTCGTCTGCGGCGTCCGGACCACGTCCAGCAGCAGCAAGCCATCCGCCCCAAGCATCTGGCCCAGCTTCAAAAAATCCTGGTTGCCCGCAGATAAACCCTGTTCGCGATACGCCTTGTTGATTTCGTTCCGTTCCAGCAATTGAAGATTTTTTTTGTTGGAAAGGTCCGCGGTCAACACATCCGCAGCAACAGCTGCTTCGTCCGTTTCAGAAACTATCGCCAGCCGCACCGGCGCATTGGATTGCGCGGATAGGTCCAACGTGAAGGCCAAAAGCGCGAGTAGGAGCAAAATGTATTTCATGTTTTCAGACTGCTTGAAGGTAAATGAATGTTTCATTGAAAATCCGCCAGCGCCGCCCGGTACAGGTGCCAGTCGAACTGCGCCCATACGTAGCCGCCGCCAACTTGAATGCGATCAACGCCGGGAGCGTGAATATGGCAAAATTTCCGAACCTTCAATTCCTTCAAATCCACCAGCGTGATAAAACCCGCACCGCCCACCCATAAATCATTACCGTCGAGGGTCATTGTTGTTGGCGGATTGGGTATTGCATCCGGATCCTCAAATCTCTGCCAATGATTGTCGCGGAGCGACTGAATTTCCAATCCACCCTTTGGTTTGATCTCGCCCACGCTCGTTCCGAAAATACGCTGATGATTGCCGTTGGTTTTGAAATTCTCTTCCAACTGTTTCATTTCCGCGTAGGAAACAACCTGCGTCGTTTGTTTCATCTGATTGGTGGATGCGGTTGGGTTCGGTTTGTTTTCGATCTCAATCTTGATTTGCTCGATGCCAACACCTCTGACCAGACGTTCGGCGTCTGTGGCAAAACAGGTGACCCATTCTCCGCCGATGGTGGGCAGTGATCCCCAAGAATCGTTCGCCACATGATATTGCCGGATATCCCGGTCCACATGCATCCATATATCACCGTCCGTACCGGTCAGAATATTATCAACGCCTCCTCTCGGCGGTGTTTCGCCAGCACGCGAAGATGAATCCACACGCTTTTTGAGACTGGGCATGAAAGATTTCAATTTTTGTGAATTCAAATCAAGCTGGCCGAGCCCACCGCCCGTTGCATCGCTGTATCCAATCCATAGAGAATCTCCGGCTACATGCAGGCCGGACAAATAATCCATCATCAACCCATCGGCTTCGGTGATCCGGTGGCATTTGCGACTGGCCTTGTCATATTGAATTAATCCAGCGCCGCCGGTTCCAATCCAAACATTTGAGGAGCTAAGACACATTGATGTGATCGGCACATCAGCATCCAAGGGAAGGTTGACAACGAGATTGGTTTTCAATTCGAAATCTAAATGTAACAACTGACCTCCCATTCCTATCCAAAGACCACTATTATCAGTAATGAATGTCGAAGGAGCACTAGAGGGAGTACAAAAACATAACACCGGTTTGCCCAGCTTAAACTCCAGTGGATTGACAGGAGTTGAAAGCCCGAGCTTGGAGCGGCAGTAAGCCGCCATTTTGTCACCGTAAATCGGCCTGCGTGCCCTCCCCCATGGCCCATTGCCATGGGCCTCTACCGGCTGGTTGCCAAAGCTCTCGAAGATATCGAGGGCATCCTTCCACCGCTCCACCGCAACGTAGGCGTAAGCCAAGCTGATTTTATCTTGTTCATTAAATTCCGCATGCCCCACAGCTGCCGCCCGCCGCTTACCCTCCATTAAACTGACCGCCAATGGATAGTTTGTATTTTCAAAACACCAATCATAAACCGACCAGCCAACCAGGTACCAGAATTGTTTGGCGTGAAAAACTTGATCCGGGTTTTCAATGCAATCATTAAGTGTTCGTTGAAATTCAGCGACTACAGGGGCATTTGTCTCCACTTGAAACCTTAAAACTGCTGACAAAAGATATGGCCTCATTTCAGGTGTTGCCGCCTCCATTTTTGGAAGAAGTTCTGCCAGTTTTTGGGCAGTGGCTGCTGGATCAGCATGTAAGGTCCGTGCATAATCTTTTATGCAAAAAAGATCATTAACGGTATTGTTGTTCAAATCATTGCGGTATTGTCTAATGCCATCGAAAAGTGTTTCTTCTGCCAATTCCCCTGCTTCGGGACTGTCACCCCGACTGACAATGGCTTCTTCCCCGGCGGTTTTCGCCCGCTGCTGATAAAAGTCACGAGCAACCAAATTTGTTGTTTGAAAACTAGCCGATTCAAACCATCTGGCTTCTTCTTCCGGCGTTGGCCCGCCCCACCAACCTCGATAGAAGGTTTGCAAAAGAGCCTTATGCGCCGACTCAGACCACAGATCTTGCACCGGTTCTTCAATAAGCTCGCGGTAGAGATTGCGAGCATCATCCAGCTTGTAAACGGTGGGGTCTCTTAAACATGCGGCCAGATACATTTTGGCTTCACGATTGGTGGATTCCAGCAGGAGCACCGTTTGAAAAGCGCGAATGGCCTCTTCAACGTTGCGCTTCTGTTTAGCGGCCAGCTGGGGATCTAAATCCCCACTACTGTTAACATAAATTAAACTCTCAACCCCACCAAAGTGATAGGGTAAAAAAGACCGGAACAAGTCCCTTCCAGTCATCATTTGGGCTTTGACCTCACTGACGCGTGAGAGGAAGGGATTGCCTAAATCTTGGCTTATGGTTTCATCAATGTAACTTTTGATTTGCCGGTTCAAAGGTTCGTCGGGCAAGTCGCGCAAGGTCACATGCCTGGTCTTCCCAAAGATACGTCTGACGTCGAGATTTACTTCCACCTGCAAATTTGTCGTCTCGTAAGATTGATATTGGCCACTTACCAGCCAGAATGCAGACTGCATGGGCGGGGGCAGATTTGTCCCGCCCTCCTCAGTCAGTCCAGCGAGATCAAGCTGCACTTCCCGCAGCAATGTCTCGACATATTCACGTTCAAGAAGAGTTACCTTTTTGTCCCTGTAAGCGGAGGTCAAATAACCTCGAATCTGGGCCGGAAAGTCGGCCTGCCGGTTGTTGACGCTCAAGTCCTCAAAAGCGCCAATGGCAAGATACACGCGAGCTTTTGCACTCGCGGCATCCTGACGGCTTTGTCGCACAAATGAGGCAATGTCGGCTGCAATTTGCACCTCGGGTTTTTCCCCAGAAATGACACAGGCGTCGCGCATGATACCCGTCGGTGCATCTACAATCCGAACCACAATGCAGTTGGTTCCGTCTATTTCTGCTTCTGTTCCCAACAGAAACCAATCCGCTTTCAACAGCCTGCCGGCCCGAACAGCATCCTTGGCTCGCACAAACCCATTCAAACTTAGATTCAATTCCCGGAGCACGGCATCCAATGATTGGCGCTCCACGAGATTCAAGCCAAGTGCTCCGGTCAGGTCTGTCGTTATGAGATCGCCGAGCTCCTGGTTCTTCCCATTATCCTTAAAACCCAGCCCGCCAATCGCCAGTCGCACCGGCTGTGATAGGGAAAGCGACGCCATGACCGATTGCGTTAGCAGATTGGTTTCACCGAACTCCACCGCCATGTGAAATCGTTTGTCGGACACTTCCTTATCTGAGAATACAGGCAAGGTTGTGTCGTGATCGATCCAGGCATAGAGGGCGGCAAAGCCAATCACCACCAAGATGGTCAGGATTGCGAAAATACAGACTCGTTTGTTCATGGCTGGAGAATCGGGTGGGAATTACATCGCCATTGCGCCAAGATTCCTGGCTTCGATTATTAAGTGGTTGTGCATTTCGTTCCGCGCCGTGCTGGACCAGACAAATTTGTTTCCGGTTAGAATAATTCCACCCCGCGCATCCGCCAGCACGGTTATTTCTTGCCCGGCAACCTGGATTTCCTGGCCGCTAAACGTCACGAAGGACGAACAATGCTTCCCATTACAAATCCGAACGTAAAGCGGCGGTGAAGTCGGCACATCGCCTTTGTCGGACAATACCAGGCTGATGCCATGCTTGTCCTCCACAATGGCGCGGACTTGGTTCGGAAATAACGCAAGTGTTTCGCGGATGACTTTTACATTTGCCAAAGTCGAAACGGTTTCCATTTTTGTCCCACCGGACCAACGACTGATGGCAACAGCCATAACGACACATGCTGCCAGCCCAAAAGTCCAAGCGAGGCGCGGAAATAAATTTACCGACTTGCGGACTGGTAAATCGTGACGCTTGAGCCGGGCCGCGACCCGGCGCGGAAATAATTCCAAGGATTCTCCAGAAAATTCCGGCAGACGCGCCTTCTTTAAGATGGATTCGAGTTCAGGTTGGTTCATGAGGCAGATCATTTAGCAAGCGTTTGAGTCTTTGGCGCGCGGCAAAGACGCGCCAGGAAATTGTGGCTTCGGTGCAACCCAGAGTTTTCGCAGCCTCGGCATGGCTTTGATCTTCGTAAATGGTCAGCACAATGGCGGCACGCTGTTTGACGGGGAGTTTGTCCAGGGCAATCTGTACCCGGCGCGAAAGCTCGTCGGGAAACTCGCCGCCGGGATTATTTTCAGAAACGGCATCCGCCGCCCATTGGGAATGAATGTTGCCCCGCCGGCATTCGCGCCGCCGCCAGTCCAGGCTCAGATTGATGGCAATTTTACAGAGCCACGTCGAAAATTTTGAATCGCCGCTGAATGAACCAAGTTGGCGATAGGCCCGCAAAAAGGCGTCTTGCGCCAGTTCTTCGGCGTCGTCGAGCGAGCCAGTCATGCGGAATGTCATTGCGCGAATCATTTTTTGGTGTTGATTCACCAGCACAGCATAGGCTTCCGGGTCGCCGGCAAGGCTTTGCTCAACCAGCTTGGATTCGACATCAGGCCCGGCCATGTACGCCATTTTAATGAATCAGACGAACGACAGCAGCAATTCCTTTGAAAAACCAAAAATATAATCAAAATCACCCGTAAACCCATGGTAAATGACACGCTTGGGAGAGACTACAAAACGCGTAGACCTTGGCGGGGTTAACGGGGAATGGTCAGATTTGGTTCCAAACCGGATGCGGATGGCATTGTCGAGCCAATGGAGCGCCCAATTTGATCATCCTTCCACCGTCGCCTGTCGCGCGTGTTGCCAGCTAATTCTCCAAATGCCAACGCTGCTTCCGTCGAAAGGTTTTGCCATCGCTAGATTTTTTATTGCCCACTTCCCGTTTTGAAATACGATTCCCGCACCTTGACCAGATGAATTCATTCCGCAATCACCGGCTTCGCGACTTTTCCGTGCCAATGAGCACCAACTGGCTGCTCAACGATCTCGCCGAGGCCAAGGGCAAGCAGGAGCTTTACACCCGCCAATCGCCGCAAGTGCTCAACGCCCTGCGCGAAATGGCGTTGGTGCAAAGCGTCGAATCTTCCAACCGTATCGAAGGCGTCACCGTCGCCGCCGACCGCTTGCGCCCGCTCGTCCTCGGCCATGCCCGCCCCAAAGACCGTTCCGAATCGGAGATCGCCGGCTACCGCAGCGCGTTGAACCTGATCCACGCGAAAGCCGACAATCTGCCAATCACCCCCGATTTGATGCGCCGGCTGCACAAGCTTTGCCAGGAAGGCAGCGGCGATGCCGGCCAGTTCAAGAAAGTGGACAACGAAGTCATCGAACTCCGGCTCGGTGCCGCGCCCCTCATCCGTTTCAAATGCGTTTCCGCCAAAGCCACGCCCGCCGCTGTGTACGAACTCTGCCTCGTCTATCGCCACGCCATTGATCAGGACCACATCCCGCCGCTCGTAGCCATCGGCGCATTCGTTCTCGATTTTCTTTGCATCCATCCGTTCCGCGACGGCAATGGTCGCGTGTCCCGCCTCCTGACCTTGCTCGCGCTTTACCAGCACGGCTATGAAGTCGGACGTTACATCAGCTTGGAACGTCTCGTCGAAGAGGCGAAGGAAGATTACTACCACGTTCTGCAAAAAAGCTCCCAACGCTGGCATGACAGCAAACACGACCTGCTGCCGTGGCTCAATCATTTCCTCGCCATCGCCCGCCGCGCCTATGGCGAATTCGAGCAACGTGCCGGCACCATGAAATCCCGGCGCGGCGCGAAAACCGAACTGGTAGATCACGCCATTGAATCCACCGTCGGCGAATTCGGCATCACCGACTTGGAACGCGCCTGCCCCGGCGTCAGCCGCGACATGATCCGGCTCCGGTTGCGCGATTTGAAAGCCGCCGGACGCATCGAATGTCTTGGCCGCGGCCCGGGCGCAAAATGGCGAAAGAGGGTAATACCCTTGAAAAAGGGTAACAAAGAGGGTAGCAAGTCATCCCGCAGCAAATGACACCAGAAGAAGTAGCCCGCCTACAAATTGATGTGCAACTTGCCGCATCAGGATGGGCTGTGCAATCCAAAGATAGAATCAACCTCTCGGCCAGTCGCGGCGTGGCCGCGTGCGAACGCGTCCAGACAGAATCCCGCCCGTTGAAAAGAGGGCTCACCATCAGCTTTGAAAACCTCCTCGATGCCGTCGCGCTAGGCACGACCGAAGTCGCCGGCGTTGGATCGTTCTACGCTCACCATAAATCCGAACCTCACAGCATCCTTAGATCATGGGAAGTTTAGCTGCTGCCCACAAAGGCTATTTCTATCAGGATATCGTCACTGCTTACTTTTTGGCGCGTAGCTTGGTCGAGCCCGTGCGGTCCACAATGGTCGACGCGAAGTTGCACGGAGATGACCGCTTTGACGATCTATTGATCACCGCCGATGACGGAAATTGCCATTCACTGGTCTGGGAACCGAAGCCATTCAATCCCCAGCTGGATGCGGAGCAGCGGGAAGCCCTGGACAATCTGTTAGGCAACATCAACCTCGTCTCGATCTTTCGCGGTGGCGCCGGGACGGGCAAAAGTTTCGTGCTGCGCGAGCTGGTCGGCCAAATCCGGGACGGCGGGCGCGGCGTGATCGTCCTCGCGCCGCAACGCCAGCAGGTGCTGGACATGGAGCGCGACGGGTTTCCGTCACCCATGACCGTGACCAGTTTTTTGGCAAAACCTGAATTGCCCAAGTGCACGGTCGTCATCGTGGACGAGGCCGGCCAGATCGGAGGCAACCAGATGCTGGAACTACTCCGGTTGGTGTCGGAGCGTAATGCGCGGGTGGTTTTGTCGGGCGACACCCGCCAGCACGGAGCAGTGGCGGCGGGCGACGCCTTGCGGGCGATTGAAAAACATTCCGGCGTCCGGCCCGTCGAATTGTGCAACATCCGCCGTCAGAATTCCGCCCTGGCAAAATCCATCGCGGAACGCAAGCGCATCAAAGAATACCGGCGGGCGGTCGAGGAGGCGCGCGATGGCAAGTTCGACGAATCCTTTGAGCGGCTGGACAAGTTGAAAATCATCGAGTCCTGCACGTTGGCCGACAAGCACGAAAAACTGGCGGCGCGTTATCTTGCGCTGGTGAAGGATCATCAGTCCACCGTGGTCGTCTCCCAAAGCTGGAATGAGATTCACCAGGTGAATGACGCGATTCGTGCCGCGCTAAAAATTGAAAGGCTGGTGGGCGACGTGGAGACGGACGTCACCACTTTTCAGCCGGTGGATTTGACGACGGCGCAAAAACGCGATGCCCGTTCTTATACGCCGGAATCGGTGCTGGTCTTCAATCGGGATGTGCGCGGTTTCAAGACCGGTGAACTGGCCCGGCTGAAACAGATCACGGACACGCACTTGATGGTGGAATCAGACTCACGCATCGCTTTGATTTCATTCAAGGAGCTCGACAAGCTGACGGTCTGCCAGAGCAGGGGAATGGCCCTGGCCGCCGGTGACCAGCTGCAACTCAAGGCCAATGGCTGGAGTGTCGAGAACCGCAAGCTCGTGAATGGCGAACTGGTGACGGTCGAAGCTGTCCGCCCGGATGGACGCATCGCCCTTAAAGATGGCCGGGTGCTGGATAAAAATTTCCGGCAGTTCGTCCGCGGTTACGCTATCACGTCCTATGCGGCGCAGGGCAAGTCGGTGGACCATGTGCTGTTTTCAGATTCGCTGGCGCAGGCCGCGACGAGCCAGCAGCAATGGTATGTCACCATTTCGCGCGGCAAAAAGGGCATCCATATCTTCACCACCGACAAGGAACAACTGCGCGAGAACATCACGCGCAGCGCGGATAAGCCATCGGTCATGGACCTGCTGGCGGCGCATTTTCAAAACGACTGGTTCTATTGCCAGATCGAGCAACGCTGGGGCCGACGCGCGGCGGTCCTTATGACTCAAAACCGCCGCGCCGAGGAATTTAAGGCGATCCGCCAGAAACGGATGCAGACCCAACGTGTAACGGTCGGGCAAAAGGTTAAGCGCATTCAGATTCAAGCGGAAGCTTCCAAAAAACAATCGCACGGTGTCAGGGTCTGACGTTGCGGCCACGAAGGGTTCGCGGTCGGCACCCGGCATGGGGCCGGTGCGGATGTGGCCGGATGGGCGGTGGTGCTGGCGGTGGTGAGACCCACAGCATGATGATGCGTGCCGGCGGCAGTGGCTTCCGCCAAAATCCGCCCCGCAAAATCCAGCGGATCAACAGGGGCGAAAGCCAGACAATCACCATGTAAATATAAACACCAAAGTTTTGAATCGCGGCATCCAGAAAATGAAACACTGGATTCAACACGTCGAGTGGATTCAGAATCATACTGCCTCCTTCGATAAAGCGTGCGCAATCCGCCCGGAATTTGAGTTTCCCTGATTTACGGCATTCGGATTTATCAGCGGTACAATCTTTTGTTCATATTCTTCCAAAGATGGAAGCAGAACTTTGGCCTTTTTCGCATACGCACGAGTAGCGGCATTGCTGCCATGTCCCAAGTTTTCCATGGCAAAGCGTTCAGGATAGCCGCAGGTCTTGGCTCGTTCAGCCCAAGCGTAACGATAGCTGTGGAGTGATACGCCGGAGACGCCAACCAATGTGCAACGACGCGAGAATGCCTTAGCACGGTCAGATTCCTTCCAGCAAACGATTTGCGGAAACAGATAGCCAGTAGCTGGCCGTGATTGGAGGATATTCGCGACGGTTTCCCCGAAATGGATCATCGCCTGACTGCCCGTTTTCATGCGGGCATAGGAAATTGTGCGGCTTGTCCAATCAATGTCCTCAGCGCGCAACGATACCATATCCGTCTGCGAACCGCCCAAGTGCCAGAGCATTTCGTAATAGGCGTGCAATTCAGGATTGTATTCGCGCGCCAGAATCTTTTGATGTTCCTCAAAAGTGATGCCGCGTTTTTCCCTGAACTTAATTTTCGGCCATTGACGTTTGGGAATGATCGGTTTCAAAAGCCAATCCATATCCAAGCAGAAATTGTGCAGACGGCGCAGGTAAATGTTGGTCGAAACCGTGCCCTGTTGAAGCACCTTTAAAAGTGGTTCACCCTGCGTTTCAATGATGACCTGATGCCGGATGAGATCGAACGCCTTGTCTTTGCCTGCACGTTGCCAGCGATTCTGATTACCGCCGTGTCTGCTGGCAGTCAGTGCTTCAAGTGCCTGCTGCCAAGTGCGTGTCGCAATACCGTTATCCGTTCCATAGAGATAGGCTTTGGCGATTTGTAGGTTGAGCACCGGTTGGCGTTGTGCCTGATTTTTGACGTCAATAATTTGGCGGGCGTCATCTTCTTCGCAGGTATTTAAACTGGTGCGCTTACCTGTCTTGCCATCCACGCAATAAAACATTCCACCGCGGCAACCACGATGAGTTAATCGGTAACGTGTCTTCATAATTTGCTCACGCAACCACGAAGATAAATGAAGCCGACCCTGCCACGTTAGCGAGCAGTGGGCGAGTTACCGCACATTATCCCGAATCCTGACGGAGCACCAAAATTGGTGTCCGTTTTGGTGTCCGTTGCGGACCCAAAGACTCCTAAACTACTACTGCACACACAGTTAAGAATGGAGCCAATGGCCGGGATTGAACGCCTGACCGGGCTCGCTTAATTAACACAAGTATTTAATTCCAAACTTGTTCTCAACGCGACAATCGTACTAAAGTTTTATAAAACTTCAAGACAATTTGTACGCATACATCCACTATTTTCAACCCAATTTCCACTATTTGCGCGAAGTCATTTACTGGAGCTTTTACTGGAGGTCATTACGACTCATCGCACTTATTAAAACAAGATTCAATTGCCTCACGGAGGATATAACAATCAGGCAGAGT
>OCZU010001698.1_pt1 | contig 14283 bp, 12 predicted proteins | sample 1539001 | NCBI WGS metagenome assembly OCZU01 (sample SAMEA3539306, study PRJEB22396) | soil metagenome | biome: tundra; feature: field; material: soil | place: USA | collected 2010-05 | depth 0.15 m | reverse complement strand
GCCGCTCAATCCACCCAGGCTGCGCATGCTACCGCCCTTTTAGTCCCACCAGACTTGATTGCTTTTTGAAAACGCCAGAGAACGCGCAGCACCACACCACGCCGCACCGATCCATATCAACTGAAATACAACGTGTGACAAGAGTGTATGCTGTCGCACAACTGGGTGTCAATAACTAAAGTTAACGGCAAGTACTGGAGTACCTACCGCTATTGGACTAAGTGTTTGCAGTGCCTTGTGATACAGCGAATTGCAGGACGATTGAAACGTGGAAGCGATGTAATCAATGTCCTACAACCAGATCGTGAATTCTGTACTCTTGCTGTGGAATACACCTCCAGGCCGTCATCGGAACCGGGTTTCCAAAGGAACATGTTCGCGCAAGCGGTCAACGGATTCAGCAAGTTGGGAGCATGTGGCCAGATTTCTTGCGAATCGTTGCCACACCTCACCTTAAGATAAACAGGTGGGACAATCTTAAGAGCTGCTGGCACCTGAGGGAATTCCTTGGGGCGGGCAGTGGGTGGCCCCTTGCTGCAACTGGCAGCAGGACGTTCCGGAGCATTTTCGAAAGAAGGGAAGGACATGTGGCACAAATCGGTTCCTCAATCGCTGAAACACCGCATCTGGACGAACATAACCGCCCGGCTCGCGGCGGTTCTGGTTCTCGGATGGGGGGGGGCAACAGGTGCACTATTGGCACAGGACGGCAATATCCCGGCCCCGCAACCGACGCAACCGAGGGGTGGATTGCAGGTCCGCACCGTCTCGGCCTACGTTGGTTACGATTCGAAAATCCTGCCGAACGGCGGCGGCTTCCAACCCGGTGCGGTGACCCTCCCTTCCGACGTGAGCGGAGGAGGAAGTGCCGTGTTCGAATGGACGAAATCCAGTGAACGGTCCGCTCTCTCCTTAACCTACACCCCTTCCTACACTGGCCGCGTGCGATATTCCTCGTTGAACGCTTTCAATCACAGGCTCTCCTTAAACGCCACCCGGAAGCTTGCCCCCCAGTGGACCTTCGGCTTCTCGATGGGCGCCGACCTCAGTACCAGGGAGCAGTTCTTGTTTTCTCCCACCACGCTCAGCAATGTGGCATCTGTACCGTCGACATTCGACGACCTCACTGGCGCAATGCTGTCGTCGAAATCCACCAATAACCCTCAGTTGGCAAGCGTCCTCACCAGCGCCCCGCTGATCGAATCGCCAGTGAGTAATCTACTTTATGGACAGAGGATGTTCACGTCTTCGGCGCACACCTCCCTTTCGTACTCGTACTCGCCCCGCTTTTCCGTGACTTTCAGTGGGGGTGGCGGCCGCACACAGCACGTTTCGGATGGTCAGGCAACGACCACTTCCAATACCTATCTGATCGCCAATACGACCTCGGGCAACGCGAGCGTGGCAGTTTCGTATTCTCTTTCGCCGCTTACACAACTCGGCGGCACGGTGACCACCAACCGCGTCTCTTCCTCCATCCAGGACGCCTACACCACCACTTCCCTCGCCACCCTGGGCCGGACTTTGGGGAGGCGCTGGTTTATACAAATCCACGGCGGAGTGGGGGTCCGCAACCTCGTACGCCAGACCTCCTTCGCCCAATCGACAAAGCCGCATCCCGTCGCCGGCGGCAGCCTGGGGTATAAGACCTTCTCGCACACCCTGCTGGGTTCGTTTGACCGTACCGTGAACGACGCGTATGGTTTAGGCGCATCCACGAGTTCTTCTGCGACTGCCAGTTGGCGGTGGGGCCGGCCTGGACGCGCCTGGTGGTTGGAGAGCAGCGTAGGCTGGCAGCGGCTAGAGGGCAATGCCTTCACCAATATCTCGGGATGGCGTACTTCGGCGGGTTTTGGCCGGGCAGTTGGTGCACACCTCGCTTTGCTTACGCAGTATGCCTACCTGCACTACGAACGGAAGCCTGCCTACAACCTTTCGCAAAGTGCGGTCCGGGTCTCGCTGGTATGGACCCTGACCCCCAACCCGTTGCCGTGAGGGCGGATACCTTCAGTCCCCCTAATGCGGAATGACCACCGTATCGCTGGGCAAGAGCAGAATGTTTTGCTCCATTCTCTCGCCCTTGACGACCTCGTCATAGTTGAAGTCCAGGCGGTACTCCTTGCCACTCTCCGTACGCAGAATATAGATTTTCTTGCGCTTGGCATAATCGTTGAGGCCGCCAGCTTCGCTGAGCGCCTGCATCACGGTCATGTTGTATGTGTACGGAAGGGTTCCCTCTTTCCGCACCGCGCCGATCACATAAATCTTCTTGCTGTTGATTGTGGCGATCACCACCGTCACGTTCGGGTCCTGGATGAAACTCCCGAGCCCTTCGGTGATCAGGCTCTCGGCCTGCCTCGGTGTTAGGCCCGCCACCTCGACGTCTTTGATCAGCGGCACGGTGATTCTCCCATCCGGCCGTACTACTACGCTCGGAACGGATAATTCCGCCTCTTTCCAGACGGCGATCTGCAAAGTATCGCCGAAGCCAATCAGGTAATCATCCGATACCCCCCGGCTCGCGGGAGCACCCCCGGGCGCCAACCTCCGGTCCGGACCTTCAGCCGGTGGCGTCGCCTGCGCCACGGGCTGGATTTGACTGGGCGCCGACGGAGGAGCCTGGGGCGAGGCAGCAACGGCTGCCGGAACTGCCGGCCCTGCGGACTTCCCGGTCTTGTTGTAGGTGATCGCCTGGTCGACCTGGGCAGCCGGCCACCCCACCGCCACGGCCTGGCGCTTGATCTTGGCTTCCCCCTCACCCCGCTCTTTGGCTTCGCGAATGTATTGGAGCAGTTCTTTGGGCGGCGGGGCCTGGTCGGTTTGCGCTGCACGGGAAATCATGGCGATTCCCGACATCACAAGTAGAACTGCCGTCGCGGTTTTAAACTGTAATATCACACTAATCACCCGAATTCTCTCCAGGTTGCACGTTCAAGACCAAGCCGCAAACTCCGTTGAGTTTTGCCCTCCGAAACTCCCATACTGCCAGCGCCTTTCCGAAAGCACAAACAATTAGGAACATCTTCTCAATGTTTAGCACACCGCCAGGCCCTCGTTCCCAAAGAGTTGCCTCGAACTCGCCGTGAGCCGGTTAGCCCCTATTGACTGAACTCCGGTCCATACTATCATCGCTCGGCGTTCAAATTGCAATACACCCGGCTTAGCCACGTGGCACAATGGTCTCAAAACGAATGAAACATCATCTATTGAAGAGCTTACTTCCGCTGGGACTCTGTTTTTTGATTTCTTTTGACTGGCTGCTCCCCGCGGCGCTCGCGCAGAGCCTGCCCGCACGGATCAACATCGTCGTCGTGGAGGGGGAGGGCGCCACCAGCAGCGTCCGGCAGCGCGTATCGCACGATCCCGTGGTGCGGATCGAAGATGACGACTACCGCCCTATTACGGGCGCCGTGGTCGTTTTTGCCCTACCGGTCTCGGGCACCAGCGGTGAGTTCTCCAACGGCGCCAAAACCCTTACGCTCGTGACGGACAAGAGTGGTCTGGCCGCGGCGCACGGGCTGAAAACCAACGAAGTCCCCGGCAAGCTTCAAATCTATGTGACGGCATCCTATCACACCTTGCGCTCCAGAACCCTGATCAACCAACTGGTCGAAGCCGCTCCGGGCACGAAGGTCCGGGGACCGGAACTACAGACCTCCAAATCCGGTGGTAAATGGAAATGGGTTCTCCTGGGCGTCGCTGCCGCGGGCGGCGCCGGCGCGGGAGTTTACTACGGAACACACACTGCCAGTAGTTCGCCCGTGTCCATTAGCACGGGCACGGTCGTATTCGGGAGTCCTAGATAAGTCATGCCTCGGTGGTTCATTAGCGTTTCAATCGCAGTCCTGAGTTTGCCGGGTAGACCGGCAAACGCACAATCCGCGAGCGTCCGCGGACCTATTTCCGGCTTTGTCTATAGCCGTGTTTCGCGAACGGTCCGGCCCCTGTTCGGCATTCCCGGCGCGACGCACATCGGCTCCCCCGTACTGGCCGAAGTCGATTCCGCTTCCATCGCACCAGGCGGCGAATGGGCGTTGATCGCCAAGGGCGGCCACTTCTCTTTCATGCGGGGTCTGCCTGACCTGGCCCCGGTGGAATCCTCGCCCGGCGGGCTGATCGATGCGGTTGACCGCGTCCTCTGGAATCGCGATGGATCCTATGCCCTTCTCTACTCTTCCTCTGGGAATCGACTGCAACGAGTCCGGCTTTCCGATACAGGGGCGATCGCCGACCGGCCGGTCGACCTTTCACCTTGGGGTCAGGCAACTGCGCTGGCTATCGACCCGGCCGGCCAGCAAATCGCGTTCGGTGTCGCGGGATTGGGGCTCTACCTTTTTGGGGTGGGTCAATCCCCTGCCCTGCTTTCGTCAATGGCAAGCCCGGCGGCGGCCGCATTTGACGGCACTGGGCAGCGCCTGTACGCAGTCGATCTGGATCGACAGCGGATTGCGGAATTCGACTCCGGATCGAGCGCTTTGGAATTCGCCTCATTGGCACAACCGGACGCGCCGGCCGTGACCCCGGTGGGCCTCGCGGTTTCCGGAGACGGCCGGTACTTGATGCTGACCGACAGCACAGCGCAGGCAGTTCGGGTTTACGAGACCGCTTCCCGGGGCCTGGTTACTACCATTCCGTTGGATTTCGCCCCGTCCCGATTTGAAGCCCTGTCTCCCAGCACTTTTCTCTTGAACGGCGACAACAGCAACGAATGGCTTCTGGTCTTGGACGCCAGACAACTTCCCAGCATTTCCTTCGTGCCCGCCAATCGGGAGGATGCTCAATGACCAGGAGTCTGCCAGCCTTATTTGTGGTTCTCGCAGCATCATTGGTGGTAGGAACCCCTGCTCTTGGCCAATCGGGTCTGCAGGTTTCGGTGGCCGCGAACGGCGCTTCTGCCAATGTCCTTCCGGGGGGATCGGCGGTTTTAGCAGCAAGCGGTATCGGGCAGGCCGTTCTCGCCACCGTCACGGTCCGCTACACAGGCGGCACCTCAGCTAATATTTCAGGCCTCTCCTTCACAGGGACTTCCAGCATCACCTTGGTGGGCACGCCCGCACTCCCCATAGTCCTGGCTCCGAACGGCACCACCTCATTCCAGGTCCAGTATCTGCCTTCGACGGGGAGCAGTGTTACCGGTCAACTTTCCATTGCCTATCAGGACACTGGCCAGTTCTCTATATTCGCATTCACTGTAAACGGAACCTCGCCGGACCTTGCATTCACCTTTTTCGTGCTGCCCAATGGAGCCCTCACCAACCTGAATTCTGGCGACCGAATCACCTTTCCGGCAACCAACCTCGGGTCCTCCGCGACCGCGGTAGTGAACATTTCCAATCGTGGATCCGCTGCCGGCTCATTGCAGTCGGTCAGCGTGACTGGCGCCGATTATCAAGTCACAGGTTCTACGGCGCCTGCCGCCGTGCCGCCCGGGCAGCAAGCATCCTTCAACGTGGTTTACACGCCCCACGCTGCCGTCACCAGTTCGGGATTGCTGACCGTGGGAGTGAATAATGGCAGCGCCGCTTTCTTTCTCTCCGGATTGGGCACCTCCCCCAATTTAGCGGTCTTCTACACGCTTCCCGACAACAATGTCCATCCGTTTCCAGACGGTACCTCGATCAACCTCCCCTCAGTGGATGTTAATGGAAGTACAACCGTCACCATCGATATTGTGAACCAAGGTACAGGGGGGGACACAGTCACCGGCGTCTCTTTGACAGGGGCCGGCTTTCAACTCAGCGGATTACCACCCCTGCCCGTGACTATCGGGGCAGGACAGGATTTGCGCTTCAAGATTGTTTTCTCCCCCACCCAGGCCGGCAGCTTCGTTGGAACGTTTACCATCAATTTGAGCGGGCGCTCCATCTCCGGCACGCTCACGGCGTCCACCAACCCACCTAATTTTGCAGTTTCCTACACACTGGCGGATGGCAATGTGCGTCCCCTTTCCGACGGAACCGCCATCAACTTCCCCTCAGTCGATGTAAACGCAACCACTACCGCCACCATTACGATCCTCAACCAGGGTACGGGGGCCAGTACGGTCACCGGCATTTCGGTGGTAGGCACAGGATTCCAAATTTCTGGTTCCCCGATCCTGCCGGCGACCATTGGCGCGGGCCTGAACTTGCGCTTCGGGATTGTTTTCGCTCCCACCCAGGCCGGCAGCTATACCGGAACGTTTCGCATCAATCTGGGCGGGAGTTCGATCTCCGCTACGCTCACGGCGTCCACCAACCCACCTAATTTTCTCGTTTCCTATGCACTGGCGGATGGCAATGTCCGCGCGCTTTCCGACGGAACCGCCATCAACTTCCCCACAGTGGATGTCAACACAACCACTACCGCCACCATCACGATCCTCAACCAGGGGACGGGGACCGGCACGGTCACCGGCATTTCGGTGGCCGGCACAGGCTTCCTGCTCACTGGTTCGCCGATCCTGCCTGCGACCATTGGCGCGGGCCAGAACTTGCGCTTCGGGATTGTTTTCGCTCCCGCCCAAGCCGGCAGCTTCTTTGGAACGTATAGCATCAATTTGGGCGGGCGCTCCATTTCCGGCACGCTCATTGCGTCCACCAACACGCCCACCCTGGCCGTCTCCTATGCTCTGGCCGATGGAATTGTCCGCACCCTTTCCGACGGCGCCGCCATCAACTTTCCTGCGGTGGATATCAACGCAACCACTACCGCCACCATCACGATCTTCAACCAGGGAACGGGGACCGGCACGGTTACCGGCATCTTTCTGGCAGGCGGCGGCTTTCAACTCAGCGGGGCTCTTCAACTACCGGTGACCATCCCCTCCAACCAAGGGGTGCGCTTCGGCATCGTTTTCGCTCCGTCCAAGGCCGGCAGCTTCACGGGCACTTTTCGCATCGACCTGACTGGCCGCTCCATCTCCGGCACCCTTACAGCGTCCACCGCCTCATCGAACTTTTCGCTAAGCTATATCGATCCCGACACCAGCAATATCCTTCCGCTAACCAACAACTCCACCCTCCCATTTCCCAATACGCTGGCGGGCACCACTTCCATTATTACTCTGCTGGCAGACAACACCGGCGCCGGGACCGGTTCGATCAACTCAATCACGCTAGGCAGTTCCGCATCGGCGTTTCAACTGCTGAGCCTACCCCCCCTACCGATATCTGTGCCTCCTTCGCAGTTCCTCCGCTTTGGGATTCGTTTCAGCCCGCAGCAGCAACAGAATTCTTCCGATACATTGCGCGTCGATTTTAATGGCCAGATCACTACCATCAACCTGCAGGCCCAGGGAACCCAGCCGCAATTCAGCTATGGGGTGGCTAGCGGCACGGCCACAACGCCGCTCTCCCCGGGGGGTACAGTCGCCATTGCCGACACCGCGGTTGGCCAGACATCGAGCGTAGTGGTCTCGGTCTACAATTTTGGAACCGCCGATGGTCAGATTTCGACCATCAGCGTCACCGGCCAGGGACTCTCCCTGACCGAGCTACCCACTGTCCCATTCACGCTTCACCCCAATGGATCTCAGCACTTCACATTGAATTTCGCACCGCCACAACCTGGCGCCGTCAGCGGACGGCTGACCATCGGCAGCGATACTTTCACGATCGCCGGCACGGGCATCGGTCCGCGGCTGATTTATACGTATACCAGCGCGGCGACTGCCGTACCGGTTACGGACGGCGGTGTGGTCATCTTCCCTCCCCTAGCCGTGGGAAACACCGGGAATTTGAATTTCTCGGTCCAGAATACCGGCACCAGTGCGGCAACCATTTCCAGTATCAATCTGACCGCGCCCAGCACCATCTTTGCCCTCTCCCAGTTGCCCGCCCTGCCCAGCAACCTGGATCCAGGCGCAACCATTACGTTTGCGATCGGCTTCGTTCCTAACAATACCGGGAGCGTGACCGCTACTTTGCGCGTCAACAACAGTAGCTTCACTCTGTCCGGCAACGGCACGCAGCCGGCGGCCCTGCCGGGCTACCAGTTTCAGGGCCCGGCCGGAAACCAGCAACCGGCCCAGCAGCCCGCGGTTGGCCTGACTCTCGCTTCGCCTTACCCGTTGGCATTGCAGGGCACCCTGACGTTGACGTTCGTGTCGTCTGTGTTCACAGACGACCCGGCCATACAGTTCGCGAGCGGGGGACGAACGGTGAGTTTCAAGATTCCCGCCAATTCTACCCAGGCGCTGTTCAGCGGGAATGCGACGAGCATGGCGCTGCAGACTGGCACGACAGCCGGCACTATCGCGATCACGCCGGCTTTCGCAACGCAAGGCGGCTTCGATCTAACGCCTTCCTCGCCGGACGTTCTCACCCTGACGATCCAGCGTTCCGCGCCGCAACTGCTGAGCGCCAGCGTAACGTCCGAAACATTGAGCAGCTTTGCGCTGGTACTCAACGGCTACTCCACCACCCGAACCATCCGCCAGTTGGATATTCAGATCACGCCCAAACAGGGGCAGAGTTTCTCGACGACTCACCTGACAATCGACGTAAGCTCCGCGTCCTCGGCATGGTCCCAGAGCCCCGCTTCACAGGGTTTTGGCGGAAGTTTCCTGGTGACGATTCCCTTCACTTTGTCGAACGGGAACACCACCGGAGACCTGGTCCACCTTCTGCAATCCCTGAGCATCACGGCCACCAACGATGTGGGCACTTCGAGCGCGCTATCGGTACCGATACCGTAGTGAATCGATCTCTTGAATCTGCCTTTGACATCCTCCCCGGCCTGAAGGCCGAAGATTCCTACCGGGCGGCGCATAGCGCCCCCCTCGGCCGGTTCCTGTTGCCGGCGGCATTACTGCACCGCTCGCTTGGCAGGCTCGACGGGCTTGACCAGCCCTGAGTATGTTGATAGCGCCAACCGAATCCGCGTGGTTGGCATAGCAGCACCGAACGCAGCGGATTAGCTCTTGCGTCTTCCGGTTCTCGGCGGATACGTGTCCGCAGTTCGGACAGGTCTGGCTGGTATGCTGCGGCGGCACTGGCACCAGTTCGCCGCCGCGCCATTCGATACCATCGCGCATCAGCAGTCTTGAAAACGGAGGTTTTCGAGACGCGGTGAGTTCGCGAACCTGGCCCTTACCACGCCCGTGGCCAGCATGCGGTTGCCGCCGTCCTTCTTGGTCTGGCTGTACCGTACCGCGATCCACTCGCCGTCGATGGCGCGAACCCGGTCGATGGAGAAATCCAGTTTGGCGGTGCGGCCCATACCACCCCATATTCTCGGGGGCGCATGGAAGAGGAATAGTTCGCAGATGTGCTTACGTGTTCGTTGATTTTAGTAAGCACGTTTGCTTACCATGGATACGTGAAGGCAAGCGAACTGAGACGGAAATTGGCGAACGCAGGATGCACCTTCCTGGACGGCAAAAAGCATCTCATCATCTGCTACAAAGGTAATCGCAGTTTGATGCCGCGTCATCCCGCCAAAGAAATCAAGACCGGAACGGTTCAAGGCATTCTCAAAAGACTAGGAATCGAGGAGCAGTAGCATGGAATATCCCGCGTTGTTCGAGCCCGCCCGAGAGGGCGGTTTCGTTGTAACATTTCCCGACTTCGATTGGGGCATTACCCAGGGCGACACCGAAGAAGAAGCCCGCGAGATGGCCGCCGACGCGATCCGCACCATGATCCAAGAGTACATCCGACAAGGCAAAGAGGTCCCGCGGCCAAGCAAACCCCGCGGCCGGAAATATCGGATGATTCACTTGGCCGCCCTTGATGTGGTGAAGACGGAACTGTATTCGGCGTTTCAGGCATCCGGCCTCAAAAAAGTGGAACTGGCGCGTCGGCTCGGGATACCGAAAACGACGATAGACCGGCTGTTTGACCTCAACCACCACTCGCGCCTGGACCACCTCGAATCAGCATTTGCCGCGCTCGGCAAGCACTTGGCGGTGGCGGTACAGGACGCGGCATAGCCGGGCGCCTCAAATTCAAATTAAGTCCCAAAAACCCGCAAACGCCGCCTCTTAACGCTCGAAAGTTTGCCGTATCATGGGCCAAGAGGTTCGTGGCGGCGGTGAAGTAAGATGGTTCACCCACCCCGACCGGATCCGCTCCAGGTACGCGCCCTGGTTTCAGATTTACTCGAAACCGGGAGAGCGCCGATGGCGGAATTCTTCAAATGAAACCACGGGAACCCTTCCGCTCTCCTGCACCTCGGTATTGACAAGATTGACCGCCATCTCATCGATCTGTATAGGGGTCATGTTCTTAAACATGCGGCGGGCTATCTGGCGCTGCTGGTCGAGGAGTTGCCGGTATTGTTCGGCGGGAAGCGCGGCGATATAGCGGCGAACCTTTTCAGCCCGGCATTTTTCGTAATCGATTTCGAGTTGCGCCTTGCGGGCACGTTCGGCATTCTTTGCCTGCTGCGCTTGCTCCTGAAGGCGCTTTTTGCGGCTGCTAAAGAAATCAGCCGGCGGCGCGATATTGTCGCGGACGTAGAAGACGTAAAGGCCGGGCGGGTTATCGAACTTGCCCCGTCGGTCCTTGTCCACAAGGAAATCAACGTACTCGAGCTGGTCCATCACTTCCTGGCCCTGCTTCAGCTTTCCCAGAAGCTCGCGTGCCATCTTCTCGGCAATGCCGCGACGGGTCATTTCGGCGAGAAGGGTGTTGTCAGCCTCCGACAAACCGAGGCTTGCCTGAACCGGCTGGGATTTGAAAGCTGGCGCGGGCAATGCGGCCATTGCTGAGAGTTGCTGCCGGTTCTGGCGGCTGGTGAAAGCCTGATACTCGACGTGCGCCTTGGGACCCGGCGTGTAGAACATCTCCCAATCCATGCTGCCCTCGCCATCGAGAGTCTGCTGGTAGTCCACTTTGACGATGTATCCCGATTCGCGGTGCGGCAGATGCACTTTGTACATCTGCTTTTTCATGTGCTCGAAATCGGGATATCGAGCCTGGGGCGCGTACTTGCAATAATCCGAGTAGAGCATCTTCGCCCTTGCTCGCCCGCTGGCAAGGGCACCATATACCTGAAAGCTCACCAGCTCATAGAAACGCTGCGCGCCTGGAGCAAGTTGTCTGAGATAGTCGTAATCGAGGGGGCGAAGCTCAACGCGGTTGAGCAAATCACGGTACGGCGGATTGAGCACGATGTAGACGGCATCGGCGAGCGTCCCGTCTGGCATGTTCTCGCCAGTGAAAATCATGCTGTAGCGGGTATAGCCGATTTCATCCCAGCTTTCCTTGCCGTTCCTTCTCCGGACGCGAATCTTGGCGTTGATAAACGCGCTTGCGTTCTGCATGAAAGCGCGTTTTGTGTCGGCGATGTTGGGACCGGTGTCAACAGAACCTAAGGCACGGCAGATTTTGCTTAAGGAGCCGATTCTTATAAGCTCGGGAAGCGGGCGCCCCATCTCGTCGATGCAGCGGTTGACGATAAGGGTATCGACTTTGTAGGCAAGCGGTCCCGGCTGACCATGCTTGACGTTGTAGGTGACTTCCCATTTGACGTCGGTCTCGTGCTGCATGTCGATGACGACATTGCCCTTTTTGGCGAGTCGATGAATAGGATACCGGGAAAGGGCGGTTTCGACCCGAATTCGATTGAGATTCAGGGGAGCATTCTCTTGCGGGCCGGTTATTGGTGGCTCTGGAGTCAATTTCTTCTATACTAAGGCCAAACACAACAGCAGCATCATGTTTTTCTTCGGTTGCTGTTGTTGATCTGTTTACAACATATAGTAGGTTTTGTCTAAAAAAGCGCCAATGCTTGCAAGTTATTGACAATAGATATACTTAGATGGAATCGACGGGACTCCTGGTCTCCCCAAAGAACGCTTAGCGTCACCTCAAACAACGCCTTCCGGTCTCCCCAAAGAACGGGGTTCGTCTCCCCAAAGAACGTTCACGGTCTCCTCAAACAACGGGGTCTCCCCAAACAACGTTTCGAGGGTCATAATACGCTCCGTGACTAGGCGTCGAGGCTGGTGGACTCAATTTGTACCTATGGCATATCCGCATGGGGTCCGGTTCGTCTCCCCAAAGAACGCTCTTAGCGCGGGCCTCCAGAGCCGAATGAGTGGCTGCGCAGCGGGTTGGCGGCTTGCCGTTTGATTTGAGTTCCGGCGCTAGCGGCAGGCTAGAGGCCGAGTTTGGCGGCGGCGTTATCGCGGAAGAGGAGCGAGCGGTGCCTGGTCTGCCGCATGATGTCAAACTCCCGTGCCCCGTGCATATGCGCTTGGGTGCAGAGGCCCGCCCGCAGGTGGCAAGGAAATCGGCAAGGGCCTGGAGCATCGCATCAAGAAGGATCTCGGACTAGAGTAGAAAGAGAGGAATCAAAACGGTGTTGCGTTATCCCGTCAAGCTCTCAAAGGACACCAACGATACGATTCTGCTCGAGGTTCCGGACGTCCCCGAGGCCGTCACCTTCGGCGAGGATCGAGAGGAAGCGCTCCTGCGCGCTCCCGATGCCATCGAGACGGTCCTCATCGGCTATATGTCAGATCGCCGCGACATTCCACTGTCCCGCGCCCGCGGCAAAGGGCCGTTTGTTACCCTGCCGGCGTTGACGGAAGCCAAGCTGGCCCTCTATACCGCGATGCGAACCGCCAAGGTGGGCAAAGCAGAACTCGCCCGCCGGCTGAACTGCCACATGCCCCAAGTGGATCGCCTGCTTGATCTCCGACACGCTTTCCGGCTCGACCAGTTGGAAGCCGCTTTCCGCGCACTTGGCAAGCAGCTTTCCGTCCAAGTTTCCGAAGCCGAAGCGGCCTGACGCCATCCGCACCGCCTCCGAAGCCGCCGGGTGCCAGCGAGGTCGTTCGCACCCTCCCCGGTGGCTACGATCACCTGACCAGCGCCATGGGCCCCTGGGCCGAGGCCGATTGGCTCCGCCGTTTCCGCAGGCTTGAGGGCCGGAAACTACAGCGGGAGAAATCTGCTGGAGCTGTCGTTGGGCCGGGCATGCAGGTAGCGCCCCGTGGTGGTGATGGAGGCGTGTCCGAGGGTGGCCTGCACCAGGTGAATGGGCGCCCCGCGATCGAGAGCGTGGGAAGCATGGGCATGGCGGAACCAGTGTGGCGAGACGGAGAGTTCGATGCCGGCGCGGGCGGAGGCTTTGCGGACAATGCGCAGCACGGCCAGGGGCCGCAGCACGCCGCCGTTTTTCCCTTTGCGGGAGGGGAAGATCGGATCGCCGGCGGCGGTGTCGGGCGTGCGCAGGCCGGAGAGTAGTTTCCACACCGAGGCAGGCAGCTGGATCGCGCGGGTGATGCCGCCTTTGCCGAATACGCTGATCTGGCCGCCTTCCCCGTTGGGCTGCAAGTCCCGCCAACAAAGCCGGCACAATTCGCTGACGCGCACGCCGGAAGCATAGAGGAGCGTCAGGAGGGCCCGGTTGCGGAGATTTGGCTCCAGGCTCAGGATGCGGTGCAGGTCCGCCTCGGGCAGGATTCGCTCGGCGAGCTGGTTGCGGACTGCCGGCAGCCGGAGGGCGCGGCCCACGTCGAAAGGTAAATACCCGGTGCGGTGGGCGAAGGCCAGCAGGGATTTGAGGGCCGAGAGAGTGCGGTACCGGCTGGCGGGAGCCAGAGCGTCCAACGAATCTGCAAAGTCCTGCAAGTCGGAGAGCGTGACGGCGGGGAGCGGCTTCCCTGCTGTGGGCTCCAGCAATTAATGCGAAACTCCATCGATTGCTGCGAAACTACAACAATTCCTGCGAAAACCTGAACCCTTCACTCAGACAGATTCGGAATGCGGCTTGCGCAGCAAGTTGAGCACGGTTTGCTGAAACTCCACGTGAAGCTCGATCTGCAGCGTCATCTCTGGGGCGACATCCTTACCCATGCTGGCTAGGTCCCGCTGACAGCGGTAGCATGACCCGAACGGGCGCTTCACGTCCACATTGGCAAACAGGCAAGCCGACCCACAGTAACCGCAGCGCTCCAGCAGCGGCAGTCGATGCCGCGGACAGACTGTCACGAACGCCAGCCGCCACTCCAACCGGAAATAGCACGGGCGCTCCGCCAGGCAGCCCGGACAATATCGGATGGCCGCATCGGTATTGCCGCAGTGGAAGTATAAGTCGCGAGCCGCTTCGTCGCCGGTCGCGGCTCCAGCGTACTGCTCATGCGCCCGGAGCGTCATCGAGAACAGTTCCGCGCAGCTCACCCCGGTCTTGCAGCTTAAGTACTGAAGCGCCTCATCATCGATCTGCCGATCGACGTCGCTGCGCCAGACCTCCCTTCCCGGCCATACCGCCCGGCAGAAAGCCGGCACTTGCATTTTTCAGAGTCGTAGCCCTTGCGCTCTTCTGGCTTGGCGAATGTGGTGCCGGGAA
>OCZU010001696.1_pt1 | contig 14294 bp, 16 predicted proteins | sample 1539001 | NCBI WGS metagenome assembly OCZU01 (sample SAMEA3539306, study PRJEB22396) | soil metagenome | biome: tundra; feature: field; material: soil | place: USA | collected 2010-05 | depth 0.15 m | reverse complement strand
AATCAGACCGAGCAGGCCGCACAGCACGCCAGCGACGTAAAAATCCGCTTTTGGAAAACCGGCCTCGACACCCACGACGCCGAGCGACACCACGAAGCAAAGATACGCGCCCAGCAGCAGCCAGCTGGCGCCGGGCCGCAACAGCCGGTGATTTTCGAGGCGGGCGATGGTTGCTGAAAACTTGCCGAGCAGGAACAGCACGAGCGCGAACAGCCCGAACAACGCGAGCGCGACAGTCGGTTGTTTGACTTCGATGACGTTGTCGCTTTTGGCCAGCCCACGCCAAAGCAGCCAGGCGAGTACGGCTTCGGCGAGGAACAGGAGGGCCGTGAAGCCCGGCACAAAAAAGCGTTCGAACTGTTCGCGCGAGCGTTGCGCGGGGAAAGCTTCGGAGTCCTTTGCTTCAAACAACGCCGAGCCGCCTTTGCTTTTGGCGAGTTCATCAAATTCGAGTTTCTCCAGGCGCTCGCGTTCTTCGAGCCCCATCTGAAACCAGCTCACGGCCGCGACGAGCGCGCCGATGCCAAGAAAAATTGTACTCAACTGCCCGGCCAGCGACTGTGTCAACCGCGCGACTGCGAAGCCAGCGACGCCCACCGCCAGCAGGACCAGCAGGTTGACCAGACCGTTTTTTTGAATGTTTCGTTCCATTTAACTCAGTTCGCGTTCGTCAAACAGCATCACCGCGACCGCCAGCGCCGCGCCGATGTAGCCCACGGCGTAGGCGAGCGCCTTGCCAACGTAGCCCCAGTGAAACGCGGTTTTGCCCGTCTCCAACACGTCGGCGAGCCAGAAAAGCTGCCAATTCGGCGTCAGGGTGTAAAGCACGGATGCCCACCACGAGCCGCCCATGCCTGCCTGCGACAGCCGCGCTTTGTCCTCGGCATTGATGCTTTCCAACTCGCTTGATTCGAGCGAGCCGCTGCGGTCCTTGTCGTATTTCTCAACGATCTGCCGGAGCAAAGTTCTTTGGCTGTCCGACCAGCGGCGGCTGTTCGCTTCCTGTTTGATGTCGTATTGCCAGACGGGTTCCGCGCGCCGGCCGAACAAATAATCCGACATGATGCCGATCAAAAAAATCGCCGAGCAAATGGCCAGCGTCGGAATCATGTCGAACCGCGTCGAACACGCCAGGGCCAGCGCGGCCAGAATCCAGAGCGCAAAGAGAATTAAAATGGATGCCGGCACCATCCGCCAGTCCACGGCGGCAGATTCGTTGAGCGACTGCATTTGTTTGGTGAACTGGAAAATGATGAACGCGGCCAGCGTCACCGCGGCCACCAGCGAGAAAAAGGCGTCGCTCACAAACGGCCGGCGCAGAAAGAAATTGCTGAACCCGCCCAGGGCGTAAGCGGCGAGCAATGCGCCCGCGAAAATTCCCACCGCCGCGAGATCCGTGCTGCCGTAGGCGTCAAACACCATCCGGCTGGCGATCAGTGCGGCGACGAGGTTGACGTAGGTCATCAGCGTCAACGCCATCACCAGTCCGGCGTATTTGGCCAGCAGGAATTGCGTGCGCCCGACCGGCTTCGAGAGCACGGCCAGCGCGGTGCCCAGGCGGATTTCCCGCGCGAGCGACGCCGACGCGGTCAATACCGCGCCAAACAAGCCGGACAACAGCATCACGGCGAGCACGCTGTTTTTCACGAGCTTCGGCTCGTCGCCGAACGCGAAGTAGTAGGGGGTCGCCAGAAAAATTTCAAACGCGGCGGACACCGTGGTGAGCAGCAGAAATACCGGCTGCCGCACCAGTTCCATGAAGGCATTTACTGCAATGGTCACAAACTGTCGCATTTATCAGGTCGAACAGAGTATGCATCGCAGGTCTGATTGCAAACGGTTATTCATTTTGCCGCAGTCTAGCGGGGGCAATCTGCTTTGGAAACTGTGCGTTTGACCGCACACCGTCGAGAAGTGCGGAGTGCGGAGTGTCAGGTGTCGGGTTCACAAACGTTCGCCGACTGCCACCTGGCACTCCGCACCCGGCACATTTGCAAAAAAACGCATCACGGTGTCGCCGTGCTTGAGCAGTTTTTTTTCGCGCCAGTTTCCGGGAACGCTCAACGTGTCGCGCTTGGTGTGGCCGAGCACAAACAAACCGTCCGGCGCCAGCAGACGCGGCAGATTCACATCGTCCATAACGGGGTCTCAAGCATCGAACATTTCTTCCGCACCTCTGCGTTTATCCTATATTTCTTCACGTGGCGGCTGAAACTTTCCGGGCGGACGACTCTTGCCGAAGCGGGAAAAGCTTGTATCTTGTCGGCATGAAATTTCGTGTCCATGTAGAGGCGGACGAAGACGGTGTTTTTGGGGTGGAATGTCCCACGCTGCCCGGCTGCATTTCCCAGGGGCAAACCCGGAGCGAAGCCTTGGACAACATCAAGGACGCCATTGCCGGCTACCTGTTCAGTCTGGAAAAGCACGGCGAGGCGGTTCCGCTGCCCTTCAACGAAGAAGTGGTCGAGGTTCCGGCATGAGCCGTCTGCCGGTCTGTTCCGGCACGGACGCAGTCAAGGCGTTCCGTAAACTCGGATACGAAGTGGATCATCAGACCGGCAGCCACTCTTTTGCGACGTCCTTCCCAGCGCCGTTTAACCGTGCCCAACCATTGTGAACTGGCCAAAGGAACCTTGCGCGCCTTGATTCGCGAAGCCGGGCTGACCAAGGAGCAATTCACTGATTTGCTCCATTGAGCAAAAATTGCAACCATCAGCCCGGCGAAGTTTTCAACGATTCAAAAAAACGCATCACGGTGTCGCCGTGCTTGAGCAGTTTTTTTTCGCGCCAGTTTCCGGGAACGCTCAACGTGTCGCGCTTGGTGTGGCCGAGCACAAACAAACCGTCCGGCGCCAGCAGACGCGGCAGATTCACATCGTCCAGAAGCTGCTGCGCAAACGAAGTCGAACGGCGACCGACGTTTTTTTCACCGTACGGCGGATCGGCGAGAATCAAATCGAATTGCGCATTCGCCGACGCGAGTTGTGCCACGGTGACGAAGGCGTCCTGCGTGCGTACCTGCAGACTTTCCGGCGGAAAGCCGGTGGCTTGAAAATTCTGGCGCAGCACTTCGGAGTGGCGCGGGGATTTTTCCACGGATACCGCAGAAACCGCGCCCCGGCTCAAGCATTCCAAGCTCAACGCGCCGGTGCCGGCAAATAGTTCCAGCACGCGCGCGCCAACGATCCGTTCTCCAAGGCTGTTGAACACGGCCTGCTTTACAAGGTCGGGCGTGGGGCGCACGTCCAGCCCTTTCGGCACTTTCAAAATCCGTCCGCCTGCTTGTCCGCCTGTGATGCGCATGTTGAGTTTTGGTAGGGCGCGTCACTCCGTGCGCGCCGACGGCTGGCAAACCAGAGCGGCGCGCACGGAGTGACACGCCCTACCTTGATTACTTGAAAATCTCCGCAAAGAATACTTTCATGTCCTCCCACGAACGTTTGTCCGCCTTTTCGTTATACTTCGCGCCGGGGTTCACGAAACCGGGATCGGGCTGCGTAAAGCTGTGGACCGCGCCGCCATATTTGATGAGTTGCCAGTCTACGTTGGCCGCGCGCATTTCGTCTTCGAACGCCGCCAAATCCTTCGCAGGCACAAAAGGATCATCCGCGCCGTGGCAGGCAAGCACCTTGCACTTGATGTTCTTGCCGTCAGCCGGAGTCGGCGAATCAAGACCGCCATGAAAACTCACCACCCCGACTATGTCCGCACCGCTGCGCGCGAGTTCGATCACCGTTGTCCCTCCAAAACAGTAACCGATGGCCGCGACGCGCTTCGTATCAACCAGTTCATTTTTTTCGAGCACATCCAGACCGGCCTTTACGCGCTGGCGCAACAACGCGCGATCGGATTTATATTTCGTCGCCTCCGCGCCGGCCTGCGTTGTGTCCTTCGGACGGATGCCTTGGCCGTAAATGTCCGCGCAGAACGCCACGTAACCGAGTTTCGCTAGCATACCCGCGCGCCTTTTTTCGTAGTCAGTGATGCCGAGCCATTGGTGCACCACGAGCACGCCGGGACGTTTGCCTTGGAAGGCGGTGTCATAGGCAAGATACCCTTCCAACGTGGTGTCGCCTTGTTTGTATTCGATGATTTCGGTACGCACTTCTGCTTGCGCGAGCAGCGCGCCGCCCAACACAGCAAGAGTTGAAATTAGAATTTTCATGAAGTTACCAATAGCGGGCAAATCAAATAAATGCCAGTGTTATCAAAGCACATGACGATGTGAAAAATATTCAAGCCATGTCAAAACTTGAGCCGCCAGACATTTTCTTTCTCGCCGCCGCCGTCGGCTGGATGGAGTTGGGCGTTCCCGCCGAAGCCGAGGCTGAACTGGCAAAGATCGCTGCGGAGAATCACTGCCATCCGGACGTGCTCGAAGTGCGCTGGATGTTGCTCGCGCAAGCAAAATGCTGGGACACAGCTTTGGAAATCGCGCGCGCTTTGCTCAAAACCGCGCCGAAGCGCTCCTCCGGGTGGTTGCATCAGGCTTACTCGCTGCGGCGGGCGTCAAACGGCGGACTCCAACAAGCACTGGATGCGTTGTTGCCGGCCTGCGAAAAATTTCCGCGCGAGGCGACGATTCCCTATAACTTGTCTTGCTACGCCTGCCAGTTGCAACACCTCGAAGAAGCGCGAACCTGGCTGCACCGCGCGCTCAAGTTGAGTAACAAAGACAAAATGAAGGAGATGGCGTTGGGCGATCCGGACCTGCAACCGTTGTGGGACGAGATTAGGGAATTGTGAGTTGGGAAACATTCAACATTCAACATTCAGCATCGAACTTCCAAGTGATGCACCGCGGACACGATTGGGTGTTGAGAGTTCGACGTTGGATGTTGCTTCCCGCAATTCGCTCGTGCCGGACGCATCCGGGCACTGCCTTAAGCTTTAATGAAAAGAAATCCGTGTTCATCCGCGTTCATCCGTGGTTGAATTTCCCCCATGAAAGTACTAACTGTCGTTGCCACATTTCAAGCCCGTCCTGGCAAGGAAGCCGACTTGCGGGCCGCCCTGATCAGCCTGCTTGCGCCCACGCGCGAAGAGCCGGGCTGTGTCAGTTACGATGTTCACCAGTCCGCCGATGACCCCGCGAAATTTCTGTTCTATGAAAACTGGGAGAGCAAGGAGGCCCTGGATGCGCACATGCGGTCCCCACACCTTCAGAAATTAGTGCCGCGCGTGGACGAACTGTGCATGGCATTTCCGCAAATCACGCAGTGGGAGAAAATCGGCTGAAAGCGCGACGTTTTATTTTGGCACGATAATTTCCGAAATCAGCGGAACTCCCCTCTTCGGCTTCGCGGAAATTTCAAACGCAGATTTGAGCCGCGAGCCGGCGGCCTCGGCTTGCGTAGGGTCGGCGGCGTGAATGCGGGCCAAAACGGAGTTCTTTTCAACCCGCTCGCCCGGCTTGGCCATTTGATCCACACCCACGTCGAAGTTGATGACGGATTCCTTCGTGAGCCGGCCGCCGCCGAGATCGCGGATGACTTCACCGATAAGCCGCGCGTCACAACGCGAAACAAACCCCGCGCGTGGCGATTTCAATTCGACGACTACCGCCGCAGTGTGCTTGAGCATGAGTTTCCTATTGAACGCATCCAAATCTGCGCCTTGGGCAATGATCATTTCATCCCATTTCCTTCGCGGCGCTCCTGAGTTCAGACAATCCTCAGCTTGCTGGCGCGCGGCGGCGAGGGATTTGGATTTTTTGGTTTGAACGAGCAAATGCGCGGCACATTCGAGAACGAGCGAGCTGAGGTCGTCGGCTTCTCCCTCTCCCCGCTCGTTCCTCGCGGGGAGAGGGAGAAGAATTTCAAGCGCGGCGACACTTTCCTTCACCTCCAGCCAATTGCCCGCCGCGCGGCCGAGCGGCGTGTTCATGTCCGTCAAAATCGCGCGGGTGTTCACGCCGCATTTGTTTCCGAGCGCGACCATGGCCTTTGCCAGTTTAAGCGCGTCGGCTTTGGTTTGCATGAACGCGGCGCAGCCGAATTTCACGTCGAGCACCAGGGCGTCCAGACTTTCGGCAAGTTTTTTGGAAAGAATCGAGGAGGTGATGAGTTGAATGCTGGGCACGGTGCCGGTCACGTCGCGCAGCGCGTAAAGCTTTTTGTCCGCCGGAACCATGCGGTCGGTCTGGCCGCAGATGACGCAGCCGACACTTTGCACAATCTCCGTAATACGCTCAGCTGGCAGCAAGGTTTTGAAGCCGGGAATCGAATCGAGCTTGTCGAGCGTGCCGCCGGTGATGCCCAGGCCGCGACCGGAAATCATCGGCACGCGGAAGCCGAGGCACGCGAGCAGCGGCGCAAGCGGGAGCGAGACTTTGTCGCCAACGCCGCCGGTGGAATGTTTGTCCACGAGCGGCCGTTTGTCCTTGGGAAATTTCAGCACGTCACCGGAGTCGCGCATGGCGAGCGTGAGCGCGGTGGTTTCGGCAGTGTCGAGGCCGCGAAAATAAATGGCCATCAGCATCGCGGCCATCTGGTAGTCGGGAATTTTTCCGGCGGTGAATTCGCGGATGAAGGCTTGAAGCTGCTCCGGCGTGAGAGTTTTTCCTTCACGTTTGGATTCAATGAGGGAAAGGAAGTTCACTTCTGAGTCGTGAGAAGGCGAAAACTGACTTTCACCCGAACCTGGATTGGAATGGTGCCAAGGGCAAGCTGCCCATCTTCACGGGTATTCTGATTTTCATCATTTTGAACGCTGTTCCTGTTGTTATTTCCCGATTGCCACTGGTTGACTGACATATCTTCTTCAACCTCCACAGGTTCTTGAATTTGCGATTCGAGTATGCCCGCCATTTCCACCGCTTTTTCCCTAGCTGCTTCGAGCGCTTTTTTCCGCGTCTCTTTGCGATGTTCGATCCGCTTGCTATCGTCGTAACTGGTGCTCTCGACGCTGACGCCGGAAATTTTCGCCAGGCCGGTCCAGAGTTTTTGGTATTGGGAAAAATCCGTCAGTTTGAAAGCCACATCGGTCCTCGCGTAATAACCTGATTTGACCCATGAGCTGGAGCTGTATTCCCTGTTTTCGCCGAACTGCAACTGGGACATTTGAACTCGTTTGTCATCAACCCTCAGTTGTTTTAGAAAGCTCAAAACTTCCTTCACCGCTTTGGCTTCTTCCGCGGAGGCATCTTCTGGACTTTGCCGGACGATCCTGATTTGCACGGACCACAGCATTTCGTCAGGAACAACATCCGTGATCGCCGTTCCATACACCGTGATGTGCGGGAGTGGAGTCTCCCCGGCCCAAGTGTAGAGGTTGATGCTGGCTAAGATTGCAACGAACAGCGAAAGCCTTTTCATAATGATAGTTCCCTCGTGATCAGACAACCAAATCCGCCGCGATGTTCAAGCAGAACTGGCCGTTGCAACTGAACTCGAAGCCGCCTGCTGTTGTTCGCGCCGGCGTTTTTCTGCCGCGAGCGTGGAAGAATTCTGAGCCATGCCCTCACCCGCAATGCAGACCAATCCCAAGCCGTATCCTTTCAAAGGATTATGCCAGCGAATTGCGCCGGTTTGCGGATCGAGGCAAAAAATCTCGCCGCGTGTGGCCGCATACAAACTGTTGCCGTCGAGCACCACGTTCACGAAATCGCTGCTTTTCAGGGAAGCTGCCCAAAGTTGTTCGCCGTTCGCCGGGTTCAGCGCGATCACCGAACCTTTGACGCCAAGATAGATGAACTTGGACGGTGTCATGGCCGCTTCAACCGGCAAATTTCTTCGCCGCGATGCTCGCGTTATGACCGCCAAAACCAAACGAGTTGTTCACGATGACGTTGACTTTCATCTGCCGCGCGGTATTGGGCACGTAATCTAAATCGCAGGCCGGATCAGGCACCTGCAAATTAATCGTCGGCGGCACGGTGTCGGTCTGGAGGGCTTTGGCGCAAGCGGCCATCTCGACCGCGCCGGCGGCGCCGAGCATGTGGCCGGTCGCACCCTTGGTGGAGCTGACGGCGAGTTTGCGGGCGTATTCGCCAAAAACGGTTTTGATCGCTTCGGTCTCGGCGATGTCGCCCTGCGGCGTGGAGGTGCCGTGGGCGTTGATGTAGGAAACGTCGGCTGGATTCAGCCCGCTGTGGCGCAGGGCCATTTTCATGCAGCGCGCCGCGCCTTCACCGCCGGGCGGGGGCGCCGTGAGATGATGCGCGTCGGCGGTGTTGCCGTAGCCGGTGAGTTCACAGTAAATCCGCGCGCCGCGCGCTTTGGCGTGTTCAAGTTCCTCCAAAATAATCACGCCCGCTCCTTCGCCCATGACGAAGCCGTCGCGTTCCTTGTCGAACGGTCGCGAAGCATGTTTGGGGTCGTCGTTGCGCGTGCTCATGGCTCGCATGGCGCAAAATCCACCAATGCCGATGGGCACAATCGAAGCTTCCGCGCCGCCCGCGAGCATGACCTTGGCGTCGCCCATTTTGATCGTTCGCCAGGCTTCGCCAATGGCGTGGTTTGCCGTGGCGCAGGCGGAGCAGGTGGCGAAGTTTGGCCCACGCAGGTTGTGATACATCGAGGCCAGTCCCGAGGCCATGTTCCCAATCAGCATCGGAATCATGAACGGCGAGATCCGGCCCGGTCCGCGTTCGAGCAGGATTTTGTGCTGCTCCGTGGTGGTGGCCAGACCGCCGATGCCGGAGCCGATGAACACGCCGACCTCATCGAGGTTGGTTTTTTGCAGGTCGAGACCGCAGTCTTTGAGTGCGGCCCAAGCAGCATAAACTCCGAACTGGGTGAAGCGGTCGGTGCGCCGGAGTTCCTTGGGCGACGGAAACGCGACGGACAGGTCGCAATCTTTTACTTCGGCGGCGATCTGGGTGTCGAACTTCGCGGCGTCGAACGCGGTGATTTTGTCCACGCCGCACTGGCCGGCGAGCAGGTTTTTCCAGAAGACCTCGATTTCGTGTCCGATGGGAGTGACCAGGCCGAGGCCGGTGATGACGACCCTGCGTACTGTCCAGTTGGCGGGCATAAATTAAAAGGGCAGCTCAGGCTGACGCCGGTTCAAGCTGCCCTGAAAGCTTTCGACGAACAACTATTTGTGCTGGACGTCTTCGATGTATTTTATGACGTCGCCGACGCTCTGGAGCTTCTCGGCCTGCTCGTCGGGGATTTCATGGCCGAATTCCTCTTCGAGCGCCATGACCAACTCCACCGTGTCGAGCGAATCGGCGCCCAGGTCTTCGATGAATTTGGCGTCCGGCGTGACTTGGTCCGCATTCACGCCCAACTGCTCCACGATGATTTCTTTTATCCGCTGTTCGATAGTTTTTTCAGCCATGATTTACTCCGGGTTTCGGTTCGTTTCTGTGTGTCTATGCCACGATTGAGAAGGCGTCAAGCCCTGAATCAAAAAAATTTTACATCACCATCCCGCCGTCCACCGTCAACACCTGGCCGGTGATGTAACGCGCGCCGGGGCCGGCGAGAAACAACGCCGCGTTGGCGATGTCGTCCGGCTGTCCGAGGCTGTTCAGTGGGATTTTCTTCAACAACTCGGCTTTCATTTCCGCGCTCAACGCCGCCGTCATGTCCGTCTCAATGAATCCCGGCGCGAGCGCGTTTGCCGTGATGCCGCGCGACCCCAGTTCGCGCGCCACCGACTGGGTGAAGCCGATCAAACCGGCCTTGCTCGCGGCGTAATTCGCCTGGCCCGCATTGCCAATCAGACCGATGATCGAGGCCACGTTGATGATGCGGCCGGAACGCTGTTTCACAAAGGCGCGTGTGAACGCCTTCGTGACCAGAAAGGCGCCCTTCAAATTTGTGTCCAGCACCGCGTCCCAATCCGCGTCGCTCATGCGCATCAACAAGCCGTCGCGCGTCACGCCGGCGTTGTTCACCAGAATGTCCACGCGGCCCGCCTCCGTCAGAATTTTCCCGGCGGCCGCATTGACGGCGGTGGAATCCGAAACGTCCACGGCGAACGCCCAGGCTTTGCGGCCCAGCGCGCGGACCTCGTTCGCGACCTTCTCCGAATTTTCCTGCGTGCGCGAAACGCAGACCACATCCGCGCCCTCGGCCGCGAATTTCAACGCGATGGCGCGGCCGATACCCCGGCCCGCACCGGTGACCACGGCGATTTGGTTCGCAAGCATATCCATGAGGCGAAAGAATCCAGCGGTGAAGATTGGTAGTCGAGAGATTTTTGATTAAGACTTGAGTGCGAGTGGCTTCCAAGTTAAGCGTCTGTGAATGAAAGCCGACTAAACAAGACCGCTGGCCTTTGTCATGAAACCAACGAAACCGAAAACTTTTCTCCCAGCCTGGGCGAGCATGGCCTGCATCGTTTTGCTTGTTGCCGGCTGCACCACGAGCGACCCGGCCAAGAGTTCAACCAAGGCCGCCCCACTAAAAGTGAAAGATGGAATTCAAGTTGATCTCAAGAAATATCAGATTGCAACAGTGGTTCCTTTCGGCGTCGCGCCGGGCAAGGACATTGATCCGTCCATTGGCGCCAAGTTTGCCAGCGACGTGGCGGCGCGGCTGCAATACGATTTCGGCAAGCTTTTTCAAGAGGTGCGACAAGGAACACCGCAGAATCAAACGAATGAACTGGTTGTGGGCGGGACCATCACCGCTTATAAACAAGGAGATCGTTTTGCCAGGGCGATGTTGATTGGGCTTGGCGCGGCCAGCTTCAAAGGCGAACTTGAATTGAAAGACGCGCAAAACAACCAGCCGCTTCTGGCCGCGCCGTTTGACAAACTGTGGGCGTGGGGCGGGTGGCTGGGAGCCAGCAAAGGCATCGAAGACATGGAGAGCGAAACCGCCGCCGCCGTGGCTGGAACAGTGGCTCGCGCCAAAGGCTGGACACCACCTTCCGCGCCAGCCGAAAAACAACGTTGACGTGTTAGACAAGCAACGTCTTTGTTGGTGACCTTCTCCTAATTTTCCTGCGTGCGCGAGACGCAAACCACATCCGCGCCCTCGGCGGCGAATTTCAAGGCAATCGCGCGACCGATACCCCGGCCCGCGCCGGTTACAACGGCGATTTGATTTTCAAGCTGGATCATGTGGGGGAATGTTTAACCACGAAACACACCGAACACACGAGAAAATTGCGGCCGCCCGCGTCGGAGTTATACAAATTTTGCGATCGCGGTGTCTATTAAGCGATGAATGATGAACTTTCCGCCAGCACGGTTGAAAGCTCACGATTTTTCCAGAGACTGGATTGGGCAAGTTTCGGTATCACGGCCTCGCTGGCGCTGGCGGTGTATTTGTTTACGCTCGCGCCAGAAAACACACTCGAATTTTCCGGAGTCTATTCAGCGAGCGCGATGTATCCTGGCCCGTCAATTCCGCCAGGACATCCGCTCTGGCCGATTTACGGCTGGATCTTCATAAAATTGTTGCCGTTTTCAAACATCGCGTGGCGACTAGGAGTGGCTTCCGCCACAGCAAGCGCACTCGTCTGCGGAGCGATTGCACTCTTGGTTTCACGCGTCGGAATTCTGGCAGCAGAAAGCATTTCCGGTTTCAAAAATCTTTCCGCGCATGAGGAAAAATCGCTGCGTGTGGTTTGCGGTGTCGTCGCCGGTTTGGGGTTCGGATTTGACGGTTGCTTGTGGCGCAGGACGATGGTGGCTGATCCTTGGCCATTGAGCTTGTTGATGTTTGCGCTGACGTTGGCTCTGCTGACGCGATGGTTTTTTGCCCCGCAACGACCCGGGTTTCTTTACGCAGCGGCATTGGTCCTCGGACTGAATTTGTGTGAGAGCCAAGCGTTGATTCCGACGGCCTTCGCATTGCCGTTTCTCGTCACACTCGGAAGTCGTGGCATTGGACGGGAAATATTTTTTGGAATTGGAATTTGTTTGTGGGGCAATCTTGCCCTGAATGGATATTTGCATTGGGTTGATCTCTATTTCCCATCAACAAGGCACAATTTTTTATGGGTATGCACTATGGTCACATTCCTATGGGCTGTTCTGTCGGTTCGCACGAGGAGATTTTTTAGCGAATGGACGAAGACATTGCTCTGTGTGGCGCTCTTTTTGATTGGCATCAGCGCTTGCCTGTTGCTGCCCATTTATTCCATGACTAACCCGCCGATGAACTGGGGCTATTCGCGGACGGTCGAAGGTTTCTTTCATGTGCTCTCTCGCGGACAATTCGAGAAGGCATATTTCACGGATAGCTTGAACCGCTTGATGACTCAGTCGGAAATTTACGGAAAAGTCGTGATCAGCGATTATGGATTGGTTTATTTGCTGGCCGCGACGGTGCCGCTTTACCTGCTCCGGAAACCGCCGTCACGTTCTCGGAGATGGCTATGCGGTATTATTCTCGTCTGGTTTGTCGTCACTTTGCTTACGCTGATTGGACTGAATCCATCGTCCGACAAAGCCACTGTGGAAATAATCAAACCGTTTTTCGCCGCCTCGCATCTGGTGCTTGCTATGCTATCGGGATGCGGCTTTATGCTGATTGGAACCATGGTTGCGCGGTCAAAATCGGCGGACTCACGCGGCTAACGTTTTCAACGTCGCTTCAAGGCTTGCCACGTCCGCCACGTTGAGCATCTGCGCATTCTTGTCAATGCGCTTCATAAACCCGCTCAACGCCGTGCCCGGACCCAGCTCGACAAACCGCGTGAAGCCCTGCGCCAGCAGCGCGCGCATGGATTTTTCCCAAAGCACCGGGGACGTGACCTGTTCGACGAGTCGCGCGGAAATCTCCGCGGCGCCAAGATGTTGTTCCGCTGTAACGTTGGAAATTACCGGCACGGTCGGCGGAGAAATTTTTATTTTCGCCAATTCCGCCTGCAGTTTCGGCTGCGCGCCGGCCATGAGCGGCGAATGATACGCGCCCGCGACCGGCAGCGGAATCGCGCGGCGCGCGCCTTTGGCTTTGGCGAGATCGCAGGCCTGGATGATTTTTTCCTCCTCGCCGGAAATCACGAGCTGGCCGGGGCAGTTCAAATTCGCCAGCACCACGCCCGCCTGCGCGCAGACTTCGCGCGTCGGCCCTTCGTCCAGGCCGATGACCGCCGCCATGCCGCCCCGGGTGGAGTCGCACGCTTTCTGCATGAATTTTCCGCGCGCGCGCACCACGCGCAGGCCATCCTCAAAACTCATCGCGCCCGCCGCCGTCAACGCCGTGAATTCGCCGAGCGACAAACCGGCGGCCGCCTGAAAACTCAGCGTCGGCGCGTGTTCCTTGAGCAGTTGAAACGCCACCCAGCTCACGAGAAAAATTAGCGTCTGCGCGTTTTCGGTCTTGGTCAGTTCAGCATCCGGGCCGTTGAAACAAACCGAGGAGAGATCGTAACCCAGCGCGGTATTCGCGCGGTCGAACCACGCGCGGGCCGACGGAAATTTCTCCGCCAGATCCCGGCCCATGCCGACGACCTGCGCGCCCTGACCGGCAAATAACAATGCGATTTTGCTCATAGAGGCCGGAAACTAAACATGAATTTGCGCCGCGACGAAAGCAGAGATTTCTGGCAGGTGGGCGTAATGAATCCGAGCACACGCACCAAATGGAAACAACTCCCTCTCCCCGTCCGGGCGGGGGAGGGTCGGGGTGAGGGGATTCGCGCTTGAAAACCTTGGCCTCCTCACCCCGGCCCGGTGGTAACTTATTTTCCACCGAGGCTTCGCCCGCAGCTCCCCCGGGAGAGGAGAGGGAGAAAAATGGTGAGGGTGTCAAGAGGCGCCCGGCGGGCGGCACGTTCTCCAGCGCGGATATTTTTTGCCGACGCCTTCCAAATTTGCCGTGACCGTTACGTTGGAGCGGGTATTATTCGAATGTGACCATCATTGAAGCCAATCAACTGCTGGAAAAATTTCGCGCGGGCGGCGTCACGCGCGAAAAAGTTTTGCAGGCATTCCAGGCCGCGCCGCTGGCTGATCTTGGATTCGCGCAGGTGGACACGCACCGCGCGCTGCGCAACGGGTTTCCAGAAGTCATCTTTGGCAGCGGCAAAACGCCGGAGCAGGTGGTTAAAATCGCCGCGAAGCTGGTGGCGCATGAGCAGCGTGTCCTCGTCACGCGGGTCACCTCCGAACACGCCCGCGCGCTGCGAAAAAAATTCAAGTCCGCCGTCCATCACGAACTCGCCCGCTGCGTGACGATTGACAAAAAGCCTTTGCCGAAACGGCCCGGTGCCATCGCGGTCATTTGCGCCGGCACGAGCGATTTGCCCGTGGCGGAGGAAGCGTCCGTCACTGCCGAGATCATGGGCAACCGTGTCGAGCGCATTCACGACGCGGGTGTGGCGGGGCTGCACCGGCTGCTGGCGCGGCTGGAGACGATTCAATGCGCCAACGTGCTCGTTGTCGT
>OCZU010001695.1_pt1 | contig 14295 bp, 5 predicted proteins | sample 1539001 | NCBI WGS metagenome assembly OCZU01 (sample SAMEA3539306, study PRJEB22396) | soil metagenome | biome: tundra; feature: field; material: soil | place: USA | collected 2010-05 | depth 0.15 m | reverse complement strand
TTTGTGGTAATGGTGGCAGTGCGGCGGATTCAGAACATTGGGCTGGCGAGATGCTCAAGGGCTTTGCCCATGCCAGGCCGCTCTCCACTTTGATGCGTCAGGGGTTGCCATCTGAAACGGCTGCCCGGTTGCAGTGGGCGTTTCCAGTCATTCCACTGACGGGGTTTCCTGCGCTGGCCACGGCGTTCAGCAATGACGTTGATCCTGAATACGTTTTCGCCCAGTTGGTGCTCGCGTTGGGCAGGACTGGTGATGTGCTGTGTGCGTTGAGCACGTCTGGAAATTCCGCCAATGTTTGCAGGGCAGCTGAAGTCGCCCGCGCTAGAAGCCTTCCCGTCCTGGCTATGACCGGGGCAGCGGGTGGAAAGCTCAAAGGACTGGCGGATGTTTGCATTTGCGTGCCAGCCACGCAGACACCGCTCGTTCAGGAATTTCATCTTCCTATTTACCATTGCCTGTCACTGATGCTGGAAGAAACCTTTGTTTCGCATTGGCAATGAAGCACACGATTGACGCCACTATTTATCATGAAAAATACAGAACTGCAAAGCCCGTTATTCTTCGAGCGAAACCGAGTCTTTCGGGTTTACGAAGGCGGCAAACTTTTTCACGATTTCTTCGGCGATGAAGCCGTGGATGGCAACTTGCCTGAGGAGTGGATCGCATCGAAGGTGAAAGCCTTGAACAAGGTGATGCGATCCCCGGATGAGGGACTTTCAAAAATCCGGGACGGAGACGACACTTTCGCCTCCCTGCTTGCCAGTCATCCGCAGGAAATGACGGGCGGCAAGGGCTTCGATATGTTGGTCAAGATTCTCGATAGCGCCGTCCGGCTGCCGGCACAAACCCATCCTGATCCGGCCTTCTCCAGAAAACACTTTTCCAGCAATCATGGAAAGACCGAGTGCTGGGTTATTCTGGCGACGAGACCCGGGGCCAAACTGTTCTTTGGTTTCAAGGAAGGCGTGACGGAATCTGACCTGCGACAAGCCGTCGAGAAGAGTGAGTCGCCGGGCGACGCCTTTTCCGGTATCTTGCAAGAGGTGGAAGCCAAGGCGGGCGATGTATGGCTGATTCCCGCTCGCGTTGCCCACGCCATCGGGGCCGGTTGTCTGATTCTGGAAGTCCAGGAACCAACCGATTTTACAATTCAGCCCGAACGCTGGTGCGATCGTTATCGTCTTTCCGATCAGGAGATGTATCTCGGCCTCGACAAGGAGGTTGCATTGAGCTGTTTTGATCTGCAGCAGGCTGGTCCTTCGGTTCTTGCCAGGGGAAAGAAGCCGCCTCAAGCCGATGGGGCAAACAATGGCTGTAAGAAAGAGGTTCTCATCTCGTTTAAAGATACCCCATGTTTCGCGGTGAATCGCTACACAGTGAACACCTCATGTGCCTTGCGGAATCTTGCGGTTTATGTGGTCACGAAAGGCGAGGGTGAATTAGTGAGCCCGGCGGGGAGGAGTTTTTTGAAAAAAGGCATGTATTTTTTTGTTCCTTTTGCCGCCAGAGAGGTGACCGTCAGCACTAATTCAGGGTTGGAGATGGTCGAGTGCCTTCCTCCCGCCGCCAAATGAGAATGGCGCCAAAACTTCGTTGTTATTCCAGTTCAACGACGATGCTGCACCTATGCCGGATGCCTATTATCGGCTGATATGTGGAGCGGGAACTAATAATCTGCACCAGCCAATTCTGCCACACGCCGCGGCGCGCCCCTCACAAGAGATGGGTGAATGAATTGCGTGCGGCGCATCTTAGAGCACATTTCATGGCGTGAATCAAAAGCCTTTAAGTGGTCATATCAGGTTCTTTGGTCGAGGTACATGTAATCGCTGATAATTATATTTATTAACAAAGGAAACGTTAAAAACGTCTTGTATAATAGGTTATATTTGCACTTTTTAGGTTCTCAAAGCTGTTGCTTACAGTGTTTATAACTGTCATGTCAGGAAATTTACATATAACAGTGAATCTGTTTGTAGTATACCTCTGTCATGTGATAGCTTTGAGCGTGACCCAGATGCGTTCAAATATGCAATTCAGTGTCTGCATTGAGTCGCTCGCCGCCGTTTCGAAAGGAGAAATCCATGCGACTGGAAAAGATTTTCAGAGTGCTGGATTTATCTCAAGGCGGGCATCCTCTCGGTCAAAGCTGGCATTTACGTTGATTGAGCTGCTGGTGGTCATCGCCATCATTGCCATCCTGGCTGCACTCCTCCTACCGGCCTTGGCCAAAGCCAAGGAAAAAACTCAACGCATTTCTTGCATGAACAACCTGCGACAGCTCGGCTTGTTCATGCAGCTTTACACCGATTCAAATAATGACATTTTCCCCGGTCATCGAGACTATCCTTGGTTTACCCCTCCGCCGGGCCATGATAATTGGTGGGGTGAATACATTTTTCCAAATGGGGGTAACACCAATGCGACCGTGGCCACCACGACCACGTTCCGTTGTCCCGCCATTACTGGCGAACAGAAAGAGGTCGATGGATCAACTTGGAGCTGGGCGTTTAATCGGGACTTGGTCGGCTATGGTTACAACACTTACTTTTTGGGACTATACCCACAGCCCAATCAGGATACGGTCGTTGTAGCAATCCATTTTCCAACTGCTCAATGGTTCAAGGGAACCGGCTTGAGAAAGCCGTCCGACACATTTCTTATAGGTGACTCCGACCCGTATTCTCCAGCCGCAGGTGCCGGACTCGTCAATAGTTTTTCCTGTTGGTGGCCGACAGCATCTCAAAATGTTGCCGGCGGCAGCGGCAGCGGAAAATATGAGGGTGTCACCATGATGCGTCACAGCTTGGGAGTCTGCGTGTTCACTGACGGTCACGCGGAAGCGCGGAAGGATTCCCAAATCAATCCGCCCATTGATCCGGCAACCGCGGGTGGACATGCACAAGGGTTGATCAACTCACGTTACTGGGATCCGTTCCAGCGCGGAGGCGACCAATGAACCGTGCGGTTGCGCCGTCTTATGAAAATTCGTTCTAAAAGCTTCTCCCCCAAAATCAAACTACAAACTCAATGAAAGCCTGAAACCTATGAACGCGCCATGCAAACTCACTTCACTTAACCCTGAACCTCGACTCATCAGCCCAATGAATGCCATAACTGCCATCCACGCCGTTCTTCGCCGTTCCGGCCGAAGAAACATTTCATCGCTCGCCTTGGCTTTGCTGGCTGGCGGCACCCTGCTGGCTCCGGCTATGCCTGCCAGAGCGCAAGTCGTTGGCTATTTTGCCGATCCATATATCACCACTTTTGGCGGTGCTTCAGGTGCCAATGGTAACCACCTGAACATCGGGAATACTTTCAACGTCACTGGCACTGGCATCACGGTTTATCAGCTCGGTGCTTTTGACTGGCAGGGTGACGGGCTGGGGAGCTCGCATATTGTGACGCTTTTCTCCAATCAAACCGCCTTGGCCTCGGTGACGGTGCCGGCGGGAACGGCCGCGCCTTTGAACGACGGGTTTCGTTTTGAGCCGTTGACCACGCCAGTCTTTTTGCCGGCCGGCCAATATGCCGTTGTTTCCTACCAGATGAATTCCAGCGATCCGTATGGTGATTACAATAATGGCCTTCCCTCTGATTTTAACACCGGTGCCAGCGTGACCAGAGGCGGCGGCATTTTCGATTTCGTTACCAGCACGACGGCTTACCCCACCCAGAACGGCGGCGGCTATAATTTTATCAGCGCCTCGTTCACTTATGTTGACTCTACTGCCGTTTGGAACGGGGCCGGGGCGAATAATAATTGGAGCACTTCCGGCAACTGGAATGCGGCACCCAGCTTCCCTACAATTGTGACCTTCGCCGGCAGCACACGGCTGGCAAATAACAACGACCTGTCGGGCATCACGTTGAATGGCCTCACGTTCGATCCCGCCGCCGGAGCCTTCGTCCTGGGCGGCAACGACATCACGCTCAATGGCAATATTGGTATCGGTGCCAATCCGCCCACGCCCGTCACGGAGACTGTCAATCTCAACATGGCTTGGAGCGCCTCCAACCTTATTATTGAAACTCCGACCAATGGCACCCTCAATCTTGGCGGCAACATTACCTCCTCCGTTGACACCAGTTTGATCAAGATTGACAATGGGAAACTGACACTGGGCGGCACCAACACGATCTTAAGTTGGGAGCTTAACGGAGGCACTACCAAGATCACCGGAAACACCACAATCAACGGGGATGGTGGCCGCATTTATGTAGGCGACGGAGATTACCTTGCCAACTGCAACGGCACGCTCGACATCGAGCCCGGAGCGGTGCTCACCATCCAAGGCACCTTTGGTGACACTTTCGTGATTGGCCGCGACAGCGGCAGCGGCAAGGTGATCCAGAATGGCGGCACGTTTACCTTCAATCCCGGCAACAATCAGATAATTTGGCTTGGCGCGACCGGCAACACCGCCACGCGGTCGGAATATGACATGAACGGCGGCCTGTTGGACATGAGCCAGAATACTTTGGGGCTTGGCCTTGGCGCCGGGGTGTTGATTACCGGGGCGGTGTATCAGGTCAGTGGGGTCATTACCAATGTTTACAACCTATGGGTCGGTTGGGGGAACGGCCATGGCAATTACACGCTCAGCGGCGGGAGCATCTATATTGGCGCGCTCGGCATCACCACCACCGGCAACTATGAAATCAACCTGGGCGGCGGGACCATCGGGGCTTACGCGAATTGGGCGTCGTCGTTGAACATGAACCTGACTGGCTCAAATGGTCCGGTGACGTTCAATCCGTCGGGCAATAGCATCACGCTCTCGGGCGTGCTTTCCGGCAACAGCGGTTTGAATGTGGCCGGAGCCGGCTCGCTCTTGCTTTCCGGGGCAAACACTTATGCGGGTGATACCAGCGTCGGTGCTGGAAGTACCTTAGAGTTGGATGCGACCGGCAGCAGCCTGGGCGCGTTTCGTCTGGCCAACACTGCAACTCTGAATTTGAACTTTACCGGCAATTACGCTGTGGCTCACTTCTATACGAATAACGTGGCTCTGCCGGTCGGCACTTATAATAACGGCAACCTGCCCACATTTATTGCCGGCACTGGGAATATGGTGGTGTCAAGCAGCATCAGCACCGGTCATTGGACCGGAGCGAGTGCGAACAATAATTGGAGTACGGGCGGCAACTGGGATCAAAACGCTGTGCCGATCTTTCCCATCGGCGTAACCTTCGCCGGCTCCACGCGTCTGACGAATAACAATGACCTGTCAAGCATCACGGCCAGCAGCATCACGTTCGATGCCGCTGCAGGGGCTTTCAATCTGAACGGCAACGATATCACGTTGAGTGGTCCGATTGGTTTCAGCGGCAATCCAGCCACACCGATCACCCAGACCGCAAATCTGATCATGACCTTCAGCGCCAATGAAATCATCGATACGCCAACCAACGGCAATCTCTCCCTCGACGGCAATGTCACGTCCGCGAACAGTCTGACCAAGATTGGCGCCGGCCTCCTGAAATTGGGCGGCGTTGACACCTTTGCTGGATATAGTCTTAACGGCGGCACCAACGTCATCACGGGCAGCACCACGATCAATGGCACCAGTGGTCATCGCATCTATCTTGGCGATGGCTCTCCCAACAATGGCAATCTTGTCATTCAGCCCGGGGCAACATTCACCGTCACCGGAAGCTTCGATGACAGCTTTGTGATTGGCCGCGATGGCGGGAGTGGGACGGTTATCCAGAATGGCGGCACCTTTAGTTACAGCCCGGGTAACCAGCCGAATTTTGTGGTTGGTGCGGCGAGCAATCCTGGCACCCGGGCGGAATATGATATGAACGGTGGGCTGTTGGACCTGAATGGTAATAATCTTTGGGTCGGACTTGGCGATAATGGGGTGACGGATACCGGCGTGGTAAATCAGGTTAACGGCCTCATTAACAATGTTTCCAGCCTGCAGGTCGGCGCGTTCCGGGCGTTTGGCTATGGCGCATACACGCTCAGCGGTGGGAGTATCTACATTGGCGCGAACGGAATCGGCACCACCAGCGGCAAGTATGCCATCAACCTCGGCGGCGGTACCGTCGGGGCGCAAGCGAGCTGGTCTTCGTCGTTGAACATGAACCTGACGAATCTTAACGGGTCCGTCACCTTCGATACGGCGCTCAATATCATCACGCTCTCGGGCGCGCTTTCCGGCAACGGTGGTTTGACCGTGATCGGCGGGGGCACGCTGGAACTCTCTGGGGCAAACACGTATCTGGGTGATACGACTGTCAGTGCCGGCACCTTGCAGTTGGATCAGGCGGGGATCAGTCCCAGTGTGTTCCGCCTCGTCACTGGTGGGTTGCTGAATCTGAACTTCGGAGGCACCTTCGTCGTTCCCACGTGCTATATCAACGAAGTTGCTCTTCCAGCCGGGACTTACACTTCCGTGAACCTTCCCGCATTTATCACCGGCGGCGGCACATTACAGGTGGCGGGCATTGTCTTTTTCCCCCAACCTCAGAACCAATTGGTTTATTTGAACCTGAGCCATTCAGCGACCTTGACGACTGCAACGGTTGGCGGTTCACCTACTTATCAATGGTATTTCAATGGTAATCCAGTGTCCGGTGCGACCAGCAGTAGTTTGGCACTGTCAAATCTGCAGATAACCAACGGTGGAAACTATTATGTGGTAGCCACAAGTGGTTCCGAATCGGTCACGAGCAGTGTTGTATCTGTCACCATTTTTGGCTTGAACAACAGTCTGTTCGCGTATGAAGATTTTAATTACTCTCCTTCAGTGCCGGTCAATGGCATGAACGGCGGTTTTGGCTGGAGTGGTGCCTGGGTGGATCAATGGGGCAGCCAGGATCAGGTCGGTTCGGGTAGTCTGGTGGGTGGTGCGAATGTGCCGGCTGGCTATGATGCGCGTTCGACTGCCAATGCGTTGCTCTCCAGTGGAGGTAACGCGGGTCGATTCCTGGACTGTTCGCCCACCAGTGCCTTGTGGACCAATGGCTACATCAACGCCAGTGGCAACATCGGAGCCAGCGGCAAGACCTTGTATTTTGGGTTCTTGCAAAACGAGGTTAGCTCCAGTGGTGGTTACTGGGAGTTTGATTTCCAACGTGGCAATCTGGGTGATCCGGGTCGGATGGGCGGCATCGGCAATGATGTGGGTGATGCAAACGTTCATCTCCGTAACGAGTATCCTGCTGGAGGCGGTAGCACCATGTATAACCTTGGTCTCATGAGTGCGAACATCGTGAACCTCTTTGTGGTGCGCGTTGATTACACGGCCAATGGTGCTAATGTGCGTGTTTATCGGAATCCGACTGCAGCCACTGAACCGGCGGTTCCTACGTTGACGGTCTCGAACTTGACGGATTATTCCTTCAATGGCTTTGCCGTGGCTTCGGGCGATCCCGGGCACGCGCAAGCGGCTGACGATATCCGTGTGGGTGCAACTTGGGCGGATGCCATTGGCTTGGCGGTATCCAATCTGTTGCCGCCAACCAAGATCGCCAACGGATACAAGGTTCAGTTTGCCTGCACGCCGGGTTATTCCTACCGGATCCAACGTGCAGCAGCCATCACTGGTCCGTGGACGGACCTAACAACCGTAGTTGGCCCGGCGAATGCCTTTGTTCAATACAACGACACGAGTGCGCCGTCTGGCAATGCCTTTTACCGGACAGTCACGCCTTGAAGAGTGATTGAAGTCACTCTTTGGGCTTGGGTTAAAACAACATGGTGCAACATGGAAGTTGCCGGGGCAATTGCTCCGGCAACTTTTCATTAAGCGGCCAAGATTTTAACGCGTATATTTAAGAATTAAGAAAAAAGCATTGCTGCCTCGGGTATATTGTATCCCGGTTCTGCTTTCAAAATGTTAACCCCAACCGAGAAAAGAATATGTTTCAAACAATGTTGTTGCCGGTGAGTGTCGTGCTCGGCCTGTTCTTGTTGATGGCTGGTTCGCAGCGGGCAGCGGCTGCCAACGTGATGAACTACGGCGCCGATGGCAATGATTACTTTCAGTTCACCACCCCTCCCATGGCCTTCGACAAAGCTTCGGGCTTTACGACCTTGATTACTTTTGCCATGCATGTCAACGCCGATGGCACCCTGCTGATCGGCGGCGTGGCTTGCACGAATGGCGTCTATGTCGGCGCCACCAATTGGAATTCGCTCATCACCACGTTGAAAACACCGCCCACGACCGTCAATCGCTATGAAGTGTGCATTGGCGGCTGGCAGGACACCAGTTTTGACAACATCAAGACTCTGGTCGCTTCGCAGGGAACGGGTCCCACGAGCATCCTTTCCAAGAATTTCCAGGCCTTGAAGAACGAGGTGCCGGGAATTGACGCGATTAACGATGACGAGGAGCAGACCTACGATCTGAATTCCGCCGCGAAATTCGCCAACCTGCTGGGCAGTTTGGGATTTAAGTTTACGCTGGCGCCCTACCAGAGCCAGACCTTTTGGGTGAATCTGAAGAACAGCATCACCAACTGCGACTACATTTATCTTCAATGCTATTCCGGTGGTGCGGGCAATGATCCGGTGCAGTGGAATGCAGCCTTCGGAAACGGGGTGGTGGTGATCCCCGGCCAGGAAAGCAACGGTTCAACTCCGGCGATTTTTCACAACTGGTATCTCCAGACCGGGGTGCAGGGCGGCTTTTACTATCCCGATGTGGTTTTCAACAGCACCTATTGGAGTGCAGCCATCATCGAAGCCAATGGCGCAGCGCCGGCGGTGCCGATAGCAGCGGCTGCCGTCCAGGGGAGCAGACAGGTGGGTCTGTCGTGGAATACAGTTCCCGGAGCCATTTCTTACAATGTAAAGCGTTCGACTAGCAGTGGCGGAGAGTCAACCATCGCCAATGTATCCACGGTTAACAACAACTGGCCCGCCTCCAACCAATACACCGACGCCGGACTGACCACCGGCACGACCTATTACTACAAGGTGTCGGCCGTCAATACCAATGGTGAAGGTCTTAGCTCCGCCGAAGTCAGCGCCAAGCCGCTTGCTGCGTCTATCTGGACCGGTCTTGGTTCGGATAATAATTGGGGCACTGGCGGCAACTGGAATTCGACACCTACCTTTCCTACCGGGTTGACCTTTGCAGGTTCCACGCGGCTGACAAACACCAATAACCTCAATACTATCACGGCAAACGGCATCACGTTTGCCGCTGCCGCTGGGGCCTTCGTGCTTAATGGCAACGACATTACACTCGGGGGCAACATTGCTTTCGGCGGGAATCCGGCCAGCCGCATCACTCAGACCGTGAATCTTAACATGGTCTGGAGCACCAGCGCCTTGGACATTGATACTCCAGCCAATGGCAATCTTGTTTTTGGCGGCGCGATTACTTCCTCTGCTGACTACAGTTTGAACAAGACGGGTGCCGGCACACTGACCCTGGGCGCCACCAACTCCATCGCGGGCATGGGCGTCAACGGCGGCACGAACATGATCACGGGAAACACCACGATCAACGGGAATGGAGACGGTAATGATCGCATTTATGTGGGCGACGGCGATTTACTCAACGGCTGCAAAGGCACACTGGTCATCCAGCCCGGTGCGACGCTCGCCATGACCGGCGCCTTCGGTGACCAATTCGTCATCGGCCGCGATAGCGGGAGCGGAACGGTGATCCAGAATGGCGGAACGTTTAACTTCAATCCAAACAGTATGCCCGGCGCCAATCTTCGAATGCTGGTTGGTGCGACCGGCAGCAGTGCCACGCGCGCGGAATATGACATGAACGCCGGCTTGTTGAACCTGAGCGGCTGTAATCTGTCGGTGGGCTGGGGCAATCAATCCGGTACCACAGGACTGGTTAACCAGATCGGGGGCGTCATTACCAATGTTAACGAGATTCGGATTCCGACGACGGGAGGCGGCACTGGGTGGGGCGTTTACACGCTCAGTGGCGGGAGCATTTATATTCTCGGGGGCGGCATCGTCAACGAGGGACCCAGTTATGCCATCAATCTGGGCGGCGGAACGGTTGGGGCAGGGGCAAACTGGTCGTCGTCGCTAAACATGACCCTGACGGGCTCAAACGGTCCCGTCACGTTCGATACCGCAGCCAAAACCATCACGTTGTCGGGCGTGCTTTCCGGCAACGGCGGTTTGACCAAGGTCGGCTGGGGGACGTTGGATCTCTCCGGAGCCAACACTTACAAGGGTGACACGACCGTCAATGCCGGCACCTTGAAGCTGGATGTTGCCGGCAGCAGTCCGGCTGCCTTTCGCCTGGCCAATGGTGCGTCGCTTAATTTGAATTTTTCCGGCACATACATAGTTAACGCTTGCTACACTAACGGAGTCGCGGTTCCCAATGGGGTTTACAATGCCAGCAACTTCCACGGATTTATTGCGGGCTCCGGTTCGTTGCCGGTGGCGGGACCTGTCAGTGCCGGCCTCTGGACCGGTGGCGGTGCCAATAATAGTTGGAGCGCGGGAGGCAACTGGGATCACAATGTGGTGCCCGTCTTTCCCATCGGGTTGACCTTTGCCGGTAGCACGCGGCTGGTGAACAGCAACGACCTCTTGGGAATCACAGTGACCAAAATCACATTCGATTCTGCCGCCGGACCCTTTGTGCTGAACGGTAATATCGTCACGAATAGTGGCAGCATTGGTTTCAATGGGAATCCATCCACACCGGTTACCCAGACCGTCAATCTCAATGTGGCTTTGAGCGCCAGCCAAAACATTGACATCCCAACCAACGGCAATCTCGTTCTTGGCGGTGCCGTGACGTCCGCGAACGACCTGACCAAGCTTGATGCCGGTACGCTGACCCTGGGCGGCACTAACGCGATTGAGAGCCTGGATGTTGACGGCGGCACGAACATCGTCATGGGTAACACCACGATCAACGGGAATGGCGGAGGCGGAAATTATGATCGCATCTATGTGGGTGACGGTGATGTCGTTCCTGGCTGCAAGGGCACGCTCGTCATTCAGCCCGGGGCGGCATTGACTGTGATCGGCAACTTTAATGATACGTTTGTCATTGGCCGTGATGGTGGGAGCGGGACGGTGATCCAGAATGGCGGCACATTCATTTTCAATCCGGCCAACTTATCGGTCATGCTGATCTGCGCAACGGACATTGCGGGCACGGCGGCCGCTTATGATATGAACGGCGGACTGTTGAACATGGGGAACAAGATTCTGGGTGCCGGTTATGCCGTCAACAAAGCGGTGACCACCGGTGTGGTGAACCAGGCCGGGGGCGTCATTACCAACCTCAATACCCTCGAACTTGACCCGCAAGAGTCTGGTGGTCTGGGCATTTACACGCTTACCGGCGGGAGTCTTTATCTCGGCGCGGGAGGCATCGCTACCGCCGGGGGCAATTATGCCGTCAACCTGGGCGGCGGAACCGTCGGGGCTTACGCGAGCTGGACATCACCGTTGAGCATGAACCTGACGGGCTCCAACGGTCCGGTCACGTTTGACACGGCGGCCAATACCATCACGCTCTCAGGTTTGCTTTACGGTTACGGCGGCCTGACCAAGGCAGGTTCCGGTACGTTGATCCTTTCCGGGAGAGCCGGCTATATGGGCGCCACGATGATCGATGCCGGCACCTTGCAGTTGAATCTGGCCGGCAGCAATCCGGGCGCGTTTTACCTTGCCAATGGTGCGTCGCTGTATTTGAACTCTGGCGGAACCTATGCGGTAGGCGCCCTCTACACCAACAATGTCGCCCTTCCCGACGGGGTTTACACTTCCAGCAACCTGCCCGGATTTGTTACCGGGACCAATGTCTTACAGGTGGTGAGCATCAAAATCAGCTGCAGTTTGAGCGGCAGCAACCTGACGTTAAGCTGGCCATCAACCTATCTGGGTTGGACTTTGCAGGAACAGACTAACAGCCTAACTGTGGGGCGGAACGCCAACTGGGTGAATCTTGCCGGTTCGGAAAATGTGACTTACACCAATATATTGATCAGCCCGGCAACCCCGACGGCCTTCTTTCGCCTGCGTTCGACACCGCTGCCTTCGGTCCCGCCCTTAACGCGTCAGGTGTTCATTACCAACAATCTGCTCAATCTGCCGGTCAACAACAATGGTCCATCGCGGCGCGTGACCATCATCGTTGGTGGAATCCCCGTGGGTGATTTTGACATTAACCTGGCCGATGGCACTCCGGACTGGTGGGCTTTTGTGGACGTATCTGCGTTTCAAGGCCAGACCGCCACCGTGAACGTGGACAACCTGGCTGTGGGATTCACTGGTTTGAGTTCCATTGTTCAAAGCAATGGCATCGTGGGCGCAACCAACCTTTATAGCGAATCATTGCGGCCACAGGTTCACTATACCAGCCGACGCGGCCTTATCAACGACTTGAATGGGATGATCTATTATCGCGGTCAATATCATCTTTACTACCAACATAATCCTTACAAGCTGGACTTTGGCGCCAACGGAGCCGAGCGGAACTGGGGACACGCCGTCAGCACGGACATGGTGCATTGGCAGGAACTGCCGGAGGCGATCTATCCCCATTCTTATGGGGACTGGGTTTGGTCCGGCAGCGCCGTCATTGATACGGCGAACACCGGCGGATTCAAAACCGGCACGAATGACGTGATTATTGCCTCCTATTACAGCACCGCCCGCGGTCAATGCATTGCTTACAGCGACGATGGCGGACTAACGTTCACAGATTATAGCAACAACCCGGTGGTCAATGTCGCCGGCCGCGATCCGCATATGCTGTGGTATGCGCCTTCAAATTATTGGGTGATGGCCGTGTATGATTCAAACCTTAATGGAATAGACTTTTTTTCAACACCTGATTTCCACACCTGGACCTATCGCAGCGGCATCGCCGGCTTTGCCGAATGTCCCGACATCTTCCAGCTTCCGGTGGATGGCAACACCAACAACATGCTGTGGGAAATCAACGGTGGCAATGCCGCCTATATGCTGGGAAACTTTAATGGGGCAGTATTTGCGCCCACCACCGGTATGCTGCCCGGCAATGTCGGATCTGGCTTTTACGCCTCGCAAACCTTTACGGTGATGCCAACCGGAGACACACGCCGCGTCCGGATGGGATGGGCGAATGTAAACATGCCCGGTATGCCATTCAGCCAGATGCTTTTCTTTCCAACGGTGCTTACCTTGCAAACCTTGCCAGCCGGAGTCCGGCTTTGCTCAACACCAATTGCAGAAATTACCAATGCGGTGCAGAATACCTATACATGGACGAGCCTGACTTTGAATCCAGGATCCAACCCGCTTTCCGGAATTAGCGGCCAGCTCTTTGACGTCCAAGCGAATTTTACACCCGGCTCCGCGTCGGCGATTACTTTTAACCTGTGCGGAGTTGCCATAACCTATACGCCAGCCTCCCAGCAGGTCTCGTGTAATGGAGTGACCAATCCGTTGCCGCCCGTGAATGGAACCGTCACACTGGAGGTGATTACGGATCGTCAGTCAGTGGAAATCTTCGGCAACTCCGGCCAGCTCTACATGCCGATCGTGACCACACCTTACTCACCAACAAACAATGTCTTGTCGCTGACGAGTCAGGGAACTTCCACTCTGTTTAATTCTCTGACCGTTAAACAACTCCAATCAATATGGCCCTAGTGTTCGGACACTGCCTGACATCGCCATGCTGGAACAATAACCGGGTGATCGTTGACTGAGTTCTATCTATGCCTTGGATGTTTTTTATTTTATGAAACAAATAGACAGTAACGGCCTAAGAGCAATGCCGTATAGGGATTCAGGCATAGATTGCGCCAATCGAGTATTCGATAGTTCCTTTGCGGCAAGTGTTTTTGCGTAGCCTTGGCCAACTTAAAGGGCCCCGGGACAAAAGCTGCCAAAAGCTGCGCGATAAACTGCGTAAGAAACTCCCTCGTGGACGAAGTGGCAGTATTCCGGACATCATCAGCGAGATCAACCCGATCTTGAAGGGATGGCTGGGATATTTCAAATACAGCGCCATCAGCGTCATACACGTTACCGATGCATGGGTACGCGGACGAATCCGTCACATCATGCGGCGTCGTCACAAGCGACGAGGCATGGTCAAGGGACGCGAACACTCCGAATACACGAACCAATGGTTTGAGGAGCAAGGGTATTTTAGCCTGGAAAAAGCCCATGCGAAATGGACTCAATCCTTAGCCGGAAACCACTGACTGGAAAGCTGAGTGCTAGAAATTGGCCTGCTCAGTTTGGAGGGAGGGGGAGCGTTAACCCGCTCTCCCTACCCTATCCCGGAGAACATGGGAGACCCGTCCGCGTCCTTGGGAATAAACGCCGGGTAAGGATGAACC
>OCZU010001694.1_pt1 | contig 14298 bp, 13 predicted proteins | sample 1539001 | NCBI WGS metagenome assembly OCZU01 (sample SAMEA3539306, study PRJEB22396) | soil metagenome | biome: tundra; feature: field; material: soil | place: USA | collected 2010-05 | depth 0.15 m | reverse complement strand
AAGGATGCCATGCCCGAGGGCGGCAAACTCACCCTGCAGAGCGCCGACGTCACCGTGCGCCAGGGCCTCAGCGAACATCGTTTTATCCAGCCCGGACGTTATGCCGTCATCTCGGTGAGCGATACCGGACACGGCATGGACAAAGAGACCCAATCGCGCATCTTCGAACCCTTCTTCACCACCAAGGAAAAAGGGAAAGGAACCGGCCTGGGCCTCTCCACCGTCTATGGCATCGTCAAGCAGAGCAGTGGATATGTCTTCGCCCAGAGTGAGCCGGGAGCGGGCACAACCTTCTACGTCTACCTGCCTCGCGTAGAGGATTCCGCCGAAGAGTCGAGCCCCGCCAAGACGCAGCAGAACGACAGTGGCGGCAGCGAGACCATTTTGCTCGTGGAGGACGAGGAGTCCGTTCGAGAACTCGTTCGTCTGACGCTGACCGCGCGCGGCTACAACGTGCTCGAGGCCGAAAATGGCGAAGCCGGTCTGCACATCGCCGAAGCCTGCAAACAGCACATCGATATTCTTATCACTGACGTTGTGATGCCCGGCATTGGCGGCAGGGAACTCGCCAAGAAGCTACTCGTGTTGCGTCCCGGAATCAGCATACTCTACCTTTCGGGCTACACTGAAGACGCCGTCATCACGCAAGGCGCCCTCGGACCGGCCAACGCATTCCTGCAGAAACCCTTCACCCTGCAAAACCTGGCCAAGAAAGTCCGCGAAGTCTTGCGGGCCCGATCCGACCAGCCCTCCGCCCCTAAATCGCTGGCAAAATCGGCCTCGAACTAATCCCGCGAGACTCTCCCCGCATCAAAGAGGGTCTCCGCAGCCCCCGAGTCCCTACGGTAGGGCCAATATAATCACGGCAGATAGAACGGGACTGAAGTTTGCCCAATTCCACAATTTTCTTGGTAAGCCCCTTGACCTTTTCCTCGCGAAGAAACTAAATATAACAGAGGAGCCCGAGTATGGAGGAAATCATGGTGTACTGTCCTGAATGTGAGACGGACCTCGACATCGATGAAGAAGAGGTCGATGAGGGTGCAGTCGTCTCCTGCCCGGAGTGCGGCACGGACTTCGAGGTGGTCACGGTTAATCCAGTTGAATTGAAAATCGTCGGCGAAGACGAAGTGGAAGAAGACGAGGACGACGAAGACGAAGAAGATGAGGATGAGGACGAAGATTCCTGAAGAATTCTCCGTATTTTCCCGAGGTCAGAGTCGAGGTAGCTGAGCGCGAGAGGACTGCCAGCGTCCCGCGCCTGGCAATAGTCTTTCTAACCTGCTCACTGCTGGCGCTTCTGTCGGCCTCGTTGCGCGCGGGAGCCAGCGCGGGAGTTGGCCCTCCCGCGAAGCCGAAGCCTTACGCCCTGATCTATGGAACGGTCTGGGATCCGGACGGCCACGCCATCTACGGAGTGAAAGTGAAAATCCGCCTGGCCAGCGACAACAAGAAAAAAACCCGCTGGGAGGTCTATTCCAACCACACTGGCGAGTTTGCCCAAAGGGTGCCTGCCGGCAAGGCCGACTATGTCGTTACAGCCGACGTAAACGGGCATAAGACGCCCCCGGGCAAACGGCTGAAGGCGGGGCCGGAAGTTACGGTCCATATCGAAGCGGACGAGCGTTCTGACATCGGTCTTCATTTAGACTGGTAGCAGTCGCGCCGGGTGGTATCTCTGGCCGGACATTCATGAAGAAGGCAATCATCTCGATTTCCGCTTCGCTGCTGGTCACGTTGCGGGTCGCAAGTTTGGCCTCATTTTTCTTCCAGGCAACGGCAGTCTGGGCGGCTCCAGCGCAGATTTTTGGCGGCGATTCGAAAAAAGATAAAACCCGCCTGCTCACCGGAAGAGTGCTGGACAGTGGAGACAATCCTCTACCGAACGCGGTCGTTTATTTGACCAACTCCCGCACTCGCGCAGTGAAAACCTATATCGTTGGTCCGGACGGGAGCTATCGTTTCCCGGCGCTTCAGCCGACCATCGACTACGAAGTGTATGCCCAATTCGACAACCGCAAGAGCGGCACCAAGTCCCTCAGTCAATTTGACGACCGTTCCCAGGTGTACATCACCCTGAAGGTCAGCGCCAAATCCGACAGCAAATAACCGTGTGTTAGCGGAGCGGAGCCTGCCCTGGCATCGAGTCGCCAGTCCCAAACCGACTCGGCCGTAACTTGCCCGGAACAGTTCCTTCCGATAATTTCGAAGCGAGTCCCGCCACCGATGCCGTTTGTTTCCTACTTTGCGCTGCTGCTCGTGGCGATTGCCGCCGCCCTTTACGCAGCCATTATGTACAACGGGCTGGTGCGCTTGCAGAACGAAATTGAGCGCGCGTGGGCGAACATCGACGTATTGCTGAAGCAGCGCCATGACGAGATTCCCAACCTCGAGGCGTGCGTCAAGGGCTACATGATCCACGAGCGCCAGACGTTGGAGGCGGTCACTGCGGCCCGCGCCGCTTCGACTCGGGCGTCCAGCATTTCGCAAAAGGCTCAGGCTGATATGCTGATGACCACCTCTCTGCGCTCCCTTTTTGTGGTGGCGGAAGGCTATCCGCAGCTCAAGGCTGACCAGAATTTCCTGGCGCTGCAAAAGCGGATCTCGGAACTGGAAGAGCGCGTCGCCGACCGTCGCGAGTTCTTCAACGACGACGTCAACACTTACAACACCTGCATCGCACAATTTCCCGACGTCTTCCTGGCACGCCTGTTGAAGCTGCCGCCACGGGACCTGTTCCGCATTGACGAGCGGGATCGGCAGCAGGCGGAAGTGAAACTCGCCCTCGCCCGGGGACAAGGCAACGCCTAGAGACACAGGCGGGTAGCACTTCATAGCGCACTCGCGACGATGGCTCGTGGAAAGCGCAGATCCTTTCCCCAATCGGATATCACAAAATAGCTCAGAGAATCGAGCGCACCACCCCGCCATCGGCTCGGATCGCCGCCCCATTCGTTGCTGAAGAAAGCGGGCTGCACAGGAACGCCACCATCGCCGCCACTTCATCGGGACGCGCAAAGCGCTGCAGCAGCGAACTCGGCCGCATGTTGCGGAAGAACTCCGCCTCGAACTCCGCTTTCGTCTTGTTCTGCGAATTCGCCAGACGATCGACAAACTCACTCACCCCTTCCGAAGCAGTAGGGCCGGCTAAAACTGAGTTCACCGTAACGCCCGTTCCTGAAGTGGTCTCCGCCAGGCCCCGCGCGATGGCCAGCTGCGCCGTTTTCGTCATGCCATAGTGAATCATCTCGGCCGGAATCTGCACTGCGGATTCACTCGAAATAAAAACAATGCGTCCCCAGTTTCGCTTCTTCATACGGGAAAGATAACTACGACTTAGGCGAACGCCGCTCATGACATTAACTTCAAAAAAACGAAACCAGTCTTCGTCAGGAATTTCTTCAAACGGCTTGGGCTCGAAAATACCAAGGTTGTTGACGAGGATGTCGATATCGGGAAATCGCCGGGCTGCTTCACGGCACCCTGCTTCGTTGCCGAGATCGGCGGCGAGACCCTCTGCATTAGCTTGAGGATGGGATGCTCGAATCGACTGGAGCGCCTGATCAACTCGCTTGCTCGTCCGCCCGTTCACGATTACGCGCGCCCCTTCGCGGGCCAGCGCCTCTGCAATCGCGTACCCGATCCCAGCCGTCGATCCCGTAACCAACGCCCGCTTTCCGTCCAATTCCAAATTCATGGTGGTTTGGATGAAAGAGGCTTCACCTCAGACTCAGCCGTGCAAGAAAAAAGGCCACCGCTAGCGATGGCCTTAAATGTTCTGAACCCGCCGAACTTAGTTGCTGTCTCCGCCAGCCCGTTTCCACGAAATCAAATCGCCAATGGTCGTGCTGTTCGACGAAGAAGTCGACGACGCCGGATGCTTGTAAGACTCGACTTCCTGTCGCGACGCTTCTTCGCCCACCGCCCGGATGCTGAGGCCGACTTTTTTCTCTTCCGGATTCATCTTGATAATCTTGAAGTCGAATTCAGCGCCCGGCTCCAAGTGCATCGGCTGCCCGTTGCCATCGACCGCTTCCGAATTGTGACAGAGGCCCTCGATGCCTTCGGCAATCTCGACAAATGCGCCGAAGTTCGCCACCCGCAGCACCTTGCCATGCACGATGTCGCCGACGCGATGCTTAAGGAAGAACGAATCCCAAACATCGGGCTGCATCTGCTTCACGCCCAGCGACAGGCGGCGCTTGTCCGGTTCGATGGCTAAGATGATGGCCTTTACTTTGTCACCCTTCTTCAAGACTTCCGACGGATGCTTCACCCGCGTCGTCCAACTCAAGTTACTAACATGGACTAACCCGTCGATTCCGTCTTCTATCTCGATGAAGGCGCCAAACTCGGTCAAGTTACGCACCCGGCCCTCAACCGTCGCTCCCACCGGATACTTATCGTGCAGCGTATCCCAGGGGTTCGAGGCGAGCTGCCTCATGCCGAGAGAAATCCGGCGTTCGGTCGGATTCACGCTGATCACCACGCAATCGACTTCGTCGTTTACGTTGACCAGCTTCGAGGGATGCTTCATCCGCTTCGACCAGGTCATTTCACTCACGTGGACCAGGCCTTCGATGCCCTGTTCGAGTTCGACGAAAGCTCCGTAATCGGTGACGCTGATGACGCGGCCGTGAACGTGCGCGCCCACCGGGTAGCGATGCTCCGCATCGAGCCACGGATCGGGCGTAAGTTGCTTGAAGCCCAGCGAAACGCGCTGCTTGTCTTTGTCGTACTTCAGCACCTTCACCTGAATCTGGTCGCCAACATTGACCAGGTCGCGCGGATGCGTCAGGCGCCCCCACGACATGTCGGTGATGTGCAAGAGGCCGTCGATTCCACCCATATCCACAAACGCCCCGTACTCGGTCAAATTCTTGACGATCCCGGTCAGGACGCTGCCTTCTTCGAGGTGCTCGAGCGTCTTGCCGCGCTTTTCGTTCTGTTCTTCTTCCAGCAGCTGCTTGCGCGAGACCACGATGTTGCCGCGCTTCTTGTTGAGCTTGATGATCGCGACTTCCATGGTCTGGCCCTTCATCCCATCCAGATTGCGGATCGGACGCAGGTCCACTTGCGAGCCGGGCAGAAAGGCTCGCGCTCCCTGAATGTCGATGGTCAGGCCACCCTTGATGCGCTCCACAACGATGCCCTTAATCGGCTTCTTTTCGTTGTAGGCGCGCTCGATCTCGTCCCATGAGCGCAGCCGCTGCGCCTTCGCGTGCGAGAGGTTGATGTAGCCCTCTTCGGCCGCGCCCTTGTCGCGCATGACATCGATGTCGTCACCAGGTTGGAAGCGCGGCTTGCCTTCGTGATCGAGAATCTCCGCGAGCAGCGCCATGCCTTCGGACTTCGCTCCAATGTCAACGACGACGTGGGTCGCTGTGAGCTTCACCACGCGGCCTTTAATCACGTGGTCTTCGCCCACCGCTTCTTCGCTCTCGGTCTCGAAGTTGTGCAGGGCGGCGGCAAAATCGTCGCTTCCACCTCCGGAGGACTCGGAGGAAGATGGATCGGAAGACGCATTTTCGGAAGCATTAGCTTCAGAAATCGCGGCCTCGGAAATGTGATCTTTAGGAGCGCCGTATCCCGGCGCGTCGTGCTGATTTGAGGATGGTTCGGCGGAGGCATGCAGTTCCGCAGTTGAGGGTTGTGCGAGCTCGGGCGCGTCTAATACGGCCGGGCCGCCGGTGTGGGTGTCATGTGTCGATGTCATGGTTTCAGGGCTGGATTCAAAGTTCCGGGCGGTGCTATCGTCGAACAAATTCATAACCTCGGTGTCGACGCATTGGTGCGCGACATTTGCGGGACGTGGTGTTGCGGACGGCTGGCGTGGTCTTTAGGTTGCGTTGAGGCCGACCTGGCGGAGGGCCCTGGGACAATTCCAGCTGGTGCGAAACCGCGTCCAAATAGGGACTCTTTGACTATAGCAACCGCTCCGGAACAGTGTCAAACAAGATTCTGCGCAAGAGCTAAGAATTTACAGACTTGTCACACTGGCGGGTTCGTGTGGCGCGGGACACTCCTGTCCGCGTGCATGCACCAGAAGAGCCGCCGCCGATATACAAAAGCGTCCGTGCCACACCATCTGCCCAATCCTCTGATTTTGGGCTATTTTTATCGGCGGCTTCAATCCGCCGACGGAGAGTGTCTTCCCTACAGATCCATTCCCCAATTCTTCCAGTTCGCAGCCCACAGCGCATTTCTGCTACCCTCGCCCCATGGATCACCTCTGGACTCCCTGGCGCTATGCCTACGTGACCGGCGCCGACCTGATTTCGGGCTGTATCTTCTGCGATGCTCCGAAACAAAGCGACCAGCAGGCCCGCATCGTCCATCGGGGAGAGCATTGCTACGTCATCCTTAATACCTATCCCTATACGAACGGGCACGTAATGGTCGTGCCCTACGCCCACCTGGACGAGCTGCGCAAGCTCCCCACCGAAGCCGCACAGGAAATGATGGCGCTGACCCAAAAAATGGAGTCGGTCCTGCGTACGCTCTATGTACCCGACGGCATCAATCTCGGCATGAACATCGGCAAATCGGCAGGCGCCGGCGTAGCCGGACACATCCACATGCACATCCTCCCGCGCTGGGTAGCGGATGCCAACTTCCTGAGCGTCATAGGAGAAACGAGAGTGCTCCCCGAGACCCTGGATTTGACCTGGGAGCGGATTCGGAAGGCATTTCAAAATTTGTAATTGGAAATTTGAAAGCTGCCATGTTTGATTCTCTCGGAGATCGAAACCGTCCAAACTGGAAATTGCGCGCGGTTCTGGCTGCACTCGTTCTCGCGATGGTTTGGGGATGTATTTGGCTGCTGCGAGTAACGCAAATGCCACTCAAGTCCTACATGGGACCGCTGCCTCCAATCTCTCTCGAGCAGTCAGATCTCGCTGAACGCCTTTCTGCGCACGTGAAGTACCTATCCGCGACCATCGGCGACAGGAGCATGCCAAGGGCCGGGTCCCTCAAAGCAACAATCGACTATATTCGCTCCGAGCTTACACAAGCGGGTTATGCAGTGGATGAGCACACATTTTCTGTTCATGACCAGCAAGTGAGTAATATCGAAGCCGATTTGCTTGGAAGCGAGACCGCGGAGGGGTCCGTCATTGTCGGCGCTCACTACGACAGCGTGACGGGAACAGTTGGAGCTAACGACAATTGCACGGGGGTAGCCGCAGTTCTGGAACTGGCGAAACTGCTTAAAACGCTCAAGCTCCGAAGGACTTTGCGCTTCGTGCTTTTTGTCAATGAAGAACCCCCGTACTTCCAATCCGAGAATATGGGCAGTTTAGCCTACGCGCGTCAACTCCGTCGGGAGGGTATCCCAGTCTCGGGCATGATCTCGCTCGAAACGATAGGTTTTTATTCGGACGCACCAGGCAGCCAGAAATACCCGCCGTTACTCAATCTTTTCTATCCCAGTCGTGGCGATTTCATCGGCTTTGTGGGCAATGAGGAATCTCGTGACTTAGTGCGTCGATCCATTCGCACCTTTCGCGAAACGACTAGCTTTCCGTCCGAGGGAATCGCCGCTCCGTCCGCATGGCCGGGCATAGGATGGTCGGATCACTGGTCGTTCTGGCAAGAGAACCACCCCGCCATCATGATCACCGATACGGCTCCGTTTCGCTATCCGTACTACCACACACCTCGCGACACGTTCGACAAGGTCAATTTTGAGAAGACAGCCAGAGTTGTGGAAGGCGTTCGGCATGTAATCGAGTTTTTAAGTGACGAAAGATAGCCGCTGCGGAGTCACTTGTGCTTGGGCCGAATCACCCTTTACATCCCTCCCCGTTTTCGCTTGACAGTAGTTTGACCGCTTGCCATGAGTAACTTGAAATGCCTCCCGCTGAATGCTACAAACGCGTATGGACACGAGCATCCGCATCTACGGCAGCCGCGAAGAAATGAAGGCTGACGAATATCGGTACTGGCAGAGTCGCCCGGTCCACGAGCGCATGAACGCGGTTGTGGAGCTCACCCTGTCCGCCTACGCGCTGAAGGAACCGGCCCGCGATGTTCGACGACTTCAAAAAACTATTGTCTGCCTTCAACGCCCACAGCGTGGCTGTTAATCCTCCGAAGCGCCAACAGTTAAACTAACAAAGGCTTCTCATGAAGAGACTCTCCGCGATTCTCATGCTCTTCACCTCCCCGCTCTTTTGTCAGAGCAATCGAGGAGAACTGCGCCTAAAGGTCACCGATCCGGCCGGTCTCGGCGTCAGAACGACGGTCCAGATCATCAGCAAGGCGAACCAGTATCGCAATACTCTCTCGACCAGCGATCAGGGATCGCTGGTCGTCCAGCGCCTGCCCTATGGCATTTATGAGCTTGAAATCAGGCAGCAGGGCTTTGGGGCTGCCAGCGAGTCGGTTGACATTCACTCATCGATTCCCACCGAATACACGATTCATCTCAAGCTCTCTTCGGTCAATGAATCCGTAACCGTCACCGCGCCCGATACTTTGATCGATCCCGGTCAAGCCGGCTCCGTCAGTCAGATCGGCTCCGACGATATTCAAAACCGGCTTGGCTCCATCCCCGGCCGCTCCCTGCAGGATCTGGTGAATTCGCAGCCCGGCTGGCTCTACGAAGGCAATGCCGTTCTCCATCCGCGGGGCTCGGAGTATCAGACCCAGTTTGTCGTCGACGGCATCCCCCTAACCGACAATCGCTCTCCCAGCTTCGGCCCAGCCATTGACGCCGACGACGTGCAATCGCTGAGCATCTACACCGCCGGCTTTCCCGCCGAATACGGACGCAAAATGGGCGGCGTAGTCGAGGTCAACACGCTGCCGGATTCCAAGCCGGGCCTGCACGGCCAGGTAGCGCTGTCGGGAGGCAGTTTCGCAACGGCCGGTGCTTCGGCGGAAATGCAATACGCGTGGGGCAAGAATGCTTTCGGCGCCAACGCCGGCGGCAGCATGACCGATCACTATCTGAATCCGGTGGTTCCGCAAAACTATTCCAACACGGGCACGCTCGGCGATTTCGCCGTCAACTACGACCGCGAATTGACCTCGAAAGATCGCTTGCGGCTTATCGTCCGCCACGAGGTGTCGCGCTACGACATTCCCCTGGAACAGGTGCAGCAGGCCGCTGGACAGCGCCAGAACGCCGACAACCTCGAGACCATGGGGATTGCCTCTTACCAGCACACTTTTTCGTCCAACACCCTGGCCGATTTCCGCGCCATGGTCCGCGATAATGCCAACGGTTTCGACTCCAACGGCAATTCGACGCCGATCGAAGTCTTCCAACAGAACCATTTTCGCGAAGCCTACTTGAAAGGCATTGCAACCATCAATCGTGGCCGCCATGAATGGAAATTCGGATTCGAGTCGGACAATAATTTTCTGAGCGAAAATTTCCGCTACCACATCACCGATCCGACCCAATTTGACGGCAGCATTCCGCTCGATTTTTCGTTTGCGGCCAACCGGCCCGACCTGGAACAATCTCTATTTGTCCAAGACCAGATCCGGCTCAAAAACTGGACCATCAACGCCGGCCTGCGCTGGGACCATTACCAGCTTTTGCTGAACCGGCACGCCGTCGACCCGCGCTTCTCGATTTCGCGCTACTTTCCGGGCGCCGATCTGGTCGTGCATTTCTCCTACGACCGGGTTTTTCAGACGCCATCGTTTGAGAATCTCCTGCTGTCGAACTCGACTGGCTTTGCATCGGTCGATCCGAGCCTCCCGCGCTCGCGAGTTGAGCCCTCGGAAGGAAACTACTACGAAGCAGGCGCGACAAAAGTATTCCGCGACAAGGTCAAGCTGGAGGCGAATTATTTTCGCCGCCTCGTTGCCAATACCGCGGACGACAATCAGATCACTAACACCACCATCAGTTTTCCCATAGCCTTCCGCAAATCGATCATCTATGGCGCGGAAGCGAAACTTGAACTTTCCGAATGGCGCCGTTTCTCGGGCTTCCTGAGCTACTCCTATGCCGTCGGCAATGTCTGGTTCCCGGTAACAGGAGGCCTGTTCCTGAATGGCGACGGCGGCCTGACACTGCCGCCCCACTTCCCCGATTCGCAGGATCAGCGCCACACTCTTCGCGGACGTCTTCGGTATCAGGTGAAGCCTCGTTTCTGGATCGCCGGTGGCATTCAATTCGACACGGGCTTGCCCTTCGACTTCACCGGCGACCCACAACAGGCGCTGGCCGAATACGGCCAGCAGGTATTCGATCGGCTCAATTTCAATCGCGGACGCATTTATCCTTCCTTCCTGGTCAATGCCTCGGCTGGCGCCGATGTTTATCAATCCGACCACGTGAAAATGCGTTTTCAGATCGATGGACAGAATCTGACCGACATCGTCGACGTGATGGACTTCGGTGGTCTTTTCTCGGGCAACGCCATTGGGCCCTCGCGGAGCGTGGCGATGCGCTTAACCACGAACTTCTAGACTCGTGTGGCGTCCTCCGGCTGAAGTTCGATCGCAACTCTGGCCGCGCAGATTTTATTTAGCCCGCGCGAGGCATCCTCCACTCCCGCGAATCCCGGGTTTTCTGCATCCAGTCCCACGCGCTCGCGACGATGTCCCCGAGATCGCGCCGAGCATTCCATCCCAAGACTCTTTGAGCCTCGCCAGGATTCGCCACCAGCACGGGAGGATCGCCGGTTCGCCGCAGTCCCATGGTTCGGCGCACGGGCTGTCAGGTAATATTTTCCACCGCCGCGACGATTTCGAGAACGGAATATCCCCGGCCGGTTCCGAGATTGACTGTGATGGACTCGCCGCCCCGATCGAGATGCTGCAAGGCTCGCACGTGCGCGTCGGCAAGATCGCCCACGTGAATGTAATCACGGATGTAGGTACCATCGGCAGTCGCGTAATCGCCACCGTGGATTTGTAACGTGGGTCCGTTCCTCATGGAGGCGGCAAACGCTATAGGAATCAGGTGAGTTTCCGGATCGTGGAGTTCGCCAACCTCGCCGCTTTCGTCGGCTCCCGCAGCATTGAAATAGCGCAAGCGCACGGAACGCAGACCGTAAGCACGGTCATAAGCTTCAAGCGCATTTTCAAAAAAGAGCTTGGACGCACCATAAGGATTCACCGGCTCGCGTGGCGCCCGCTCCGTAATCGGAATCTGTTCTGGAATGCCATACACCGCGCAGGAAGAGGAAAACACAAAGCGCCGGATACCCGCATCCAGCGCGGAGTCGAGCAGGCGAAGCGCGCCGAGAACATTATTCCGAAAATATTTACGCGGGTGCTCGACCGACTCTCCGATATAGGCGTGAGCGGCAAAGTGCATCACCGCATCGACGCGGGCCAGGACGGGCCAGAGCGCGGCGGGATCGAGAATGTCTCCTTCAACGAGTTCGAAGCCCTGCGCGAGCCGGCGAAACCCGGTCGAGAGATTGTCATAAATCACGACCTCGTAGCCGGCGCGGCGCAGCGCGCGAGCGGTATGACTGCCGATATATCCCGCTCCGCCCGACACCAGAACTCTGTGCATGAGTCATCATGCCGAGAGAGTCCTCACCGCGAAGTGATCGCCCTCACTCAGCGTTTGTGATAGAGGATTCCCAGACTGGTCCTCGCCGGCTGGTGTAGACTTTGGAAGTCATTCCCCACGCTGCCTCCACGGCAGCGGTTCCGTCGGGACGTAGCGCAGCCTGGTAGCGCACTTGCTTGGGGTGCAAGGGGTCGCGAGTTCAAATCTCGCCGTCCCGACCAATTTCAAAACGCTCTCCGGTGTACCAATTGCCCGCGCTCAATAAGGGTGCCTCACAGGTTCACGCATGTGCGAAGGTGTGGGCGGTTACGTCCCGTGATCCGATCGAATCGGGCAGCAGGCTGGGGAATGATTGACACCGGCTGCCTCAAGCGTGAGCAATATTGAGCAGACAGGGCCGCGATGTCCGTACTATTCTGCAGCTTGCTTAGGGTTGATGAGGGCTTGCCGAGTACGTCCCTCCTCCTGGAAGGGGTGACGGCAGGCTTCCTTCTACGGCGATGCGGCATGTTCCTCTCTCCGAGGGCATGGGCCGCATCGCCTCTTTTTGATTCTGGGCGCTGCAGGCACAAAAGCACAGGAAACATCGCGACGCTTTTGCCTTCCAATCTCGCCCTCCCGGCCAATTTTCTCAAACAAAAAACAAGCTGCGAGGGTTCCTCGCCGTTGCCGCGTTTTCTGCGACAGGGCGGGACTTTGACTTTCCCGGTTCGCAGGCGAGCGGGTGCGTACATGACCTTTGCGTCTCCACCCCGTCAAACCATCACCATTAGGGGTTGCGGGGCTCAACTCGACTTTTTCACGCCGCCCTTGCAAAACAAGTTCAAGCTGAGGCATTAACCACTAAGGACGATTCGATGAATGCTGACGTTCTACCCAAAGCCCGGCCTGAAAGCTTCGCGCTGGTAGCTTCGCCCTGGCACACGGCCGTGGTGCTGGCAGCGATCGGATTCCTGGTTTTTCGCGGAAGGATCCAGGCGGAGCAGATGCGCGCGGCGGTCAATCCGGATCGCATCGCCCTTTACGAGCGCATCCTTCTAACGGAGTGGTTGAGCCTCGGCTTAGTGCTCGCCGGCGTCTGGCTGAACGGCGTATCACTCCTCGCCGTGCTGGGAGACCGTTGGCGGTCGGCCCGGGAGTTTCTTCGCGATGCTGGAATCGGAGTGCTTTTCCTCTTCGCTTCCGTCGCCATCTCTTCCATCTTTGGCGGGCATGGAGGCCCCGCGGATCGGGCCACGAACTTTCTGCTTCCGCAAGGAGCCTTGCAGATTGGCCTCTGGATCCTGATCTCGATCACGGCCGGCATTTGCGAGGAGGCGATTTACCGCGGCTACCTCCAGAAACAATTCACGGCACTCACCAACCATGCTTCGGCTGGCATCGTTGTTTCGGCGCTGCTGTTTGGAATCGGCCACTCCTATCAGGGCTGGAGACGGGCGTCAGCGATCAGCCTGTTGGGGGCGATGGCGGGAATTCTCGCCTACTGGCGGCGCAGTGTGCGTCCGGGAATGCTCGGGCACGCGCTGCAGGACGTGCTGGGAGCCTTCGTCCGGCACTAGTCAAGCGCAGCTCCGATGAAAGGCCGATTCGCCTGATAACATCCGCCAACACGCTTGGCTGTGATTGCTGCGCTTGCATTTTTCCCTTATTTGGAGCACCTTGTCACGTTGAAAGGAGTTCCCCCCGAAATGATCATTGTCCTTATCCATCACGAAGTGGCCGATTACCTGGCCTGGAAAGCGGCGTTCGATTCCAACCTTGACTGGCGCCACAAGCATGGCGAGCGGAGCTGCCGCATCCTTCGCAGTTCGGGCAACGTCAACGACCTTACGCTTTACTTTGAATGGGAGAATCTGGAATCGGCGCGCGCATTCGTCGCTTCCGAAGAGTTAAAGGCCAAAATGGCGGGAGCGGGCGTGAAGGGTCAACCGCGAGTGGATTTTCTTACGGAAGTGCATAGCGTCCGGCGCAGCGCCGCCGACTGAGCGGTCGAAATAACATCGTCCGACTCTCCAATCGTCAGTAGTCAGCCATCCGCCATCGGGACAATCTGGGTTACCTGATGGCTGACGGCTGATGGCGGGGTTTTGTCCGAACCGATTTCCGGCGGTTGGCATCCAAATAGATCTGAACCCGCAAGCAGACCGGACGCAGGTCTCCGTATGACACTTTTCTGGCCTGGTCCTCTTCGTTCTGCCTTGCCCAACTTTCGCAGTCTCAGGAGACCCCATGGCTAAGAAACCGAGTTCCAGCAACCTGCCTCGAGCTTCCGCACAACCTCGCTTCCACCAATCTGCCCGCGAACTGCAGCCGTTCGGCACGGTAACCAGCATGCAGCCGTTGCAACTGGAAGAGCCCGTCCGGCTGGAAATGACCGAGCAACTCAATCAGCTTCTGGTCGACACCATGACCCTGCGCGATCTCTACAAGAAGTCGCATTGGCAGGTCTCGGGAGCCACTTTCTACCAACTCCATCTTTTATTCGACAAACATTATGAAGAGCAGAGCGAACTCGTTGACACGATCGCGGAACGGATTCAGCTCCTGGGCGGCATCAGCATTGCGATGGCCCCGGACGTTGCCGAAATGACCCGGATCCCGCGTCCGCCCAAGGGCCGCGAAGAAGTTCCCGTACAACTGTCGCGCCTGCTCGACGCCCATCAGATCATCATCACCGCCTGCCGCGAACTGGCCGAGCGGGCCGACAAACTGGGCGATGACGGCACCAACGACCTCGCCATCAGTGACGTTCTTCGCACCAATGAACTGCAAGTGTGGTTCGTGAGCGAGCACCTGGTCCGTGCGCC
>OCZU010001691.1_pt1 | contig 14309 bp, 13 predicted proteins | sample 1539001 | NCBI WGS metagenome assembly OCZU01 (sample SAMEA3539306, study PRJEB22396) | soil metagenome | biome: tundra; feature: field; material: soil | place: USA | collected 2010-05 | depth 0.15 m | reverse complement strand
GGGATCGTCTTCGATGATCAAAACGTTTTTCGCGTTCACGATGTCGCCTGAGGGTCCGGCTGCTTTTGGTTGCGCGGCGATGCGGAGGCCGACGAAAGCCAGTCGAACGCTTTCGCGCGACCGATCAATTCGCGGATGCTGAACGGCTTCGTGAGATAATCATCCGCGCCCGACTCGAATCCGCGAACCATGTCCTCTTCCTGGCTCCTCGCGCTCAACAGAATGATCGGCATGTTCAGGTGGTGCGCCCGCGCTGAACGGCAGATTTCGTAGCCGTCCACGCGCGGCAGCATCAAGTCGAGCAGCAGCAAATCCGGCGGCTGGTTCAGAGCGGAAACCAACCCGCGCTGCCCGTCGTTGGCGGTGCGAACTTCGTAGCCTTGCGCTTCAAAGTTGTCCTTCAATCCGCGCCGCAGCGCCGGATCGTCTTCCACGATTAAAATGCTTTTTGTCGTCATGATTTTATCTTCGGTTGATTGCTTGAGCCGCTCGCGGGAATGGTCAGGATGAACGTGCTGCCGCGATCCGGCTCGCTTTCGACGCGCACCGTTCCGTGATGCGCCGTCACTACAAATTGGACAATGCTTAAACCGATTCCGCACCCGCCCGTCGCCGGGGATGAGGCTTGATTCACCTGATAAAACCGGCGGAAGATGCGCTTCGTCTCGCGCGGCGAGAGGCCGATGCCATTGTCTTTGACCGTGAAACAAACGCTGCCGTTTTCGGCGGCGGCGGCGAGCGCAATCTGCTTCGGTTCGCCGGAATATTTATGGGCATTGTCCAAGAGATTCAGGAGCGCCGTCACCATCGCATCCGCATCGGCCACCACCGGGGGCAAGTCCGCCGTGATCCGCACCTCGAACTGGCAACCGGGCGCGTTGAAACGCTCGCGGACTGTCGCGGCCGCTTCTTCAGCAATCCTGGACGCCGACACTTCCTTGAAATCAAAGGTGTACTTGTTGCGTTCGATGCGCGAGAAGGTGAGGAAATTATCAATGAGCCGGCTGAGACGGACGTTTTCCTTCGCGATCAATTCGAGATATTCGCGTGCGATTTTTTCATCGAGTCGGGGCGAGTCAAGCAGCGTTTCAACGAGCAAACGCATGGAGGACAGCGGCGTTTTCAGTTCGTGCGTGACGTTGGCGACGAGATCATTTCTCAGTTGAGTCAGCGCGGCTTGTCGTCGCAACAGACCCAGTGCCAGCACCGCCAGGATGATCACCGCCGCAACCACCAGTGCGCCAATCCATACATAGGAACGGGCGCGCTCGCTTGTGGCCGCGTCGAATAAGCGCTGGTCGCGGAGTGAGAGCGCGAGTCGCCAGCCCTGAAGCGCCGGACCCGCTGGCAGCGACAGGAGCGATCCTTCAGCGTCCTGTCCCGGCGCGACAAAATCCACACGCACATCCGCCGGCAGGTCGGGGGTCGCCGCCGCCGCGCGCATCCGCGCCAGCAGGTTTTCGGTTTTGTGCAGGGTAACGACAAGGCCGCCCGAGGAACCGAATTGCCAGATACCGGGCAGCGGGCTGGTGTGCAAACCGGGCGCATTTCCCGCGCCGGCTTCGGTGTAACGAGCCGCCAGGTCTTCTGCCGCCAGCATGGGAAACTCATTCTGGTCCGGAAACAACCGTTGCAATTCGCGCATCAGAAAGCGCCGTTGCGCGGAGCTCATCGCGGAATCGTAATTGAGCACCTGCTCTTTCAAGGGGCTGTACAAGACCCCCGCTTTTTCCGGCGCCGAATCTTTGACGAGCTCGATGGCCATCAACTCGGTACTGGGCGCGATCAATCTTCCTTCAGCATCGGTCGCGTTCCGATAGCGATCTTCCGCCAGCGGGCCGGTCAGCACGGAGATGGCTGCGTCCTTTTTCCCGGACCTAAGCAGGCAACGCGCCTGCGACTGCAATGCGAGCGCGGCATGGTTTACATTCGTTACCTGCGCAGCAATCCGGGCATACGCGCCGGCGGCCGCGATCGGATCGGACGATTCCAGTTTTTGAGCTTCCAACCAGCCCGCCGGAACTGTTTCGCGCGGACGTGGAGCTGCGCCTGGTAAATCCTCCCGGCGCAATTGCGTATACAAATTGATCACCGAGTCTGCCCGGCCAGCGCGGACTTCTTCAGCGAACAGCGCGGACGAGGAAATTTTCTTCGCCCGCGCGTCCAGCTCCCCGGCGGTCTGTTGCCAGAAATTTTCCAAGCGCTCGCGAGCCAGCGACAAATGGCCGCGATACGCATCCACGAGCTTCTGGCGAACCGCGAGCCGTTCGTTCTGCACCGCCTGATTCATGAACCAGAGCAGACAGGCCGACGGCACGAGCACCACCAGCAGCAAAAGCAGCGTCAGCCACCAGCCGTTGGAGCGGCTGAGGCTGACTGAAGCATTTCGCAGAATTGTTTTCACGTTGTGTGGCCGATTGCTTGAGCGCGCAGGTCTGCCACCAATTCACTTTTCTTTGTAGGAGGCAACCATGGCGTCGAATTTAGGGCGGAACGTTTCATAGTCGTCCGTCGGAACCATGAACCAAAACTCTGCCGCGTTGGTTTCACCGAAGGTATAGACCCCGGACAAAACATTTTTCTCCTGGCCCTGCACACAGTCGGCGACGACGCTCACGGCACGATGACCGGCGACGGTCAGCTCCTGCCAGCCGTCAGGACGAACTTTGAAATCTTTGACGCTTTTTGCAGCGTCGGCCACTTTGAGATCGGCCCAGGCTCGCGGCGATTTCTGCGTTTCGGGCTTGAGGCCCTCCAGAGCTTCCACGTGCAGCTGGGTGATCGCTGTGGCTTCGGGATCAAGGAGCAGAAACGCAGCCTTGCCTTTCTCATCCTCTTTTTCGTTGCGGTCTATGATCCAGTCCGGCGGGGTGGTGAGAGAAAAGCCAAGGGCCGGGTCATGATAATTCACCGGCTCGCCGGCTTTCCGGGTTTCGATGCTCTTCAATTCCGCCACAACGCCGCCGCCTTCGAATTTGACGAGATAACGATGTTCGTCCGCGGAATACCAGAAAGTTTGTTTGATGTTCAGCTCGACCTTGAAACAGTCGAATGTTCCGGCCGGCACCGTGACTTTTTCCGGCCCGGTCACGTCAAGTTTGAGCCCCACACAGTTACCGCCACCCAGACTGCTTAGCACGCGCATGTCGGTCTTGTAGCCGGGCGCAAGCGGAAGCCGGCGCCACAATTGAATGGCCTCCTCGTTGTCGTAGATCACCCCATCCAGATCAATCTTCTTGACCTCGTCTTTTCCTTTCATTTTCACCTCGGCACTGTTTGCCGAATAGGTTGTCTCGGCATCGCCGATCAAGGTGTGTTTCCAGTGGCTGTGAATCGGCTTGAAGGAATCCGCCTCCACTTCCGTGCGGCTCCACTGCTGGACGCCGGCGAACAATTGCGAACTCAGCCGCCAGATTTTCCGCCCGTTCAATTCATCCGCAGCCACGCTGTAACGGGTCACGCCAAGCTTGAAACCGCTGGGAAACTTTACATCCATGCGCAGATCCTCGCCGTCCGTCCATGGCGCGGGCAGCAAAGCCGTGGCACCGGCAAGGTATTCGTTCGCGCGCGTTACAAGTTCCTTCTGGTCCGGATACTCCTTGGTCAGCTTCGCAAAGGCCGCGGTCGCTTCGGTGTAATTCTTTTTCTTGTAGTAACAAACCCCCAGCCGGTACTGCGCCTGCGCGGCCAGCGCCTGTCCGGTTTTGGCTTCCGCGACCACCTGCTGATAAAGTTGCATGGCCGCGTCAAGGTCGCCCTTGGTTTCTTCCGAATAGATGCCCTGCTCCAGAATCTCCGAGGGAGATTTTCCTGGATCAGCCGCTTGCGCGCCTCCAACGAGGCCGATGAGTGAAAGCAGGAGCATTGAAGTCTTTGCCCTGCGTGACAGCGTCGAGAGATGAAGTTTTGTTTTCATGGACAAAAACTTAAGGGACGATTGTTACGGCAGTATTACCGGCACATCCATTTTTTGTCCATAGTCACGGCAGCCGCCGGAGCTCTCCGAGGCCGGGCCACCAAAAAGTGACGGGCAGACACGTTCGCAGGGCGCCGCGAAATGCCGCCTTTACTTGCCGGCTTTGAGCTGCAGTTCCATTTCCCTGCCCGAGTCCACGATTTGAATGCGGGCTGAATGGCCGCCGACGGCGAGGCAACGCACCAGCACGTTGGTGGTTCCCACACGCACTTTGGCTGATTCTCCCGCCGCGAAAGTTTGATCATTGATCAGCGCCAGCGGCCGGCTTTTCGATGATGAAATGCCCTTGAGCAAAAGCGTGTCCGGCACCGGTGTCGGCTGTTCCACGTAAAAGGTGATCGTCGCCGCCGGGCCCGCCTTGGGTCGGGGCATTTCCACATTGCGAACATCATCCAGATTGGCCGCGTTCAACCGGGAACTCACGCCCCAGCGCATCCAGTCCAGAACATCATTGAATCCAAACTTTTTTTCCGCCTCGATGAAAAGGTTAATCTGTCCGCGCGTGTAGGTGTTGCGTAACATGATCTTTTTTTGTTCCTCTTCATGAAGCGAATCCATCAGCAGAAACGCCACCAGTTCGCAAAAGCCTTCATGAGCATCACCACTGAGAGTTTTCCTTCGTTCCGCCGGCACATTTTCAAACACCCAGGCGTGCGAGTATTCGTGCGCGCAAGTGGCCTGGAACTCGGCCCGCGGCAGGGCGCTCATCAAGCTGATGGAGTGTTTGAATAAGCCATGGTTTGTAAGACTATGGATGTAACCCAGAACGTCCGGACATTCGAAGTCGTTTCCGACCACCGTGAATTCGCCATAAAGATTGATCCGATCCACGAGGGAAACCTCCACGTTTGTGGACGGGAGGGTCAGGAATCGCGAGAACATTTTATCCAGGGTCTCCACGACTTCCCCGCAAATGTCCCTCGCCTGGTTCTCCTCCAAAACGGCGGTTTTACCGTCGCGGGCGCAGAGCAAACGTCCGTCCGGCAGCCGGATAAAATTCGCCCTCACCGGCAGGCCGCAAATGTAACATTCGTCCGGACAACTGGCGCACGCATGACAAATGAAAACCTTTTCGTGAGTGACCTTGTCCGTGGGCATGTAAATCATTTGGCCCGGCCCAAACGCGCTGCCACAAATGGCGCAATGATCGGCATCCGCCCACGCAGGCGTGGCGAAACAAACCAGAACCGACAGACAGAATCCCGAAAGCCATCGCCGTTGACGCCGCATAAAAGTTTATCGGACGTTCCACCGGGCGGCTTGAGTTTAAATTAACCCAGCGACTTGACCTTCTTCCCAATCGCGGCGGCGTCTATGCCGAAGTGCGCCAGAAGTTCCTCGGCTTTGCCGGAACGCGGCAGGCCGTTCACGGCGAGCTTGTGGACTTTGATGCCCTCCACGCTGAGTTCGCCCGCGACCGCGTCGCCGAGGCCGCCTTCGGCGTAATGATCCTCCACCGTGATGACGGTGTTGCCGGTCTTTTTCGCGGCCGCCTTGATCACGTCCTTGCCCAGCGGCTTGATGCTGTAAGCGTCAATCACGGTGATGCCGATGCCTTCGGCTTTCAGCGCGTCGGCAGCTTTCAAAGCTTCAAATAAAGTGACCCCCGCGCCGACCACGGTGACTTTGTCACCCGCGTTCTGACGCAACACTTTCGCGCCGCCAATGGGGAATGGCTCGTCATTCCCGTAAATGACCGGCGTCTTTGGACGCGAGGTGCGAAGAAAGCAAACGCCTTTGTGCTGCGCCATTTGCTCCAAAAGTTTTTCCGTGCTGACCGCGTCGCTCGGATATAACACCGTGCTGCCGACAATCGCTCGCATCATGGCGATGTCTTCAAGCGCCATTTGCGACGGGCCGTCTTCGCCAATGCTGACGCCGACGTGCGAGCCGACGAGTTTGATGTTCGCCTGCGAAATTCCCGCGACCCGAATCTGGTCGCAGGCGCGGGTGAAAAACGTCGCAAACGTGGACGCGAACGGCACCTTGCCGCGCGCGCCAAATCCCGTGGCCACGCCGACGAGATTTTGTTCCGCGATGAAACACTCGATGGAACGTTCCGGGAATTTCTTGAAAAACTTTTCCGCGTAGGTGGAATTTTTCGTGTCGCCGTCCAGCGCGACGATGCGCGGGTCGGCCTCGCCGATGCGGGCGAGCGCGGTGCCGTACGCTTCGCGCGTGGCGATGGCGTCGCCCAGTTTGTAGCTGATCGGAGGATAACTTGCGGGCGCGGTGTTGTCCGGCGCGGGCAACTGGCGCGGCGCGGGAATCGGCACATCCAGGCCGGTTTTTGCTTTCGGCTCAAGTTCGGCGTAAGCGGCGGCGGCTTCTTCCTTGTTCATCGGTTTGCCGTGCCATCCCTCTTTGTCCTGCGTAAATGACACGCCGGCGCCTTTGAACGTCTTGGCCAGAATGACGAGGGGTCGTTCGCCCAGACCATCCGCCGCGAGGACTTCGAGAATTTCCTCCATGTCGTGGCCGTCAATCACCTCGGTGCGCCAGCCAAACGCTTCAAAACGTTTCTGGTAAATTTCAATATGATGCCCGAAAGCCGTCGGCTCACTTTGGCCGAGACGATTCACATCCACGATGGCGACGAGATTGTTCAGCTTGCAAACGCCGGCGAGCGACGCCGCTTCCCAGACTGCGCCTTCGGCGATTTCACCGTCGCCGAGCAGGACGTAGGTTTTGAAATCCAGCTTGTCCAGCCGCGCGCTCAACGCGATGCCGACGCCGACGCCCAGACCCTGGCCGAGCGAACCGGTGGCCACGTCCACGAACGGCAGCCGCGGCGTGGGATGGCCTTCGAGATCGCTCCCGAACTGGCGCAGCTTCAACAATTCACTCACGGGAAACAAACCGAGTTCCGCCCAGATCGCGTAAAGCAGCGGTGCGGCGTGGCCTTTGGAAAGAATGAACCGGTCGTTGTTGTAATAGTGCGGGTTTTTCGGATCAAACTTCATGTGTCCGAAAAAAAGCGCCGCCGCCACATCCGCCGCGGAACAGCACGAGGTGGGATGGCCGCTGCCCGCCGCCGTGGTCGCCGCAATCGAATGAATGCGCAACTGGTTCGCAATGCCCTGTAACTTCTCAATGTCAATGTCGTTCATGAAGCGCAAACCTTATCAGCGGTCGGTAAAAGGAAAAGCAGAAAGTTCCGGCGACGGAAGCGGGACGGAAAACTTTGGACTTTGAACCGGCGATTTTTTCCCTAACCTGCACTCAATGAAACATTCTGGAAAAGCAGGCAAAGCGGCGTTCAAAATGATTTTGATCACGCTGATTGTCCTCGTTGCCCTTTTGGCGGCGGGGGTTCTGGGATGGCTTATCTCCACCGCCATTGTTGCGGTTTGGTCCTTCATTGCCGCCGTGTGGTTTTTGTTCGCGCTCTTCACGCTCTACTTTTTCCGCGATCCAAACCCGCGCGTGCCGACCGGCCAAAATCTGGTCGTCTCACCCGCGCACGGCAAGGTGGACGCGGTGGGCACGACGACCGAGGCGCAGTTCATGGGCGGCGACTGCCAGCGCATCTCCATTTTTCTGTCGGTCATGAACGTGCATGTCCAGAACGCGCCCGTCGGCGGAAAAATCGCGCACGTCAAACATACCGAAGGCCAGTTTCTCAACGCGATGAAAACCGAATCCGCCGTTCACAACGAAAACGTGCTGATCGGTTTCGACTCCAGCGAGCCGCGCGGAACCAGGGTCGGCATCCGCCTGATTGCCGGCGTGCTGGCCCGCCGCATCGTGCCGTGGATCGAAACCGGCGATGAAGTCGCGCGCGGCGACCGCATCAGCCTCATCCAATTCGGCTCGCGCTGCGACGTGTATCTGCCGCGCTCCGCGCAAATCAAAATCAAGCTGGGCGACCGCGTGGTCGGCGGCGAAACCGTGCTCGCCGTCCTTGGATGAGGAAAAAGTTATGCCGTCGCCCTCCAGTCCGCCGCCGCCTGACGCGACCGAGCCGAAGCTGAAAATTTATTTCCTTCCGAATCTGCTCACGGCGGGAAACCTGTTTTGCGGCTTCGTGGCGCTGACCAGAATTGTCGAGGCGGACATTCCCTCGGGGGATTATTCCAAAATCAGAATCGCGCTGGGCTTTATTTTGCTGGCGTGCATTTTTGATTTGTTCGATGGCCGCGTCGCGCGCATGGGCGGCGTGGAAAGCCCGTTCGGGCGCGAGTTCGATTCGCTGGCGGACCTGGTTTCCTTCGGCGTCGCCCCGGCGTTTCTGGTGCATCGCGTGGTGCTGCATGATGTGTTTGTCGGCCATCCCGAACGGGGCTGGTTCATCGCTTCGATTTATCTGCTCTGCGGCGCGTTTCGCCTGGCGCGTTTCAATTGCCTGGCCGCGATGTCCGGCAGCGGCGGCGGCAAGGAATTTCTCGGCTTCCCCATCCCCTCCGCGGCCGGGCTGGTGGCGTCGCTCACGCTGCTCATCATCAAGCTGGATGAAAACGAGCGCACGCTGGGACGGATGAAGTATCTGCTGGCCGTGGTGCTGGTGTTTCTGTCGGCGATGATGGTGAGCACGGTGAAATACCCGACGTTCAAATCGCTCGGCCTGCGCTCCACCAGCACGTTTGTCAAAATCATCATCGCGTCGCTGTTTTTCGGCCTGATTGTAGTGCTGTGGGAGACCATTCTCTATTACGTGTTGCCCGCGTTCTTCACCCTGTACCTCCTCTACGGTTTCATCCGCCCGCGCATTTCCCGCAAAATGCGCCACGAAATCGAAGAGGAGGAAGAGGACGACAATGAAACACCGGCCGCGTCGGGGGAATGAGTTCGCATGGAGGGAATGCCACCCATTTTGCTGGCGGGATTGACCGGCAGTGTCTTCGGCCTCCTGCTCTCGATTCCCGTCGGCCCCGTCAACCTCACCATCCTGAATGAGGGCGCGCGGTATGGCTTCAAACGGGCCGCGCTCATCGGCCTCGGCGCGTCCTTCATGGAAGTGGTTTATTGCTTCATTGCTTTCACCGGCTTCGCGGCCTTTTTCACCCGCGGCTACATCAAAGCGGCCATGGAAATGTTCAGCTTTGTTTTCATGCTGTTCCTCGGCATCAAATTCATGATGACGAAAACCACGAAGGTTTCCATCCCGCTTGGGGGCGCGGCGAACAAACTTGAGGCCCGCATCGAAGGACGGCTGAAACCGCGTTCGGCGTTCATGATCGGGTTGGTCCGCGTGATGGGCAATGTGGGCGTGCTGGTTTTTTGGGTCGTGCTCGCGGCGAATTTCATCGCTCGCGACTGGGTCACGCCCGATTGGCCGGGCAAGCTCGCGTGCGTAGCCGGCGTCGCGCTGGGGACGAGCTTGTGGTTTCTCGTGTTGAGCTACGGCGCCTCCCGCGGTCACGGCAGGTTCAGTGAGAAAACCATGTTGCGGATGGAACACTTCTCCGGTATCGGCCTGCTGGCGCTGGCGCTGGCCCACGGAGGCCACGTTATCTGGCAGATGATCCACCATAAACTCTGACGTTACCGCCACTTGACGCTAATGCGTCCGCGAGATTAACCTCGGCAAACATAATTGAAACTGACCATGCCAACGAAAATCATCATCAAACCGGCAAAATCACCCGCCGCCGTCGGCCCCTACAATCACGCGGTCCGCATTGGCGACCTGCTTTTTTGCGCGGGGCAGATTCCGATCAGTCCGGCGGACGGCACCCTCGTCCCCGGTGATATCAGGGTTCAAACCGTACGCGTGCTGGAAAACGTGAAGGCGATTTTGGACGACCAGAAACTCACGTTCGCGAACGTCGTGAAAAGCACCGTGTTCATGACGAACCTCGCCGACTTCGCCGGGATGAACGAAGTCTATGCAAAATATTTCACGGGCGATTTTCCGGCGCGCTCGACTGTCCAGGTGGCGGCACTGCCCAAAGGCGCGAATGTGGAGATCGAAGTCGTCGCGCATTTTTGAAAACATGTAGCAGCCGTCGTGGGGGGCTGAATGAAGAATGAGCCTCGTTACCCCGGCTGCTACCCTGATGGAGATGAAAACCAAAAAGTCCTGGCGCGAAAAACTGGCGGATAGCAAAGGGCTGCCCAAAGTAAGCGCCGTCAGCGGCAAGATGACCAAACGCTGGGGCACGGGCCGGATGGTCATTCCCGCGCCGATCGAGGTGGACGCACTGATGAAACAAGTGCCCAAAGGCCGCGTCGTCACGATCAACGAACTTCGCGCCGTGCTCGCCGCCCGGCATCGCGCCAACTTCGCCTGCCCGATCACGACCGGCATTTTTTCCTGGATCGCCGCGCACGCCGCCGCCGAAGCCGAAGCCGAAGGCAAGAAACGGGTCACGCCCTACTGGCGCACGCTCAAAACCGGCGGCGAGATCAATCCGAAATATCCCGGCGGAGTTGAGGAAATTGCGCGGCGTCTGCGGGCCGAAGGCCACGCAGTAATCCAGAAGGGCAAACGTTTTCTGGTTCCCGACTATCAGCGCGCCCTGGTCACCGGCCTGCGCTGAATTTCATGAATCCCATTTTTTACGTGTTGCTGGGCGCGGTGCCGTGCTTCGTCTTCGGGTGGCTGATCGGTTCGCGGCGTTCAGCAACGCCTGCGGACAGCCGGCTTGAAAACGAATTGCGCCAGCAGCTTGCTCAGCGTGAAACCGAACTGGCCCAAACCCGCGAACACATCACGCAGACAAAGACCGCTCTCGCCACCGCGCAGGCAAATCAGGCAGGCGCGGAAAAATTGCTCGCCGAACAGCGCGCCTTGCACGAGCGAGCGCTGGCCGACGCGAAGGCCGCGCAGGAAAAGGCGCTGGCCGATTTGCGCGACGCCTTCAAAGCGTTGAGCGCCGATGCGCTGAAGCAGACCGCGCCGGAATTTTTGCGCCTGGCGGAGCAGAGTTTCGGTAAATTTCAGGAGACGGCCAAAGGCGATCTGGCGCAGCGCCAGGAAGCGATCAAAGGATTGGTCGAACCGCTCAAGCAGCAATTGGAGTCCTATCAAAAGCGTTTGCAGCAGAGCGAATCGGCGCAGTCATCCACGCTCGGCGAGGTGAAAAAGCAGCTCGATCTGCTTTCGCTACAAAGCCAGTCGCTGGCGAACGAAACCCAGCAATTCCGGATGGTGCTCAAGTCAAACCAGGCACGCGGGCGCTGGGGCGAGGAAACGCTGCGGCGCGTCATCGAAGCCGCCGGCATGAGCGGGCACTGCGACTTCGACATGCAAGTCAAAGAAGGCGACAGCAAGCCGGACCTGGTGGTGAAGCTGCCGGGCAACCGGTTCATCATCGTGGACGCGAAGGTGCCGGATTTTGATTTTCTCAATGCGCTTGAATCCGCCGATCCCGTGACGCGCGCGGAATCGCTGGCGGCGCACGCGGGCAAGTTGAGGGGGACGATCAAGGCGCTGGCGGACCGGGATTATCCGCGGCAGTTTCCGAACGCGCTCGATTATGTGGTGCTCTTCGTGCCGGCGGAATCGCTGTTCAGCGCGGCGCTCGAAGGCGATCACGATCTGATCATCTGGGCGGCGGAGAAGCGGATTTTGCTGGCGACACCGGCGTCGCTGATCGCGCTGTTGCGCTCGGTATCCGTGAGCTGGCAGCAACACGCGCAGACGGAGAACGCGCAGAAAATCGCCGAGGCCGCGCAGGAATTCTATGCGCGCGTGCTGAAATTCACCGAGCATTTCGAGAAAATCCGCGCAGGATTGGACCGGGCGAACTCCGCATTCAACGACGCGGCGGCGAGTTTTCAAACGCGCGTGCGGCCGGCCGGCGAAAGGCTCGCGGAGCTGGGGGGCGCGAATTCCGCAAAAGAACTCGCCGAGGTGCAGCCGTTGGATTCCACCTTGCGCCTCCCGCCGGGATAAACCCGGATCCAAAATCTGAAATTCAAGGGCGACTCAGGAACATTGCTGAGTCGCGCCCTTTTGACCGCAACCAAAACACGCAGCCGGTGTTTGGTTTAGCATGGGCAACAGAAAAACGACGGCATGCGTGTTGAGCATTATTGCGCTGGCTTGCATATCCAATCCGCTGGGGGCCAGTTCATCGAGAGACCCCTATCAGCGAATCGCTGAAAGAAATATGTTTGATTTAAGGCTCGTGACAGAACCGCAACCGCCGCCGCCGCCGCCGATGCCAATGCCGAGCATCTGGCTCAACGGCATCACGGATATTCTGGGCAAAAAGCAGGTGCTGATGAAAGTTCGGTTTCCGCTCAAGCCGTCCGCGCCACCCGTGGAAGAATCCTACATTTTGACGGAAGGCCAGCGCGAAGGTGACATTGAAATTCTCGCCATTGACGTGAAGGCGGGCACTGTGAGAGTCAAAATCATCGATACGATCATGGATTTGAGCCTCGAAGCCAATGGTGTAAAACTGGACAGCATGCCGTCTAATGCAGCCGTTGTGCAACCCGCTCCGCCGGCTTTCACACCGCCCCCGTTTCCGCCGCTCCCGGCGCGCAAGATTTCTCCCAACATGCTGCGTTTGCCGCCGGGCTGAATTTAGAACGCCGGGCACCGTCCCGGTGTGCAAGAATGAAAGACATCATCGCGCCGAGGCGGTGGCCGGCGCTCCAGCGGCTTTGCTCAAGAGCCTGTTTGAAAACTCGTAGCGTCGGGCGTCCCGCCTGACGTAGAGGGCGGCATCCTGCCGTCCGGACCAGCCTGGCACTTTTTCAGAGACTCACGAAATCTTCAATGGCCATGATGCGTTCGACGTTTTTTCCGCCGGGCGGGACGCCCCAGCTCTACGGCAGGCGGGACGCCCGCCGCTACGCCGCCTTGCGCGCTCCACGAGGTTTTCAAACAGGCTTCTCAGAAAAATGGGAAAAGACGCATATTCCCAGGCGCCCCGCAGACGAAAATCGCTCCGGGGCGGAACCAACCACGGCCCTTGTCGCGGCATACTCAACTGATGAACATCCGCCAATTCTTTTCCGCTCGTCCCGGCGCGGAACCTTTTTAATTTATCAAATGCGAACCGGATCATTCGTTCGCGAGAAGAGCGCGCATGAACACCATCCCCATTTCGCCAGCCGGAATTTCAAGCCGACGCCCAGGCAACCGAAACCGTAACGCACGCTGCGGCGAAAATTGATGGACGAACCTTCGGGAAAATATTTTGTCGGGCAGCTTACTTCGCCAATTGTAAAACCCTGCCAGAGAATTTGCGCCAGCATCTGGTTGTCGAAAACGAAGTCGTCCGAATTTTCCCGCCAATTTACAGATGCCAGCAACTGCCGCGAGAAGGCCCGGTAACCCGTGTGGTATTCAGAAAGCTTGGCGCCGAGCAGAATATTTTCCGCGAACGTCAGAAAGCGGTTGGCCACATACTTCCAGACCGGCATACCGCCCTCCAGCGCTTGCCCGCCGAGAATCCGGCTGCCCAGAACGCAAGGGTGCAGGCCGCTGGCAATGATGGACGCCATCGCGGGAATGAGCCTGGGGGTGTATTGATAATCCGGGTGCAGCATGATGACAATTTCCGCGCCTTCCTCCAAAGCCAGCCGGTAGCAGGTCTTTTGATTTCCGCCGTAGCCTTTGTTGGCTGCATGCACGTGGACTTTCACGCCGGGCAAGGTTCGAGCGATGGCCGCCGTGTCATCGCGGCTGGCGTCATCCACAAGGATGACGGAATCCACCACGCCTTGTTCCATCACTTCATCGTAAGTCCGGCGCAACGTCCGGGAGGCGTTGAAAGCCGGCATGACCACAACGATTTTTTGTCCGCGAAACATCGCGCCGGAAGGTGTACGAATGGGAAAATCTTTGAAAGGACAAACGCCCAACCACTGACGGCTGATGCATCTCACTTTTTGCACAGTTGTGCTCCGGCTCACATTAATACGCTGTTTTAGAGCCTGTTGGGAAATTACCCACCGAAAACAGCGAAGCACGGGACCAGTAAACGCGGCGGTCTCTGCTGCTCAAAATGTGTTCGGCGGCCATTCTTGCCGCAACTAAAACTTCCTGATGGTGTTTATTGAGTGATTCGTGTTATATTAAGATCATGAAGCGCAGTGGAAAGACTTTGGCGTGTGTATTGAGCGCCTTGGCGGTCGGCAACGGCGCGCAGGCTCTGGTATCCGATTCAACGGGTGGTCCTTACCACGGAATCGTAGCCCGCAACGTTTTCGACGTACACCCACCCGCGCCGCATGACCCCGCCCTCGACAAGCCCCCGACGCCGCCGCCACCCAACATAAAAATTTCAGGCATCACCGATATTCTCCACCGGAAGCAGGTGATCTTCAAAGTGATGCTGCCGCCCAAGCCGCCCGCGCCAGCCAAGGAAGAATCCTACATTCTCACAGAAGGCCAGCGCGAAGGTGAAATTGAAGTCCTCGAAATTGACGT
>OCZU010001690.1_pt1 | contig 14315 bp, 12 predicted proteins | sample 1539001 | NCBI WGS metagenome assembly OCZU01 (sample SAMEA3539306, study PRJEB22396) | soil metagenome | biome: tundra; feature: field; material: soil | place: USA | collected 2010-05 | depth 0.15 m | reverse complement strand
TTCCGACTGGGTGAACTCAGTTAGTAAACACCACGCGGACTCGCGATCAATCATGCTCCTTGCCCTGTTTTCTGCGGGATTTCACCGCTTAGCTTAGGTTTTTGCCGCCAAGATTTACCGCTTTATGCATTTTAACCTTGACTTCCACAGGCCTTGTACCTCAGATTGGGCCTGCAGTCGGAACCTCTCCCCCAATTGAGGTTCCGTTAGTAGAAGTAAGGAGTAGCCCGCTCTGGCACTCCCACAACCCGATGGCCACGACTCTTGCCCCGGTAGATTCTAGGGAAGTCGTCCGTTGCGATCACTGCCTGTTGGTTCAATTCAGAACGGTCAATAACAATTGCCGCCGCTGCCACTCGTCCCTGGACGAGGAACCCGAGCCCGAGCCGGTGGTGCTGACACCGCCGGTAATGATGCCCATGCCCGGCACCGGCCGTGGGCACCTGAACCTGGCAACGTCGATCCGCTCGCTGCGCTTGCGGAGCGGGTTGAGCCAGCGGCAACTGGCCGGACGCATGTCCGTGCCCCGGACCTACGTTTCCAAGATCGAAAACGAGAAAGCCACGCCTACGCTGTCGTCCCTGGAACGGCTGGCGCGAGCCCTGGAGGTGACCGTGCCGGAATTGCTCAGTGGCGGAGAGAAGAGCCGCCAGGACGAAGTCAGCGAACTGATGAAGGATCAGTTTATTGCGGAGATCCTGCCGTTTGTGTCGCAACTGAACGGGATGCAGATGTCGAGCGTCCTGACTCAGCTGCGGGACTTGACGGTGCGGCCGAGAAGAACCGCCTAGGACTAGGGTTACGACTAAAGATTCGCGCGGATTCTGCCGATAGATAGGCAGCGGAAACGCGAAAATTTTATCCGGGCAACCAGCCAACTCAATGCCGGGACCATCTTTGGTCCCGGCTTTTTTCTTGCTTGGTGACGTCTGAATCCGAAATAGATCGACTGACATCTATGCAGCATGAACCTGGAAGAAGCTGGGAGTGTCTTTTCTGCTTTGTCTGCCCATCCTGCCTCGGTGAATCAACCTGAAGCGAATGGATGGGAAGAAGAGTCTCCGCGGGCTGATGTAGCGGCAACGCGTTCCCCTGCCGCCGACGATTCCCTCCTCGATGCTTATTCCCGCGCGGTCACGGGCGCGGCGGGACGCGTCAGCCCCTCGGTGGTAAACATTGAAGTACACCAGGCCACTGGCCGTAGCCGGTCGGGCGAGCCCCGCGAACGGCGGGGCGGAGGCTCGGGGTTCGTATTCACTCCCGATGGTTTGATTCTCACCAATAGCCATGTCGTGCATGATGCTCGCCGCATTGAAGTTACGCTGGCTGATGGCCGCCGCATGCCGGCGAGCGCGATCGGGGACGATCCGGCCAGCGACCTCGCGGTGGTCCGAGTAGACGAGCCCGGCCTGACTGCGGCTGCCCTCGGCGATTCGCAGCAGCTTCGTGTGGGCCAACTCGTGGTTGCGATCGGCAATCCGTATGGTTTCCAGTCCACCGTAACGGCGGGCGTGGTGAGCGCACTGGGGCGTTCGCTGCGGTCGTACTCCGGGCGGCTGATCGACGACGTCATCCAGACGGACGCTGCGCTTAACCCGGGCAACTCCGGCGGGCCGCTGGTGGATTCCGCGGGGCGCGTGGTCGGAGTGAACACGGCTACAATTCTGCCAGCTCAGGGGATCTGTTTTGCCATCGGGATCAATACGGCGAAGTTCGTGGCCAGCCGCCTGCTGCGCGATGGACGCATCCGCCGTAGCTACATCGGCGTCTCGGCGCAGACCGTGCCAGTGCACCGCCGCGTGGTGCGCTTCTATGATCTGGCGAAAGAGTCGGGCGCGCTCGTTCTGTCTGTCGAAGAGAATAGTCCGGCGAAACGGGCAGGGCTGCGGGATGGCGATATCATTGTTGCGCTGGAAGGTAAGCCCGTGGCTGGTGTAGACGATCTGCACCGCGTGCTGACCGATGTTCGCGTGAGCGTGACCTGTTCGCTGGCGGTGCTGCGGCGGACGGACAAGCTGGAGCTGAAGATCGTGCCGGAAGAAGCAAAATAGCTCGTGTGGCGCGGGCGCCTTCGCCCGCGAATGCAGGTGCCCGTTCGCGGACGGCTGCCCACGTCCCTCAGGGGCTAAAGCCCGAATCTCTGTTGGCTGTATGCGGCGCGGCTGAAGCCGTGCCCTTCCCGATCACGTGCGCTTCCCGTTGCACCCGCGTCCTTCCCATCGTACCCTTCGCGTCATTGCAACCGTCTTCCTCCCTGTGGTAGCTTCAATGCGAAGGGGATCACTTTGCAACACAAAGTTCCAGCCGGGATGGATCGCAAAGAGGCCGAAGTCTACCGGCAGCTTGATCCGGAGCGGCTCCCAAGCCACATCGCCATCATCATGGACGGCAACGGGCGCTGGGCGAAACGGCGCCACATGCCGCGCGTGGCCGGACACCGCGCCGGGGTCGCCGCCGTCCGCTCGACGGTGGAAACGGCAGCGCGTGTTGGCATTCATGCGCTCACGCTCTACGCGTTCTCCGAAGAAAACTGGAGGAAGCGTCCCAAGAGCGAAGTCGACTTCCTGATGCGCCTTTTGAGCCGATATCTTAAAGCGGAAGTCCCCACGCTTAACAAGAACAACATCCGCCTGGAATACATTGGGCGGCAGCACGAGTTGCCGGACGATGTGCAGGAGCGAATGGAGTGGGCGCGAGAGAGTACGGCAAGAAATACCGGGACGGTCCTCACGCTGGCGTTGAACTACAGCGCGCGCAGCGAACTGGTGGACGCGTTCCGCTCCATGGTCAACGCCGCTTCGCAGAATGGGGGCTTCGAGCATCTGCGGATTGACGAACACACAGTGGGCCGTCACCTTTACACGAGGAACTTGCCCGATCCTGATCTGGTGGTGCGGACGTCGGGCGAGATGAGGCTGAGTAACTTCTTGCTGTGGCAGTTGGCGTATGCCGAGATCTACGTGACGCCTACGTTGTGGCCTGATTTCCGCGGCGTGCATCTGCTCGAAGCGATTGCCGAGTATCAGAAGCGGGAGCGGCGCTACGGTGGGCTGAACCATGGGGATGTGCGCGCTCAAGCCGAACCACTGAAGGCTCACAAGTAAGGCTCTCGGGTTGCGTGGAGAGTGCACAGCGGATTCCTCACCGGGCTTTCAGCCCCGTTCGGAATGACAAAATAAGGATTGAAGCTGACTTGCTGAAGCGCATCGCGACCGCGGTCGTCCTGATTCCGATTGTGATGTTGCTGGTGCTGCGCGCGCCCGTGCCGGTGCTGGCAGTAGTGGCGGCAGCCGTGGCGCTGATCACTGTCCATGAATTTCTGAAGCTGACCGAACGGTACGGGGTTCATGCCCTGCGCCTGCCGACATACGTTTTCGTGGGATTGTTGTTTCTGCTGCTGGCGGTTACCGCCGCCGAAACCCCGCAAGTCTCCGCGCTGAAGTTCGTCCTCGGGTTGGGATTTGCCTCGGCGATTGCTCCATTTCTTTTTCTGACCATTAGCATGCGGCGGGCGCAGATGAGCAGCGCGTATCCGGCAGCCGCGGCCTCGGCGTTCGCTTTCGCCTACATCGCTCTTCCCATGGCCATGCTGGTGCAACTTCGCCAGCAATGGGCTGGGGCGTTCTGGCTCCTGTACTTGCTTCTGGTGGTTTGGGCGGGGGATATTTTCGCCTATTTTGTGGGCCGGTCCCTGGGACGGCACCTGATGGCGCCGCGCATCAGTCCGAAGAAAACCTGGGAAGGCGCCGCAGCCTCGCTATCCGCCAGCCTGCTGGTTACCAGCCTACTCTTCAGCCATTCTCTCCAGATCAGTTCGTTTCTGCTGCACGTGGGACTGATCGAGCGTCGCGACGGTCTGTTTGGACTGGAGAAGCCTGAGATGTGGCCTGTCATCTTGCTGACGGTCGCGCTGAACATCGCGGCGCAGCTTGGCGATCTGGTGGAATCTCTCATCAAGCGGGGCGCCGGGGTGAAGGACTCGGGCACCATTCTTCCCGGCCACGGCGGCATGCTCGACAGGATTGATGCCCTGCTCTTCGCCGCTCCGGTACTGTGGTTCTATGCGGCAGCACTCTCCCCACCCGCCCGGCCCTGGTAACGCGTAAAATAGTGATTCTGTCTTTATGAAGCGCATTGCCATCCTGGGATCGACGGGGTCAATCGGTCGCAGCACGCTAAGCGTGGCCGAGTCCTTCCCGGATCGCTTCCAGGTCGTGTCCATGGCCGCGGGCGCTAATCTCGAAGCAGCGTTCGAGCAGGCTCAGCGTTGGCGGCCCCGCGTGATTTCAATCGCAGCAGAACCCGGCGCCGATGTGCTCCGCGGACGTCTGAAACGAGCTGGCCTGACCGAAATCGAGGTGGTTTACGGAGCGGCTGGCACGGTGAAGGTCGCGACCCACCCTGAAGCAGACTTCGTGGTCAGCGCGATCGTGGGTGTGGCCGGGCTTGAGGCCACTTACGAAGCGGTGAAAGCAGGAAAGACAGTCGGCATAGCCAATAAGGAATGTCTGGTCGCCGCGGGGGAGTTGATCACGGCCGAGGCGCGCCGCCAGGGCAAACCGCTGCTGCCCATCGACAGCGAGCACAACGGCGTTCACCAGTGCCTGCGCGGTGGACGTATGGAAGAAGTGGAACGCATCTGGCTGACGGCCTCCGGCGGCCCATTCCTGAACACGCCGTGCTCGGAGTTCGGCTCCATCACAGTGGAGCAAGCCCTAAATCATCCCACCTGGAAGATGGGAAAACGCATCACCATCGATTCGGCCACGCTGATGAACAAAGGCTTTGAGGTGATTGAAGCATGCAGATTATTTCACATTCCACCGGCAAAAGTGGAAGTGATTGTCCACCCCCAGTCCACGATTCATTCTCTGGTTGAGTTTATCGATGGCAGCATACTTGCTCAGTTTTCGGTGACGGATATGCGCCTGCCGATTCTGTACGCATTGACCTATCCCGAGCGGATTCAATCGGATATGCGCTTTCCGGTCAGTAACTTGCGTCATCTGGACTTCTGCCCTCCAGACATGAATAAATTCCCTTGTCTGCGGCTGGCCTACGAGGCAGTAGAGGCGGGAGGCGCAAAAACGGTCGCCCTGAACGCCGCCGATGAGGTCGCGGTAGCTGCGTTTCTCGAAGGCAGCATCGGCTTTGATGAGATTCCCAGGGTCATCGAAGACACGGTTTCAGCATCCAATGCGGGAAGACTGGAGTTTATCGGGAAGGTGCTTGAAGCCGACGCCGAAGCCCGCCGATATGCTCAAGAGCGCATTCTGGGAATCAATAAGAAAACCGCGCAGCCGCGGGCAACGTCTGTAGTCTAGTAAACTGAATCTAAGAGGAGAGCTGTTTCCGTATTTCTTTTATGTCTGATTTCTTTATCGCCATCGCCGCCGTTGCCGTAGTCCTGGGCTTCATGATCCTGATCCACGAGTTCGGCCACTATGCCGTGGCCAAGCTGCTGGGGGTCCGGGTAGAGCAGTTCGCCATCGGATTCGGCAAGCGGCTTGTCGGCTTCCGCAAGGGCGACACCGACTATCGCATCAACGTGTTGCCGCTGGGCGGCTACGTCAAAATGAGCGGTGAGAATCCTATGGACGATCGCACCGGTGATCCGGGCGAGTTCATGTCCCACCCGCGCTGGCACCGCTTCCTGATCGCGATTGCCGGCCCGTCGATGAATATCCTGCTGGCCATCTTCCTACTCACCACGGTTTACATGGTGCACTACGAGTACCCGGTTTTTCTCGACAAGCCGGCGGTCATCGAAGGCGTGAAGCACGACTCCCCTGCGGCCCAGGCGGGCCTGCAGCAGGGCGACCGGATCGTGAAGGTCGATGGTATTGAGAACCCGACCTGGGAACAGCTCCAGCCCCGTGTGTGGCTCAGCCCCAACCAGCCGCTGACGGTCACAGTGCAGCGCGGCGATCAGGTCTTCCAGAAAACGATCGTGCCCCAGGCCGTAACCACGTCTGAGGTAGGTTCCGCTGGATGGTTTCCGGAAGGACCGGTGATCGTCGACCAGATTGAGCCCAACACACCGGCTGCTAAGGCCGGCATAGAAGCCGGCGACAGGATTGTTGCCCTGGATGGCGAGCCGCTTCTGGCGATCGAAGCCATGATTGATCGCCTCCAGCAAACCAAGGAGAAGCCTGTCGATCTCACGGTAATCCGTGGCAGCCAGACTTTGAGCTTCCGCCTGAGTCCCGTGCTCTCGAAGACCGAAGACCCGAAAGAGCAGAGATACCGGCTGGGGTTCCTCAATAAGAGTCAGATGAAGGTCACAACCTTGCCCTTCTCTCAGGCACTGACCCTTTCGCTCGAGCAAAACAAGAAATACTCGTTACTCATTCTGGAGTTGGCCAAGAAGATTGTGCAACGGAAGGTGTCGCTCCGCGCTGTTTCCGGCCCCATCGGTATCGCGCAAGATGCCGGCTACGCGGCGCAGCAAAAGGGCTGGACGCCGCTGCTGGAACTGACGGCAGGGATCAGCCTCAACCTCGGCATCTTTAACCTGCTGCCCATTCCCATTATGGACGGCGGCGTCATCCTGTTCCTCTTCATCGAAGGCCTCATGCGGCGCGACGTCAGCCTGCGCATCAAGGAGCGTGTCTACCAGGCCGCATTCGTTTTCCTGGTCCTGTTCGCCGTTATGGTCATCTACAACGACCTGATGAAGACTCTGCCCGGGCTCATGGACCGGCTGCCGTAGCCTTCTCTCAGTAACCAGCCGTCACTTTGATTTTTGCTCTTTGATCCATTTGTCCGTGCGGGCGTCGAGGAGATCGAGAGGAAGCGTCCCGCCGTCTAGCATCTCGTCGTGAAATTTCCGGATGTCAAACTTAGAACCCAGTTCCTTCTGCGCTCGCTCGCGGAGTTCGCGGAACTTTAGCTGCCCCAGTTTGTAACTGAGGGCTTGCGCCGGCCACGCGATGTAGCGGTCCGTCTCCGATTGGATGGTCGGTTCGTCCACAGCGCCCGACTTACGGAAGAAATCCACGACTTGATCGCGGGTCCATCCCTTCGAATGGATTCCGGTATCGACGACCAGGCGAACTGCCCGGAAGAGTTCGGAAGAGAGCCGACCGTAGTCTGAGACCGGATCCTGGTAGAAGCCGACTTCCTTGCCGAGCTGCTCTGCGTACAAGGCCCAGCCTTCGATGTATGCGTTGAAGCCTAGACCATGGAGCCGGAACTTGGGCAGCCCGGTGAGCTGCTGCTGGACGGAGAGTTGCATGTGATGTCCCGGGATGCCTTCATGGTAAGCGATCGCCTCGTCGTTGATGAGCGAGCGCTCGGCAAAATTCGAAGTGGCAACGACGACGCGGCCCGGACGCTTGCCGTCGGGCGTGCCAGTGACGTAATGAGTTGCACTAGCGGCCTGGAACGCAGGTATGGCTTCGACGGTGACTGGCGACTTCGGAAGCAGCGTGAAGAGCTCCGGGAGCTTGGGCTCCATCTGGGCGATGTAGCGGCGGAAATCGTCAAGGATCTGGTCGGCGGAAGTAGGAATGTATTTGGGATTCGTCTTGAGTGATGCGCGGAACGAGGCAAGATCGGCGAATCCCTCCTTCTTGGCGATCGCCATCATCTCGGCCTGGATACGGTCGATCTCGCGCAGGCCGAGTTGGTGTATTTCGTCTGCCGTCATGCGCGTAGTAGTCCTGGCGTAGATATCGTTTTCGTAACGCTTCTGGCCGTCCGGCAACGAGGTGATTGAGAGAGTCGTACGGCCTTGAGGAGCGTATTCCGTGCGGAGGAAAGCGGCGAAGGCCTTATACGCGGGGATGACGTCGGTGTTGATGGCGTCAGTAATCTGCTGCGTCAGGCGCTTCTGGTCTTCCGGGGAAATGCTCGCGGGATACTTCTTTGTCGGCTGCAGAAAGGGATCGGCATCAATAATCCCCTGGCACTGCAGCGGGAGCTTTTCGAGGAGGAATCGGACCGGCATGAGCTTATCCTTCATCCCGGCGCGAAGGATTTCGGTGGTCTGGCTGAAGACGTGGGGGACCTGGTGAAGACGGGCGATGTAGTCCTCGTAGTGCTTGACGGAATCAAACGGGACGGAAAGCGGTAGATCCGCGAGGTTGGTATGGACGCCACTCTGCTGATTGATTGGCATCTCATACTCTTTGAGATCGTAATCGGCGATGCGCTGTCGAAGGACACGAATGAGAAGGTCGTGGGAAAGCTGGTCCTGGTCGGAGAAGCCAGTACTTGGGAGGTCCTCAAGCCGGGCAAGGAAGACCTTGTCAGTCTTGTGGCGCTGGGCGATGGCGTCGAGCGAGTACTCGGCTAGTTTGTCGTTGTAGCGGTAGTCGCCGAAGGCAGTCGCCCGCTCGGGAAAGTTGCGGAGATCAGTCTCGTATTGCTCTTCGAAGAGCGCGTTCTGGGCCGCCAGGCGGTCGGCAACTGGTTTGAGGTCTTGGGCGACGCTAGGACCAGCAACGGCAACGAGAAGCAGCAGGCTCTGGTAAAGGCGCATAGTGTAAGCAGCGTACCAGAAGGTGTCGAAAAAATGCACGCGGCTCGCAGCGACAATTCATCGCACTCCTTCGACCAGGAAGAGGTCTGACAATTCTCGCGTGAACGAATAGGCGTAGGATTGTCGTCCGCCGTCATGCAGACGTTATACAGCGAAGCCACTCCGGCAGAATCGCCGGGGGCTAGCGTCGCCACCAACCCTCTTTTCCCTGTGCCGAGATCAAGTCGGTACACAGGTGCGGATGTTTTTTCATCGTGATACACGTAGGCGGCGTGCCCGTCCCCGGACATGTGATCCAGATATCGTCGGACGACCAGCCCGGCAGAGGGCGCGGTTCTCCACCTGCAATTGGATAGAGTCTGCCCTTGCCACTCAAGTCTCGGGCGAAAGTGAATTTGCCATCGGGCGAAACAGGTGAGACTCGAAATGGGACGGCCCAACGGAAATCGGCGGCGTCACGCTCCGCGGTGAGCCGCCCGCCAAATCCTGGACATACATCTTCCATCCATGACCATCATCCCCGGCAAAGTAGACACCCTTCCCGTCGGGCATAAAGCCCAGATCATTCATTTGCTGCACCGCCGGTGAGCTCAGCTTTTGCGTTTCGCCCACTCCTGTGGGCACTAAAACCAGGGACGATGACGCAAACCCTCGTTGACGGCGACCATCGCGAATGCCACTTGAAGCCTGACTTGCTGCTGGTCTACCGCAAGCGGGATGCGCAGGTTTTGCAACTTGTTCGTATGGGTTCGCACAGTGAACTTTTCGACTAACATTGAACATCCTGACACATTCACTTCGCGCCCAAGTGCTAAAATGAAGGCTCCCATGGCTATGATTCCACGCAGAAAGACCGTGACCGCCGTCGTCGGTGGCATCCGCGTCGGTTCGGATGCACCAGTTGTGGTGCAGTCGATGACCAATACTGACACCGCAGACGTGCCTTCGACCGTCCAGCAATGTGCCGCCTTGGCCCGTGCCGGGTCCGAGCTGGTACGCGTCACCGTCAATAACGAAGAGGCTGCGGCAGCCATACCGCGCATCGTCGAGGAACTCGACAAGCAGGGCGTGCGCGTGCCCATCATTGGCGACTTCCACTACAACGGACACGTGCTGCTCACGAAATATCCCGAGTGCGCCCGCGATCTGGCCAAATACCGCATCAATCCCGGAAACGCCAGCATTGGTCGCACCGGTGACTCGAATTTCCGCACCATGATCGAAGTGGCGGTGAAGTATCAGAAGCCGGTGCGCATCGGCGTGAACTGGGGTTCGCTCGATCAAACCCTGCTCACCCGCATGATGGACGAGAATTCAGCGCTCGCAGATCCCAAAGACGCCCGCGAAGTCACCATGGAGGCGATGGTGGTAAGCGCGCTGAACTCCGCCGATCTGGCGCAGAAGTTTGGCCTACGCCCCGACCAGATCATCCTGAGCGCGAAAGTCAGCGGCGTGCAGGATCTGATCGACGTCTACCGTGCCCTGGCCGCGCGCTGCAACTACCCGCTGCACCTCGGCCTGACCGAAGCGGGCATGGGAGCGAAGGGTGTGGTCGCATCAAGCGCTGCCATGGGCGTCGTGCTGCAGGAAGGCATCGGCGACACCATCCGCGTCTCCCTGACCCCGGCGCCCGGAGGCGACCGCACGGAAGAAGTGCGCGTGGCGCAGCAAATTCTGCAATCCATGGGGATTCGCAGCTTCACCCCCCAGGTCACGGCCTGCCCCGGCTGCGGACGCACCACCAGCACCTTCTTCCAGGAAATGGCCCAGCAGATTCAGACTCACCTGCGCGAGCAGATGCCAGCCTGGAAGGGCCGCTACGTGGGTGTCGAAGAAATGAAGCTCGCCGTCATGGGCTGCGTGGTCAATGGCCCCGGCGAATCGAAGCACGCCAACATCGGCATCTCGTTGCCGGGAACCTTCGAGGAACCGAAGGCCCCCGTTTACGTGGATGGACGCCTGTTCACCACGCTCAAGGGCGATCGCATCGTGGCCGAGTTCATCGGAATCCTCGATGAATACGTCGACTCACACTACGCGGCCAGAGAGGCCTTGAAGGAAGAAGTAGCCACGCGAAGCTAGAGCATTTTCATGCTTGACAACATGTTTGTGTCCACAGCATGTCCGGGAAAAATCTAGACGTTCGACACACGAATCTCACCGCACGACTTGCCCTTCTACTGTCCAGTCAGCATGAAAATGGGATTTTGCAGTGCTGGTATGCCGCTCGATTGTTGAGGCCCGCTGAAGGCCTCAGGCAGGTCGGTGACCAGCGTATCGGACGGAGTGCCGCTGACTCCTGCGTCGTTCGTATTATTGCTGGTGGTGATGATATCGGCGATTGCGCCGGCATCGCAGATGCTCACATAGACATGGCTGCTGTCAGCGGCGGCAGTGGTGAAAACCCGAAAGCGCGTCGCACCCGGAGCATACAAAGCGGCTGGGGCGCAGCCAGCGACCGGAGCCACGGCGTATTGATTCGCTGCGAACGAGGAGCCAGTCAGCAGCGTCAAGGCGGAAGGTATCTTTGGCGTAAGGCTATTGGCGTCAAACACGGTGAGGCTGGGGACAACACAGGAACCCGTCACACCACTACCCTGGGGACAACTTGCAGCCGTCTGGTAGCTTGCTACGTAAAACCGGCTGCCATCGGGCAGAGCCGCCACGGAAACCGGGGCGGCCACGCTACATCCCACACATGGCGGCGTCGTAGTTGCAGTCAGCCCGGAAATCGCAAGCTGCTTCAGCAGGCTCGGGGTGTCGTTGGCCCCTCCGGTATCGGAGAAAACATAGACCGTGCTGGTCGTAGGATTCGTCACATAAAGGCGGTTCAAGTTGGGATCGAAGAGAATGAAGTTAGCCCCGGCGCCCACCGGAAGACTGCTTGTAACCGTGTCCGTGGCGGTATCGATCGTCACCAACTGCCCGTCGCCTTGCGTGAGCACATAAACCTTCTGGCTGTCGCCTCGCGCCACCACCCAGACAGGATTTATGCCGGAGAAGCCCGTCATGATATTCGAGGACAAATCCACAGCGTTCAAGCTGCTGACCGTGTTGTCCCCCTGGTTGGCAACGTAGAGCTTAAGGGTGTCTGGGGTCTCCGCCAGCGCAACGGGATTGAGCCCGACCAGTGCCGTGTTGCTCACCACGCCCAAAGACCCATTCAGGGCGCTTACCGAATTCGTGCCGAAGTTCGCCACGTACATGGCATTGTTGTCGGTCGTGTTGACGAATACCGGCTGTGACCCCGCCGCCAAACTGATTGTCGTCACAACACCCAATCCGCTCGTGAGGGTCGAGTCGGGTACTGGAGTAAACGCGGAAACCACATCGACCCCGCCCGGGACAATACTGCCGGCACTCGCAACAAAGACCCTGGAATTGTTGGGCAGAATGGCCGCGTGTGTAGGAATGTCGCCGAGGTTGGGAGCGCTTTGATTGGACGTTGGAGTCTCGCCGATGATGGAGTCTCCTGCAACATCAATCTGCATGGCCCCGCCGGGATAGTTAGGGACGTTGGAGCTAATGGCGAACACAGCGTGGAAGCTGGCCGGAGTCGCAGGCGGTTCCGACGGACATCCCGGAATCCCTCCCTCCGAGCACGGAATAACCACGGGACGGTAGACCTGGCCACACGCCACGCACAACAGGGTGGGAAGCACCATGGCCGCCAATCGGCCCGCACGTCGCAAACTCATCTGCACCCCAAAAGGAGAATTTCCAGCTACACCTGCGAGGAATTGAACATTCTAACGGCTGGCCGCATTCTGCGCCAGTGGCCCAGCCTCCGTGTGTCCAGTTCTCAGTTGCAGATTGCCAGGTTTCGGATAAGTAACACCCGTGGGATGCAGATGTTCACAAGCAAGTTGGACGGGAAACCGAGGTTTGAGCAGCCACGACCGCGTCGTAGAGACGTTGCTTGCAAGATCTCTGCCGCCAGCATTCCAATCGGCGGCGAGGAATGCGTAAAAGCGACGCCCGTAAGCAGCAACGTACGCTGACGCCGCTACCTGCCACGCCGCGACTTGCCACCAGCGGCCGCAGTCGGCTCATCCGACTTGGCGGTAGCCGCGGGCTTCTTCCTGCCTTCCATCTGCGCCAGGCTCTGCTTGAGGGCAGCCATCAGGTCGACCACGGGAGCCAGCTTCTTCGGTTTCTCCACCGCTGCCACTTCCCCGCCCTCAAGCTTGGTCTCAATCAGCTTCTTCAGATTCTCCTGGAAGCTGTCTTTGTACTTTTCCGGGTCCCATTCATCCGCCAGCGCTTCGATGAGCTGGTGCGCCACTTTCACTTCAGCTTCTTTCAACTCCACATCGGGCGCGCCAAAGCCTTCCACCTTCTTCACTTCTTCCGCGTAATACATCGTGTGCAGCATCAACCCTCCGGCGTGAGGACGCAGGAAAACCGTGTACTCGCGGTTGTGCATGGTGATCTTGGCGATGGCAACATACTCGCTCTCTTCCAGCGCCTTGGTCAGCAGCGCATAAGGACGCCGCCCCGCCTCCTCCGGCATCATGTAATACGACGACTCGAAATACACCGGATCGACGTCGCCCGCCTTGACGAATTCCAGAATCTCCATGGTCTTCGCGGTCTGCGGCTCGATCTTCTTGATCTCCTCCGGCTCGATGATGATGTATTCATCCTTGCGGAACTCATAGCCTTTGACGATGTCGCTGCGATCGACGACCACGTTTTCCAGCGGACAAATATATTGCTGCTTCACCCGCTGCTTGTCCGTGCGATGCAGCATGTTGAAAGAGATGCCGCTGCTGCGCGCGCCCGAAAACAGGCGAACCGGCATCGAGATGAGGCCGAAAGTTAAGTGTCCAGACCAGACCGATGCTGCCATAATCCCCCTCGTTCACCGGGATGCTACCACGCCCCGGCAATCGGACTGCAAACCGAAACTGGGCCCTCTCATCGAAGGCGTCATCCCGAAACCCGGCGTCCTTCAGCCGGGTGAGGGATCTCGCGCGGGGAACCACGTTGCCGGTCTGCGCCGTCAGATCCTTCGCTGGCAGGCGGCCCGAAGTCTCCCTAACCTGCCCAGAATTGGGAGTTTAGCCTACAAACGGAGCTCGGATGCACAAATCTTAGGGCATGGGGAACCGAAATGCGAAGCCGGAGGGAATGGGGTTGGGAGCGTGGACGCCCTAGGGGTTGTAGTTAACTAAGCGGGTTCTGGATTTCCCCATGAAGAACAGCAACGGAACTTCAGTTATTTGCTGCCCTGGCTTTTCAGAGCCTCGACCCTGAGGATCTCGATCATCGCGGCGGGCGTAACGATCCCTGTCGCTTTGTGATGTCTGCGGGAGAGGAGCTGCTTGTCGCCGGTCACCAGGAATTCGGCTTGGATGGCTTCAGCCAGCGCCAGTAGATAGCTGTCCTTTGGGTCCGCGGCGAAGTCAGCTGTGACGGGGCCGGAGGGCAGGTCCGAGCAAAAGAGAGAGAAGTCCCGCAGTCCTGCGGCGAGTAGTTCGGCCGCGCTGGCGCGGAGTCTCGTCCGGAAAAACGGCCGACCCGCAACCTCGCGGAGTTCCGCTACCAGCGCATCACACGCGACCAGCGTGAAGGTCTTCCGCTCCCAGGCGGCGAGCAGTTTGGCGGGCGTACCCAGAGGGGACAGAAGTGCCGAGAGCAGGATGTTGGTGTCGAGAATGAGCCGCATCAGGGCCGTTGGGCTCGCTTCCGGTAGTGTTGCGCACGAACGTCTTCGACAGACTCGTCAATCATCTTCTGAAGATCGTCCGGGGCAACGTCGGCGAAAGCTGTGCGGGCTTCGCGGACGGTCTGATGAAAGATGCGCCAGCGGACAGCCTCCTCGATG
>OCZU010001689.1_pt1 | contig 14329 bp, 12 predicted proteins | sample 1539001 | NCBI WGS metagenome assembly OCZU01 (sample SAMEA3539306, study PRJEB22396) | soil metagenome | biome: tundra; feature: field; material: soil | place: USA | collected 2010-05 | depth 0.15 m | reverse complement strand
GGTGCGTACGGCCGCGGCCATCCTCGGCGGCGGCGGCGGCGGCCGGGATGACATCGCCCAGGGTGGCGGAGCGCCGCTCGGCGACAATACAGCACGGGCGATTGAGGATGCTTTTGGCGCGGTTCGGGCGGTTGTGAGGGACATGACGCGATCCGGTGGCGTACCGTGAGACCGTGCTGCAGCTATACCGTTGCGCCGATGAGACTCGGGGCCAGCGGGGTTCCCGGTTGAGGGCCGGGGTCAGGCTTGCCATCGATCTGGGATCGGCCCGGATCGGCGTGGCGGCCAGTGACCCCGGGGGGCTCCTCGCCAGCCCGCTGACCACTGTCCCGCGTGGTCAGGGTGACCTGGACAGCCTGACCGGGCTCGCCATTGGCCATGAGGCCATCGAAGTGATCGTCGGGTTGCCGACCGGCCTGTCCGGCCGGGAGGGCGCCGCCGCGGCCGATGCCAGGCAGTTCGCTGCCGTCCTGGCCGCACGGCTGGCCCCCATCCCAGTGCGCTTGGTTGATGAACGTTTCACCACGGTGATCGCGCACGAGGCGCTGCGCCGTGGTGGCCGGGGATCGAGAGACCGGCGGTCGGTAGTGGACAAGACGGCGGCTGCCCTGCTGTTGCAGGGAGCGCTCGACCGGGAGCGGCTGACCGGCAGCCCGGCCGGCGAGATCGCCGGACCTGACCGGGGAGCCCGGGGGTGAGCCGTCACGCGCGCCGGGATGCAGCGGGCGAGCCGGACGGGGAGCGGCCGGGCGGCTATGGGCCGTCGGCCGATGACGACCCGGTCGCAGCCGATTGGGGCCCACCTGGCCACTGGCCGCAGGATGACCCAGCGGGGAATCCCGGCGACGCCGGTGGTCTGCCGCGCCCTTCCGGCCGGCGCCACGCCAGGCACGATGCCCAGACGCCTGAGCAGCCCTGGACACCTGAGCGCACTGGGGCAGCCGGCCAGAATAGTCAGGCTGCAGAGCCATTCCGCTGGACCCCGGACCGGGGCGGCGCCACACCTGATCCCTACGAATGGGCGCCAGGCCATGGCGGTGGTACGCCCGGCCACGACGCTCCGGCTGGCTATGGCACCGAGGCTAGCTATGGCACCGAGGCTGCCTATGACGCTCCGGCTGGCTATGGCAGCGAGGCTGGCTATGGCACCGAGGCTGCCTATGACGCTCCGGCTGGCTATGGCACCGAGGCTGGCTACGGCGCTGAGGCTGGCTCCGGCGCTCCGGCTGGCTATGGCACCGAGGCTAGCTATGACGCTGAGGCTAGCTCCGGCACCGAGGCTAGCTACGGCGCTCCGGCTAGCTATGACGCTGGGGCGGTTGGGTACAGCAGCGGCGCGAGTGACTACCTCGATGCGCCATCCCGCTATGGCGGCGAGCTGCCCGGCTACAACGGGAGCCAGCATGATCACGGCAGCACCGCATCTGGCTATGGCAACGGCGCGCCGCTGAGCACAGCGCCGCCCTGGCATGACGACGGTGCCGCCGTCCCGCTTGCGCCCCTGCCGCCTCCGTCCCCGCACCCGCCACCGCCGTCCCTGGACAGCACCGGGCACCCGTCCGGCCCGCTTCCCCCGCTGCCACCTTCTGAACTGGCCTGGCGTCAGTCCCTCGCTGATCCACTGCTCGACGAGTCCGCACCAGAGCCGCGGGCCGACGACCACCCTGGCGATCGCAGCTACCCGGATAGTGCCGCCACCGGTGATCCGGGGTACCAAGCATATGGAGATGGCCCCCGGGATCGGCGCGCCAGTGTTGCCAAGGAGGCGCGTGAGAATCCTGCCGCCGGGGGCTGGTACGCGGACGTGGAAGAACCACCGGCGGCAGAGGATGAGGATGGCTTGCTGCCCGGGCTCGGGGAAGGCAGGAGCGTACGGCGCCGCGCCGAGCGTGCCTCGGGCACTGCGTCATCGCGCAGGCGCCGCAAGCGCGGCCGCATAGCGGTCCTGGCGGCCGGGACCGTCATTCTCCTGATCGTGGTCGCCGTGCTCGGTGTTGGCTACACCTACTGGCGTAAGTACTACAGCCCGGCCGATTTCGCTGGTTCGGGCACGGGTTCGGTTGTGGCGCAGGTTAAGACGGGCGACACGGCCACGGTGGTCGGGCAGCGCCTGGCCAGCCTGGGCGTGGTAGAGAACGCGCGTGCCTTCTCGATCGCGGCCAAGGACAGCACCCACGGGACCGCGCTAGAGCCTGGTTACTACCATCTCCGCAAGCACATGAAGGCCTCCCTGGCGTTCGCGCTGCTGCTCAAGCCATCCTCGCGGATCCAGACGACGGTCGCCATCCCGGAGGGCTACCGGCTGTCGCAGATCATCACCAAGCTCGGCAACGCGACGGGCAACCTCAAGGGTTACCAGCAGGCGGCGACGAAGGTTGCCTCGCTGGGCCTTCCGTCGTACGCCAACGGCAATACCGAGGGATACCTCTTCCCGGCGACCTACGACATCCAGCCGAACACGCCACCGCTGACCGTTCTCAAGAACATGGTGCTGCGCTTCGACCAGGAGGCCGCCAGCATCAACCTTTCGGCCGCAGCGGCCAGGGTGCAACTCACCCCGAGCGAAGTCATCATTGTGGCCAGCCTCATCCAGGCAGAGGGCAAGAGGCCCCAGGACCTGCCGAAGATCGCCCGGGTAATTTACAACCGGCTGAACAGCAACCCTCAGATGCCGCTCGAGCTGGACACGACAGTGCTGTACGCGCTGCACTCCTCCGCCGGCGACGTCACCATCAAGCAGACGCAGTTCAAGTCGCCCTATAACACCTACCTGCACGCCGGCCTGCCACCTGGGCCGATCGACAGCCCGGGCGACCTTGCCATCCAGGCCGCGTTGCACCCGGCCCACGGGAACTGGACCTACTTCCTGACGGTGAACCCCACCACCGGGCTGACCCTGTTCACCAACAGCTTCACCCAGTTCCAGCAGTTCCAGACGGAGCTGACGAACAACACCGGGAACGGGTGAGCGCCCGAGCCATGAAGGCTGCGGTTCTCGGCTTTCCGGTCGCCCATTCCCTGTCGCCGGTCCTGCACAGTGCCGCCTACCAGGCGCTCGGCCTTGACGACTGGTGCTACGCGGCGATCGAGTGCGACGAGGCACGGCTGCCCGGGCTGATGGGTGAGTGCGGGCCAGACTGGGCGGGTCTGTCCCTCACCATGCCGCTCAAACAGGCCGTGCTGGGCTTGCTCGATCACGTCGAGCCGCTCGTCACCGAGGTGAGCGCCGCGAATACGGTCGTGTTCCGGGGCGGCGCCCGGCACGGGTACAACACCGACGTGCCGGGCATGATCTCAGCGCTCACCGAGGCGGGCCTGCCGGCCCCAGGGTCGGAGGAGCCTCCGGGCCGGGTGCTGATCCTGGGCGCCGGGGCGACCGCGTGTTCCGCCCTCGCCGCGGTGCGTGGCGTGGGCACGCGTCAGGTGACCGTGGCCGTCCGCGATGAGCAGCGGGCAGGCCGTCTGCTGGCTGCTGCCGAGAGGCTGGGCGTGGCCGTGACGCTGACTCCTTTTGACCGGCCCGGCGAGGCTGCGCCGGACTTGCTGATTTCCACCGCGCCGGCCGGCGCCGCCGACCTTTATGCCCAACGGATCCGCCGCGGTGCTCTCGTTCCCAGTTACGTGCTCGATGTGGTGTATCACCCATGGCCGACACCGCTAGCCGCGGCCGCACAGCAGTCCGGGGCCGTCGTCGCGGGCGGCTTCAGCCTGCTGCTGCACCAGGCGGCGGAGCAGGTTTCATTGATGACGGGCTGGGCGGCACCGGTCGAGGTGATGCGGAAGGCCGGGCTGTCCGCCCTGGGCGGCTGAGCTGTACGCGGCAGGGCATGCCGGCCGGAGGATCAGGCCTGCGGACCAGTGACGCGGAATACCCTGCGCTGCCGGAATGCTGTTAGTCTTACGGAACGACCAGCCCGGCATGACCGTGCTGGGCGTGCAAGCGGAGGACCACCTCCCACCTGGTCGGCGCTGAGCTTGATGAGCAGTGAGCTTGATGGGCACTGACTTCAATAGGCACTGCTTTAGTAGGCACTGAGCTGGCAGGTCGGCTTTCCGGTCTCAGGATCGGCGGGCCAGTCGGACGCGGCCGCGCTGGACGGCGTAATCGCTGATCAAGTGCGGCGGCAGTCTGGCGCTGCGTTCCTGGCGCAGGGTCGGCAAGATCCCGCATCAGGTCTCGCGGCATTGGTGGGCTCCGCGTGCATGCCATGCGGGGCCTTTTCCGTGTGTGGCGGCCAGCCGCCGCGCGGAACCGCCCTGCAGGGATGGTCTAGCAATATCCCCCCGGGTAACGAGGCCCGGTGGGAAACGAGGCCCAAGGAGGTCACATCAGCGCCGAACCCCGTATCAACGAGCGCATCCGGGTTCCTGAAGTACGGCTTGTCGGGCCGAACGGCGAGCAGGTAGGGATCGTCGCGATCAATGATGCGCTCCGGCTGGCTCAGGAAGCGGATCTTGACCTGGTTGAGGTTGCGCCCACGGCGCGGCCCCCGGTCTGCAAGCTCATGGACTACGGCAAGTTCAAGTACGAGTCCGCGCTCAAGGCCAGAGAATCACGGAAGAACCAAGCGCAGACCGTCATCAAGGAGATCAAGCTCCGGCCGAAGATTGACCCACACGACTACGGCACCAAAAAGGGCCACGTCGAGCGGTTCCTCCGGCAAGGGGACAAAGTCAAGGTGACGATCATGTTCAGGGGACGTGAGCAGTCAAGGCCCGAACTCGGGTTCCGGCTGCTGCAGCGACTGGCCGGCGATGTCGAGGAACTGGGTTTCGTCGAGGCCCAGCCGAAGCAGGACGGCCGGAATATGATCATGGTAATTGGGCCGCATCGCCGGAAGAGTGAGACAAAGGCAGAGCGTGCCGTAGCTCACGAGGCCGCTGCGCCGGCCGAGCGACCGGTGCGGGTGCGCCGGGCCCCGGCGCCGTCCGCCGCTGAGGTGCGCGAGGCTGCCGAGGACGCTGCATCCGCGAACGGCGCGTCCGCGCACGGTGCTTCGGGGGCCCAGGCAGGATCCTGACCGCTAGGAACAGCGTCTTAGCGTGACGATGCGCAGCAATGCCGCGCTAGCAGCGGGTACAGATGTTGTGCTGCGAGCGCGCCGAGGACGTCGTGCCGACGGCACGCAATAGAGCGTCGTGCCGACGGCACGCAATAGAGCGTCGTGCCGACGGCACGCCAGTTAGAGGAGACGACGGCGACCATGCCGAAGATGAGGACGCACAGTGGGGCCGCGAAGCGATTCCGGCTGACCGGTTCCGGCAAGGTGATGCGTCGCCGCGCCAACCGTAACCACCTGCTCGAGCACAAGGCGAGCAAGCGCACCAGGCGCCTGTCCAGCGACCAACCGCTGGCTGGTGCAGATGTCAGGAAGATAAAGAAGTTGCTGGGGAAGTAGCCCCACCCGCCTCAAGGGAGTCGAAGAAATGGCACGCGTGAAGCGGGCGGTGAACGCCCACAAGAAGCGCCGGGTCGTCCTTGAGCGGGCGAGCGGCTACCGGGGTCAGCGGTCGCGCTTGTACCGCAAGGCCAAGGAGCAGGTCCTCCACTCGATGACGTACGCCTACCGGGACCGCAAGGACCGGAAGGGCGCGTTCCGGAGGCTGTGGATCCAGCGCATCAATGCTGCGGCCCGCGCCGACGGCATGACCTACAACAGGTTCATCCAGGGCCTCAAGGTCGCTGGTGTCGAAGTGGACCGCCGGATGCTCGCCGAGCTTGCTGTCGCGGACCCGGCCGCGTTCTCCGCCCTGGTGGAGGTGGCCAAGGGTGCCCTCGCCGACGCGGGCGTGGACACCACCCCGACCAGCACCGCGGCGGCCTGACGCCGCCGCGGGCGGCCGGCTGGGGCCGGGAGCAGGGGCGCCGGGCAGCAGGGGCGCCGGGCATGACGCTGCCGGTTGGCCCCGAGGTGACCAGCCTCCGTTCCCCTCGGGTGAAGTCTGTCCGGCAACTGGCCAAGCGGGCGCTGCGGCAGCGCACCCGGTCGTTCCTGGCCGAGGGCCCGCAGGCGGCGGGCGAGGCACTCGCCGCCGACGGGGTGGCCACGGAATTGTTCATCACTGCCCCCGCCCAGGTTCGTTACGGCGAACTCGTGGCGGTCGCCACCGCGCAGGGGATACCTGTGCACCTGGTCAGCGGGGAAGTCATGGCCGAACTCGCACAGACCGTCACACCGCAGGGCGTCCTGGCCGTCTGCCGGTTCGTCGATGTCCCGCTCAGCCAGGTCACTGTGGCTGCCCCACGCCTCGCGGTGGTCCTCGCGAACGTGCGTGACCCGGGGAACGCCGGCACCGTCCTGCGGACCGCGGACGCGGCCGGAGCCCAGGCTGTGATCTTCTCCGAGGCCTCGGTCGATCCCTACAACAGCAAATGTGTCCGTGCCTCGGCTGGCAGCCTCTTCCACGTCCCGGTGGTGATGGGAGCACCGCTCGCAGCGGCGGTCGCCGCGCTGCGCGACGCGGGCCTGCGGGTGCTGGCCGCCGACGGCAGCGCCCGGCGCTCACTCGATGAGCTCGATTCCGCTGGCCTGCTGCGGCAGCCGACCGCCTGGTTGTTCGGCAACGAGGCCTGGGGGATGCCTGGCGAGGTGCTCTCGCTGGCGGACGAGGCGGTCGCCGTGCCCATCTACGGCCGAGCGGAGAGCCTGAACCTGGCCGCGGCGGCCGCCGTTTGCCTGTACGCATCCGCCCGCGCGCAGTGCTAGCCAGGCCAGCCCAGCAAAGGGGGGCTGCCGCGCGGCATGCTTCGCGCGCTAGAGTCTGATCACGTTGCGTCATTCACGCGGGACACAATCGTTGATGCCGGATGGAGGCAGCGGTCAAGTGGATGGGCTCAGTCCAGTCAGGGCGGCGGCTGCCCTGGCCAGTGTGCCGGCCGGGGCGGTGGTGGCCTCGGGTGGCCTGGTCTGCGCTGACGAACTGCCTGACGGCGTAGTCGTGGCCGACCACGCGGCCCGGGTCGCGGTGTTCAACAAGGCGGCCGTGCGGCTCACCGGCGTCGCTTCCCTCAACGCGCTGGGCCGAGATGTCCGGCAGGTACTGCCGCTGTGCGATGCGGACGGTCGCAGCTGGTGGACCTGCGTCGACCCCTATCGCGGGCTGTCCACCCGGACCAGGCATCCGGAGACCTCGCTGTACCTGGCGGACGGCACCGAGCTCTTGGTCACCGTGGGTTATGTGCGGGGGCCGCGGTGCCGCGAGTTCGGCAACGGGCCGCATGGCGAACCGGGTGCCGTGCAGCGCATCGTCATCACTCTCCGCGGGGCGCAGCAGCGAGCCCGCCTCGAGCGGCGCAGTGCCGATCTCGTCTCCACTGTCGCCCACGAACTGCGCTCACCACTGACCAGCGTCAAGGGCTTCACAGCGACGCTGCTGGCCAAGTGGACGCGGTTCACCGATGACCAGAAACGGGTCATGCTGGAAACGGTCAACGCGGACGCCGACCGGGTGACCAGGCTGATCACCGAGCTCCTGGACGTGTCCCGGATCGAGGCGGGCCGGATCGAGGTACACCGTGAGCTGGTGGACATCCCGCACCGGGCCGAGAAGATTGTCGCCGGGCGGGTGGCGGCGGGCGATCCGCCGGACCGATTCCGGATCGAGGCTCCTGCGGACCTGCCGGAGACGTGGCTGGACGCGGACAAGGTAGACCAGATCCTCGGAAACCTCGTGGAGAACGCGGTACGGCACGGCGCTGGTACGGTGACGGTTGTGGTCGAGCCGGTCGAGACCGTCGGCGCCCGGGCAGTGAACCGTCCGGACGGGATAGCGGCAACCCCTGGGTCCGTTGGGGCTGGGTCCGTCGCGGTGTCCGTGCGCGACGAGGGCGACGGCGTCGCCCCGGAACTTGTGCCGCGGATTTTCCGGCAGTTCTGGCGGGCCAAGCGTCGCGGTGGTGCGGGCCTCGGTCTGTACATCGTGAAGGGCCTGGTCGAGGCGCACGGCGGCACTATCACCGTGCAGGGAGCGCCCGGCGGCGGAGCTGACTTCCGATTTACCATGCCTGCCGGCGGGCCTGACTTCGGGTAACCGGGCGGCGCCGGGCAATGCCCTGGCGCGGCCGGTCGCCGGAAGCTCGCCCCGGCGGGCGCCCCCATTTCGTTCTCACCTCTCACCTCTTGCCCGCAGGAAGCAGAACTCGATGTCAGCCCCGAACAAGCAATACGATCCCGTGGAGGTGGCGATGCTGTCTCCCGAGGAAGTGTCCAGAATGGCCCACGAGGCGCTGGCCGCCATCGGCGGCGCGCGGACACTTGATGAACTGAAGACCGCCCGGCTGGCGCACTCCGCCGACCGGTCGCCGCTCGCCCTGGCCAATGCGGAGATCGGCGCCCTGCCCCCGGAGGCCCGGGCCGAGACGGGCAAGCGGGTCGGCGCGGCGCGGCGCGAGGTCGCCGGGGCGCTGACCGTCCGCCAGGCCGAACTGGAAGCGGAACGGGACCAGCGGGTCCTCATTGAGGAAGCGGTGGACGTCACCCTGCCCTGGGACCGGGTGCCGCCCGGGGCCAGGCACCCGGTGACCACGGTCGGCGAGCGGCTGGCCGACGTGTTTGTCTCCATGGGTTACGAGATCGCCGAGGGTCCCGAGGTCGAGGCGGAGTGGTACAACTTCGACGCGCTCAACTTCCCGCCCGACCATCCGGCCCGGGAGATGCAGGACACCCTGTTCGTGGCCGGGCCGGACGGATCCGCGTCCTCGGGCATGGTGCTGCGCACACACACCTCGCCGGTCCAGATCCGGGCCATGCTCACCCGGCCGCTGCCGCTGTATGTGGTCAGCCCGGGCCGTTGCTTCCGGAGCGACGCGCTGGACGCCACGCACAGCCCCGTGTTCCACCAGATCGAGTGCCTCGCCGTGGATGAAGGGCTGACCATGGCCGACCTGCGGGGTGCTATCCGCGCGTTCGTGGACGCGATGTTCGGTGAGGGGCTGCGCACCCGGCTGCGGCCCGACTTCTTCCCGTTCACCGAGCCATCTGCGGATGTATCCATGGAGTGCCATGTCTGCCGGGGCGCCTCCACCCGGCCGGGCGGGGAGCCGTGCCGGGTCTGCCGGTCCCAGGGCTGGATCGAGCTGGCCGGCTGCGGCATGGTGAACCCGCGGGTTCTGGTCGCCTGCGGGATCGACCCAGACCGCTACAGCGGGTTCGCTTTCGGGCTGGGCATCGAGCGGACCCTGATGATCAGGCACGGGGTGACCGACATCAGGGACACCCTGGAAGGCGATGTCCGGTTCAGCCGGGCACTGGGGAGCGAGGCCTGATGCAAGTTCCCCTGTCCTGGCTGCTGACCAGCGCCGGGCTTGACGAGGCGGCGCCCGCTGTTGCCCCCGACGAAATTGCCCGGCGGCTCACCGCCGCGGGTTTTGAGGTGGAGACCGTCCAGCAGGTCGGCCACGACATCCGCGGCGTGGTGGTGGCCGAGGTCACCGCGATCGAGGAACTGGCCGGCTTCAAGAAGCCGGTCAGGTACTGCCAGGTGTCCACCGGGGAGGGCGAGCCGCGCAGCGTGATCTGCGGGGCCGTCAATTTCGCGGTGGGCGACCGGGTGCCGCTGGCGCCGCCGGGCGCGAGCCTGCCGGGCGGCTTCGAGATCGGCGCGAAGAAGGCCTACGGGCGGATGTCGGAGGGAATGATCTGTTCCGCTGCCGAACTGGCCATCGGGGATGACCATGCCGGCATTCTCGTGCTGCCCGCCGACGCGCCGCTCGGTGCCGACTTCGTGGCGTATGCCGGGCTGGCCGACCATGTGCTCGACATCGCGGTGACCCCGGACCGCGGCTACGCCCTGTCCATCCGTGGCCTGGCCCGGGAACTGGCCACTGCCTGCGGGACCGAGTTCGCTGACCCGGCCGATGCCGGGCTCCCTGGGGACTTCGCAGCGGTCTCACCGGAGGTCTATCCGGCCAGCATCGGGGACGCGTCGGCGTGCGACCGGTTCGTGCTCCGCGAAGTGCGCGGGTTCGGCCCGGATGCGGCCACCCCGCTGTGGATGCGGGTGCGGCTGGCCCGCTCCGGGATGCGCTGCGTGTCGCTGGCCGTGGACGTCACCAACTACCTGATGCTGGAACTCGGCCAGCCGCTGCACGCGTTCGACCGGGACAAGCTGACCGGGCCGATCGTGGTCCGCCGGGCCCGGCCGGGCGAGCGCATGGAAACCCTGGACCACGTGGTCCGCGAGCTCGACCCGGACGACATCCTCATTACCGACTCCTCCGGCCCCATTTCGATGGCGGGCACCATGGGCGGCCTGGCCACCGAGATCTCGGCGGCGTCCCGCGACCTGGTCATCGAGGCCGCGCACTTCGACCCGCGCGCAGCGGCCCGGATGAGCCGGCGGCACAAACTGTTCAGCGAGGCGTCCTACCGGTTCGAGCGGGGGGTGGACAGGGAACTGCCGCTCCGGGCGTCGGCCAAAGCGGTGTCCCTGCTGGCCTCTCTCGGCGGCGGGACCGCGGTGCCCGGCTGCACCCACGCATTCGTTGAGGTGCCGCAGGTGTCGATCCCCATGGCCGACGGCTACCCAGACCAGGTGGCAGGCCTGGTCTACGGCCATGACACGGTCGTGCGCCGGCTCCGGGACGTGGGATGCACGGTGGCCGGATCCGCGGCGGACACGGCGGGCGATGGCCGCGGCCCGCAGGACGGCGGCGAGCGGGTGCTGACGGTGCTCCCGCCATCCTGGCGGACTGACCTGCTGTACCCGAGGGACCTCGCGGAGGAGGTCATCCGGCTGGAGGGGTACGAGAACATTCCGGTCCGGACCCCCCGTGCGGCACCGGGCCGCGGGCTGACGGCGCAGCAGCGGCTGCGCCGGGCAACCGGCCGCAGGCTGGCCGACGCCGGGTACGTGGAGGTGCTCAGCCCACCGTTCGGGTCCGCCGCCGATTACGACCGGCTGCTCCTCCCGGCGGATGATCCCCGGCGGCAGGCGCTCGCGGTCGCCAACCCGCTCAGCGACGACGAGCCGTTGCTGCAGACGACGCTGCTGCCTGGCCTGCTGCGCGTCCTCGCGCGCAATGTCGGGCGCGGGTTCAGTGACGTCGCGTTGTTCGAGATGGGCCTGGTCTTCCGGCCGCGCCCGGGGAGCCCAGCGGTGGCGCCCATTCTGCGGGTGGACCGGGGGCCGACGGCGGCGGAGGTAGCCACCCTCGAGGCGGCGCTGCCGGATCAGCCGCTGCGGGCGGCGGCCGTCGCGGCCGGTGATCGTCAGCTCCTGGGCTGGTGGGGCCCGGGCCGGCCGGCCGGCTGGCAGGACATCATCGAGGCAGCCAGGGAGGTCCTGAGGGTCAGCCGGGTCCCGTTCGAGGTGCGCCCTGACCAGCATGAGCCCTGGCATCCGGGCCGGTGCGCGGCGGTGTTCGTGCAGGCTGAGGGCCAGGAATGGCTGGCTGGGCACGCGGGTGAATTGCATCCGCGGGTGACGGCGGCGTTCGACCTGCCCCCGCGCACCTGTGCCATGGAACTCGACCTGTCGGTCATCGAGACGGCCGCCGCGTCGCTGGGCCCGGCTGAGGCGCCGCGGATCTCCCCTTACCCGGTGGCCACCCAGGATGTCGCCCTGGTCGTGCCGGAAACGGTGCCCGCCGCTGACGTCGAGGCCGCCCTGGTCGCTGGGGTGGCCCGCAGTGACCAGCCCGACCTGCTGGAGGAAGTCCGGCTTTTCGACGTCTACACGGGAGCGCAGGCCGGCGAAGGAAGGAAGTCGCTGGCGTACACCCTGCGGTTCCGCGCCCCGGACCGGACGCTCACCGCCGAGGAGACCACCGCCGCCCGGGACGCCGCGGTCACCGAGGCCGCCCGCCAGGTCGGTGCGGTCCTGCGCGGCGGATCCTGACCCTCGAGCGCGGTCAGGTGGCCTGGTCCTGCGGCGGCTCGGCGTGCCGCAGCCGGGCCACCAGATCTGACGGCCGCACCTCGACAGCGAACGGCCGCTGCGCGGAGAACACATCGTCGCCAGTGACGGTGGCGGCGAGTTCGTAACGGCCGCCGGTGAGTTCGAAGGCCGTCAGACTTGGCTCGGCCGGATCGGGCACGACGATCCAGTACGCGTCTATCCCGAACCGCTCGTATGCCGCCTTCTTCACGTTGAGGCCGATCAGTGCCATGCTTGGCGACTGGGCTTCCACGACGAGCAGCGGCGGCTCGGTGACCTTCGCAGCGCCCAGGACTTCGTCGCGGACCACGACGATGTCCGGGTCGAACTCGGTGTCGGCGGCGAGTTGCATGGCCGGTTCCGGCAGTGTGGCCAGGTCGTCGGGGCAAGCTCGTTGCAGCAGATCCCGAAGTGACGCTGCCACCCATTGGTGACCCGTCACCGGCCGCGGGCTCACCAGGAGCACTCCGTCCACCAGCTCGTATCGCCGGCCGTCATCGGGCATCCGGTCCAGGTCCGCGACGGTGAATGCCTGACCCGGCGGCGGCCAGGTCCCAGTGACGCTCATGACAACCATCGTGCCTCCTGTTCGTCATGACTGTCACCCTGGCGCACGCCACCGACAATCCCTCGTGCGCCCCGGGGCGCGGCCGCCGCCGGCGAACCCGGGCGGCGGTCAGCACGAACGCTCATGCCAGCGGTTCCAGGCATCTTGCCATTCAACTTCGGCCAGACAGGGCCCTGACTCGGTCGCCCGGGCTCCTTGAAGCTACTCGGCGGAACCTCCTTGGCAGCGCCTTTGGGAGCGAATCGGATGGCGGTTGCGCAGGCACCAGATGCGCCGGTAGGTTCACACAGCGTGGCCGGTGCGGCGTCGGATCGGGTCTCTGAGGAGGGTTGGAAGTTCCCCTGGGGGGTGGGGCAGGAAGCACGCCCTTAGGAAGGACTGCGTCATCGACCGAGAAGGCATGGCACCGGGGGAACCAACGGGTGTGCCGGACACCACGCCAGCATTTGTGCCTCGGACCACCTTCGGTGAGATCTTCGCTGTCGGCGAGTTCCGGGCCCTGTGGATCGCTCAGTGCTTGTCGGTGACGGGAGATCAGCTGGCCAGGGTGGCCCTGACCTTGCTGGTCTACAGCCGGACTCACTCCGCCCTGCTGGCGGCGGTCACGTTCGTGGCCAGTGTTGTGCCGACATTCATCGGGGGGCTATTCCTCTCGGGCCTCGCGGACAGCCTGCCCCGCAGGCAGGTGCTTATCGCATGCGACCTGAGCCGGGCGGCGCTCGTCGCCGTGATGGCGCTGCCCGGAATGCCGCTCTGGGTGCAGGTGGGCCTGCTCTTCCTAGTCACTCTGATCAGCGCGCCATTCACCGCGGCGCGCGCGGCGCTGTATCCGGAGATCCTGTCCGGGGACCGGTATGTGCTTGGCACCGCTGTCACGCTGACGACGCTGCAGTTCGCGCAGGCAGTCGGCTTCGCCCTCGGCGGAGCATTAGTCGGTTTCTTCGGCGTGCGCACGTCGCTCGTTGTGGATGCGGCCACGTTCGTCATCTCAGCCGTCATCGTCCGCCTGTGGGTGCAGGACCGGCCAGCGGCGCGCGGCGGGTCCCGCCGGGAAGCACCTTCCATGTCCGCGGTCACGGCCGGGATCCGGCTGGTCTTCGCCGACCCTGAGTTGCGTACTCCGATGCTGCTCGGTTGGCTCGCCGCGTTCTACAACGCGCCAGAGGGTGTCGCGGCCCCGCTCGGAAAGTCTCTCGGCGGTGGCGATGTCTCTGTGGGCCTGATCCTGGCCGCGACGGCGCTTGGCGCTTCGTTGGGCGCGGTCACCTTCAGCCGGTTTTCCAGACCGCCGCAGCGGCAACAGTGGATGGTCCCGCTCGCGGTCGCGGCGTGTGCCGTGCTCGTCCTGTTCGTCTTCCGCCCGGCACTGCCGGTGGCGCTGATAATCCTCACAATGAGCGGCGTATTCGGCTGTTACCAGCTTGCGGCGAACGCGGCATTTGTTACTCAGGCCCCGCCGCATCGTCGCAGCCAGGCGTTCGGTGTCGCCCAAGGTGGGATGAGCCTTGGGCAGGGTACCGCAATGATCATGGCTGGAGCTGCGGCGCAGCACTATCCGGCCGTGGTGATCGCCATCAGCGGAGCACTCGGCGTCATTGCCGCGGTCGCAATCAAGTTCAGTCAAGCCCGTGCCCGTTGATCAGTCCCAGCCAGCTGATCAGGCACTCGTAGTTCGAGCCTGGCTTTCGTTGTCATTGCAGTAGAACCTCGCAGGCTCTAGCCCCAGGTGTCGGTGCTCATCGGGGTGCTCCTTCCTGTGTGGTGCTGGTGGTGGGCTGTGGTCACTTGCCCCAGGTGTCGGTGCTCATCGGGGTGCTCCTTCCTGTGTCGTGCTGGTGGTGGGCTGTGGTCACTTGCCCCAGGTGTCGGTGCTCATCGGGGTGC
>OCZU010001688.1_pt1 | contig 14330 bp, 12 predicted proteins | sample 1539001 | NCBI WGS metagenome assembly OCZU01 (sample SAMEA3539306, study PRJEB22396) | soil metagenome | biome: tundra; feature: field; material: soil | place: USA | collected 2010-05 | depth 0.15 m | reverse complement strand
GGATCCGCGATCCACCGCCCCGGCAAAAGGTCTGTTGTCGAGGATCAGGCCAGCTTGGTGATCAGCGCCTGGGCTTCGGATTTTTGCTGATCGTCGCCCTCGTGCAACACTTCCTGGAGAATCTCGCGCGCGCCCTCCACGTCGCCCATCTCCTGATACGCCTTGGCGAGATCGAGCTTGGTGGCGGCATCGTGCCATTGCCCGTCGAGCACCGACGGCGTCGGATCCTCGAACGTCGAACGCTTCGGATCGAAGGCAAGGTCGAGCTTGTCGAGCTCGATCGCCGCGGCGGGTCGCGCTAACTGTGGCGCGGGCGCGCCGGCGGTTGCCATCGCGGGCTCGCGCGCGATTGCAGTAGCGGTTGCGGTCGCGGCGACGACCGCGGGCCTCGCCGCCGGGCCAGCCGGTTTGATCGGTTCGTCGAGGTGGAAGTCCAGATCGAACTTGGGCACCGACTCGGGCTCGAAAGAAATCGGTTCACGCGCGGTCACCGTATTGGCCAATTTGTCGGCTGCCGACTTGGCGGCGACGGCGGCGGCGGCGGATCCCGCGGCAGTCGCGGCCAGTGTCGCCGCGGATATCGTCGGTTTCTCGAAGCTTATCTTCGGCGGCTCATTGGGCAAGCGGGGGGTCTTGGTCTCGACCTCGGATGTCGGCGACAGCGAGATATCGTCGTCGAGCGTGAAGTCGAGCGGCGTGCCGCCCCGCGGCTCGACCCGAAGGTCGGGGGCCGCGCTCAATACTGTAGCGTCGCTCGCCGGTTGAGCCACAACCGCAGGCGTTGCCGCGGCAAACGCCGCACCGCCTCCAGCCTCCGCGAACAGCGGATTCGTCGGATCGAGCTGACGGCCCAGGGTCATCGCCTTCTGCCACACCTCGCCCTGGCCGCCCGAAACCGAATACAGCTCGCTGGCGACCGTCTCGAATGCGGATGGCTTGTTGTGCTGCGCATGAATCTCCAGCAGCTTCAGGTAGATTTCCTGGCGTTGCGGATCCTTCTTCAGCGCATCCTTGAGAATTTCCTCGGCCTGCGCGTCCCGGCCGTAGGCGAGATAGACCTCGGCCTCGGCGATCGGATCGACTTCGTCGGTGTCGATATTGCCGAGACCCTCGCGGCTGAAATCGCTGGCGAGCGAATTGTCGCCGGTGTTCACCACGCCACCGCCGGTCGAGCCGAATACGGTGTTGGTCTTGATGTCGGTGCCGGAAATGATGCTGTCTTCGAACTTGGTGGTCTTGCGTCTGCGCGCGGCGATAATGGCCGCGATGCCGCCAAGCACGATGAGCGCACCGCCGCCGACGGCCCATGTCGGCGTGTTGCCGAAGAGATCGTCGATGAACGAGGGCTCCGGCGCTTTCCGCGGCGGCACCTTCGGAACAGCCTTCAATTCGGTTGGCGCCGCTGCTTTGGTATCGGCTGCCTTGCTTTCCACCGGCGTCGCATCCGGCGCCTTGGCGTCAGGGGCGGTAACGGCCGGGGTCAGAGCCGGGGGTACCGCTGCCGTTGTTACGGGCGGCGTCGTCGTGCTCGTTGCGGGCGGAGGATTCGTCTCCGTCGCTGCCGGAGGCGGCACCGCTGGCGGAGGCGTCATGACCGTCGGCGGCGGTGCTGCCGCGATCTGCGTGTCGGGTGCCTTGGGCACCTCTACCGGCGCCTTGCCCGCCTCGGCCTTCGTCTGAAGGTCGGACATGGTTCCGCTTTTGAGCGCCGCGGCCCTTTGCAAATCACGAACCGTTTTTTCCAGATCGGCGACGCGCGAATTCGCTTCGCGCAGCGCCTTGTCCTTGGCGGCGAGATCTTCCGCGCGGGCCGCCGCGGTTCCCTTGCCGGCCTCGCGTGAAACGCTGACCCGATCCTTGCCGCCCATTGCCGCGGCGGCTTGATCCTCGACCGCGGTGCTGATCTTGCCGCTCGCCGACTGGCGCGCGGCCGTCGTATCGCTTGACGGCGCGCCGGCTGCGACGCGATCACGGTAGGCGCGCCAATCCGAGGCCTGCACCTTGACCACGCTCACAGCGTCGCCCTGCGTGACGGCCGCGATTTGATCGCCCTGCGGCACGGTAATGATCTGGCCGCTGCGCAGCCGATTCATGTTCTTGTCGTCGAACGCGCCTTCGTTGCTCCGGAACAACGCTACCAGCATCTGCTCGAGGCTGACGTTAGGCGGCTTGTACTCATTGGCGATCTTGGACAGGGTGTCGCCACGCTTGACGGTGTAGCCGCCGGCGGCGTCCGGCGCGTTGGACGTCGAAGCTGCCGACGCCACGGCATCGGCGCCACGGCGACCCGCACGCGTGGTGCGTGTCGGCGCAACTTCCGGACGAATCGGCGCGGCGGGCTCGACCGCCTGCATCTCGGTGGCGCCGGGTGGGTCAAGCAGGAAAGTGTAGTCGCGGACCACGCGACCGGTGGCCCAGCTCAGTTCGATGATCAGATTCAAGAACGGCTCGTTCACCGGAGCGGAAGTTGTCACGCGCAAATACGTCGCGTTGGCTCCCTGCTCGACGGTGATGCGCGCACGGGCAAGCGCCCCCACGTATTGCGCGCCGTTGTCGCGGTAGACCGAAGGATCGGCGATGCGCGCGCGCAGCGAGTCGAGATCGTCCCTTTGCGCCGCAGTGAGTTCGATCTGCGCCGACAGCGGTTGCCCGAGCCCGGAATTCACCGTGAGCTGGCCCAGTCCAAGCGCGAGCGCCGGAACGGAAAGCGTCAAAAGGCCCGATAAGACACCGGTAATGACGAAAGGTTTTAATCGCATGCAGACCTCTAAATGCTGATCGCCTTAGCTAACTTAACATCATGGAGTTAGCGGTGCAAGCTAAACCTCGGTATTAGCTCGACTTTTTAGCGCAAAAGCATTGTTACGAGGCGCAGAAAGAGCGTTGGCCCTGATTGACGGGAAGCCCAACCCGTGGGGAAAGGTTCACCGGGCGGTACAACAGCTTGTGGGCTGGCTGTTAAGGCGACGTAACGAAATATGTGTTGTAAGCGTGTCGCAACGCGGCATCGTGCGGCGCCCCCGTTAGCGCCAGCGCATAAAAGGAGCCAAAACGGGCCGCGCGGCAGGCCGACGGCGCGGCGTCGTCATAATCAACATCATTGACCATGTCATTTTGCGGCGCTACCGGCGCTCGCGGAGAATGCGCAGCATGCGTCGCAACGGCTCCGCGGCCCCCCAGAGGAGCTGATCGCCGACGGTAAAAGCACCCAGGTACTCGCCTCCCATAGCCAGCGTTCGCAACCGGCCTATCGGTATTTCGAGCTTTCCCGTCACCGCCGCCGGGGTCAGCTCGCGGGTGCTCGCGTCACGGGTATTGGGTATCACGCGCACCCACTCGTGCGCGTCCGCGATCAGGCGCTCGATCTCGGGCAGTGGAATTTTGCCGCGGAGCTTGATCGTCAGCGCCTGACTGTGACAGCGCATCGCGCCGATGCGCACGCAAATCGACTCGACGGGGATCGGGTTCGCTTGGCGGCCGAGGATTTTGTTGGTCTCGGCGCCACCTTTCCACTCCTCCTTGCTGACGCCATCGCCCATGTCCTCGGCGATCCAGGGAATCAGGCTTCCGGCGAGCGGTACCCCAAAATGCTCGGTCGGGAAATGTTCGTCGCGCAGGATACCGGCGACCTCGCGGTCGATATCGAGGATCGACGAACCCGGATCGGCAAGCAGATCCTTCGCCACCCGATGAACCTCGCCCATCTGCTGCACGAGCTCGCGCATGTTCTGCGCGCCGGCGCCCGACGCCGACTGGTAGGTCATGCACGTTATCCATTCGACGAGGTCGTTCTGCAGCAGCCCGGCGATCGCCATCATCATCAGGCTCACCGTGCAGTTGCCGCCGATATAGTTCCTCACGCCATCGTCCAGGGCCTTGTCTATCACGTCGCGATTGACCGGATCGAGGATGATGACCGCGTCATCGGCCATGCGCAGCGTCGAAGCGGCGTCGATCCAATAGCCGTTCCAGCCGGCGCCACGCAGTGCGGCGTACATCGGCTTGGTCCAGTCGCCGCCCTGGCAGGTAACGATGGCGTCGAGGCCCTCGAAAGCCTTTGCGTCGTTCGCATTTCGAAGCGTGCCCGCGGCTTTGCCGATCGAAGGGCCGCTCCCTCCCACGCTCGAGGTGGAAAAAAACACCGGGTCAATGTGCTCGAAGTCATTTTCCTCGAGCATGCGCTGGACCAGCACCGATCCGACCATGCCTCGCCATCCGACAAAACCCACGCGCATCATGCCCATAGCTTCGATGAATTCCGTTCGCGACCGACGACGGCGGTTGAGCTCGCGCGCCCCGCTCCGCGCCTCATTGCGCCACCTGCGCCTTGAACGTCGGATGCAGGCGAGCCATCGCGTACGAATCGACGTATCGGCCATCGCGAAATGCGTAGGCGCGAAACGTGCCCTCGATGACGAATCCGAATTTTCGATACAGCGTCATGGCCGCGAGATTGTCGGTGTAGACGTTCAGCTCCAGGCGCTGATAGTTGAGCCACCCGTCGGCGAGCTCGATGGCCGCCTTCATCAGCGCGCTTCCGACGCCGCGACCCTGACTGTCGTCACGCACGGCCATGCCGACCGCGCCGACGTGCCTTCGCCGCGGCGACTTGCCGGCCTCGTGCAAACCCAGATTGCCCACGACGTCGCCGTCGATGGTGGCGACAAGAGAGAAATCGGATGGCGGCATGTCGCTCAGCCGCTTGCGCCACAGCTCGACCGACGGATACGGAAGCTGCAGCGTGCCCGCGATCGCCTTGGGCCCGCTGAAAATGGAATGGATGGCGTCGGCATCGCGAAGCTCGGTTCGCCGAACGACGATCGGATGGCCCGCGACCATCATGACAAGGCCGCGACGACGGCGCTGCCCATCTCACGCGTCCCGACGACGCGCTCGCCTTCCGAGGCGATATCACCCGTGCGCAGGCCGTCCGCCAGAACTCTGCGCACCGCGGCCTCGATGCGATCGGCGACGTCGGCGCGCGAGAACGTAAAGCGAAACATCATTGCCAGCGACAGGATCGTCGCCAGCGGATTCGCCTTGTCCTGGCCTGCGATGTCGGGCGCCGAACCATGAATCGGTTCGTACAGTCCCTTATTGTTCGCATCGAGCGACGCCGAGGGCAGCATCCCGATCGACCCCGCCAGCATCGATGCCTCGTCGGAAAGAATGTCCCCGAACATGTTGCCGGTGACGATTACGTCGAACTGCTTCGGGTTGCGCACGAGCTGCATCGCCGCATTGTCGACGTACATGTGCGACAGCTCGACGTCGCCGTAATTCTTCGCCACCGCGGTGACCACTTCGCGCCAGAGAATCGAGGTGTCGAGCACGTTCGCCTTGTCGACCGAGCAGAGCCTCCGCTTGCGCTTGCGCGCGACTTCGAAGCCGAAGCTCGCGATGCGCCGGATCTCAGGCTCGCTGTAGAGCATGGTGTCGAAGCCCTCCGCGTCGCCGGCGGCGTTGACGCGGCGGCCGCGCGGCGCGCCGAAATAAATGTCGCCGGTGAGCTCGCGCACGATCATGATGTCCAGCCCTGACACGACCTCGGGCTTGAGTGAAGACGAGGAGACCAGCTCCGGATAGAGCAGCGCCGGACGCAGATTGGCAAACAGTCCCAGCGCCTTGCGAATAGCGAGCAGACCCTGCTCGGGACGCAAATGTCGCGGCAGGCCCTCGTATTTAGGGCCGCCCACCGCACCCAGCACGATAGCGTCAGATCGCCGCGCGAGGTCGAGGGTCGTCGCGGGAAGGGCCTGTCCCGCGGCATCGTAGCCCGCGCCGCCGATAGGCGCGGTTTCCGTTTCGATCGGGAGGCCGCTCCGCCGCAGGCGTTCGAGCACCTTGCCCGCTTCGGCGACAATCTCGGCGCCGATGCCATCGCCGGGGAGCAGCGCGATCTTCATCGCAGCCCCTGGCACGCGCGCGGCCGATCGCCGCGGAGAACAGTCGAAGCCTTGGTTTCTTCTGTCTTCCGGTGACCGTTCTGCCGCTGCCCGCTCAGAAAAGCCACGGCTGCTCGGCTTTACGCTTCGCCTCGAACGCGTGAATCTCTTCGGCGTGAGTGAGCGTGAGTCCGATGTCGTCGAGACCGTTCAACAGGCAGTGCTTGCGAAACGCATCGACCTCGAATGGAAAAACAGTGCCGCCGTCGATCGTCGCGACGGTCTGCCGGTCGAGGTCGATGGTGAGCTTGAATCCTGGAAACGCGGCTGCGTGATGAAAGAGCCGCTCGACGCTGGTCTCCGGCAGCACGATCGGCAGCAGCCCGTTCTTGAAGCAGTTGTTGAAGAAGATGTCCGCATAGGACGGCGCGATGATCGCGCGGAATCCGTAATCGCCGAGTGCCCACGGCGCGTGCTCGCGCGAGCTGCCGCAGCCGAAGTTGCGGCGCGCGAGCAGGATCTGCGCGCCCTGGTAACGAGGCTGATTGAGCACGAAATCAGGGTTCGGACGGCGGCGCGACATGTCCATGCCGAATTCGCCCGCATCGAGATAGCGCCACGCGTCGAACAGGTTGGGACCGAAGCCCGAGCGATTGACCGACTTCAGGAACTGCTTCGGGATGATGGCGTCGGTGTCGACGTTGGCCCGGTCGAGCGGCGCCACGAGGCCGGTCAGGACGCGAAACGGTTGCATGATCGTCGCCCTATCCCAGCCGGCGAACGTCGACGAAATGGCCGGCGATGCCGGCCGCCGCGGCCATCGCAGGACTCACCAGGTGCGTCCGTCCGCCGGTGCCCTGGCGGCCCTCGAAGTTACGGTTGGAGGTCGATGCACAACGCTCGCCGGGTTCGAGGCGATCCTCGTTCATGGCCAGGCACATCGAACACCCGGGCTCGCGCCATTCGAAACCGGCGGCGGTGAAAATGCGATCGAGCCCTTCGCGCTCGGCCTGAGCCTTCACCGGCCCGGAGCCGGGGACGACCATCGCCAGCATCACGTTGTCGGCCTTGTGACGTCCTTTCACCACGGCGGCGGCAGCGCGTAAATCCTCGATGCGCGAATTGGTGCACGAGCCGATAAACACCTTGTCGATGCGGATGTCGCCGATCGCGGTATTGGGCTTGAGCCCCATATAGACGAGCGCTCGCTCGATGCCCTCGCGCCGCTGCGGATCCTTTTCCTTGTCGGGATCGGGCACGCGGCCGTCGATCGTGGTGACCATTTCGGGCGACGTTCCCCACGTGACCTGCGGCGCGATGGTCGCAGCATCGATCGCGAGGACGCGATCGAAGTTCGCGTCGGGATCGGAACGCAGCGTTCGCCAAAACGCGACAGCGCGTTCCCACAGCTCGTCCTTGGGCGCGAAGGTGCGGCCCTTGAGGTAGCCGACGGTCGTCTCGTCAACGCCGACCATGCCGGCCCTCGCGCCTGCTTCGATGGCCATGTTGCACAGGGTCATCCGCCCTTCCATCGACAGCGCGCGAACCGCCGCGCCGTCGAATTCGATGGCGTGCCCCGTGCCTCCCGCCGTGCCGATTCTGCCGATCACCGCCAGCGCGATGTCCTTCGCCGTGCAGCCGAACGGCAGCGTTCCTTCGACCGTCACCCGCATGGACTTCGCCTTCTTGGTCAGCAGGCACTGTGTGGCGAGCACATGCTCGACCTCGGACGTGCCGATGCCAAACGCGAGACAGCCGAACGCGCCGTGGGTGCTGGTGTGCGAGTCGCCGCAGACGACGGTCATGCCGGGAAGCGTCGCGCCCGTCTCGGGACCGATCACATGAACGATGCCCTGCCGCTTGTCGCGGAACGGGAAGTACGCCTTGGCGCCGTACTTCAGCATGTTGGCGTCGAGCGCGTCGATCTGCGTCCTCGCGGTGGGATCGGTGATGCCAAGTTCCCAGTGGGTCGTCGGCGTGTTGTGATCCGCGGTCGCGACGACCGAGCTCATGCGCCAGGGCTTGCGTCCGGCAAGCCTCAGTCCTTCGAAAGCCTGCGGACTGGTCACTTCGTGGACCAGATGGCGATCGATGTACAACAGCGCCGTACCGTCACTTTCGGAACGGACAACGTGACTGTCCCAGAGCTTGTCGTAGAGCGTGCGGGCATTCATGGAAGGACCGGCGAGCGCGCAAAAAACGATTATTGCACGGCAGCAATGCCTCGTCTAACCCGCCCCGCGCGCGTCGAGCAGCTCGACGACCTTGCGCGGCAAGTCCGAAGCGAGGCAATCGAGCGTTTGCGCTGACGTCGAGCGGAGCCAGGTGAGCTGCCGTTTGGCGAGCTGACGGGTCGCGGCGATGCCCCGCTCGCGCAGCTCGCGGGGTCCTTGCTGGCGCTGAGCTTGCTCATTCTCAAGCACATCCCAGACCTGTCGATAGCCCACGCAGCGCATCGAAGGCATCGACGCCGTCAACCGATATCGCTGCCTCAACGCGCGGACCTCCTCGATCAATCCCGCCACGAGCATGGCGTCGAAACGCGCGGCGATCCGGCGATGCAATTCGGCGCGATCCGACGGAACGAGCGCGATCGCAACGAAATCCGGCGCATCGCGCCCCTCGCGAGCACCTTGCAGCGACGACAACGGCGTCCCTGAGATCCGATACACCTCGAGCGCGCGCTGAATACGCTGGCTGTCGGTGGGTTTGAGCCGAGCGGCCGTCGCGGGGTCGATGCGCGCGAGCTCGGCGTGCAAGGCCGGCCAGCCCGAGACGGCAGCGCGATCGTCGAGCTCCTTGCGCAATTCCGCATCGGCCTGCGGCAACGTCGAAAGGCCCTCCCGCAGCGCCTTGAAGTAGAGCATCGTCCCGCCGACCAGCAAGGGAATGCGGCCGCGCGCGCGAATCTCCGCCATTGCAGCAAGAGCGTCGGTGCGAAAGCGCGCTGCCGAATACGACTGGTCGGGGTCGATCAGATCGATCAGGTGATGCGCCACGCGACGACGCGCCGCCGCATCGGGCTTGGCGGTGCCGATGTCCATTCCGCGATAGACCTGCGCCGAATCGACGCTGACAATCTCGACTGGAAGCAAAAGCGCGAGCTCGAGCGCGAGCGCGCTCTTTCCCGACGCGGTCGGCCCCATGAGCAGAATGGAGGGTGTCATGGCGAAGGAAGCGGCACCGGCGCTGGTGAAGCGACGGGCGACCGGCGCGAATGGCTTTGCAGACGCGCAGGCCTCAGCGGCCGCGCATGAAAAGCCGGTCGAGATCGCCCAGCGACAACTCGTACCACGTGGGCCGGCCGTGATTGCACTGGCCCGCGCGCTCGGTCGCTTCCATTTCGCGCAGCAGCGCGTTCATCTCCGGCACCGTCAGGCTGCGATTTGCGCGCACCGCTCCGTGGCAAGCCATCGTCGACAGAAGATCATCGCGCTGTGCTGTCAACACGCGGCTGCCTCCATATTCGCGCACATCGGCAAGGACGGCGCGGGCGAGCGCAACCGCGTCCGCATCCACCAGCAGCGCGGGAACGCCGCGCACCGCCAGCGTCGATGGCCCGAGCACCGACATCGAGAAGCCCAGCGCCGACAGGACCGCGGCGTTTTCGTCGGCAGTCGCGACATCGAGCGGGTCGGCGGCAAATGTCACCGGCACCAGCAATGGCTGCATCGGCAGCGCGAGGTCGAACGCCGTCTTGAGTCGCTCGTAGAGGATGCGCTCGTGTGCGGCATGCATGTCGACCAGCACCAGCCCGTCGCCGTTTTGCGCGAGCACGAAAACTCCGTGCAACTGCGCCAACGCAAAGCCGAGTGGATGATCGCCGGTGTTGGGCAGATCGGGCCCGTCGGATCGCACCTCGGGTCTCGCGCGGTCGCCGAACAGCGTAGCGTAAAAGCCCGCTGGTTCTGACGCGCCGAGCTGCATCGAGCTCTGCGAGCTGAGGTGTCGTGAGGGCCAGCCCCCAGATGACACTAGGGGAGGCACCCGGGCCGCGGCGACGCCAAGGCGCTCAGACGCCGACACTGCAGGCTGCTCGGCCGCAGTCGACGCAAGACCCTTCTCCACCGCGTAGCGCACGAACTGATGCACCGCCCCGCTGTCGCGGAATCGGACCTCGGCCTTCGCCGGATGCACGTTGACGTCGACGATGCGCGGCTCGATCGTCAGCCACAGTGCATACGCGGGTTGCCGCTCGTGGTGCAGCACGTCGCGATACGCTTCGCGCAACGCGTGCGCAAGCACGCGGTCACGCACGAAGCGACCGTTGACGAACAGGTACTGCGCGTCGCGGGCGGTCGTCGCGTACGCGGGACGCACCACCCAGCCCGCGAGCGAGAGTCCCGGTCCGTATTCGTCGACAAACGCCGCCTGCGCGGCAAAATCGTTTCCGAGCAGCGCGTCGACGCGAGCGCGCCGGCCCTGCGTGAGCAGCCGGTAGCGCACGCTCGCGTTGTGCTGCATCGTGAATCCCGCGTCCGGATGCGAAAGCGCAATGCGGCGAAATGCTTCGTCGCAATGCCCGAACTCGGTTGCGTCGGTGCGCAGGAATTTTTTTCGCGCCGGAGTGTTGAAGTAAAGCTCCTGCACGGTCACCGTCGTGCCGCTGGCAAGCGCTGCGGGCTGCGGCACGCCCACTTCGCCGCCGTCGACCTCGATCCGCCACGCGTGTGGCTTGTCGCGCGAGCGCGATGTGAGTGCAAGGCGGGACACCGCGGCGATGCTGGCCAGCGCTTCGCCGCGAAAGCCCAGCGTGCCGATTGCCTCGAGATCGCCTGCGCTGGAGATTTTGGATGTCGCGTGGCGCGCAACCGCCAGGAGAAGGTCCTCGCGATCGATGCCCATCCCGTCGTCGGCGACGCGAATAAGCTTGACGCCGCCTCCCGATAGATCGATGTCGATCTGCGTTGCGCCGGCGTCGAGACTGTTCTCGAGCAATTCCTTGAGCGCGGCCGCGGGACGCTCCACAACCTCGCCGGCGGCGATCTGGTTGATCAGCTGATCGGGCAATTGCCGGATTGCGTGCATCACCGCACGAGTCCTCGCGCCCAAGCGGCGTAGACATCGTCGGCGACCCGGGACAGCGCGGCGAGGCGTTCGTCGACGTCCTCGAAGATGTCGGCCTTGCTCTGCACCGCGCCATTCGATCGCGGCGGCAGCTCATCACCGCCGCTGGCGCACCAGTTCTCGACCATCTCGCGCGTCATCTCGATGTGGCACTGGAAGCCGACATGCTTGCCGAGCACAAACGCTTGCTCGGGATTGAAGCCGTTAGTCAACACACGCGTCGCGTCGTGAGGCAGCCCGAACATGTCGTAGTGCCACTGGAAGGTGCGGAACCCGTCCCGATGGCCGAACCACGGATTCGACGCTGCATCTATCACGTCGACGGCGCTCCAGCCGATTTCCGGCGTCGTGGCGCGCACGACTTTCGCACCGAGCGATTTCGCGAGGAGCTGTCCGCCGAGGCAATGGCCGATGACGGGCACATCGGCGGAGACGGCGTCGCGAAGAAGGCCGAGCAGCGGCGCATTCCAGGGAAGATCGTCGTTGGCGCTCATTGGCCCGCCCATCATGCCGATGCCGGCGAAGGCGCGCGAATCCGTGGGCACCGGCTCGCCGCGATCGAGCGCAAACAGCTCTCGGGGGACGCCCTGCGCGTCGAGCCATTCGCCGAAATGGCCGGCACCTTCGGTGGGCGAGAAACGAAAAATGGCGACGGGTTTCACAGCGCTTTGACTTGGGAAGTACGTGGGCAATCGCGGCTTGGTTTCAGTCTCGGCTGCGAGGTCGAGGTAAACCGCTTTCCAGTTCCCGGCCGGCAGCGGCAGACACCGCGTTCGCGCCTGCGATTGTACCTCGGCTCGCCGGTCCGAATCGGTCAGCGTCGGGGTCGCTTCGCCGCGCTGCCGACCAGTTTGAACAAGCGGGTGTCGAATGGGTAGCGGGCCGCCGCCGTGATCTTGAGCTGCGCCGCGGCGGGATGCGACGGGTTGACGAGATAATTCCAGACCTTCGGCACCAGCGCGCTGGGAACGCGCAGCAGCGCCGACGATCGACTCGCCAGCCACCGGTCACCGATCGCCTGCGTCGAAGCTTCGTCGCTTTGCCATTTGAGCGCCAGCGCGTGCGTGGGCAGCGGCTCGATGTCCACTGCATCGGGAACGCCGATCTCGAGCAACTGATATCCGTCGGGCAGAGCCGCGAGATTCGCCACGTCGAGGTGAGCGAGAATTTCCAGGAGCGCGCTTGCGGGATGCTCGGCGCAATAGACGATCGGCCGCCCGGGCGAATGCCAGCGGCCGCCGGCGCGCAGGCCTCCGCCGCCCACCAGGTCGCGATGATTGCTGATGCGCCAGATATTCACGACGATCGAATCGAGCGATCAAGGCGTTCAGGCGAAGTAGCCTTCGTCGATGCGCAACAGCGCTTCTTCGACGAGCCGCGCACCCGCTTCCGAGACCATCTGCTCGAAGCCGCTTTTTCCGGAGAAGAGACCGGCCGGCGCACCGAGCCAGACCAAGGCCTTGGTGTGGTCCCCGAAGACGGCATCGGCGAGCGCAAGAAGTCGCGCGACGCGCATCGCGCGATCGGACTCATCAAGTGTCAGACGCTCGCCCTTGCTCTTGCGGTGCGACAAGGTGCGCGGCGGAATGATGAAATCGAGATGCCGCGGCGGAACGCCTGCCCGCGCGAGGCGATCGATGGCGTCGGGAACGATGCGCCTTGCGACGATCGCGGCCAGGTCGCGTTCCTGCTTGGGGGCACGCGGGAGCGCCAGCAACTCGGCGAGCCGGCGCAGCGCGTGCCTGCCGGCGCCGACGTCGGCGTCAGCTGAATGCTTGAGAACCGTGGACGGGGACATGGCTGATCTCGGCTCATCTCAATTCGGCATAATGCCTTCATTATATCGGCATTTTGCCGAGACGACAAGCACGCTCCCGAGGCGTGTGCAAATGAGCATTGGAGGTGGAGTAAGGTACATAGCCGGCTCGAATCTCGAAATTCCTCATGACGACCAACGCGCATCGCCGCATCGCGAGCCGTGAAGACCTCGGCCTGACGCGAGCCGAGTTCGCCGTCCTGCGCCGGCTTTCCTCCCCTCAGCAGATTCAGTCGTTCCTGAATGCGATCGCAATCAACCACGAGACCGGCGGAGAGACGATCCTGTCGGTCCGGGAGGTGCTGACTCAACGCCGCGCGCACTGCATCGAAGCGGCATTTGTCGCGGCGTGCGCGCTTTGGATACACGGCGAGCCGCCGGCGGTCATGCACCTCGACTGCGCACCCACGGACTATCCGCATGTGGTCGCGCTCTTCCGTCGTTCGGGCGGCTGGGGTGCGATCTCCAAGAGCAATGGCACGCCGCTGCGATATCGCGATCCGATCTATCGCGGTCTTCGCGAGCTCGCCATGTCGTACTTCCATGAATACTCGGACAAGCACGGGCGCAAGACCTTGCGGAGCTATTCGGCGGCGTTCGATTTGCGGCGCATCGACCCAGATCTCTGGGTGACCAACAAGCGCGCGTGCATGGAAGCGAACGACCGCCTGGCGAGTGCGCGCCACTACCCGCTCGTGACAGTCCGACAGACGCGTCTGCTCGCCCGTCGCGACCCCTTCGAGCGACACGCCGCGAAGACGGTGGAATATCCCTCACCGGCAACGGCGACGGCGCACAGAAGAAAATCCGCGGGCTGAAGCTCCGTCGGCCTGCCCCAAATGCCCATTGCACAATTGGAAGCGACGGCGAATAATGCCATTGTCATTGGCAATCCGTTCCTCAATGCCATTGGCCGTCCGGTCATTTTTGCCCATTTACGTTTCGCTCATTTTTGCTCATTTTTGCTCATTTTGTTCCGCACCCGCGAAGGAGAAGGACATGCTTGGTATAGGCCGCCGCGATGGTTCCGTCGAATTGAAGCATTCCGTGAAGAACGTGCTCGCTGCCCCATCGCCGCGCCCTGCCGGCATCGGTAGCCATGGCGTCCAGCCCGCGCACGCGTCGCGTTCACCGTCCGCGCTTGCCTCACCCGCAGGCGTACCCTCTGCTGCCCCGATGCGCGATGACACGGGCGCGTCGGGCGCACGTGCGAAGGAGATCGCCGCGCCCGTCGCCGGTGCGACGCCCGAGTTGTACGCTCCCGGACTCGCTCTCGCCGAGACCCCGGGCAGCAAGCTCTTTGTCGGCGTCAACATCAAATTGAAGGGCGTGGAAATTTCGGATTGCGACGTACTGGTAGTCGAAGGCCAGGTGGAAGCAACCGTCTACAGCAAGGGACTGCAGATCGCCAAACCGGGAACGCTCAGGGGAACGGCGGCCATCGACGTCGCGGAAATCTTCGGCGAATTCTCCGGTGAGCTCACGGCGCGGACGAGGCTGGTCGTCCATGGAACCGGCCGCGTCTCGGGAACGATCCGCTACGGCAAACTGATCGTTGCCGA
>OCZU010001687.1_pt1 | contig 14336 bp, 9 predicted proteins | sample 1539001 | NCBI WGS metagenome assembly OCZU01 (sample SAMEA3539306, study PRJEB22396) | soil metagenome | biome: tundra; feature: field; material: soil | place: USA | collected 2010-05 | depth 0.15 m | reverse complement strand
AACTGATTTGGCTCACCGGACGGCTGACGCCGGACTTCAAGACGATCGCCGACTTTCGCAAAGACAATGGCAACGCGATCCGCGGCGTGTGTCGCGAGTTCATCGTCATGTGCCGGGATCTGAAGTTGTTCTCCGAGGCGATTGTGGCGATCGACGGGAGCAAGTTCAAAGCTGTCAACAATCGGGATAAGAACTTCACGGACCGCAAGCTCAAGGCGCGGATGCAGCAATTGGATGAGAGCATCGCGCGTTACATGACCGAGCTTGACCGTGCGGACCGGGAACCGGCGCTCGTGACGGAAGCGCGCGTCGAGCACATTAAGCAAAAGGTCGAGACGGTCAAGAAGCAGATGCGCGAACTCAAGCAGATCGGCAAGCAGATGTCGCAGCCCCCTGACGGCCAGATCTCGTTGACAGACCCCGACGCCCGCTCGATGGCCACCAGCGGCCGCGGTACAGGTATAGTCGGGTATAACGTGCAAACGGCCGTGGACACGAAGCATCACCTGATCGTCGCGCACGAGGTGACGAACACCGCCACGATAGCGACCACCTCTCATCGATGGCCCATCAAGCCCACGATGCAGTCGGCGAGGATACCTTGACAGTGTTCGCCGACCGCGGCTACTTCAAGGGCGAGGAGATCCTCGATTGCATGCAATCGGGTATCACGACGTTGACCCCAAAACCACAGACTTCCACCAATAAGGCAGCTGGGCTCTTCGACAAAGCCGATTTTCTCTACATCCCGTCGAAGGATGAGTATCAATGTCCGGCCGGCCAGCGAGCCATTTGGCGCTTCACGACGGTCGAGCATGGTATGACGATACACAAGTACTGGTCGTCAGCCCGCCCACGATGTCCCATTAAATCCAAATGCACGCAAAGCGATTATCGGCGCATCGCCCGGTGGGAACATGAGAACGTACTCGATGCGATGCAAAAGCGCCTAAACCGAATACCGCGGGCGTCGCGAATACGACGTCAAACTGTCGAGCATCCCTTCGGCACACTCAAGGCTTGGATGGGAGCGACGCATTTCCTCACCAAAACATTGCCACGTGTGAGTACCGAGATGAGTTTGCAGGTACTCGCATACAATCTGAAGCGCGTGATGCAGATCTTCGGAATCGCACCACTCATGGCGGCAACGAGGGCTTGAATGCCCTTTTTTCGTTCGCATCTACATCGATATTCCGCGGTCTCCCAGAATATTCACTGCCAGGACAGTCCTCACCACGTCTTATCTTGAGCGTTTTCGCACGGCCTCGGTCGAGAGTACGCGTTAGCAACCCTCCGGCAAATACTGGAAATTTAATGGAGCAGATTGATTCCTCGGATGCTGCCCTTCGCCTGCGTTGAGAAAGGGACCGTTAGTACGGGTAGAATGCTTCGCATATCGAACGTCGGTCGCAAGGACGGCGGTGCTGCGCAGTAAATTCTTCACATGGTGTGGCTCTTCACTGATCGGACATGTTGCTCTGTTCGAGATTGGGTTTTCAATTGCAATGGGAATTCTTGCTGTACTCGTGAACTACGCGGAAGGTACTTTGACCTTGGCCTGGGCGTGGCACATTGTCCTTGTGTCTGCGGTTGGCGGTGCCGCTATGGCCGTCGTTATTCGTTACGCGGTAACGTTACCATTCTTGAAGCGTCACGGCGATGGATCGTAATGTAAAAAGAGTGTCGGCGAGGTTGTGCGTTCAACGAATCAAGAGATCGCAATGACAAGACACACACATCGTTGGGCGTCGGCACTTCTAGCAACGTCGTTCGTCGCCGTCGCCTGTGCAGCAGCAGATCGCCCGGTCGTGGTACCGATCACACTGCTTGGCCACTTTGCTGTGGTCAACGCAAATATCGACGGGATCGACGTGCCCCTGGTATTTGATTCGGGCAGCTCTGCATCGGTAGCCCTAACGCAAGCCGTGCTCGACCGCGTGAAAGCATCGCCGACCGGCGAAAGCTCTCGCGGAGTGGATGCTCAGGGGAATGTCCTTGTATATCCCAAGTACTCAATCAGTCGAGTTCAGATCGGCGCCGCAATCTTTACCGATGTGGTTGCTCAGCTGGATGTACACGATCCTTCATATCAAGCGACTCAAGTGGGCCAGCAGGGCTTTTTAGGGACGTTCCTGTTGAAGGGATACCAAGTGGTGCTGGATTATCCGCATCGGACAATGACCTTGGTGCCACCGGGAGGCTCACCGGATGAGACATCGAGGTGCGCGGGAACGGTAGTAATGTTTGCTCCGCAGTGGCATGGAGAGCCCGTCGCCGAGGTGGGTACCGACTTGGGGAGAGTCGTGGTGTGGTGGGATACAGGAACGCCGACGTCGGTATTGAGCAAACGATTCGTTCAGGCGACAGGATCTCCGCAATCCGTAGCTACCTGGACGTCCAGGCACCTCTCGCTTGGGGACGTTGACTTCGGGCCGTGGCAGTTTGAAATATGGGATGTGTCCTTACCTCCTGGATTCGACGGCTTCATTGGATACAACTTCTTTGCCAAACACGTTGTCTGCATGGATTTTCCGGCGAAACGTCTCTTGGTCCAGCAGTGAAGGGGGGTGGCGTTCGCTAAAGACTCATTTTGTGATGATGGCGAGGTACAACGCCTGATCGGCAAATTTCACTACGACCTTATGGCCGGAATTACGGCCGCAAATATATTTGCCGTACCACTCACCGATATGCCGCGCGGCTAGGAGCATTTCGATTTCGCTTCTCGGAAGCTGCCGGTCACGATCGGCCGCAACGGGTCGAGAGGGTGAATTCGCCGGCTATTCCAATCGCATCGGTCAAAGCCGGCCATGACCGGCTGGTCGGCCCCACTCGAATCGGTTACTTGCTAGCGGACACTCGCTGCCCGCATTAGTATAAACCCGGCACCTAATTAGGACGCTCCGAACGCACGTTTTATGCCGTCAGCGGACGTCAAAATCACGAGCCGCCGTACTGCAAATTCAGGCAGTTCCGGCGCAAAGCTCTCATGAGGTCCAATAGCAATGACACTTTGAATAGCACAAGCGATTGAGATTTCTGCATCGCACGTGCTTGATAAACAAGCGCACCCGGACGGATTACTCGCGGCTCCGCCGCTCGCCCCTTCGGGGTCGCCCTGCGGGCGATCAACTCGGCCTATGGCCGAGTTGGCGAACCGCCGACCAACTGGTTCGGAAAGAAACTCGGGCATGCGCGTCACCAACCAACTTCTATATACAAACGCTTCCTCGCGCGAGTGTGCTGCGGTTCTCAAAACTCCGCAGCTGCCCCCGGTTCCGCGACGCAGTTCGCGCCGCTGTGTACTCCGTGCGCTAGAGTCATCCGTTGAATCCTACCAGGACGGCGGCATCCGCGCCCGCGGCATCTGGAGCGACAATATATGTGGAGATTTGACCATAAGACCTGCGCGACTCTCGCTCTGATGACCCTCGCCAGCCTAGTCGGTATGGCCCCGGTCGATGCGCAGAGCGAAGCCGTGCCGGATAGGCATGAGCACCAGTCTTCCGAGGGCGCGCGGCAGGCCGCGCAGCGCGAGGCTGGGACGCGACAGAGCCGTACTTATCCCGCACGCGCGCGGGCTGCACATACCGCCGCACGCGGGGAGGCGTCCTATGCGCGCCAGCGCCAGGTCGCGAACGATCACCGGGAACTACTGGTCGCTCGCAGCATCAAGGAGCCGCGCCCGGCGGCTGTTAGCGTCATGGGCGGAGCCCATCTCGCCGGTGGCGGCCGAGTGCACGAGGTCTCCCGCGACCTCGCCGGGGGCCAGATCCACGTCGTTCGTTTCGACAACACCCTCAGCGGCACGGTCGAGCGCACTATTCGGCCGGGTCTAATGAGCCGCACCTTCGTCAGCGGCGGACACGTCCTGTATGCGCACGTCTACCAACGGCATGTCTGGCACCAATTCGGCAGAGCGTTCGCGTACGAGACGTTCGTGCCGGCGGTGCGGTATCCCGGGGTCTACTACGCCTGGACGCTCGCCGCATGGCCGCGTCCGATCAGTTATACCTGGGATTGGCAGGTGCAACCGTGGTACCCGATTTACGGGTCGCAGTTCACGCCGTATCCGGTGTACACGAGCCCGGATCTGTGGATGACCGACTACATCATTGCCCAGAGCATGCGAACGGCCTATCAGGCGCAGACCGTCGCGCCGGCATCGCAACCGGCACAACAGGGCGCTCCTGCGGCGCCAGCGCCGGATTCGAGCGTTGCGGCGCCCGCTGCACAACTTAGCGACGCGGCATCACCTCCGCAACCGAGCGATGCACCGCCGGTGTCGCAATCGAGCGCTACGCCGTCCGCGCCGGTAGCGCTCCCGCCGGCCATCACGCCGCAAGTCAAGGCGCAGCTCAACGCCCAAATCAAAGTTCAGCTACAGGAGCAACAAGCCGCTGCAGCGATGCCGGTGAGTCTAACGACTCAAAGCACTCCGCCTGCGCTTAGGCCCAATCACGTGTTCTTTCAAGTCGTACAGCCGATCGACGTCCCGTCAGGCACCGCCAACGGCCACTGCTCGTTAAGCGCCAATGATTACGTCAAGCGTACTGGGGCAATGAGCAATGACGATTGGATGATTCCGGTGGTGGTCGAGCTGAGCCGACCATCCGACTGCCCTGAGGGCTTGCCGACACGTATTGGGCTCAACGATCTCAACGCCATGGAGAACGAGCAGGAGGCCCAGGTCATGGCGGCGATGCAAGCGGCCTCCAAGAGCATGGGACCGAATGGACCGCCGAGCGGCCCCGGGGCGTACCCGACCTTGATTGCCGACGGCAACGCGGCTCCGGATCCGATGGCGCTAGATGCAATCCGACAGACGGAGTGAGCGAGCGCCTGCTGCTGCCGCGCAGGCGAGTCCTCGGTATCGATCATGATCGGCGAACTCATAGACCACTATCGCGTGCTGGAACTCGTCGGTCGCGGCGCGATGGGCGTCGTTTACAAGGCGCTCGACTTGAATCTCGACCGGCAGGTCGCGATTAAAGTGATGAGCGCCGAAGCCCGCAACGACCCTGCCTTCGTCGAGCGCTTCCGTCAGGAAGCGCGCATGCAAGGCGCGCTCAATCACCCGAACGTTGCGCTGCTCTTCGACTATTTCGTCCACGACGGCGCACCTGTCGCAGTGATGGAATTCATCGACGGCGAGAGCCTAGAGCAGTTGATCCGGCGGCGCGGGCCAATCCCGGCACACGAGGCCATACCGATCTTCAAGCAAGCGTTGCGCGGGGTCGCTGCCGCGCATCGCGCCGGCATCATCCATCGCGATCTCAAGACGGCCAATCTTATGATCACATGGGGCGATATCGTCAAGGTGATGGATTTCGGCATTGCCAAGCGCCAGAGCGCGACGGGCGCAACCAAGGCCAGCACCAGCATCGGCAGTCCGCTCTACATGGCGCCCGAGCAGATCCTCGGTCGCGCTGTCGATTGCCGCACCGACGTATACGCCCTCGGAATTACGCTCTACCAGCTCTTGAGCGGGCAGCCGCCGTTCAATCCCCGCGGTAAGACCGAGTACAGTGTCTTGAACGCCCATGTGAACGATCTGCCGGAGCCGCCGACAGTCCACTTTCGCGATATTCCGCAGCGTCTCGTGGAGGTCGTGATGCGCTCGCTCGCTAAGGAGCCCGAGGCGCGCTTCCAGAGTGCGGATGACTTCATGCGTGCGCTGCCGGATGTAACCTCACCCAATGCGGCCGCACCGCGAGTGGATCTGATCGGCGCGGTGGCGATACCACGGGTGGGTCCGACCGGCACGGCGGCGATGCCACGGGTGGGTCCGACCGGCACGATGGCGATACCACGGGTGGGTCCGGCTGGCACGGTGGCGATTGAGGCCTCGCCGCCAATGAGCGGGGATCCGGCCGCCCCTGGCGATCCCACCAGCACGACGGTGTTCGAATACGGGTCGTCGACGCACCGCGACCCACTCGGCCCGATTGCGTTCGACAACTCTGCTGCGACGGTGTGGCTACAGTCACATCCGCTCTCGTCCGCGCCGTCACCGGCAGCCACTGCCTCGCCAGCGGTGGGCGCGCATGTTGCGCCTCCGGGAACGCCGGTCGCGGCAAGGCTGAGCGACAACTCCAAACCACTGTCTCCGGCACGGTCTCCTGCGCCGCAAGGGTTGGGTGTGGCGCTGTTGGGTCTCATGCAACGCCTGCGACCTCGCCGCCCGGCCTTCGTGGCGGTGCTCGTCGCGACACTCGTGTTCGGTACGGTGGTCCGCCACGCGGAGCGGCTGCATGCGACGTCGCCGGGTGCCTCCCTCGCCTCCAGCGGCCCTCGGTTCACGCTCCCGCAAGCTTCGACAACGACGCAGGCGCCGGCCTCCACGGAACCTGCTGTGTCGCCGCCCGCGGTTCCGAGTTCGGGGGCCGGCCCACCGGTGGCGCCGTCGGCAGACGTGACCGCCGCGGCAGCCGTAGCCGGGACGGCCCCACCGCCCGCCACGACAACCGCGCCCGCACGGCCGGATCTAGCGGGCACCTGGCACGGCGCATATGTCGATGCCTCGGGCAAGCAGCTGCTGCGCATCATCAGTCTGAGCATCGGCCGGGTGCACGACGACGGCGGCATCGAAGGCACGTTGCAGTATGAAGCGACATCGGGAAACGGCGAATGCAAGCTCCACCCGCATGGCAGCACCTATTCGGCCGGCGAGCAGCGGCTGCAGCTGAGTCCCGAGGGCTGCAGTCCGCACTATCCCAAGGAGCTTGGTGTACCGCTTGATTTCGACGGCGTGAATCCGCAGGCGGACACACTCAAGAACGGCCGCATCGAAGCGCCCACCGGCGAAGTGATCCGGGTCAATCTGAAGCGAGTAAGCGGGGTCGATAAGCGGAGTCCAGAGCCGACCCACCCGCCCGCGCACAACTCTAATTTCGCTGATCGTCCCAGCTTCGGGAAAAGTTACCAGGCCTCAGTGAGCGACTCGCCAACCGGGTGCGCCACTACCGCTCGTCCGATTTAAGACCGGAATTCGAGGAGAAATAGGGCGACGCGTCGTCTCCGCAGCCGTGAAGCCTTTGAATTAGAGGGCAAGTACGAGCTCGTCCGTCCAATCCACGTGGAGATCGATGCCCCAGGCCATAGTTTTACTATCGAGACCGCCAAGGGTGGCCCGCGAACCTGGCGGTCTGCCCTTCCTGACTGAAGGTTAACTATCTGACCGGAATGGACCCTTGATAAACAAGCGCGCCTGGACGGGTTCGAACCGCCGACCACCTGATTCGAAGTCGCAAAGATGATTTTATTGTTTGTTATTTTTCAACTATTTAGCAGGCCCGCCCTCACTCGATATAGGCACCGTAGTGCACGAAACGGCATCAAGTGCTGCGTTTCTGCTACGGTGCCAAGTGTTGGCAATCGGCCAAGATTCTGGCATCTCTAAGTTTCCTCGAGACTAGGAACTATGACTAGGGCCATCAAACAGCGGGCACATGAATCGATCGACGCATTACCGGACGACGCAACGTGGCAAGACCTGTTGTATGCGTTAGATCTTCGGGGCGATGTTGAGGCCGGGCTTGCCGATGCGAAGACTGGGCGCATCACTGACGCCGAGGATCTGCGACGGGAATACGGCCTACGCCGATGAAGGTCACGTGGACCGCCCGCGCGCGGACACGGCTCCGATTCCACCGTCACGATGGGGTCGACAACGCGTCAGTCGACGATCTGCGTTGTTCCTAAAGTCCGCCACCCCTTCTGCCGCGATATCCAAACAGGAGAAAGGCGACCACAAGGGCGACGACGATCAATCCGATCGGACCTATCCCCCAGCCCGCACCCATCCCCCAATACAGACCTCCACCACCACCAAATAGCAGCAATAGCACGATCAGAACAATAAGCAGATCCATGATTCCCTCCTGCTAACAATGAACTTTCCTCGGTCCCTATGAAGCATCATGAGAATCGTGCAGTCTGTACGCTATCGAACCCTTGAATTTTCGTAGCGCACAGTACTTGTCATTGAAGGGTCGCCGTCCGGGGCAACTTGAATTCTGGATCTACGAGTTCATTGACTCGTAGCCCTAATAGGCCCTTGAGTTCATCGCCCGAGATCACGTCGCGCTCCAGTAACCGTTGAGCCAAGACATCGAGTTGCTCACGGTTCGCCCTAAGCAGCTGTCGGCAGGTTGCTTGGGCTCGCTCGAGCAAAACGCGAGCTTCCCGCAAAACAGCGGATTGAATGTCGGGCCCGAGTAGCTCTTTGGGCACACCGGCCACACTCAACAGGCCGAATGCATCGGAGAACCCGAGCGAACCAACCATGTTGATCGCGAGTTCCGAGGCACGTTTGAGATCGTCGGAAGCACCCGTGGAGACGCTGTCGAACACTAGCAACTCCGCTTCGCGCCCCGCCAGCATCATCGCCAACCGGCTCGTGAGTTCGGATTGCTTGTAGAGCGGGTCCTCCGTGTCGCGGGTGATGTAGGTCACACCCAGCGCCCGACCGCGCGGTTCGATCGTCACGCGCTCAACGATGCCCGCCTTGAGCCAATGTCCTACCAGTGCGTGGCCTGACTCGTGGTACGCAAGACGGTCTCTCAGGTCCTGGGTAAACAGGTCCTTGACCGCGGAAACCTCGCCACCCAGCTGATGGGTTTCGATCGCACCCAAGAAATGTTCGATGGTCACGCGCGGCGCGCGCGCTTCTGCTGCCGTGGACGCAGCCTTGTTCACGGTATTGGCAATATCGGCTGGTGTCATGCCGACCGTCATGCGTGCCAACACAGCAGTGTCGGTGCGTCCGTCATGCGCTAACTTCCCGATGTATAGGTCGAACAGTTTCTGACGCTCAGGCAAGGTGGGCAGCGTGAGGCGCACCAGCATGTCGAATCGCCCGGGCCGACGCATGGCCTCGTCGATGTTGTCCTCATGATTGGTGGCCGCCACCACCACGACGTTATCGAGTACGTCGAACCCATCCATCTCCACCAGCACTCGGTTGATGATGCGATTGAGCTCCGATTCGGCCCCGCCCATATCGCCGCCGCGGCTGCGTTTGCCGATGCCATCTACCTCGTCGATGAACAACACGCACGGCGCGTTCCTGCGCGCGAGTTTGAAGAGCGATTTGACCTTATTGACGCCGGCGCCGTAGAACGTCGCGGTAAAGTACGAGCCGTCGACCGAGATGAAATTGGCTTTGCTTTCTCCCGCGAGTGCCTTGGCGAGCAGCGTCTTGCCGGTGCCGGGAGGGCCGACCAGCAATACGCCTCGAGGTGCCACAGCGCCGAGATTCGCATAGTGCACAGGGTCCTGCATGAACGCTTTGACGCGATTCAGCGCGGACTTTGCCTCCTGTTGGCCGATCGCATCTGTAAATTGGGTTTTGGGACGGATAGCGAGCCGGGATGCGGCGCCGCCCATCCCGCGTTGCAACTGAATGCTGACGACGAAAGCGCCCACGACTCCAACCACCAGCAGCATGGGCGACAACAGGCTCGTGAGGATGTCCAGCAAACGGCGGCTCGCGGTTCGCGGGTCGACTTCGACACGCACCAGGGCGAAGCCGGCCTGAGCGCTTTTGTCGCCGAGCGAATCCAGCGCGGTCCCCGCGCAGCCAAGCATCGTGCAACCCGGTACAACAGTGCTGCCCTTCTCGCCGCTCTTCAGTGTATAGAGCACAAGGCCGGGTTCGGCGCTATCCAGGCCGACCGCAGACAGATTTCCGGCATTCAGTGCATTGCGGAATTCCGCGATGCTTTTTTGATGCGTGAGCCAGCCATCCGGTGCTTTCTCGAACAGCAACGCCTCCGGGCTCTTGCGGGCATCACTTTCCCGTGTAGCCTTTACCGACAGGGCAATGACGCCAAGCAGCAAAAACACCACTACCAGGACCGCAATTGACAGCCGATGGTGGAAGCGCGCCGCGTGCAGAAATTTCTTGAGCATCCGTTCATTTATACGTCAAGATTGGTATCAACCTTCGACGCGATTTCACATATTCACAAGGCGGTGCCCGAAGTGGCTCCGGTAAACCTAGCAGGCGCCTGGGCGGCCGGCGCCTCGTTTCACCGGTGCCGAACGCCGTCGACTCGCCCCAGGAGCGAAGATACTCGGCCGCACTGCTATGGTCCTGAAATCATTGGTCGGGGTGAAGCGATTACCTCGGTCCCGGCGACCGCTGTCGCAGATAGCGCAAAGATCGAGAAGAGCCAACCGAGCATCCGAGTCTTGCAGTTCATGAAACTACCTCGTCAGAACCAAGGATAAAGCCACTGAATTCGAAAGGGGATGATCCGCATTGACGTACCCAACGGTGTTTCAAGGGCCGATTTGACCGCAGTGGTACTACAAGCCACCCGATTATTACGATTGAGGCATTGCTTGTCCATTGAAAATAATTGCCCATCGGCGAGATTAGAAGTCACTAATCAAGATCTCGCTCCCGCGGCGGCAAATCTCGCGCCCATAATCGACGAAAATGCCCTGACCCCAGTAGCGGTAGCAGCTGGTCTGGGAAACCAGCAGATGGAACAGAGCCTTGCGGTAGCGATATTCGCCAGTAGGCACGCCAGGTTTGAGCACCTTCTCGTAGAAGAGCGAGCTCAGCTCCTCCATTGGCCCCACGAGCCTTTCATAGCCTTTCACCCACGAAATGTTGTTGGTCCAACTCCCCCCCTCCACCTGGAAGCGCGAGTCCTCCTGCTGCAACTGCCCGATCACATCGGCAAGCTTCTGGGCGCCATCTCCGGGCTTGAAACGGTCCCAAATCCGCGACTGAAACACCGGTTGCAGCGACGGTAGATCCGATTCCCTCACGCCCGTCGCAAAGAGGTGATCAAGATACTCGCTGACGTTGATCAGAGGGGTCTCGGAGCCGAAACATTCTCGTACCACTTCGATATACTTCGCCGGAAACTCGTTCATCGTCACACCGCCATTCTCGCCGTCGGCAATCTGCGTCACCAGGAGTGGAACCGGCCTGCCTGCGAAATCCCAGCGCGAAAGTCCGCGCGCCTCATAATAAGGTTGCATCTGGGCCACGAGCTTGGTATCGCTGCCCTGCGTCTTGATGATGGCGATGATCTCGGCGGTCTCGCCCTGCGAGTTACGGCACATCAGCCGATGTGGCAGGTGCTTCCGATCCGGTCGATCACCGGTATCCGGGCACTCGACCGAGTGTTCCTGCACCAGGACCCAACGGTAACCGCATTCCTTTAGCGTCCTGACGAACTCATAGGCCACATCCGGCTGGTTCGGTAGCGCCATCTCGGCGGGGGAAAAGCCGCGCACGCGCGTTAGTGCGTCCAGGCCGAAGAGCGCGGCGAAATGCTGCTGCCAGGCAAGCACGTGCAACCGGTAGTCTTGCACCGGGGTCGACGGCGCCACGGGATGTCCCCAGGCAGAACCGAGCCACTCGACGCAATCGCGGTAGCGCGGCTCACAAGTAATGGTGCGCAGGTTACCCAGCACTTCATCGAGCCCCATCTGCTGAAGGCCCCAAAGTAGTGTGCCTGAGTAGTCCAGCATCACCCGTGGCTGTTTCCCCTCTCGGATGAGTTGCGGGATAAACTCTCCCATCCGTTGGTAGCACCAGCGGAAGAGGCCGGCATTGTGGCGCTGCTCATCGCTTGCGCTTTCCATCATCTGTCGAAGATTACTGATGAGTCCGGCGCGACGCGGATCCGCCCCGCCCGGTGGGATAAGCGGTTGATGCATGTGGAGTGCAATGGCAAAGGCGCTTCGCAGACGCGACAGATCAACTGTGCCCTCACCGCTCGCCACCGGGGAGTGAATTGCGCTCCTAGCAGCGGCCGCTATGATGCTTTCCGCACCGCAAATATTGGGCAGCCCGTCACCTATAGTAGCTAAGTCATTCACCACTTTTGCCATGCTCGACCTTCTCTGCCACTTCCGGGCCAGCACCTCAATTCAGCAGCAGCTGCATCAATGACGGATCAGCACGGCTTGCGCGGACAAGCAACCGCCATGGGCCGTGAGCTCGCGTCCGCTCAGAAGATCCGCGATCGTGCTCGGCTGGCCGCGTAGCACCTGGAATGGACCACTCTCGGTTCCTGCCGCAACATGCCAGCCATTGCCACCCACCACCTCAGCAAGAACGTGTCCTCCCAATCGATTATCCCGTTTCTGAGTCCTTTTCCTTCATGTAACGTCCGGGCGCCGCCTCGATACGCGGGTGTTTGCGACTGCCCACCGTCTTCGGTGCCGGCACTTCGGCAAGTGCGCCCGATTTTACGAGCGGGTACAGCTCGGGGGCTACGATCAAAACTTTGAGTGCGGTCACGCCGCTGGCTGCACGGTCGTGCTCAACCGATCGATCATCGGCTGCGTAATCAGACAGATCCCCCGCTCGGTGCGCCGAAACCGCTTCGCATCCAGGTCTGGATCCTCACCGACGACGAGTCCCTCTGGAATACGAACCCCGCGATCGACAATGACATTAGTCAGACGGCAGTTTCTACCCACATCGACATAGGGAAGGACCACGGCACCTTCCAGCGACGCGTACGAATGCACATGCACGCCGGTAAAAAGCAGGGAGCGAATTACCGCGGCCCCCGAGACCACGCAGCCGCCTGAAACAAGAGAGCCTTCCGCAGATCCGCGCCGGCCGGCTTCGCGATGCACAAACTTGGCTGGAGCCGTGATTTCCGCGTAGGTCCAGATCGGCCAGTTGACATCATAAAGATCGAGCGACGGGATCACGTCGGTGAGCTCGATGTTGGCCTCCCAGAACGAATCAACCGTCCCGACATCGCGCCAGTAGGCCTCCGCCTCGGCATCGCTCTTCACGCAGGATTTCGCGAACGGATGCGCCATCGCCTTGCCGTGCCGAACGATATACGGAATGACATCCTTGCCAAAGTCGCGGCTGGATTTCTTGTCAGCCGCATCGCGGCGCAGGGTGTCGATGAGGAACGAGGTCTTGAATACGTAGATTCCCATGCTCGCCAGCGCGGTGTCGGGTTTACCCGGCATGGCCGGCGGATCGGCCGGCTTCTCCAGAAAGCTGATGATCCGATCTTCGGCATCCACGTGCATCACGCCCAACGCACTCGCCTCCAGCCGTGGCACCTCGATACAGCCGACCGTGACATCCGCGCCGGTAGTAACGTGCTGCTCGAGCATGATTTCGTAGTCCATCTTGTAGACGTGATCGCCCGCCAGGACGATCATATATTCGGGACTGGAGCCGGTAATGATATCGATGTTCTGGTACACGGCGTCTGCGGTTCCCAGATACCATTGCGTATCCGACACACGCTGACTGGCCGGCAGGATGTCGAAGCTCTCATTGCGCTCGGCCCGGAAAAAATTCCAACCCAGTTGCAGGTGCCTGATCAGCGAATGCGCCTTGTACTGAGTCGCGACACCGATGTGACGAATGCCCGAATTGAGAGCGTTCGACAATGCGAAATCAATAATGCGGCTTTTGCCGGCAAAGTAGACGGCCGGCTTGGCACGTTTGTCGGTCAATTCCATGAGTCGCGAGCCCCGCCCGCCTGCGAGCACGTAGGCCATCGTGCGCCGTGCCATCGAACCAACACGTTCTCGCATTTGCATGAGTGTCTCCCGAAAATTACTTGCTTTTAGATGTAGGCCGGAGATTCGGTCAATTGGGGTAGTCTCGTTTTCCGTGCCGCAAGTGACGGTAGGAAATCCCGAGAGTTGTGGAGTGGCGTTCCAAATGACCCGCTGATCCAACAAAGTTTTCTGTTACCTGAAAAATATCGGCTTTTCCTGCAGAAATCGTGCATTTTTTGCCTGTGGAAAAAAACGCGTCATTGGCGCTTTTTTTCCCGGGAAATTTCGACATTTTTCACCGAACAAAAATCGACTACCCGATAAAAGGTACGCCAACCTCTATCGAGGTATCGATGCCGACGGCCTACAGCACGCTCTTGACCTGCGCGACGAGGTTATCCACGGTGAAGCCGAAATACTTGAACAGATCGCCGGCCGGCGCGGATTCACCGAAGCGATCGATTCCGAGCACCGCGCCTTCCAGGCCGACGTACTTGCGCCAGATGTCGGTGACGCCCGCTTCGACCGCAACGCGCCGCACACCCTTCGGCAGAACGCTTTCCCGATAGGTGGCGTCCTGGCGGTCGAACACGCTGGTCGAAGGCATCGACACCACGCGCACCGCGATTCCTTGCTCGGCCAACACCTTCTGCGCACCCATTGCGAGCTGCACTTCTGAGCCGGTGGCGATGATGATCGCGGAAGGCTTTCCGTTCGCCTCCGACAGGACGTAGCCGCCCCGGGCAATATTGCGAGTCGCCTCGGGCGTACGGGTCTGAAACGGAAGATTCTGGCGCGAGAATATCAGACACGAGGGTCCG
>OCZU010001686.1_pt1 | contig 14338 bp, 18 predicted proteins | sample 1539001 | NCBI WGS metagenome assembly OCZU01 (sample SAMEA3539306, study PRJEB22396) | soil metagenome | biome: tundra; feature: field; material: soil | place: USA | collected 2010-05 | depth 0.15 m | reverse complement strand
ATTGGCCGCTGCTGGTCGCAGGGCCGCTTGCTGGCGTGGCTGGCAGACTCCTAGTTGTCCTGTCAGGTTGATCCGCCGGCGAATTTCCTAGAATCGGGATTTCGTGACGGGCGACGGCCTCGGGGCGCTGTCCGCCGGGTGTCGCGATGCGGGCCGCCGCGCGGGTGGCATGACGGATTCGCTGGCGGCGTCGCGGGCTCAGCTGGGCCTATGCTCGCTCCGTGGCGCGGTTGACATGGACGACAGTGGTTACTGGACTGCAGTGATCCGAGCAGCCTGGCGAAGTTCTGGTCGAGGTTGCTAGGTGGGGAGCCATCTCGCATTTCCGATGACTTCTACGTCGTAAGGTCAGGTTCAATCTGGCTGGCGGCTCAGCGTATCGATAGCTTCCAGCCGCCAACCTGGCCGGACGGTGACCGGCCCAAGCAGATGCATCTAGACGTGGCCGTCGACGACCTTCCCGCAGCGGTCACGGAGGCCCTCCAGCTCGGCGCGACGCAAGAAGAAGAGCAGCCGTGGCCTCAGAGCTGGCGGGTCATGCGTGATCCAGCTGGCCACCTTTTCTGCCTTTCTGATCGTATCCAGGACTATCTGCCGATCAACTTGGATACCTGACTTGCTTCAACTGCCGCTCGAAGAGGTGCCCGCCGCGTCGGACGCCGTGCACGAGGCTGCTCGCGGCCGGGTAATCCACATCACCGAGGGCGGCCCGCGTCTCGCCGCAGTCGTGCCGGAATCCATGCTCGACGCGCTGCGCGCGGCCGAGGACGCCGAGGACGGCGCCGAGGCCGAGGCCGCGTGGGATGAGCCTGGCAAGTCAATTCCACTGGAGGTGCTTGAAGCCGAATTCGGGCGCTGAGCCCATGCCCCCTGCCTATACCGTCGAAGCGCGCCCCGCCGTGCGGAAAGCCCTGCGCCAGCTCGACGCTGATGTGCGCAAGGACGTCTTGGCCGCGATGCGTGCTCTCGCAGCCGAACCCGAGACCTCCTGGCGTGAAGCCACTAAAGGGCTCCAAGCCGTGGCTGCGCGCGGTGACCGGGGGCGCGATGGGCACGACCTTCTGATCCGTAGGTCCCCGGGAGGTTGTCCGTGCACGTTCAGATCAGTCCGCGACCTCGGCGGTCCGGTCATGGGGCCGCTTGTCCCGCTTCGCAGCACAGAGCTTCACGACGCTAGGTATCAGCATCCTGGTTCTGGTGATCGATGGTGTCGTTGCCACCGCGCTCGGTGGTGACATCTTCTGAGGACTCATCGTCTGCAAGCTCGCGACCACCTGCATAAAAAGATCACCCTTGAGAGGGCTGGGGCTTCTGCCAGACTGAGACGTGCGAATGGCTGTCGGTAGTGAAAGGCTCCTGATTCCAGTCGGCCCAGCGGTCACGCAACTGGAGTCCGGCGAGCTGCGCCATCAGGTCGAGTTCGGATGGCCATACGTAGCGGTACGGGATCGTCCGGTACTCCGCCGTCCCATCGGTGAACTCGGCGTAATGGCCGCTGTACTGCTGGGTGGCGTGGTCGAAGCCGTAACTGACGATCCGCCCAGGGCCTGCCCGGTATGCCAGGATGTCCTGCCCGGGCGGCAGGTAGCGCAGGTGCGGGATCTCTGTCTCGATCACGAAGCAGCCACCCGGGGTGAGGTGCTCGGCGACGTTGCGGAAGCAGTCGACCTGCGCTTCCTGCGAGGTGAGGTTATTGATCGTGTTGAACACCAGGTAGGCCACCGTGAAGGTGCCATCCACCCTGGTCGTGGCCATGTCGCCGATGGTCACGTCGATAGCCTCGCCGCCCGGCTTGCCGCGGAGCCTGGCCACCATCGCCCGGGACAGCTCGATCCCGTGCACCGGCACGCCGCGCTGGGACAGCGGCAGCCCAATGCGGCCGGTGCCGATGGCCAGCTCCAGTGCCCGCCCGCTGCCCGCCAGCCCGGCGAGCAGGCTGACCGCCGGGTCGATAGCCTCTGGCTGGAACCTGCGGTCGTACAGGTCGTCGTAGCTCGCCGCGACCGGCTCACCGAAGTATCCGTCTGGATCATTCATGAACTGAGAACCTAAGGCACCTGCACCGGCTGCGGCCAGCCATTTCCCGACGTCGCGAAGCGGCTACTGCTGTACGTCGGTGCTGTGCGAGGCACCGGCAAACCGCCTGCGCGGATGCCGCACGGCCGCTGAGCTGCGCGCGCTCGGAGGGACTCGAACCCCCAACCTTCTGATCCGTAGATCAGAGCCGTGCGTCCGGCCAGTGCTGCGGAATCTCTATCCGAAGGTCAGGGTCCACCAGATGTCCGAGACGGGCACCTGAATCCGGTGCCGTCCACCCAGTCTGTGAGACGGCTGTGAGAGGTCCGCGCCGACCATCCGGGAGCCGTTGTCAGCACTCGGGATATCAAGAGGTGTGATCTTTGACTCGCCGTGTTCTACGATCAGCTACGTAACAACCCCCCTGAGTAATCGAGGCACGCATGGACCAAGTGACCGGATGCGTACACCGTGAGACCTACAGCGTCACGAAGGCGCTGCACCTGGACTTGCAGACCGCGACGGCAAAGGGCGAGGCCGTCTACGACGGGCCACGCTACCGACTCGGCCCCAGCGGTTGGGCGATCTTCACACACGAGAGGCACGAACAGGGCTTCCAAGCCTGGTATCACGAGGAGAACGGTGCCGCGCATCGCGATCCGTGCCCGCAGAGTCCGGCCTGGGTGCGTTCTTCCGCGATGGCGCCCGGCCGATCCTGACCGAAGGCTCCGTACCTGTTCTCCGACTCGATAGGTACGCCTTTAGTTCTAGCACTCAAGGGCGGAGCGACGGCGAGAGTAACGTCAGCATCTTGTGATCGCCTGCTTGCAAAGTGCTGGATCTACCAGGGGCAACGGGGCTGAACTGGGCAGGTCGCTATCGGCCAGTGACCGTCGGATACCGCAACTGGCCGGTACTAATGGCACGCCATTGGCACGGCGATCATGTGGGCCATGTGGTGGTCAATCTAACCCACGCAAGCCGATGCAGAACTTACGCGTCTTCGGCGGTGTGAACCAGCCGGAAGCGCTGGGCCAGCACCGGCGTGTCATCGTTAACGGCGAACTCGGGATCGCCCAGTTCCGCCCGCACCTCTGCACTGTGCCAGAAGCTCTCGTGGCCAGCCCGCCACTGCGCCACTGACTCATCGCCTTCGCCCTCATCCAGGACGTGCTGCAGGTCCACATCGGCGAGCCGGATTACCCGCACGTCGGTCAGCTCGATCGCCGCGACTCGGCGATCCTTGGAATCCACCACCGCTGACAGCTCGCCGACCTTCGGGAGCGGCTCGTTGTCACGCTCGTAGCCGAGTACCAGGGCCGAGGTGGAGGTCTTCGCGCCAGACAGGATCGCGGCCACCAGTTGATCTCGCAGCGGCCCAGGGAACGCGAACTCGACCCGAGGAAGATCATTGAGATTCACGAGGTCCAGAGTACGGGCCGGGTACCCGAGCCATCACGCCCACAGTGTCCATCCACCCACCCCGCGCCACAGCAGCCCTGGTCTCAGCGGAGCTAAGCGGGCTCGACCACCGACCCCCTGCTTGCAAACACTGTGGACAGGGCCGCCTGCTTGCACTTCCCCAGGTGAACGCCTGCGTGGCGTGTCCGTGAGTGACCGTGATTCACCGCTTATCACCGTCCTATCGGGCACGCCACGGGCACAACTCGCAGGCATGACGGCCAGGCACGCTGGGTTGCTCAAAGTCGCTTGAGCCAGTTTGTGCGACGGATCGTCCGCTTGCCGATCGCCACGATCTGATCGGCGGGGAGCTGAGCGGCCAGCACCACGTCGGCAAGGGACAATCCCTGGTGGAACGCCTGACCGAACACGCTGCCAAGATGCTTTTCAGCGTCTGACGGCGGGCCGTCCGGCTGGAGAGCGGCTAGGTCCGTGAGCCTGGCCGTACCCTCCACAGCGAGGAGAGCGCGGACTCGCTCGTAGTAGATGCGGCGGCCGAGGTGCGTGTCGGGCACCTCGGTGGCCATCTCCGATAGCCGGGGCAGCATGAACGCCGGGACGTTGTAGAGCTTCTCCCTGAAGACGGGCGACCGCCAGAACCTGATTAGTTCCGGGGCGCCTTCCGCTTGTGCTAGTACCGCGTCAGGCAACGTTTGCCTCGTTGGTGGCGTGACTCCGAGCCGGGCGTTAGGGGCGAGTCACTCGGCGTCCGATCAACCGTCGTCGGCTTCCACGTGGTCGGCGTCCATACCGTCGAGGAATTCCCTGACCGCCCGCTTGGATCTGAGCACGTGAAGGGCCACATGCTGACTGTGCTGCGAAATGATTTCGTGTTCGCGCTCCGGCTCTGACCGGCGTTTTCGCCAGATGCGGACGGCCAAACGCCACTCATCGCGCAACCGCAGCCAGGCCGAATAGTCGCACCCTTCGGGCAACTCGCTCGGCATTCGGAAGCCGCGCAGGAACGCGCGTCCTGTGCAAAGCCACCAGGGCAGGTCGAGAAACACAACGGTGTCCGCGCGTTCGAGCCGGAGATCGAGTGTCTCGTGGTAGTTGCCGTCAGCGATCCACGCGTTGCCGGCGAGCACGCCACATTGCTTCTCGCGCCACTCGGTCTCCGACGGTGCAACCCAGCCGGGCTTCCAGAAGTGGAGGTCAAGATGAATGACCGGCAAGCCGGTCTTGGCAGCGAGCGCGAGCGAGAACGTGCTCTTCCCGGACCCGGCCAGCCCAGTGACGATGACGCGGCGTCCTAGCGCCGACGGGGCTTCACTCATCGCAGTCAGTGTCCCTCACGTGCCGTTGCAGGGGAGGGCAAAGGTTGCCTGACACGGCACTAGCTCGGAGAGGTAGTCCGGATTGTTCCACCGTTTCCCCATGATGCCGACGTTATCTCCAGCCTGCGTGGCGGCGATGGTAGCGGCTGAGCTGAGGGCATGCGGGGTGCCGTCGGCGTCGGTGACGGCGGCTCCCGCTTCTCGGGCGATGAGGACACCTGCGGCGGTGTCCCACGGGTTGTTGGACAGGGTGATGCTGGCGTCCAGGCGGCCAGCGATACCGCCTCGTCATCGACATCGGGCGCGATGAGAATGGCAAGCGCAAGCAGCTCACCCGTACGTTCGATACACAGCGCGAAGCACGCGACGAGCTATCCCGTATCCGTCACCAGACAAACCTTGGCAACTACGTCGGGCCATCTGCGGAGACGGTTGACGCGCACCTGGACAGCTACCTGAAAGGCGCGACTCGCGGTCGGCGTGCCTCCAGCAAGCGGAGCTACGAAGATGCCTTCCGGCCCGTTCGGCAACGCCTGGGAACACGGTCGCTCCAGTCCATCACCAAGGCCGACATTGAAGACCTGATGGACTGGATGATCACCGAAGGCCGCAGGCGCGGCGGCAAACCGGGAACCGGCTTGTCCGGCCGAACTGGGCGGCTCACTCTCGGACGGCTCAGCGCCGCCCTGGAGATGGCGGTCCTGGAGGGCAAGTTCGTGCGCAACGTGGCCAGGCTCGTCAAGCCACCTGAGCACACCCCGCGCGAACGCGACACCTGGAGCAAAGCCGAAGTCAGGAAGTTCCTCGCCAAAGCGGCTCGTCACCGCCTGCACGTGGCATGGCTGCTATCGCTCTACGGCTTGCGCCGCAGCGAGGTTCTTGGCCTGCGGTGGTCGGACATCGACCTGAAGGCAAAGACGCTCAGCATCAACCAAGCGCGGGTGCTGGTCGAGTACAAGGTCCGGATCGAGGAGCCGAAGTCCAGGAACGGCAAGCGAACGCTCCCGCTCGATGATGCGCTAGTCGCCGCGCTCATCATCCTGCGCAAGCTCCAGATACAGGAGAGTGACGCTGCGGGTACGGCGTACCAGGCCGGGCTCGCCGTACTCGACTGGTACTCAGGCGGTGAGTATGTGATCACCGACGAGCTGGGCATGCCAGTGCACCCGGAGTGGTACTCCGACGAGTTCGGCCGGCGGGGCACTACGACTCCGCATTCACCCAGCGAACCTACGTCCACGCGAGCGACGACGACCTGCAGCAAGGTCGCGCCGCGCTCGCGAAGATTCACAAGATCGCCTAGCAACTGTGAGAAATTGTGAGACGACGGGCTCCCGGACAGCAATCCGGGCCTCGCTCACAATCGAGAACAAGGCCCTGACCTGTGGTTACGGTGGCGCGCTCGGAGGGACTCGAACCCCCAACCTTCTGATCCGTAGTCAGATGCTCTATCCGTTGAGCTACGAGCGCAGGTGCGACGGACAGTCTACGGCACCTCCAGACTCGCCGCGCACTGCTGGCCGCACAGGCGGCTTGTTGCCAGCCTCCCGTCTTCGACGTACAATTTCATGTACGCAGGAGGTTAGAAATGCGGACCATGAGCTATTCCGAATCGCGCGCGAGGTACGCCGAGACCCTCAACGCAGTCGTCGATGACCGCGAGGAGGTAGTGATCACGCGGGCTGGCCATGATCCAGTGGTCATGGTCGCCCTTGATGACTATGAGTCCCTCAAAGAGACCGCGTACTTGCTCAAGAGCCCTGAGAACGCCCGGCGACTGCTGGCGTCGATCGATCGCCTGGAGCACGGCGGAGGGACGCGACGGAATCTCGCTGAATGAAGCTGGTCTGGGACGAGAGCGCTTGGGATGACTACGCCTGGTGGCAGACCCAGGACCGCAAGGTGCTCAAGCGGATCAACACGCTAATTGAGGACGTTGACCGCAACGGCAACGACGGGATCGGTAAACCCGAGCCGCTCAAGCACGGATTCCACGGCTACTGGTCACGCCGGATCACGGACGAGCACCGACTCGTGTACAAGGTCAGCGAGGACGAGATCCGCATCGCCGCCTGCCGGTACCACTATGGAAGCTAAGGCTCACCAACATCTAAAGACCAACGCCCCCAAGGTCCAGGATTAAGCGTCTGATTCCGCACACAGCGGCTTGTTGCCAGCCTCCCGTCTTCGACGACAATTTCATGTATGCGAGCAGGAGGTTAGCCATGCGGACCGTGCCCGCTTCCGGGGCTAGCCGCCCGGTCATCACCTCCTGGCAAGGGCGTTGCCGCGCGGCAGGCTGAAGCTAGTCTCGCCAGGCCAGAATGGCACTCTGCGTGCGCGGGCACGCGAACGTGCACACATATGTCAAAATAGGGCAACGAGTTGACTGCAAACGGCGAACGCGTGTCGGCGTTCGTGTTCGGCGCTCGTGGGTACCTGGCCGTCTGGCCGTGCGAGGCTTCTGCCGCGCGCGGCATCAGCCTGCGCGGGCCGGACCGTCCTCGCGGGCCGACCGCGACCGCGACAACGAAGGGATCATCATGGCTGACACCGCCCCGATCGAGATGCGCGATGCCGCCGACTGGAACGCTGCTGGCCTGGCCAACTGGCATGGTCCGGTGGCCGGCTACCCCAACCGGCAGCCGCCCTGGCCGCCGTCGGCGTTCCGGAAATTCAGCCGCGTGATGCGGATCAGCGTCCAGACCGAGGCTCACTGGGCGCAGCATTGCCGAGAGATAGACGTGGAGAGCGGCGCCGCTGCACCCACCGACATCCCGCCGTTCATCCACGCCCGCGAGGCGGCCGGCCACGCTGACGGCGGCGCGTACTTCTCGCTGGCCAACTGGCCGGACGTGTCAGCCGCGCTGCTGGCGGCCGACATCGCCCCGCACCGGATCCGGCTGCGCATCGCCGACTGGACCGGCAAGCCGCGGCGCATCGTCCTGGACGCGGGCGGCCTGAAGTGGACCGCGTGGGCGCACCAGTTCGAGAACGTGCCGGACCTCGGTATCGACCGGTCGATGATCTGGGGAGCCCAGGACTTCACCCGGTGACCTAGATACGCGCCATGTCCACGAACCGGCTGTAGTGCCCCTGGAACGCGACCGTTACCGTGGCCGTCGGCCCGTTCCGGTGCTTGGCCACGATGAAATCAGCTTCCCCGGCCCGCGGCGACTCCCGCTCGTACGCATCCTCCCGATGCAGCAAGATCACCATGTCCGCATCTTGCTCGATTGATCCGCTTTCGCGCAGATCTGCGAGCAATGGGCGTTTATCGGTTCGCTGCTCTGGTCCGCGGTTTAGCTGTGCTACCGCGATCACCGGCACGTCCAGCTCCTTGGCCAGCAGCTTGAGCGAGCGGGACAGATCCGATACCTCTTGCTGCCGGTTCTCGACCCGTTTTGGCGAGGTCATCAGCTGCAGGTAGTCGATGATCACGAGCCGGAGATCGTGCCGCTGCTTGAGCCGACGGCACTTGGCGCGGATTTCCATCATCGACATATTCGGCGAGTCGTCGATGAACATCGGCGCGTGCGCCACCTCGCTCATCCGCCGGGCCAGCCTGGTCCAGTCCTCATCGCTCATCTGGCCGGTCCGCATCGAGTGCAGCGCGACTCGGGCCTCGGCCGAGAGCAGCCGCATGGTGATCTCGTTCCGGCTCATTTCCAGGCTGAAGATCACCGAGGCCAGCCCGTGCTTGATCGATGCGGCCCGCGCGAGGTCGAGCGCCAGAGTGGAATTGTGGGTCGGGATCATCGCCCGGCCCGCGAGGTACAGCTTGTCTGCGCTGGTCACCTGGACACAGCGCACCGGCCGGGACGGAACCGGCCTGACCGCGACAATATAACGCCACCGGACCGGACGCGAGCCGGGCACCAGGCGTTCCTTGTGCAACCGCTGCTTGCTGCTTACCCCGAAGACCTGATCGTGAGCGCGGAAGCTGACGTTGAACCGGCCGGAGCCGTCCGCGGATCCCGGCGCGGCGTGGTAGCCCAGGCCGAGCGCCAGCTCGCGGACGTCGTCAGCCAGTTCCTGGCTGGCAATGCTGATCTCGATCGCGCCCGCGCCACTGACGGTGCCGCTCGCGTCGAGCAGCCCGGCGAGCAGCGCGCGACGCTGCCCGCTGCCCGCCCGCAGGTACCGTGCAGGGATTCGACCTTTATGCGTAACGCCCAGCGCTTCCAGCTCCTGGCACAATGCGTGATCGTCACGGTCTGCCATCAGCAACGAGATCTCGGGATCGACCTGGCCCCGGCCGTCCTGCGGCTGCCCCACCCGGTCCGATCCGGCCCCCAGCCAGGCGCCGAGCGCGTACGGCGGCACCGGCAGCGTCTGTTCAGGCAGCTCTAGCACGCCAGCCAGCGGCACCGCGTGGCTTGACCGCCGCCCGCCGGCCGCGACGCGCAGCGTGGCGGCGATCCGCTCTGTCGTGAGCACCTCAGGCAGCGACCGGCTGACCGGACGCCCCGGCAACGAGCTGGACGTCCGCCGCCGGCTAGCTGACCGCCGCGCAGCCCCGCCACACGTGAGCCACTGGTGCTGGCCGTCGGCGACGATGACCTGGCCATCGGAGAACTCGACCGCGTAGCAGGGCCGATCGTGCAGCACGCCCGTGACGGCCGCGACCGCCACCGGCTGGCCATTGGCGCCGATCAGCAGGTCACCAGCTGCCACCTCCCCCATGGTCGTCCAGCCAGCCGGCGTCGGCAGCGGAGTATCCAGAGCCAGCGCCTTGCCCAGCGCCGGGCGTGCGGCGATCACGATCATCTGCCCGGGATGCAGGCCGTTGGTGAGCGCGTCAAGATCGGCGAAGCCGGTCGGCACGCCGGTCAGTCCGCCACCGCGGCTGCCGATCGCTTCGATCTCGACCAGCGCACCGGGCATGATGTCAGACAGCGGCAGGTAGTCATCGCTGGCCCGTCGCTCGGTCACCGCGTAGACCTCGGCCTGCGCCCGGTCGACCAGCTCGTCAGCGTCGGCGTCTCCGGCGTAGCCGAGCTGCACGATCCTGGTGCCGACCTCGACCAGCCGCCGCAGGATCGCCCGCTCCCTGACGATTCGCGCGTAGTAGCCGGCGTTCGCCGCCGTCGGCACCGATGCGATCAGCGTGTGCAGGTACGGTGCGCCGCCGACCTTCCCGATGTCGCCCCGCTTGGTCAGCTCGGCCGAGACCGTGACGGCGTCGGCGGGCTCGCCCCGCCCGTACAGGTCAAGAATGGTCTCGTGGACGATCTGGTGAGCGGGCCGGTAGTGGTCGGTAGCCCGGATGACCTCGATGACGTCAGAGATCGCGTCCTTGGAGAGCATCATCCCGCCGAGCACGCACTGCTCGGCGGCAATGTCATGCGGCGGTGTCCGCTCGAAGTCCTCGCGCGGCACGAGCTCCGCAACACTCACCAGGCCCCACCCCCATTGCCGGCTGGCATGTCCCCGGCTGCCGATTTCGCGATACGTCTGTGCCGGGTGCAGTCCCGTTCTATCGAACGGCTCTGACAGCCGGCTTCGATAGTGTCGCGGCAGTCCCTGCGGACGTCCAATCGTGCTGTGCACAGGACTGTGGACAGCCTGTGCAGACACGCCGTCGGCCCTGTGCGCGACCTGGGGACGATGCTGTGGACAGCCGACCAATTGCGACCCTCACACCGCCGTTCACCTGCGGTCATTCCGTGCACCGCCTGTGCGCGAAAGAAATAACTGGGCTTGGATAGAGCACACGCCGACCGGAAGTTATCCACATGCGGAATGTGACGTCCAGCGTGAGGGGTGCGATTGTGCAGCCTCACCAGACGGGCTACCGAGATGTACTGCAATGGCCTGCGCATGGCCGCCAGATTGCATAGGGTTCGATCATGTGTTCGACACCGGTGCAGCGCATCTCAGAGATCGGCGAGGCCATCGACGACCTCGCCGTAGCGGCACTGGCTGCGTATCCGCCAGATAGCCGGGACGTGCGGACTGGCGGCACGGCCGACGCCAGTGACGCCGACCAGGTCGTCATCCGGCTAGCTCAGCTCTGGGCGAAGCTAGCCGAGCTCGACCCCGAGGTGGCCAGGAAGCTGCCTAGATACCAGGCCTGATCGTGGCGCCAGCGATCTTCCGGCTCCCGGTTTCGCGGCTGCGCGCCGACTTAGATTGCGCCGCGGCGGCCGAGCCGACCGTAGCCGAGCCAGCCGAGACGAGCGCCGGGCCGACCGGTAGTGCTTCGGCCCGGCGCTCGTCTCGGCCGCCGCCTTGACCCTGCCGTCGCTAAACTCCGACGACCTCGACCTCGAGGGTGGCACTGACCTCGGAGTGCAGTCGCACCGCAACCTGGTGCGCGCCGACGGTCTTGATCGGGTTTCCGATCTCGATCTTGCGCCTGTCCAGCTCAGGTCCGCCTGCGGCCTTCACGGCCGCGGCGATGTCGGACGTCGACACGGAGCCGAACAGCCTGCCGCTGCCGCCGGCCCGGGTCTGCAGCCGGACGCGCAGTTCGCCGAGCCGCCCGGCCGCAGCCCTGGCATCCTCAACGGTCCTGATCTCCCTGGCGGCGCGGGCCCGCTTGATCAGTTCGATCTGCTTCTCCGCACCTCGCGTCCAGCGCATCGCCAGACCGCGCGGCACCAGGTAATTCCTCCCGTATCCGCCAGCGACCTCGACCACGTCGCCGGGGGCACCCAGGCCAGATACCTCCTGGGTGAGGATGAGCTTCATCTGCATACCGCTCATCGTTGCCTTGCCTCCCTCGGCCTCAGCGAGCCGTGCTGGTGTACGGCAGCAGCGCCATCTCACGGGCGTTCTTGATCGCCGTTGCGACGTCGCGCTGATGCCGCGTGCAGTTACCGGATACCCGCCGCGCCCGGATCTTGCCCCGGTCAGAGATGAACTTGCGCAGCGTTCCGGTGTCCTTGTAATCGACCCGCACTACCTTCTCCTGGCAGAACAGGCAGACCTTCTTCTTGGGCTTTCGAATCGGCGGTTTGGCCATCGTGGTGCTCCTTGGCAGAGCCCCGCCTGCGGCGGGGATGGTCGGCCCCCCGCAACCGCGGGGGATGGTCGGGCCCCGCGGACTGCACGGGGAGGTCGGTCCCGCATGCGCGGGACGCTGGCTAGGTGGTGGGTCCTGGAACTAGAACGGCGGCTCATCGGTGAATCCGCTGCCGCTGCCGCTGCTGTCCGCTGGCTCGGAGGCCCATGGGTCGTCGGAGGTACGCTGGCTTCCGCCACCGTACCCGCCCTGCCCGCCAGATCCTGACGGGGCGCCTGTGGCCCGGCTGGATCTGGCGACCTTCGCCGAGGCGTTCCGCAGCGACGGGCCGACCTCGTCGACCTCGATCTCGTAGACGGTGCGCTTCTCGCCTTCCTTGGTCTCGTACGACCGCTGCCGCAGTCGCCCGGTGACGATGACGCGCATGCCGCGCTGCAGGCTCTCGGCCACGTTCTCCGCGGCCTGCCGCCATACATTGCACGAGAGGAAGAGCGAGTCGCCGTCCTTCCACTCGTTCGTGGTCTTATCCAGGAACCGTGGTGTGGAAGCTACCCGGAAGTTGGCAACCGCCTGGCCAGTCGGGGTATAGCGAAGCTGCGGATCATCGACGAGGTTGCCGATGAGGGTGATCTGGGTGTCGCCTGCTGCCATCGGATACTCCGGTCACGTCGAGATGATGTCGGGTCAGGGCTTGAGGCGGGACTGGCCGTTCCTGAATCGGTCCCGGAACTCGCCTAGTGCAGGTCCGGCCGCAGGATCTTGGTTCGCAGGACCGCCTCGTTCAGGTTGAGCTGGCGGTCGAGCTCCTTGACCGTTTCCGGCTCAGCCATCAGATCAATGACGGTGTAGATGCCCTCGGTCTTCTTGTCGATCTCGTACGCGAGCCGCCTGCGGCCCCAGACGTCGACCTTGTCGACCGAGCCGCCGGCCGTGGTGACAACCTTCAGGAACTGGTCAAGTGATGGCTGGACAGTGCGCTCTTCCAGCGAGGGATCGAGAATGATCATCATCTCGTAACGGCGCATGACGACCCTGCCTCCTTCGGACTCAGCGGTCACGGTCTTTCCGTGACAGGAGGATCTGCGCATGCCTATCGGACAATCACGCGCAGGCCCGTCAGCCTACCAGCCGATCCCGGCGCCCAGTGACGCTTCACTTCCTGACCGGCCGGGCAGAAACTGTACATAAGGCAGCCGGGTCGGCCGCCGGGCATGGCTATCGGGGACGCCAAGGGCCAGCCGGCCCGGTCAGACCCGGAAGGTCTCGTTTCAGGAGGTGACGCTCATGTCGCAGGTCCAGGTCGGCTCCCGCTCGCGCGCGCGCCAGTTCACGCTGAACAGTGATGGCAAGCGCCACCCGCTGCTCAATACAGCTACCGCCTATACCGTCATCGCCGGCCTGGCCGCGTTCGTGACCGGCGTGATGCTCAGCCTCCACCTGCTGGCCACCGTCCTCGGTGGCACGGGCTTCGTCGTCGGAATGTTCGCCCAGATGCTGTCGGCGACCAGGGAGGAGCGGATGTTCATCGTGGTCGGTATCGTCGCCTCGTTCGTCGGGATGGGCCTCGGCCTGGCGCACGGCGGCTTCTGACGCTGGCTCACGGCGGCTTCTGACCCCTCAAGCTCCGGTTCGCGGGGTCGATAGGCTCGGGCCATGATCCGTATCGGAGCTCATCTACATGACGGCGATCCGCTTGCCGAGGCGACCGCCATCGACGCCGACGCCGTCCAGTTTTTCCTCGGCGACCCGCAGGGCTGGAAGGCGCCGACCTTTCCCGGCGGTCGTGAACCTGAGCAAGTACGTGCCGAGTTTGCCGCGGCCGGCGTCGCGCCCTACGTGCACGCGCCCTATGTGATCAACGTGGCGTCACCCAACAACCGGATCAGGATTCCCAGCAGAAAGATCCTTGAGCAGCAACTAAACGCCGCCGCGTCAATCGGCGCCGCCGGGCTGATCGTGCACGGCGGGCACGTCACCACCGGGACCGACCCGGCGCAGGGATATGACAGCTGGCGCAAGGCGGTCGAGCGGATCGAGCGGCCGCTGCCAATGCTGATTGAGAACACCGCGGGCGGGGACGGCGCGATGGCGCGCAGCATGGACAACCTGGCCAGGCTCTGGGACGCCATCGGTGATGCCGAGGGCGGCGAGGTCGGATTCTGCCTGGATACCTGCCATGCCTTCGCGGCCGGCGAGGACCTGTCCGACATCGTCGACCGGGTCAAGGCAATTACCGGCCGGATCGACCTCGTGCACTGCAACAACTCACGGGACGAGTTCGGCTCCGGCCGGGACCGCCACGCCGGCCTGCAAACCGGCACCATCGACCCGGCCGTGATAGTCGCTGTCGTCCGGGCGGCCGGCGCTCCGGTCATCTGCGAGACGCCCGGAGCGAGCGCCGACGTCCGCTGGCTCCGGGCGCAGCTCGCCAGCTAACCGGTCTAGTCCCGCGCGATCGTCGCTTGGTCCCGTTCCCGCTAGTCCCGCGCGATCGTCGCTGCCCACGCGGGCCGGCGCATCGGCCCTACCGGCAACGTGGCGGCGGTCGTGCTGGCAGAGGTACCGGTCGACGCGGGACCCGGCTTGGGTGCATGGTGCGCCTGGCTGGTTCGCT